>Ga0075425_100003516_pt1 | contig 15941 bp, 17 predicted proteins | sample SoiMethybrSBSTD4_FD_75300 | JGI IMG/M metagenome (GOLD analysis project Ga0075425, IMG submission 75300) | Bulk soil microbial communities from a Populus tree surrounding site in Tennessee, USA - Soil MetaG P. TD hybrid SBSTD4 | ecosystem: Environmental > Terrestrial > Soil > Tree plantation... | reverse complement strand
CCTGTTTCACATCATGGATGACTATTCGATCGACTTGTGGAAGCAACAGTTGATACTCCTGAGAAACCGGAATGGGCTGATGAGCTTTATTACGCATCCCGATTATCTGATCGAGCGCCGTGCACGCAGCGTCTATGAGGCGCTACTCGATCACCTGCGCCAAATGGTCAGCGCGGAAAAAATATGGGTGGCTTGCCCAGGCGAAATCGACCTTTGGTGGCGGGCGAGGCGCGATATGAAACTGATCCCCCGAGGCGATGAGTGGGAAATTGTTGGACCGCAAAAGGAACGGGCACGCTTGGCGTACGCCATATTGGACGGCAGCAGTCTCAGATATGAGCTAGCCGATATCTCTTCTCTAGAGAATTCGCTCACATGATGTGCCTGGCGCACACTTCCTATTTTGTTCAAGTTTTGGCGAACCGTACGTTTGGCCTAATTTCGTCTTTCCCTATTTCGTGCCTTCAGCTCGTCTCTTGTGAAGACCTACCTAGCGATATCAGAAACACCATAACCTCTGCGCTGCGTTTGCGCAGATCGGAGCATGAATGAGTAACGGAAGGTTGGCTGACTGCGAAGCGGTGGTGCTCGGGGCAGGTCCTTATGGATTGTCTGCCGCCTCGCACCTCAAGGCAGCAGGCGTCGACGTTCGGGTTTTCGGCAAACCCATGGACTTCTGGGCAGACAAAATGCCAGCGGGAATGCTTCTTCGCTCGCCACGCGTTGCGTCAAATATTTCGGATCCGGCCTGTAGCACGACGCTCGATGCATATGAATCCTCCGCAGCGGTTCCGCCTCGTGCTCCAGTTGCGCTCGAAACGTTTGTTGAATATGGGCGCTGGTTTCAGCGGCAATTACTTCCCGGCTTGGATCAACGAGAAATAGTAACCGTCAATCGGAACGACCGTGGTTTTACCGTGACCATTGAAGACGGAGAAGTACTCCACTCGAGGAAGGTGGTCATAGCTGCTGGAATTGGCCCATTTTTACGAATTCCCTCGCAGTTTGCCTCTTTGCCATCGTCGCAGCTTTCTCATTGCTATCAGGGCTGTAACCCCAAAGGGTTCCTGGGAAAGCGCGTTGCCGTTATCGGTGCCGGTCAGAGTGCGTTGGAGTGCGCGGCCCTGCTGCACGAGGGAGGCGCAACGGTCGAAGTGATCGCGAGAATTTCCGAATTACGCTGGATTGGTCAGCATCCCTGGCTGCATCGGCTTGGGCCGATCTCATCGATGTTGTATTCCAGCCATGACGTAGGACCGGCAGGAATCAGTCGTATGGTTGCTGCCCCCAAGCTCATGACGCAGTTCCCCTTGAAGCTGCGGGACAAAATCCGCACGCGCGCCGTGCGACCGGCAGGCTCACAATGGCTTCGTGCACGCCTCAAGAATGTTTCCGTTACGACCGGACGATTGGTCTCGGCTGTAAATTCAGTCAGGTCCGAAGTGGAATTAAAACTGGACGACGGGGACCGCCGCGTGGTTGACCACGTGTTATTGGGGACCGGATACTCTGTGGACGTCGCTCGTTACAGGTTCTTGTCTCCCGAACTTATCAGCCGCTTGGATCTACTGGACGGATATCCAATCTTGAAATCTGGGTTTTCAAGTTCCATTCCTGGACTGCACTTCATTGGGGCGACGGCTGCTCGCACGTTTGGGCCCTTGCTCTACTTTGTTGCAGGCACTGCATTCACATCGAAGGAACTGGCTTCCTATTTTCACCGCGACCGGACGCGTAATCGTTGAGCGCCGAACGAGTTTTGTAAACGATGGCGAAATCCAGCAAAGCGACGTTAGCCCAGACGCCACGAGTCCATCCTGCCCAAGGGAAGGAAAACGTCGGCGCCGTGGTCATCGGAGGAGATCACCCCGGCCTGGCTATTGCTCGTAGCCTAGGCCCGAGAGGTATTCCTGTCTTCGTCATAGACGATCAGCACTCCATTTCGAAGTTCTCGAGGTATACAACCCGCGTTGTCCGTGTGAACGATTTACGCGACCCGCAAAAGACCGTGGACTCCGTTCTGGAGATTGGGCATCGCTATGGTTTGAAGGACTGGGTCTTGTTTCCGACGCGGGACGAAACCGTGATGGCGTTCTCTCGTCATCGTCAGCGATTGGCTGAGTTCTTTCGCGTTACGACTCCGGAATGGGAGAGTACGCGCCACGTTTGGGACAAATACAATACCTACAAACTTGCCGAGCAGATCGGAATTCCTTCCCCACGGACTTGGAATGTCCATTCGAAGGAGGAACTCCAGTCGCTGTATTCCAGGTTGCCACTCGCTATTAAGCCTGCGATTAAAGAAAACTTCTTCTACGCGACCGGCGCGAAGGCATGGCGGGCGGAAACTCCGGAGCAGCTAAATGCGCTTTTCGACGCGGCCGCTCACAACATCCAGATGAGCGAGATCATGATCCAAGAGATTATTCCTGGAGATGGTAACTGCCAGCTCTCCTATTGTGCGTTCTTTCGCGACGGTTCCGCGCACAGTATTCTGACCGCTAAACGTTTGCGCCAGCATCCGCGCGAATTCGGCCGGGCGGCAACTTATGTCGAGACGGCCGATCTTCCGGAGATCGAAGAGCTGTCCCAACGGTTTCTGCGTGCCATCAATTTCTACGGGCTTGTTGAGGTTGAATTCAAGCAGGATCCGAGAGATGGCCAGTACAAGTTGCTGGATGTCAACGCACGAGTCTGGGGTTTCCACGGGCTCGGACAAGTCGCCGGCGTGGATTTCCCCTATTTATTGTTTGCAGACCAGCTCGGTCGGCACGCCGAACCTAGCCGAGGTCGAGCAGGCGTAGGCTGGCTCCGACTGTTGACGGATGTCCCCACCTCGCTGTCCGCCATGCTCAGAGGGTACTTGTCGCTGGGTTCTTACATCGAGTCGATTCAAAGAACAGAAGTGGAATCTGTATTTTCTTGGCGAGATCCCTTGCCTTCTGTGGCTGAGTTTGCGCTTCTCCCCTACATCCTGAAGAGAAAATTGTCACACATCGAATCCTGAAGCTCGGCAAAACCCGAGCCGGCCAATTGGCCGGGAGAGGCGCTTCACAAACAGTACGCCAGTACTAGACCGCCCCGCCAGGCCCGCGATTTAACCTGCTGCATGAAAACTTCTTCACATTTCATGACAATCCCTTTCCCGGAGTATGTCGCAAAAGGCTTCGTTCGGAACCAGACAAGAACTCCACCCATTACTCCGCCGCTAACCCCTTCTTTATCATCAAACTATCGGAAACCCCGTAGGTCGGCGACGAACCCCAATCTCTACCGTGGCAGACTGATTGCTGCTCTCTACGCGTACTCCTGTGACTCTTGTGGCGGTAGCCTAGCTGGAGGCTTTCTAGCCCGAATAACGGGCTATCAAACGCCGCCCTCCTCGAACGATTCCTGGTACCGCTAGCGCCCCTGCCGGACAGGGCCCCATACGCTCCTGACAGTTATTTCCTCCCTAAATATTCTTGGAATATGCGGCAACGAGAGTTGAACTGAAGAACATGAAGTCGATACGGAAACTGAGCGTCGGCGATTGGGTGGAGGTCCGAAGCAAACAGGAGATCCTCAAAACCCTCGACTCCCAAGGTACGCTGGACGGGATGATTTTCATGCCCGAGATGTTTCAGTATTGCGGGCAAAAGTTTCAGGTCTATAAGCGGGCCCACAAGACCTGCGACTATTCAACGCCTTATCCCTACCGAACTCGGCGTCTTGAAGATACCGTTCATCTGGCTACTCGCTGCGACGGACAAGGGCATGATGACTGCCAGGCTGGATGTCTTCTTTATTGGAAGGTGCAATGGTTGAAGCCGGCAAGCACCGGCATGGAAAAGCTTGTCGTTTTGGCTGCCAATGCCACTTTTGGAAGTGATGTTCGCCTGGCGACAGCAGCCGGATGCAGCGAAACGGCTGTCTCGGCCAAGGCAAAAGTTCCCGGTCCCGTCGGCGGTTCGCCGACCTACGTTTGCCAGGCTACACTGGTGCAAGGTGCGACAAAACCTCTTGCCTGGTGGGATCTTCGCCAATACTTTGAAGACTACTGGTCTGGGAACGTCGGGCTGGAGCGCCTTTTGAGCGGCTTCATTTATTCGTGTTACTACCGCTTAGCCCAAGCAGGAATCGGACTTGGACCGGCAATGCGATGGTTTTATAACACCTTCCACTCGCTCTGGGGCGGCACACTGTTTCCTCGAACACCGGGGTTGATCCCCGAGGGACAGCCGACGCCATCAAAGAGATTGAATTTGCAGCCCGGGGAACTCGTGCGCGTGAAGTCCCACGAAGAGATTCTTAAGACTGTTGACTCTACCAATCGAAACCGAGGGATGTTCTGGGACGCGGAATTGGTGCCTTATTGTGGCGGAACTTATCGAGTCGCGAAGCGCGTGAGCAGATTAATCGACGAGAAGAGCGGGAAAATGGTCGAGATGAAGAATCCCGGCGTCATCCTGGACGGCGTCGTATGCCAAGCACGATATAGTCCCTGCCGGATGCTCTGTCCAAAAAGCATGTATCCATATTGGCGAGAGATTTGGCTGGAGCGAGTCGAAGTGAAAGAACATGGTCCCGGCCGCAAGGTCGAAGAAGGAAAGCTATTGTCGGTGGGGCAATAAGAAGCGTGCTTTTCAGTCAGACCAGCATCGCGGGCGCACAGGTAATTGATCCGAGTCCGCATCAGGATGATCGCGGACGTTTTATGCGGGCTTGGTGCGTGCACGAATTTACTGAGCACGGCATCGACTTCTTGCCAGTGCAATCAAACATGGGCTTGAGCGTGCAAAAAGGGACGACCCGAGGCATGCATTTTCAGACCGAGCCCGCCCTTGAAGCCAAGCTGGTTCGCTGCACAAGAGGTAGGATGTTCGACGTCATCCTTGATCTGAGACCTGAATCGCCTTCACATGGCAAATGGTTAGGCGTTGAACTGAGTGCCGAGAACGGTCGCATGGTCTATGTTCCGGAAGGCTGCGCGCATGGGTACCAGACCCTGGAAGACAACACCGAAATGTATTACATGACCTCCCAGGTCTACACCCCAACGGCGGCATCTGGGGTTAGGTTCGACGATCCAGCCTTCGCCATTCGCTGGCCGCTGGCCGCGACCGTGGTTTCTGAGCAGGATCGCAACTGGCCCTTGACTGGTCGCTAGGAGATTTGCAGATGAACGTCGATATCGCACTTCGAGAGCTCGAATCTACAGCTCGTCCGATTCGCGTTGGAATGAGCGGGGCCGGGGCAACTGGCCGTGCAATCGCCTTGCAGCTTGGGACACCCGTGCCTGGTATTCGGCTGGTGGCTATTGCGAATCGCACGCCGGCTCACGGCGAGAGGGCATTTCGCGAGGCCGGAATCACGGGCTGGAGCCGCGTATCGTCTTCACTCGAGGCCGAGGCGAAGATATCCCAAGGTGTGCCGGTGTTGACTGACGATCCTTCCCTACTGACCGCCTGCGACGCAGTCGACATCATGGTCGAAGTTACCGGTACGGTCGAGGCGGGTCTACGAGTGGCTCTAGACTCATTTCGCCATGGCAAACACGTCGTCTTGGTCAACGCCGAACTCGACTCTTTCATCGGTCCGATTCTGAAAGCAAAGGCAGACCAAGCCGGAGTTGTTCTTACCCACACGGATGGAGATGAACCGGGCGTAGCGATGACTCTCCTTCGCTACCTCCGGTCGTTAGGACTCCGTCCCGTCGCTGCCGGCAACCTGAAAGGAATGGTCGACTACTACCGCAACCCTGACACTCAGCGTGCGTTTGCAGAAAAAAATGATCAGGACGCGAGGAAAGTCACCTCATTCGCGGACTCCACCAAGCTTTCCATGGAAGCGACAGTTCTAGCTAACGCTACCGGATTCCATGTGGGCCGGCGTGGCATGTATGGTCCTGGCTGCAAGGAAGTACGAGAAATGGCCAATCTTTTGCCGGCCGACCAGATGCTCGACACTGGGCTGGTTGACTATGCTCTCGGCGCGGCGCCCTATACCGGAGCATTCGTGATTATCCACGAAGAGTCAGCGCTGAAGAAAGCTCAGCTGGCGTACTACAAGCTCGGTGACGGTCCGTTTTACGTCTTCTACACACCCTTTCACCTACCACACATTCAACTAGCGTCTACGATCGGTCGCGCGATCGTTCTTCGTGACGCGACGGTAGCCCCTATTTCTGGTCCGGTATGTGAGGTCGTGACGGTTGCCAAACGCGATCTAAAAACCGGCGAACGTCTGGATGGTGTTGGCGGCTTCTGTTCGTATGGTCTCGTCGAGAATGCCACGGCAGCTCGCGGGATGTCCGCTTTGCCAATCGCGCTCTCCGATGGCTGCGTCATGCGTCGAGAGGTTTTGAAGGACAGCGTTCTCACTTGCAATGATGTAAATAGGCCGGGGGGCAGCTTGGCCGAGGAACTCTGGCGGGAACAGTGCACACGATGGCCGCTTACCGCGCAAGATTCAGAAGTTCCTCGGACGCAGCCTGAGCCCGCCGGTAGGATCTCGTGTACGTAAGATTCTTCCCTTTAGAGATTGCTGTCCAGTCTCGTACGATGCCGAACGGCCACGATTTTGGCTTTTTACCGGGGCTAGCCAGGACGGTGCATGCTTAATCGTTCATTCTGGAACGGCTGTCGCGTTTTCCTCACTGGACATACCGGCTTCAAAGGAAGCTGGCTGTCTCTCTGGTTGGAGGCGCTGGGCGCTGATGTTACCGGTTATGCGCTCGACCCGCCTACGCAGCCGAATCTTTTTGAGCTTGCGGGAGTCGGACGCGGGCTTCACTCTATTCGCGGAGACATTCGCGACTTCTCCAGTCTAAAATCTGCTCTCACTGACGCGCGTCCGCAAGTTGTCATGCACATGGCAGCGCAGTCCGTCGTTCGGCGGGGTTACGAGGACCCCATCGAAACCTACTCCTCGAACGTCATGGGGACAGTGAATCTGCTCGAAGCAGTTCGCCAGCTAAACCATCGATGCGTCATCGTCAACGTTACGAGCGACAAATGCTACGTGAATCGCGAGTGGGTTTGGGGTTATCGCGAAAATGAGCCCATGGGTGGGCGCGATCCGTACTCAAACTCGAAGGGCTGCGCTGAACTCGTAACGACTGCATTCCAGGAGTCGTTCTTTCCCGCTGCTTCTTTTGAAAAACACGGTGTAGGTTTGGCAAGTGCACGCGCAGGGAATGCAATTGGCGGTGGCGATTGGACCAGCGACCAGCTGATCCCGGACATCATGCGGGCTTTCCTGGTCGGTAAGCCCTGCCTGATTCGGAATCCCTCAGCCATTCGCCCGTGGCAATTCGTGCTGGAACCATTGCGCGGTTATCTCACTCTCGCAGAGCGCCTTGTCGAAGCCCCCTCGCGATTCGGGTCAGCCTGGAATTTTGGTCCAGTCGATACGGATGCCAAGCCAGTGGCATGGATTGCCGGAAAATTAGCGCGGTCATGGGGTGAGGGCGCTTGCTGGGTGCAGGATTCCGCAATCCACCCGCGCGAGGCCCGCTTCCTCAAATTGGATGCTTCCAAAGCAAAGGCCGAGCTGGATTGGCATCCGGTTCTTCCGTTGGGTCCGGCCTTGGGTTGGATCGTCGAATGGTATCGCGCCTTCCAGCAAGGGCAGGATCTTCGAGCTCGCACACTAGCTCAAATTGAGTGTTACGAGACACTCGCACAGAATTCGCACCAACAAGTCGAATCCGCCGAGCCTGCCTAAGCTCGTGCGGCCGTCTCTCAACAGACGCAAGAACACAAGGAGACAGCACTTAAATGCCAAGCCCAAACGTGGTTGTCCTAGGAACCGGAATGGCCGGGTTCGGAGCTGCTTACCGGCTCCACGCCGAAGGCATCGCACCGGTAATGTATGACAAAAATTCCTATCATGGGGGCCACACGGCATCCTTCCGTTTCGAGAGCGGATTCCTCTTTGACGTTGGACCGCACATTTCTTTCACCAAAGATCCGCGTATTCAGGAACTCTTTGCTGAAAGCGTTGGCCAACAGTACGAGACCATACAAATCAGCTTGAACAATTATTGGCGTGGCTACTGGCCCGAGCATCCGGTCCAACTCCATCTCCGCGGAATGCCGGATGACCTCATCGTTAAAGTCATCTCCGACTTCGTCGAGGAACGACAAGCGCCCGAACGCCCCATAAAGAACTATGGGGACTGGTTGTATGCGAGTTTCGGGAAAACCTTCGCCGAGCAGTTCCCCATGCAATACACGAGGAAGTATCACCTTACGCCTGCCGAAAATATGAGCACGGATTGGCTTGGTCCCCGGATCTACCGTCCCAGCCTCGAAGAGGTGTTGCGCGGCGCGATCTCACCCAGTTCGCCGCACGTGCACTACATCACCCACTTCCGCTATCCGAGAAACGGCGGGTTCGAATCTTATTTGAAGAAGTTCGTCCCAATGGGAAATCTCAAACTCAATCACGAGGTCACGGCGATCGAACCACGAAAGCGGGAACTGACTTTTTCGAATGGACATGTAACCCGCTACGATTCGTTGATCTCGTCGGTCCCGCTGCCGGATCTCATCAAGATGATCCAGGGCGCTCCCGCTGAAGTGGTGGGCGCAGCGAGACGCCTGGCTTGCTCGACCGTAGTGCTTGTTAATATCGGCGTAAATCGCCAAGACCTCTCTAAGGCCCATATGACCTATTTTTACGATGAGGACATCTGTTTTACGCGCCTCGGCTTCCCGCATATGCTGTCGGCAAGCAACGCGCCCGAGGGTACAGGAAGCATTCAGGCGGAGGTTTATTTCTCGGAAAAATACAGGCCCTTCACCGGGTCGCCCGAAGACTTGATTGAACCTGTCATTGGGGATCTCCGCCGCTGCGGCCTTCTTCGAGACGACGACCAAATCTTGTGCCGCAAGGCGATGAAGCTTCGATACGCAAACATCATCTTCGACCTCGAGCGCGCGCAGGCTCTCAAGACTGTTCATGGTTACCTTGATGAGCTCGGAATAGCCTATTGCGGACGTTACGGAGATTGGGGCTACATGTGGACAGACGAAAGCTTCATCAGCGGGGAACGGGCAGCGGAGCGCATTCTATGCGCGTCGGCTTGCACCTCTTAACGGCACTGGAGCTTTCGGGAACGCTAGGACCCCTAGAACTAGCTGGGAAACTCCGGGGTTCCAGGCTTTCTCGGAACGGGCTCGTCTCAAAAGCGTTACTACGTAACCGGAAAGTGGTCATCTACGATAGCCGCCGATAATCGTGTGAGGCGTGTCGGATTTTCGCTTTTTATGCGCTCAATGCCGCGTTTGCGCCCGCAAAACCATATCCCCGTCCTGCCGCGGCTTGCGATCGAGACCTAGTTCAGCTATGGCCCAAGAATTGCACGGAACACGTTCATCCGATTCGGGTATGATGTCCAAAGGTCGTGACAACATGAGCTTGCCCTCCGAGCAGCCCCTCGTCAGTGTGCTTACGCCTGTCTACAACGGAGAGGCCTATCTAGCAGAGTGCATTGAAAGCGTCCTGGCGCAAGTTTATCGGAATTTCGAATATACGATCGTTAACAACTGCAGCAAAGATCGCTCGCTGGAAATCGCGTTAAGTTATGCAAAAAAAGACAGCCGTATTCGGGTTCATAACAACAAGGAATTTGTAGGAGTTATTGAGAATCACAATCTAGCCTTCCGCTTAATATCTCCCTCGGCTAAGTATTGCAAGGTGGTCTCGGGCGATGACTACATTCTGCCGGAGTGCCTTGCGAAGATGGTGGAGTTTGCCGAGGTGAATCCCAGCGTGGGAATCGTTGGGTCCTACCAGCTAAGCGGAGACTCTGTAAGATGGCAGGGCTTTAAATATCCCCAGAGCGTTCTTACGGGAATGGAAATCTGCAGGCAGATTTTTCTGGGGAATGACAAAAACTTTGGCTTTGGATCGCCGACTTCACTGATGTATCGCGCCGATCTTGTGAGAAGCACGGAAGCTTTTTACCCCAACTCTTCACCGCACGCGGACACCAGCGCGTGTTTCGAACACTTGCAGAACCACTGTTTTGGATTCGTGTACCAGGTGCTGTCTTTCGAAAGAATCCATGAAGCTACTCAGACCAGCGAATCAAAGAAGCTGGAACGTTATCTGTCGGCGGTTCTAAGCGACTTGCTGCATTACGGTCCTTTCTATCTTGATAAACGAGAGTTTAAAGAACAACGGCAAAGACTGCTCAAGATCTATCATCGATACTTGGCAGTAGATTATTTTGTCGGCTTCAGGGACAAAGAATATTGGGATTATCACAAAGGCAGGCTTGCGGAATTGGGTTATCCGCTCTCCCGCCTGTCGTTGTTCAAAGCAGCAATCATCGCAATTCTGAAAGAAGTAGTGAATCCGCAGCAAGCGATCAGGAAATTGCGGTTGCGCCTTTTCCCTCGATCGAGCAAGTCCACTGTAGGCGCCGGCGTACCGGCCCCGGCTGGCGACAGGACCAACGGGCCGAATGATGCAGGAATTTCCGGCCTGGTCGTGAGTTCAACGAGAACTGCAACTATCGAGCACTGCTTCCAGGAAATGGAGAAGCTGAGTGCGGTTGAACGGACGGTTTCTTCCACGCCGACCGCGGGAGTTTCTTCGTCGTCGGGCGGACGGTTCGGGTAAACAACGCGGCTTGGGAATCAGAGCATGGTTTTCTGTACGGTCGGCGGTACGCTTAGGCGGCTCCGGACCAAATTAGCCCCGGCGCCCACTGAATCTAGAACCCTACCCAATTAAGCGCGTTTGCCATCCCCAAAGGAGAAACTGGTGAAGGTTGTCTTGTTCTGCGGCGGGCTCGGAATGCGCCTCCGTGATTATTCGGAGAGCATCCCCAAGCCCATGGTGAGTATCGGTTATCGCCCGATTCTGTGGCATCTCATGAAATACTATGCCCACTATGGCCACAGGGACTTTATTTTGTGCCTGGGCCACCGGGCAGAAATTGTCAAAAACTACTTTTTGAATTACGACGAATGTACCTCGAATGATTTTGTCCTGTCTGGTGGCGGGAAGAAACTAGAGCTGTTCAACAGCGATATCAGCGATTGGCGGATAACCTTTGCAGACACGGGAATTGATTCCAATCTCGGTCAACGATTGAAAGCGGTTGAGAAGTATCTTGAGGGCGAAGAAGAATTCCTTGTGAACTACAGTGATGGGCTAACTGACCTGCCCCTCCCTCAACAGCTCGAGCACTTTCACCAGCATGGAAAAGTTGCGAGTTTTCTGTGCGTCCGACCGAACCTCAGCTACCATCTGGTTTCACTACAGGAAGACGACCATAGCCTGGTTTCTTCGATCCATGCCATCAATAATGGCACGGTGCGAATCAACGGCGGGTTTTTCATTTTTAAAAACAAGATCTTTGACTATATCGGCGAAAAAGAGGAACTGATAAGCGAGCCCTTTCAAAGGCTGGTGAAGGACCAGCAATTAATCGGCTACTTATACGATGGCTTTTGGGCGAGCATGGATACCTTCAAAGACAAGCAGCAATTGGAGGCCCTATGGGAGGGCGGCGCAGCCCCATGGGAAGTGTGGAAGTCCAACCGCAAGAGCAAGTAGTGAAACTTAGCGTGGTGAGCGAGATGGAATGCATTCCTTGAATCTGCCATTTGATCTGGCATCTCGCCCGAAAATTCTTTGCTTGGGCGCACACTCGGACGACATCGAAATAGGTTGCGGAGGTGCGATCCTCCGTTTAGCCCAACAATATCCGAACTGCAGCTTCCATTGGGTCGTTTTCAGCGCGCTTGGAGTCCGAGCCTTAGAGGCGCAACGAGCGGCCACTCTCTTTGCCGGGGAAAATATTGACCAAGGGCCCGTATTAAAAGAATTTCAGGACGGCTTCATGCCCTTTGCGGGCACCGAAGTGAAAGCGGTGTTCGAGGAGATGAAGCCGATCTCGCCAGACCTTATCTTCACTCACAATCGCAACGACGCGCATCAGGACCATCGCCTGATAGCGGAACTAACTTGGAACACGTTTCGCGACCATCTCATTTTGGAATATGAGATTCCCAAGTACGACGGTGATTTGGGACAGCCGAGCGTATTCCTACCACTGGATTCCGAAGTGAGCGAGCGGAAGGTCCGTTACATCATGGATACCTTTGAATCCCAGCGCTCCAAGCGCTGGTTCCAGCCAGAAACATTTCGCGGGCTCATGCGGTTGCGAGGCATGGAGTGCAACGCTCCGAGTGGTTACGCCGAGGCATTCTACTCACGCAAATTGGTGCTGTAGGCAGCAAAGAGGACCGGGAGATGAAGTCTTAACCGAAAAAATCAATGAAAGATTTGAAAGAGAGAACGATCCGCGGCGGTTCTGCGAGAGGTGTCGCGCTCGCCGCCACGTTTCTTCTGCGTATCGGCTCCCTCATGGTGTTGGCTAGACTGCTTGATCCGAAAGATTTCGGATTGCTCGGAATGGTCACTGCGTTTACGGGAGTCTTGAGTTTGTTCCGAGATTTCGGTCTCTCCGCCGCCGCGGTACAACGCGCCACGGTATCCGAGGAACAAAGCTCCACCCTATTTTGGATTAACATTCTCTTTGGTGCGGCGCTCAGCATGATTGCGGTGGCACTGGCCCCTGCTGTTGCCACTTTTTATCGTGAGCCGCGCCTTTTTTTGGTCACCAGTATTGTCGCCATCGGATTTCTGATCAACGCAGCTGGTGTTCAACATTCCGCCCTGCTCCAGCGCGAAATGCGTTTCACCACTTTAGCCTGGATAGACGTCGGCTCCCTGGCTATAAGCACCGGTATCGCAGTTGTATCGGCCAAACTTGGACTAGGGTATTGGGCGCTTGTGGTGATGACCGTCTGCCTTCCGCTCGCTAGTACGATTTTTTTATGGCTAGCCAGCGGCTGGGTTCCGGGAAAGCTACACCAGCGCGTTGGGCTCCGTTCCATGATGCGTTTTGGCGGCGCCCTCACTCTGAATGGTCTTGTCATGTACGTTGCCTCCAATTTCGACAAGATACTTCTCGGCCGTTTTTGGGGAGCGGAGTCCCTGGGTATCTATGGGCGCGCTTATCAGCTAATCCGAATTCCCACCGACAATCTGAACTCAGCAGTCGGCGACGTGGCCTTTTCGGGGCTCTCACGAATCCAGGATGATCCGGTTCGCGTCAGGCGGTATTTTCTGAAGGGCTATTCCCTGGTTGTGGCGCTCACCCTGCCGATTACCGCCGCCTGCGCCCTGTTTGCAGACGACATCGTGTTCGTCCTGCTAGGTCCAAAGTGGCATGCAGCAGTCGGAATTTTCCGCCTGCTGGCTCCGACGATGATGATTTTTGCGATAACCAATCCGCTCGGATGGCTTCTCAATTCTATTGGGCTTGTGGCAAGGGGCCTCAAGATTGCCTTGGTCATCGCACCACTGATGATCGCCAGCTATTTTATCGGGTTGCCTTACGGACCAAGGGGAGTAGCCCTTGCCTATTCCGCGGTGATGATGGCGTGGGCCTTGCCAGTCATCGCGTGGGCCGTGCATGGAACGATGATTTCTTTTCTGGACATACTACGCGCCGTTGGCCGTCCGCTTGTCTCCATCATTCCCGCTGCGCTGCTTTCTTTCGGAGTGCGTCTGTTCTTGGGCCACACACTGCTAACCTTGCCCAGGCTCATGATCGAGAGCGCGATTATTGTCGCCATATATTTCCTGATACTCTTGTACGTCGCCGGACAGAAGGCGTTTTATCTGGATCTGCTGCGTGGATTGAAGGGATCTTCGGAAGTCAAAGAGAAGCCCCTCAGAGCAGTTTAGTTCGCGAATGCGATTCTTCCTGGTCTTACACTCGCCGAGCACAAACCTTACCCCCTCCTCTCTTGGGCTTTGAGAAAGTCAATAAGCCATGTCCGGCAGTCCACGCGTGTTGACGAATCCTCGATCAGCTGACTTTCGGACGAACAATTGACACTGCTATTTTCAACCGATATTGTCATGCCAAACGCGGCTGAGTTCTGGGAGCGGTCGTAACGAACTCGAGTCCAACCATGATTGGACTCAACACAGGCGTTGCGCCCCTATTTGGATAGAGGCGAGTATCCGACAGAGTCCTGCCCTGTCGAACGAACATGAGGCGATAGTCCCCACGGGATTTATTGGCTTGAAGCAAATCCACCTATCTCTATTGGCGGCCACAGTCGCCATCGTGCCGTGCGTTCTGCTCTTGGGCTGTTCCTCACCGGGGAAGGCTCCGCCCAGCTCTTCCCCTCCTGGCGTGCAAAAGAGCTACACCACTAGCTTTTCCCTCGCCGAGGATCCGCTCTCTGAAGGCGAAAACTGGATCAACGGAGGTACCGTTGGCCTTGACTGGGCAAACGTGCAAACCGTTCCAGGTCTTGCGTTTGGCACGCAATCTGGATCGCATGGATATGACGATTCGACCGCTATCCTCGCGGGAGTGTGGAGCCCGAACCAAATGGTGCAAGCAACGGTTCACGCCGTAAACCAGCACAGCGATCCTGTTTTTGAAGAAGTCGAACTCCGCCTTCGAACCACGATAACTCCCCATAGAATTACGGGTTATGAAGTCAATTTCCGATGTACAAGTGACGGCTCTCAATATATCCAGATTGTACGGTGGGATGGCCCATTTGGACATTTCACGTATGTCAGCAACACGACTGGGCCTGGCCTCCACGATGGGGACATTGTGAAGGCAGTCATTTCCGGTTCTGAAATTACGGTCTACCTCAACGGCACTCAGGTGTTGCAAGGTTCGGACGGGACTTTTGCCACTGGCAGTCCTGGAATCGGTTTTTTCCTGCAGGGAACTACGGGGGTAAACCGCGATTTCGGCTTTACAAACGTCACTGCAGCAAATCTCGGCACCGCAAACTGACCTCACCCTCAATCTGTTCCGCGAGCCGCTCCTGGCTCACTGGTTTGCCGTTACTTACGCGCAAGATCGCCCAGTAATTAATCAGTCTCGACGCCTGCACACTGCAAGGTCGCTTGCCGGGTTTAGGCGAGGTTCTGTTCGTAATGCTGGACCCCTCACCTCCTGTCGGACACCTGCCCGCAACGAATCCGCACTAACGTAACCCTACTTTTATTGACCACTTCGGTTCTACCCAATTTCCTGCCTTTGCCTGTATACTCCCTCCCGTACTTAGGTTCTTCCGATTCTGTGGTGCATCGGACGACGAACGCGCTATTTACTTGACGGAGCCTACCTGGCCTCTTTCTGTACCTAAGTACAGGGTTAAGTCCCACCCAATTACCACTAAACTGGCGACCACATGGCAACGGCCACTACCACGTGGCCTTTGTCCAGCTTCGTGCGACGCTCGGTGAGGCAGTGAAATCTGCCAAATCTAGGTACCCAAAATTCTAAGATCCGTGGGTGAAAGCTTTTGCTAGGCTTTCGGTTCGACTCCAAACTTTCTTTGATTTTGCTGCCCTTCGTGTTGGCCGGCTGCACTGGAACGACCAATTTGCGCGGCCCAAGCAACAACACTGCTGCTGCTCCAACCATCACATTGCAACCGGCGAGCCAGAAAGTCAGCAAGGGACAAGCAGCGACGTTCGCTGTGGCTGCAAGTGGTGCAGGGCCCCTGACTTACCAATGGCAGAAGAATGGAGCCGATATCGGTGGAGCCACGTCGTCCAGTTATACGACGCCTCCGGTCACGGCTACGGACAGTGGCATTTCCTATCGCGCAATAGTAAGCAATTCCAGTGGTACGGTAGCCAGCGAAGCGGCCACATTGATCGTGAGTGAAGCGACCGTAGCGCCGGCGATCACGGCACAGCCCGCTAGTCAGTCTGTGATCGTGGGGCAACCAGCGATTTTCACCGTGTCGGCCAATGGAACCGCGCCGCTAAGTTATCAGTGGCAGAAGAACGGGTCGAACATCAGTGGCGCGACGACGGCGACTTACACCACGCCTGCGACGACTACCGGCGATAGCGGAAGCACCTATCGCGCCGTGGTGAGCAAT
>Ga0075425_100003515_pt1 | contig 15943 bp, 17 predicted proteins | sample SoiMethybrSBSTD4_FD_75300 | JGI IMG/M metagenome (GOLD analysis project Ga0075425, IMG submission 75300) | Bulk soil microbial communities from a Populus tree surrounding site in Tennessee, USA - Soil MetaG P. TD hybrid SBSTD4 | ecosystem: Environmental > Terrestrial > Soil > Tree plantation... | reverse complement strand
CGACGGAGCTGCCGCGAACATGATCTTGCTCATCGACAACTACGACTCGTTCACGTACAACCTCGCGCACCTGTTCGGGGAGCTCGGCGCCGAGGTGCACGTGCGGCGGAACGACGAGCTCTCGCCGGACGAGGCCGAGGCGCTCGCTCCGTCGCACCTCGTCGTCTCCCCCGGGCCCGGCAGACCCGAGGATGCGGGCGCGACGCCGGAGATCCTGCGCCGGCTCGCCGGCCGGCAGCCGACGCTCGGCGTGTGCCTCGGGCACCAGGCGATCGTGCAGGTATTCGGCGGCGACGTGGGACAGGCCCGGCAGCTCGTGCACGGCAAGGCGACGCTCGTCGAGCACGACGGCCGCGGCATCTTCGCCGGGCTCCCGTCCGACTTCCTCGCCGGCCGCTACCACTCGCTCGCGGCGACCTCGGTGCCCGCCGTCTTCGAGACGTCGGCGACGAGCGCCGACGGCGAGGTGATGGCGGTGCGGCACACGGAGCTGCCGATCGACGGCGTGCAGTTCCATCCGGAGTCCGTGCTCACGCCGCACGGCAGGGACATCGCGAAGAACTTCCTCGAAGGAGCCCCACGATGATCCAGGACGCGCTCGCACAGCTGCTCGACGGCAAGGACCTCACGCGCGACGAGGCGCGGACCGTCATGGACACGATCATGTCCGGCGAGGCGACCCCGGCGCAGATCGGAGGGTTCCTCGTCGCGCTGCGGCTCAAGGGCGAGACGGCCGACGAGATCGCCGGAGCTGCCGAGGCGATGCGCGCCCACGTCGTACCGGTCGAGCCGAAGCGGCGCGATCTCGTCGACACCGCCGGCACCGGCGGCGACGGCGGCAAGACGTTCAACATCTCGACGGCGGCCGCGCTGCTCGCTGCCGCCGCCGGCGCAGGTGTTGCCAAACACGGCAACAGATCGGTCTCTTCCCTCTGCGGCAGTGCCGACGTGCTCGAGGAGCTCGGCTTCAACCTCGACCAGACGCCGGAGCGCATCGCGCAGTCGATCGACGAGCTCGGCTTCGGCTTCATGTTCGCGCCGACACACCATCCGGCCATGAAGCACGCGGGCCCGGTGCGCCGAGAGCTGGCTGCGCGCACCGTCTTCAACGTGCTCGGGCCGCTGACGAACCCGGCCGGCGCGCGCGCGCAGGTCGTCGGCGTCTACTCGCCGCTGCTCGTGCCCGTGATCGCCGACGTGCTCGCGAAGCTCGGCGCGCGTCGCGCGTTCGTCGTCCACGGTGCGGGCGGCATCGACGAGCTCTCGCCCGCCGGCCCGAACCTCGTCTGCGAGGTCGTCGACGGCACCGTGCGGAGGCGTGAGATCGACCCGCTCGACCTCGGCGTCGAGCGCTGCGACCCGGAGGAGCTGCGCGGCGGCACCGCCACCGAGAACGCGCGGAAGATCCGCGAGGTCTTCGAGGGCGCGAACGGCGGCCGGCGCTCGGCGATCCTCCTGAACGCGGCCGGCGCGATCGCCGCGGGCGGCCATGCGGCCGACCTGAAGGAAGGCGTCGCGATCGCGCGCGAGACGCTCGACTCCGGCGCCGCCGCGGCGCGGCTCGAGCGGCTCGTCGCGTTTTCGCGCGAGGAAGCGGTGCCGGCATGACACCACTGGTGTCTGACACCTCTTCGGTGCTCGCAGACGCGCCGAGCCTCGCAAAGGTGTCAGACACCTTTGCGCGATTCGCAGCGCTGCCGCAGCTCGGACGGGTGTCCGACACCGAGGCGGTGCCGACATGAAATTCCACGACGCACTCGCCGCTCCCGGCTTCGGCGCGATCGCAGAGTTCAAGCGGCGCTCGCCCTCGGCGGGCGACCTCCGCCCCGACGGCGACGCCGCGCAGCTCGCACGCGAGTACGAGGCGGCGGCTGCGCGCGCGATGTCGGTGCTGGTGGACGAGCGCTTCGGCGGCAGCTGGGACGACCTGCGCGCCGCGCGGGCGGCGACGACGCTGCCGCTGCTCGCGAAGGGATTCTTCTCGACGGCGGCGCACCTCGAGGACGCTCGCGACGCCGGCGCCGACGCGGTGCTCCTCTTGCTCCGCGACCTCGACGACGCGACGGCCGACTCGTTGCTGCGCGTCGCGCGCACGCTCGGGCTCGACACGCTCGTCGAGGCACACGACGCCGACGAGCTCGCCCGCGCCACGCAGCTCGATGCGCCTGTGATCGGCGTGAACGCGCGCGACCTGTCGACGTTCTCGATCGACCGCGGCGCGCAGCTCGAGCTCGTCGCAGCGGCGCCGCGCGACCGCGTCGTGATCGCCGAGAGCGCCATCGCGACGCGCGCACAGGCGGCCGCCGCCGAGCTCGCCGGCGCGAACGCCGTCCTCGTGGGCTCGACCCTGATGCGCGCCCCCGAGCCCGGCGCGAAGCTGCGCGAGCTCGTGTCGCGGCCGCTCGTCAAGGTGTGCGGCCTGACGCGGCAGGAGGACGTCGACGCGGCCGTCGCGGCAGGCGCCGACATGGTCGGGTTCATCCTCGCCGCCGAGAGCCCGCGCCGGACGGACGCGCTGCTCGACGCGCCGGACACCGTGCTCCGCGTGGCGGTGTTCGTCGGCGAGCGCGAGGAGACCGACGCCGACGTCGTGCAGTTCTACGGCCGCGAGAACGGCCACCGCTCGCGCGACGCGGTGCTGCTGCGGCGCGATGAGCAGGTCGGCACGGTCGTCGACCTGCCGTGGGGCGAAAGCGACCCGGCCCATCTTGCCCGGGCGAGGGCGACCACCGGGCGCGTCATGCTCGCCGGCGGGCTCGGCGCCGACAACGTCGCCTCGGCGGTCGCGGAGGTGCGGCCGTGGGCGGTCGACTCCGCGCGGTCGACCGAGCGCTCGCCCGGTATCAAGGACCACGACGCGATTCGCAACTGGGTGGAGGCAGCGAGATGACACGAACCTACGGCGCGTACGGCGGACGCTACGTCCCCGAGACGCTCATCCCGGCCCTCGACGAGCTCGAGACCGCGTGGGCGGAGCTGCGCGAAGACGACTCGTTCCACGCCGAGCTCCACCACCTCGGGACGACCTACGGCGGCAGGCCGACGCCGCTCACGCGCGTCGAGCGCTTCGCGCCCGAGCAGCGGATGTATCTCAAGCGCGAAGACCTCATGCACACGGGCGCGCACAAGCTGAACAACGCACTCGGGCAGGCCGTCGTCGCGCGCCGCCTCGGGAAGACGCGCATCATCGCGGAGACGGGCGCCGGCCAGCACGGTGTGGCGACCGCGACGGTCTGCGCACGCTTCGGCCTCGAGTGCATCGTCTACATGGGAAGCGAAGACATGCGGCGGCAGGCGCCGAACGTCGAGCGCATGAACCTCCTCGGCGCCGAGGTGCGGCCGGTCGAGTTCGGGACGCGCACGCTGAAGGAGGCGACCAGCGAGGCGATCCGCGACTGGATCGCCAACGTCGAGACGACGTACTACCTGATCGGATCCTGCGTCGGGCCCGCGCCGTATCCCGAGCTCGTCCGCGAGCTGCAGCGGGTGATCGGCCGCGAGGCACGCGACCAGATCCTGCAGGTCGAGGGCCGCTTGCCGGACACCGTCGTTGCCTGCGTCGGCGGCGGCTCGAACGCCATCGGCATGTTCTACGACTTCATCGGCGACGACGACGTGCGGCTGATCGGCGTCGAGGCCGCGGGAGCCGCCTCGCTCGGCACAGGTCGACCGGGAGTTTTGCACGGCGCCAGGTCGTCCCTGCTCGCCGACGAGGACGGGCAGATCATGGACGCGCATTCGATCTCGGCCGGCCTGGACTATCCCGGCGTCGGCCCCGAGCACGCGCAGCTTCGCGACAGCGGCCGCGCCGTGTACGTGCCGTGCACCGACGACGAAGCGCTCGCCGCGTTCCACCGGCTCTGCGCGACGGAGGGCATCGTCCCTGCGCTCGAGTCGTCGCATGCACTCGCCCGCGCGCTCGACTGCGGCGACGAGCTCGTGCTCGTCTGCCTCTCCGGCCGCGGCGACAAGGACCTCGCCGAGGTGCTCATGCACGAGCGGGGCGCGACGTGAAGACGCTCGTCGTCTACCTGATGGCGATGCCCGACACGCCTGAGCTCGCGCAGGCTGCGGTCGAGGCCGGTGCCGACATCGTCGAGATCGGCTTCCCCTTCTCCGACCCGCTGGCGGACGGCCCGGTCGTCAGACGCGCAGGCGAGCGCGCGCTCGCGGCTGGGATGCGCACGGATCGCTGTCTCGAGGTCCTGGCCGAGACGCGTGCACGCGTGAGCGTCCCGCTCGTCCCGATGACGTACTCGTCGATCTTCGACGCGCACGGGTGGGAGCGGCTCGAGTCGGAAGCCCGCGCCGCGGGCGCGACGTCGTTCATCGTCGCCGATCTGCCGGCGGACGACCGACCCGAGCTGCGCCGCGTCCAGCTCGTCGCGCCGACGTCGACCGACGAGCGGCTGAGGCTCGCCGCGACTACCACGGACGGTTGGCTCTACCTCGTGACCGTCACCGGGACGACGGGCGCACGGCCAGAGCTCGCACCGTCGCTCGCGCCGCTGGCGGAGCGCGCTCGGAGCGTGACCGACATGCCGCTCTACGCAGGCTTCGGCATCTCGACGCCCGACCACGCGCGCGCGGCGGCAGAGCTGGTCGACGGCATCGTCGTCGGCTCGCGCGCGGTCGAAGCGGCCGAGCAGGGTCCGGCAGAGCTCGCGCGCTTCGTCGGCTCGCTGCGAGGCGCGCTCGACGCGCTGGCCGTGATCTAGCATCGCGGGCGTGACCAGTGCGATCGTCGTCGGCGCCGGCGTCTTCGGCGCGTCGACGGCGCGCGAGCTCGCGCTTCGCGGCTGGGACGTGACGCTGTGCGAGCAGTACGCCCCGGGAACCGTCCGCTCGGCCTCGGGAGGAGACACGCGTATGTCGCGCGCCGCCCACGGCGATGCCGACTGGTACGCGCAGATGGCGCGCGCGGCGCGCGTCCGCTGGCTCGAGCTGCAAGAGCAGACGGGAATACGGATCTGGGAGCCGGTGGGCGTTGCGTGGTTCGCACGGCGGGCCGACGGCTTCGAGGCGCACAGCCGCGCGTCGCTGGACCGCCTCGGCGTGCCGAACGAGTGGCTCGACCCAGACGACGCAAGCGGGCTCTTCCCGTCCGTGAAGGTCGACGACCTCGCCGCCGTGCTCTTCGAGCCGGAAGGCGGCGTCCTGCACGCGCGGCGCGCCACGCAGCTGCTCGTCGACGAAGGCGCAAATGCAGGCGTCCGCTTCGAGAGCCGCCGGTGCCTCCCCGAGGACGATCCAGCCGCCGACATCGTCGTCTGGGCCTGCGGCCCGTGGCTCGCCTCGCTCTTCCCCGAAGACCTCGACCTGAAAGTGACGCGGCGAGACGTCTTCTTCTTCGGCGCCGAGGCCGCGTGGCGCGGCGCGCCGGGGTTCTGCGAGTACGACGCGGCCTACTACGGCCACGGCGAGATCGCAGGCCTCGGGGTGAAGGTGGCCCCGGATCTCCCGGGCGAGGAGGTCGACCCGGACACGCTCGAGCGCATCCCGCTCCCGTCGCTCGAGCGCGCGGCGCGCACGTACGCGGCGCGCCGGTTCCCGTCGCTCGCCGGCGCGCCCGTGATCGGCGCGCGCGTCTGCCAGTACGACCTGTCGACCGACACGCACTTCATCGTCGACCGGCATCCGGAGCGCGACTCGTGGTGGCTCGTCGGCGGCAGCAGCGGCCACGGCTTCAAGCACGGTCCGGCGCTCGCGGAGTACGTCGCCGACTGCATCGAGGGCAAGCGCGAGCGCGAGCCGTTCCACGCCCTCGGCGCACGCACCGGCGACGCCGGCCTGCGGACGGCGTCGTACGGCTGACCGGCGGCCATGAAGACCGCGTAAAAACCCCTTTGCGGGGGCCGTCGATCCCGGAAATCTGAGCTACAACGTCGTCGGTCGTGTCGAGAGGGCCCGTTCTCCTCCTGGTGCTGGTTGTGTGCGCCCTGACGGCGTCATCCGCCGCTGTCGCCGGCGACCCCGTCGCGCGCCCGCCGCTCACCTTCGTCCGCGGCCAGGGCAGCTATACCGAGGCGGCCCGCACGCCGAAGTCCCACACGATCAGGGCGATCGTCATCCACGCCACCGACGGCGGCAGCATGCTCGGCAACGTCTGGTGGCTCTCGGGCGGCCATTCGCACGCCTCGGCGCACTACGTGATCTCCCGCGAAGGGTCGATCGCCCAGCTCGTCCACCTGTCGGACATCGCCTGGCACGCAGGCAACTGGAAGGTCAACCAGCACTCGGTCGGGATCGAGCACGTCGGTGAGACGTACGACCCGGCCGGCTTCACGACGGAGCAGTACGAGTCGTCGGCGCGGCTCGCCGCGTGGCTCGTCCGGCGCTTCGACATCCCCGTCGACCGGCAGCACATCATCGGCCACTCGCAGGTGCCCGACCCCAACCACCCCGGCGAGTACGGCGGGCGCGACCACCACACGGACCCGGGCCCGTTCTGGCGCTGGGGCTACTACATGAACCTCGTCCGCCACTACGCCTTCCCGGAGCGCTACCGGCTGCACGTCGACACGACGACGATCGACCGCGGTCAGACGCTCACCGGGATCGTGCCGTGGTCGGTGCGGACGAAGGGGCCGACGGCCCGCCGCGTCGACTTCGCGATCGACGGTCACGTGATCTGGACCGACCAGCGGCGGCCGTTCTCGTTCGCCGGCGGCCGGGGCTGGAACACGACAACAGTCGGCAACGGGAGGCACGTTCTCAGCGTGCACGCCGCCGGCGCGCACGGAGGAGCGACGCAGCGCCTGGTCGTCAACGTCGTGAACCACGATTTCGCGCTCACGACGTCGGCGATCCGCCCCTGGCAGAAGGTGAAGGGCACGCTGCGCGTGCGTGCGAACGTCCGCGGCGCCAAGACGACCGGGATCGCCCTCTACGTCGACGGCCACGTGATCAGCCGCGACCGCGTCGCGCCGTTCACGCTCCGTTGGAACTCGCGCAGGGTCGCCGACGGACGGCACTGGCTCACCCTCGCCGCAGTCGCGTCGGACGGCCGGGTCGCGAAGCGCCGGCTGGCGCTCGTCGTCTCGAATCACCCGCGGCCGAAGAAGAAGCTGGTTCACAAGCCGAAGCCGACGCCCAAGCCCCAGCCGAAGCCGAAACCCAAGCCCCAGCCAAAGCCGAAACCGAAACCGAAGCCGGCGCCGCCGAAGCCGCTGCCGGCGCCCCAGATCACTGCCGAGAACCTCGCGGACGGCCAGACCGTGACGGGCGTCGTCGACTGGCGAGCGCACACGATCGGCGCCGTGGCGCGCGTGGAGTTCGCCGTCGACGGCACAGTCGTGGCGGCCGGGACGGCCGAGCCCTGGGAAACGACGTGGGACTCGGGCACGGTCGCGCCCGGTCCGCATTCACTCGAAGTGCGCGCCTACACGAACGACGGTCAAAAGGCGGTGCGCGCGGTCACCGTGACCGTTACGCCGCCGACGTCGACGACGCCGACTTCGACGACGCCTTCGACGCCTTAGGCCCGAAGCCGAGCAGCAGCTTCCGGAGCAGCACGTTGAGCTGACGCTGCTCGTCCTTCGTCAGCACCGAGGCGATGAACGCCTCGCGGCGGCCCTGGACGGTCGCCGCCGTGTCCCAGGCATCGCGGCCCTTCTCCGTGAGCTCGACGACGATCGAGCGCCGGTCGGCCGGATCCGGCAACCGGCGCACGAGCCCGGCCTGCTCGAGCCGGTCGAGCCGGCTCGTCATCGCGCCGCTCGAGAGCTCGAGGTCGCTCGCGAGCTCGCCCGGAGAGCTCTGGCAGTGGTCGCTCCCGAGGCGAAGCGTCGTCAATACACCCCACTCCGCGTGCGTCAGGCCGTACTCCCGCAGCGTCACCTCCTGGGCCTTCTTCATCCGGCGGTTGATGCTGCCGATCCGGTCGACGATCCCCTCGACGTCGAGATCGATGTCGGCGACCCCGGCGTCGGCGACCTTCGCCAGCAGCCGGTCGATGTGGTCGTCGTCGTGCTCGCCGGACGGCGGGTCGTCCTCGGGGCCCTCGTCTTTCACGCGCACAGTTTTACACAAAGAGTCTTGACGTCAAGACGTTCGACCTCTAGTATCTCGATATCGAGATACTCGGGAGCGAAAGAAAAGAAGGGAGGCTCACGGATGTTGAGGCCTTCAGACGCCATGTCGACGAAGATTCTCAGTGACGCGCACGTCGAGATGCTCCGCGGCCGCCGCAAGCCGCCGCTCCGGCGCACGCCGCGCTCGAATTAGCGGCTCGAACCAGCGCTCGCTGATCCGGCTGGGGACGCGCAGAACGGGCGCCCGGTAGGAGGGGTCTCCATCCCTTACCGGGCGCCTTCCCCGTCCTACGAGGGCCAGAAGTCCTGGCCGCTCCGCTCGGCGTCCCCTTGCGGGTCGTCGACGCGGATCGAGACGATCACGAGCTCCGCGTCCTCGGGCTCGTCGTTCCAGACGCCGCGCCAGGTCTGCGGCGGGATGCGGATCGCCTGGTGCCTGCCGAGCTCCACGATCTCGTCGTTGAGCTTGAACTGAAGCTTTCCGCGCAGCACGAAGTACAGCTCCTCCTGCGTCTTGTGCCGGTGCCCGTACGACCCTTTGCTGCCGGTGTGCTGCGGCATGCGGCGGTGCGTCAGCGCGACCTGCTGCGCGCCGATCGCGTACGTGATCCCGCGCATCTCCCCGGGGTAGTCGCCGAGCCAGTCGTCGACGTCCTCGAGGCTCACAACCTGGTAGTTGGCGTTCTCCGTCGAGCCCGCGTCGGTGCTCATCCAGCCCTCCTTCCGTCTGCGATTATCGAACACCTGGCGCGGGCGTCTCGCAACCGGCTCGTCCTGATCGCGTGCATCCTCGGGTCGAGCATCGTCTTCGTCGACGGGAGCGTCGTTAACGTCGCGCTTCCGGCGATCCAGCAGGACCTCGGCGGGGGGCTCGCACTGCAGCAATGGGTCGTCGACGCCTACCTCCTGACCCTCGGCTCGCTCCTGCTCGTCGGCGGGTCGCTCGGCGACATCTTCGGCGAGCGGCGCGTGTTCGTGCTCGGCGTCGTCTCGTTCGGCCTCGTCTCGATCCTCTGTGCCGCGGCGCCCGACGGGCTCACGCTGATTCTCGCCCGCGCCCTCCAGGGCGTGGCCGGCGCGATCCTGACGCCCGCCGCGCTCGCCGTCATCTCCGTCACGTTCCGGGGCGAGGAGCGCGGCGCGGCGATCGGCTCGTGGACTGCCTGGACGGGCGTCGCGTTCGTGATCGGGCCGCTCGTCGGCGGGTGGCTGATCACCCACGGGTCGTGGCGCTGGATCTTCCTGATCAACGTCCCGGTCGCCGCCGCCACGACGGCGCTCGTGCTCCGCGTCGTGCAGGCGGAGGAGCGAGGGAACGCCCGGGCGCAGGTCGACGTTGTCGGGGGTGTGCTGTGCGTGCTCGGGCTCGGCGGACCCGTGTTCGCCCTGATCGAGGAGCCGTCGCGGGGCTGGAGCGACCCGCTCATTCTCGTGCCCTTCTTCGGCGGTCTGGCGCTGCTGGCGCTGTTCGTCGCGTGGGAGAAGCATCACCCACAGCCGATGCTGCCCTTGCGCCTGTTCGAGAGGCGGAACTTCACCTTCGCGAACATCGAGACGCTCACCGTGTACGCCGCGTTGTCGACGCTGACGTTCTTCCTCGTGCTCTTCCTGCAGCAGCTCGCCGGCTACTCCCCGTTCGAGAGTGGCCTCGCGTTGCTCCCGATCACGATCGTGATGTTCGTGCTCTCCCCGCGCTTCGGCAGGCTGTCGATGCGCCACGGCCCGCGCTTCTTCATGGGGATCGGCCCGCTCGTGACGGCCGCAGCCGTGCTGCCGCTCGCCTGGCTCCAGCCGGGATTCGACTACTGGCTGAAGCTGTTCCCGTGGCTGCTCCTGTTCTCGCTCGGGCTCTCGATGCTCGTCGCGCCACTCACCTCGACCGTGCTCGCCGATGCCGGCGAGCGCGACGCGGGCATCGCGAGCGGGGTGAACAACGCGATCGCGCGCGTCGCGGGCCTGCTCGGTATCGCCGTCGTCGGTGCAGCCATCGCCGGCCCGGACGACAAGCTCGACCTGTCCGGCTACCGGCTCTCGATGTGGATCACCTCCGCGCTCGTCGCCTCCGGCGGGATCATCGGGCTCCTCGGCATCCGGAATATCGCATGAGCCGCGCAGCCGAGATCGTCTTCGACCATGTGACGAGGCGATACCCCGGCCGCCAGGTCGCCGCGGTCGACGACCTCTCGCTCGTCATCCCGGCGGGCGCGTTCTGCGTGCTGGTGGGCCCGTCGGGCGGCGGCAAGACGACCGCGCTGAAGATGGTCAACCGGCTCGTGCCGTACGACGCGGGCGACATCCGCATCGACGGGCGCAGCATTCGCGACATACCGGTCGTCGAGCTTCGCCGCGAGATCGGCTACGTGATCCAGCAGATCGGCCTCTTCCCGCACATGACGATCGGCGACAACGTCGGCACGGTGCCGAAGCTCCTCGGCTGGCCGAAGCAGCGGATCCGGGAGCGGAGCGCCGAGCTGCTCGAGCTCGTCGGGCTCGAGGCCGCGGACGCCGCGCGCTACCCCGCGGAGCTGTCGGGCGGGCAGCGCCAACGCGTCGGGCTCGCGCGCGCGCTCGCCGCCGACCCGCCGCTCCTCCTCATGGACGAGCCGTTCGGCGCGCTCGACCCGATCACGCGCCTACGTCTGCAGACCGAGCTGCGCAGGCTGCACCGCGAGGTCGGCAAGACCGTGATCTTCGTGACGCACGACATCGACGAGGCCATCCAGATGGGCGACCGCATCGCGATCCTCCGCGAGGGCGGCGTGCTCGCGCAGTACGACACGCCCGACGCGATCCTCGCCCATCCCGCCGATACCTTCGTCGCCGCGTTCATCGGCGAGGACCGCGCGCTCCGGCGACTCGCGCTCCGGCGCCTGCGCGACGTCGAGCTTCAGCCCGCCGCCACCGACGACCGCGCCCCGCGTGTCGGCCTCGATACGACGCTCCGGAACGCGGTCAGCCTCATGCTGGAGACGAAGAGCGACCGGCTCGTCGTCGAGGACGACGAAGGGCGCGTGAAGGGCGTGTTCCATCTCCGCGACGCCGGAGCGCTGCTGTGAGCGGCCCCGGCCCCGTCATCCCGTCGTTCGGGCAGGGCAGCTCGTGCGTCACGGGCGACCACCTCTTCTGCTGGGACTGGGTGCGCCAGCACTGGAGCGACACGCTCGGGCCGGCGCTCGTGCAGCATCTCGAGCTGACGTTCATCGCCGTCGCGATCGGCTTCGCTCTCGCGTTCCCGCTCGCCCTCCTTGCGCACCGGTTCCGGCTGCTCGAGCAGCCGCTCGGCGTCGTCTCGGCGCTCCTCTACACGATCCCGAGCGTCGCGCTCTTCCAGTTCCTGATCCCGTTCACCGGGCTGACGACCACGACGGTCGAGGTCGCACTCGTCGCGTACACGCTCGTGATGCTGTTCCCGAACATCGTCGCGGGTCTGCGCAGCGCGCCGCCCGACGTGCTCGAGGCCGCGCACGGGATGGGCCTGACGTCCCGCCAGGTGCTGTGGAGCGTCGAGCTGCCGCTCGCGGTGCCCGCGATCATCGGCGGGCTGCGCATCGCCGTCGTCTCGACAGTTGCGATCGCGACGATCGCCGCGTTCGTGCTGCCGAAGGGCCTCGGCTACCCGATCTTCCTCGCGTTGAAGGAGCCGACGCCGTTCAAGACGGAGATCTACTCCGCCGCGTTCCTCGCCGTCGCGCTTGCACTGTGCTGCGATGCGGTGTTCGTCGTGCTGCGTCGCGTGCTCGTGCCGTGGGCTCGAAAGGGGCTGGCGTGACGATCGCCGACGCCGCGAACGCGCACACCTTCGTCGAGGCGATCCACTTCATCGGCGACAACCCGGGCTTACTCGCGACAAAGGCACTCGAGCAGCTTGCGCTGTCGGGTGCGGCGCTGCTCCTCGCCGTCGCGGTGGCACTTCCGCTCGGGGTCGTGCTCGGCCACTTCCACCGCGGCTCGAACCTCGCCATCGGCACGTCCATCGTCGGCCGCGGGCTACCGAGCCTCGCGCTGATCGCGGCGCTCCTGACCGTGCTCGGGATCGGGTTCGTGAACAACATGGTCGCGCTCGCCGTCCTCGGCACCGGGCCGATTCTCACCAACAGCTTCGACGGAGTCGACCGCGTCGACCGTGACGCGGTGGAGGCCGCCCGCGGCATGGGCATGACAGGCTCCCAGATCCTCCGTCGTGTCGAGCTGCCGCTCGCAGTTCCCCTGATCTTCACGGGGATCCGCGTGTCGGCGGTGACGATCCTCGCCACCGCCCCCATCGCCGCGATCGCCGGCGGCGGGGGGCTCGGCGACATCATCGTCAACCAGGCCAGCTACCGCCTCGCAGGCGTCGTCGGGGCATCGCTCTGCGTGATGCTGCTCTCCGCGGTCGTGTTCCTGGCGCTGGCCGGCATCCAGGTCGCCGTTACGCCGAGGCCCCTCCGGGGCAGTAGGGTCGGCGGCAGCCCCCCACGGAAGGAGATGCTGTGATCCGCAAGCACACGAGGCGAGCCGTGAAGGCGGCCTTCGCCATCTCGCTTGGAGTGGCGATCGTGATCGGCTTGTTCGCGGCCGTGCTCGCACGGCCCGCACATTCCGCCGGCCCGACGATCATCATCGGCACCAAGAACTTCCCGGAGGAGTTCATCCTCGGCCAGCTGTACAAGCAGGCGCTCGAGGCGAAGGGCTTCGCCGTCTCGTACAAGGAGAACATCGGCTCGACCGAGCTCACGCAGTCGGCCCTGACGAGCGGCAAGATCAACATGTACCCCGAGTACACCGGCGTCATCGTCCAAGTCGTCTTCCACCGCAACAAGTCGGGAGCGACGGCAGCCGCGACGTACAAGCTCGCCAAGCAGCTCCTGGCGCCGAAGGGCTACACGCTCCTCAATCCGACCCCGTTCTTCGACACAGACGTCGTCGTCGTCACCAACGCGACGGCGAAGAAGTACGGGCTCAAGTCCATAGCCGACCTGAAGAAGATCGGCAACTTCAAGTTCGGGGCGTTCCCGGAGTGCAAGACGCGGAACACCTGCCTCGTCGGTTACAAGAAGCAGTACGGCATCACGAACGTGACGTTCGTGCCGCTGGCCGGCATCTCGGTCTACTCGCTCCTCGACTCCGGCAAGATCGTCGCCGGTGACGGATTCTCGACCGACCCGCCGCTCGCGAAGCCGTCGAAGTACACGGTCCTCGCCGACCCGAAGCACGTGACGGGCTTCCAGAACGTCGCGCCGATCGTGAGCACGCCGATCGTGAAGACGCTGGGAGCGAAGTTCACGAGCACGGTGAACGCCGTCTCCGCGAAGCTGACGCTTCCGGCGATCCTCGCGATGAACAAGGCGGTGATCGTCGACAAGCAGTCCGCGGCGAGCGTCGCAGGGAAGTTCCTGCAGGCGAACGGCCTCAAGTAGTGCAGGTCGTCGTTCTCGGTGGAGGGTCGTCCGGCGAGCACTTCGTCGGCGCCCTCCGCCGGCTCGACGGGGACGCGCAGATCACCGTCGTCGAACGGCGGCTCGTCGGCGGCGAGTGCTCGTACTGGGCGTGCATGCCAACGAAGACGATGCTGCGCGGGCCCGAGCTCGTCGCCGAGACGAACCGCTCAGACGGCGCGGTGTCCGGCGCGTCGCTCGACCCGCGGCGGGTTTACGGCTGGCGCGACAAGGTGGCCGAGCGCGACGACTCTTCGCAGGTCGAGTGGCTGGCGTCCAAGAACGCGCGGCTCGTTCGCGGCAACGGCGTCGTCGCCTCGCCCGGTGTCGTGACCGTCGACGGCACCGAGCTGGAATACGACCGGCTCGTGCTTGCGACGGGGTCGTCGCCGGCGATCCCGCCGATCGAGGGGATCGACGGCGTCGACGTGTGGACGAACTTCGAGGCGACCGAGACGCTCGAGGTTCCCGGACGGCTCACCGTCCTCGGCGGCGGGCCCGTCGGCTGCGAGCTCGCGCAGTTCTTCCAGCGCATCGGCTCGCGGGTGACGCTCGTCGAGGGAGCGTCGCGGCTCCTCCCGCACGTGGACGCCGACGCGGCGGCGCTCGTCGACGAGGCGCTGCGGGCGGAAGGCGTCGACGTCCGCGTGAACGCGCTCGCGCAGCGGGTCGCGCCGGGTCTCTTGACGCTCGGCGACGGCAGCGAGGTCGAGTTCGACCGGCTGCTCGCAGCGACCGGGCGCAAGGCGAACGTCGACGGGCTCGACGCGCTCGGCCTGACCATCACGAAGAGGGGCATCGAGGTCGACGAGCAGCTGCGGGCGGCGGAGAACGTATGGGCGATCGGCGACGTGACGGGGATCGCGCTGTTCACGCACGTCGGCAAGTACCACGGGCGCGTGGCGGCATACTCGATCGCAGGCCGCGAGGTGCGCGCGAATTATCGGGCCGTACCCGCGACGATCTTCACCGACCCGCAGGTCGCGACGGTCGGGGAGACCGACGGCGGGGTGAGCTCGACCTGGGCCCTGCAAGCCGTCCCGCGTCTCACGACCTACGAGCGGCCGAAGCGGCGCGGCTTCGTGAAGGTCGTCGCCGATCCGGAGCGGCGCGTGCTCAAGGGCGCCGTCGCCACGGGCCCGGAGTGCGGCGAATGGTTGCAGCAGCTGACGCTCGCGATCAGGGCAGAGACGCCGGTCGACGTCCTCCTCGACGTCATCCAGCCGTATCCGACGTTCAGCGAGGGCGTGTTCCTGGCCCTGCGCGAGCTGAACCTCGACCTCTAGACGCCGGCTCGCGTGCGCACGTCGGGACCTGCCACATCGCGACATGCCTCGTGGTCAGACCAAACTTCACGAAAGTGTGACGTTTCGTCCACAACGGCTGCAAAGCGAAGGGTTCGCGGGCCGTCGGGACCTGCCGCATCTCGACGAGCATCGTGGTCAGACCACGGGGGCTGCCGAGCTCACCCCGGGCGCGGGATGCCGTCGAAGTGGGTCGCGTCCCACGTCGAGACGAATGGCCCTGCGGCCGCGCCGACGACGAGCACGCTCGTCCCCGCCTCCAATGCACGCGCGCTCCGGCGCACCGACGGGTCGGTCACCGCGACCGCCGTGCGCGCGCCGACCTCGGCCTGTTCGCCGTCGAGCTCGAAGAGCGCGCGGCCGGTGAGCACGAGGTACAGCTCCTGCTGGCCGCTGCCCCGCTCGTCGTGCTCCTCGACGAGCGTCTCGTCGCCCCGCACGGCGGCGAACACGTTCACGCCGAACGTGTCGATGCCGAGCGCATGTTGGAGCGGAAACCAGATCGGGTCACCCGGCTCGCCGTCCGCCACCGTCGGGATCGCGTCGATCTCACGAATCAGCCAGCGCGCCATCGGCCGGAGCGTACGGCCGACGGTCGGCAGTCGCAAAAGGTGTCTGACACAGCCTGGAAGCGGCCCCACGCTGCGGAGCGCCCCCGGTGGGGTGTCAGACGCCGGTTAAGGCAGGCGCTCGCCGGTCAGCCGGGCGCCGCCGACCGAGAGCAGCAGCAGCAGCGCTGCGCCGCCGACGAACCACGACGAGATCTCCCGCTTCGCGGGCCGGTGCGCGATGCTCTGCCCGAGCTGCTTGTAGATGTTCTCGACCTTCGACGCAGACTTCGCGCGATAGGTCTTGCCGTCTGTCTCGCGCGCGATCGCGGCCAGCGTGACCGGGTCGGGGCGCACGGGGAAGCGCCGCCCCGGGCCGCCGCCGCCGTTCCCGAAGCCGAACCCGAAGCCGCCGTTGAAACCGAGCGTGCCGTGGTCGGTGCCGAGAGCGATCGTGAAGACGCGGATCCCCGCATTGCGCGCCTTGGCCGCGCCCTGCAACGGCGTCAGGATGCCGCGCGTCTGCGCGCCGTCCGAGAGCAGCACGATCGCGCCCGGGATCTTCCCGTCCCGGGCGCGCGGCGCGTCGCCGACTGACGCCTTCACCGTCTGCACCGCCATCTGGAGCCCGTCGCCGATCGCGG
>Ga0075425_100003513_pt1 | contig 15947 bp, 13 predicted proteins | sample SoiMethybrSBSTD4_FD_75300 | JGI IMG/M metagenome (GOLD analysis project Ga0075425, IMG submission 75300) | Bulk soil microbial communities from a Populus tree surrounding site in Tennessee, USA - Soil MetaG P. TD hybrid SBSTD4 | ecosystem: Environmental > Terrestrial > Soil > Tree plantation... | reverse complement strand
CGGCCGTTGCGCTGATCGAGCTTCACCGGATTCCACGGGATGTCGTAGTGAATGACGACCGACGCGCGCTGGAGATTCAATCCCTCCGCTGCAAAGTCGGTCGTGACGAGCGTGTCGATCATGCCGCGCTTGAATGCATCGATCGCGGCGCGGGGAACGTGAAGCGCTTTCGCGATCTCGCGCGCCGTGGCGATGAAGCTCGTGAAGATGAGCGTCGGCTCGTTCGTGAGGACGTTGCGCAACAGTTCGAGCTTGCTTGATCTGGGATGAATCGCGTCGAGGCGCGCCATCTCCTTTCGAATCGCCTCGGCATCGATTGTCTCGCTCGACGGTACGAACAGATCCCAGAACAGAAGCTGCTGAAAGGCGTCGGCGTCTTCTTCATGCGCAAACGCGAGCCGGTAGTCGCGTTTGGCGAGCATCCGCCCGCTCTCGAGCACGCGCTCGTAGAAGCGGCGCTGTCGTTTGATCGATTCCTCGAGCGCCGCTTCGCTCGACTCGAGTCGCCGCCAGAGAAACTGCCGAAGCAGCGGTGCGCCGCCGGTCAGGGGGAACTGCAGATCGTCGATCGGGACATCGGGAACGGCGTGTCGAATGACGTTGCGCTCGAGCGCGCCGAATTGCAGATGCGGAGGAAGCACGCTGCGATCGCGACGGATCACGAGCGCGGCGACGATCTGTTCGATCGTGTCGAAGTCGCGGCGCTCGAAGGCGACGTCGATCGAGGCGATGCCGCGATCGCGCAGCGCATCGTCGGCAACGATCAGCGCCACGAGCGCGTGAAGATCGCTGGCGCTGTTGCAGACCGGCGTCGCCGTGACCAGCACGACGCGCGCGGCGAGCGTGCGGCGCGCCAGCGCGTCGTAACGCTGCGTGCGCGGATTGCGGAACGCATGCGCTTCGTCGACGATCACGAGGCGCCTTCGTTCCGGATTGGCGAAGAACGGCGCGGTCACGATGCCGTCGTGCGTGAAGATCTGTGCGTCGAGATCGAATTCGCGCCATTGCTGTATCAGCGACGCGGGGACGATCAACTCGGTCTCGTATCGCAGCCGCCGCGCGATCTCGGCGGCGATGAACGATTTGCCGAGACCGACGTCGTCCGCGAGGATGACGCCGCCGAACGCGCCGAGAATCTCCAGCGCGCGCTCGACGGCGTCGATCTGGTGATCAGCGAGCAAGGCGGTGATCGACGAAGTCGCGCAGCGTCTGCAGCTCGCGCTCGCTCACGCCATACAGTGCTGCGACGACGCGGTCGAGCTCTTCACGGACGTCGCGTCGTTGATGCACGCGGCGCGAGAGACGAATCAATTCGCTGTTGGGCGCGAGCGGTGGCATCGGCATGCGCGCAACCGTGCGGCCGAAGTAGCGAAAGTGCGCATCCTTTGCGCGCTCGGCGACAGCGAGAAGCAACGCATCCGCGATCGTCGAATTGAGCACGGCGCTGATCGCGAACGCCTCGTCGAAGGAGACGGCGTCGAGGAAGTAGAGCGTTTGATTCGGGATCAGCGGGATCGTTCCTTCGACGACGTCGGGCAACACGACCGCGGCCATGCCGCGCGAGACATCCTTCCACGCGACTTTGATCCCGACATGCTCCGGCCTCACGAAGGCGAGCTTCAGATCTTCGATGCCGCGCGCCTCGGCGAATCGGCGCAGCCAGCGCGGCTTGTTCTTCCATCCGGCGCGCGGCGGCCAGAGCATCCACTGCGACGCGGCGACCGACCAGCGGCGCACGTCGCGCCCGCGCACGCAGCGGCAGATCGCTTCAGGCGGAATGCGGAAGTTGACGATGTCTTCGTCGGAGAGAAAGAACGCGCGGTTGTCGCCGGTCTTCACGCCCATCAGCGGTTTGCGGCCGAGGGTTTGGGCGAGAGGCGGAAAAGCGAAGCGGTTGAAGATCGCGGAGACGTCGGGCGGGAGGAGCGCCCATTCGTCGCCGAATCGCAGATCGTGTTGATCGATGGAGAAAGAACGATTGCCGTCGGTCACCGCAATGGCACCGCCCGGCGCACCAGGCGTGACAGTCAGCGCGAGCGGGAACGTGTCGGCGTCGAAGTGATCTTCGCCGCTCCAGTCGTCGATGGCGACGATGCGCATCTTCTCGATGGCTCGCCGGAGCGGTGCGGCGTATGCGGCGTTCGTGATTTTCGCCGGCATCAGCATCGAGACCACTCCACCCGGCGCAGCGAGCGCTATCGCGCGTTCGAAGAATGCGACCGAGAGGTCGGGCTGATGGAACGCGCTCCGATCGCTGTTTGCACGAAAGAGCGAGTAACGATCTGCGAGCATGCGCTTCGTGCTCGTGTCGATGCGGGCATTGCGCACCCATGGCGGGTTTCCGGCGACGACGTCGAAGCCGCCCTGCGCCATCACCGGCGCGAAGTGGACGTCGAAGGCGAAGAAGTTGAGCGTTCCCTCCTCGACCTCTTCCAGCGCGCCGCGATTCGCGGCGATGCGTTCCTGCAACTCGCTGTAGCGCTCCCGATCGACGTCGATCGCGCGGCCGAAGAGATCGCACTGCGGCGCGACGAGCTGCTGCAGCTCGCGTTCATCCGCATCGATCGCGTGCGTCAGCAGATCGGCGGCGAGATGACGATCGTTCTGCCGAAGAAGGCGCGCAAGCACCGGACGTTCGCTGCCCGGCGCGCGGCGATAGCGCTCGACGAGATCGGCTTGCGCGCGCAGCGCGTAGACCCACTCGCGATAGATCTCGCCGCGTCCGTCGCCGAGAAAGTCCGTTGGACTGAGGAGCGAATTGCCTTGCATGATGTTGCGGTCGAGGTTCGGCAGTGGACGGACGTCTTCGATGGCGACGTTCTCTGCCGACACGATGGCGAGCCAGAGGCGAAGCTCGCAGAGGCGCACTGCTTCCGGCTTCAGATCGACGCCATAGAGCGATCGCTCGACGATTCTTTGCCGCGACGGCTCGCCGCCGAGCTCGCGCGTGATCCGCTCGATCGTCGTCAGCGCGGAGAGAAGGAACGCACCCGATCCACATGCGGGGTCGAGAATCGTGATCGTCTCGAGGCGAGCCAGTCCGCCGTCGCCGAGCCACTCGCGAATGGCGCGCTCGGTGAGGACGTCGACGATTGCGCGCGGCGTGTAGAAGCTGCCGCTGCGCGCGCGCTCGTCGTCGGCCATGAGCGACTCGAACACTTTCCCGAGCATTTCGGGATCGACGTGCGTGCCGGCTTCGTCATCTTCATCGGATGAAAAGTCGAAGCGCTCGAAGACGCCGGTGATCACGCGCTGCATCAGATCGTCGGGCAGCGACAGATCGGGATGGCGTCGCTCGTACGACGACGGCTCGAAGAGACCGCCGTTGAGGTACGGGATACGCCCGAGGTCGACGGCACGATCGGCGGGGGCGGTGTTGAGACAGCCGAAGAAGAGCGGGCGGAGAACTGTCGCGTAGTAGCGCGGAGTGGTCAGGCGGTCGAAGAGAAAGCGGCGCTCGGCATTGAGCCATCCTTTCTCCTGGATGAACGAGAGGAACAACAATCGCGAGAGGATGAGAAGCGCTTGATCGGCGTCGTTCTCCGGCAAGGCGGCGGCGACGTCGCGCACGGCGTCCCGGAATCGCTCGAAGAAACGGCGCGTGATCGACTCGCGATCGAGGGCGAGATCGAAGATCTTCTCGATGGAGTCGCCGGCGGCGAGCAGGTTCAGGCGGTCGAGCGCGTGCGGCGACGGAGCGTCGCGATCGACGTCGAGCCGGCGCAGGCGTCCGCGTCCGTCGATGTCATAAAGTGCGAATGACTTCTCGTGCTCATAAATCAGTGCCGATTTAGTGACTACATTGTAGCTGCGATAACTGCGTAGAAATTTTAGGAGCGATTCTTCGCCGGCGTCGCCGCGAAAGTGAAACAGATCGAATCGCGCCAAACGCGCGGCCAGCGAGAACGACGACGTCCCGTTCCATCCCACTTCGATGCCGGCGCGGCGCCACTCGTCCGGCGTGATCGGCACCGGCGCGATCGGGTAGCCGAGCTCGCGAAACAGATCGAGCACATTGCGCGTGCGGACGTCGTGCGCCGTCAGCATCCGCGCACCCCCGGATACACTACGTCGCGCGCATGACGCTTCGCTGGGCGTATTGGAAACGCGTCGTGGCCGGCGCGATCTTCGGGCTCTACATCGCCCACCTGCTCTACTTTCTCAATCCGCAGGTCGACGTCACGCCGGCGCGCCTCGCCGCGGTCACGCTGATTTACGGCGCGATCTGCGGCCTTCTCTTCGGCTCCGCACTTTGGGGATTGCGCGCACTGCGCGTGAAGCTCTTCGGCAAACCGGATGCGAGCGGCGGCTATCGTCCGCACGGATTCGGCTTCGTCGTTCTCGCGGCTTTTGCCTCGTCGCTCATCTATTGGATTCACCTCACCGCCGTGCAGAAGCCGCTCTATCTGCCGGTCGGCGCCGTGCGCGTGCTGAACAAGGCCACGAACACGATCACGCTCACGGCGTTCATCCTGCTCGTCCTCTGGTTCATGGAGCGCAACGCCGATCGCACGCGCTCGCGCATCATCTTCATCACCGGCGTGATGGCCATCGCCGCATCGTCGTTCTCGCTCTACGAGCGGCGCGACAGCTATCGGACGGAGACGAAGAGCGTCGTCGTGGCGAACGTCGGCACCGTTGCCGGCGAGCGGCCGGTGATCGTCGTGGCCATTCGCAATCTGCCGTACGACTGGATCGTCACCATCGCCGGCGAGGGAACGATTCCGTTCTTCGAGCAGATGCGCCAGCGCGCATATTTCGCGCGCGTCGAGCCGTTCCCGACGACGAGCTCGAAGGCGCTGTGGGCATCGCTCGCGACGGGGAAACTTCCATACCGGCACGGAGTGACCGGCCGCTTCTCGTATCGCACGCCGCTCAACGGCAGCGATCCCGGCGATCGATTTCTCCTGCTGCCGAGCGGCGTCGGCTTCCGCGCGTGGGGACTGATTCCGCCGGTGCAGCGCATCTCCGCGCAACTTCCCGCCGGCGACGCCCTCCCGCTCTGGACGCTCTTCACGCGCCTCTCGTTTCACGCCGGCGTCGTGCGCTGGCCGGGACTGCCGGAGCCGCGCGTCGCGCCGCGCGACGAGAGCGCGATCGCGCAGCGCTTCAACGGCACCGGCCGCGCGCAACGCGAGATCCTGGCCGGACTCGCCGCCGATCAGAACGCGATCGCATCCCTCGGCGCGCTGGCGTCGAATCGCGCGCTGCAGCTCGACGTCACCGCACTCGACGGATTCGCCGACGCGCAGCGCGCGCTGCATGTCTACTCCAATGATCTGCCGGCGAAGTCGACGGTGAAGGGGGCGGCGATTCGTGCGTACGTCGAGCAGATCGATCGGATGCTTGCCGCGATCGCGCGCGACTATCCCGATCATCTCTTCGTCGTCGCGTCGGTCAGCGGCCCGGCGCCGCCGCAGCTTCGCGCGACGCCGTACGCGATCGTTCGCGACGTCATCCTCAACGACGATCCCGGCGCCGACGACGGCTTCGTGCTGATCACCGGCGCCGGCACGACGCATCGCGAGAATCCCGCGTCCGCCGACGTTCCGGACGTCGTGCCGACGGTGCTCTTCGCCGCCGGCCTTCCCGTCGCGCGCGACATGGACGGCCGCGTCCTCACCGACGCATTCGACGACGACTTCCTGCGCCGCTCGCCGCTCTCGGTGATTCAAACGTACGAGGCGAAGGAGATCGTGGTGCGGCGCACGAACGGATAGCGCGCTCACTTCTGCTCCCACTTCTGCTTCCCGTTGTTCCACCGCAGCACGCGAATGCGCGCGCTCACGGCGAAGACGCGCACCGCGTAGAGATCGGTGAACGAGTCGGTAACGTAGACGGTGCCCGGCGTCGACTCGCCGACGGGCGTGAACGAACAGATCGTCGAGTTGTTGAAGTTGACCGGCGACTTCGTCGGCAGCAGCGGATCGCCGTCGGGATCGACCATCTTGAATGGCAGCAGTCCGATGGTGGCGCGGCGTTCTTCCGCGGCCAGCACGCGGCGCGATGACTGGGCGAGCGTGTCGACGCCGCTGGTGATGTCGTCATTGCGGACGCCGTCGCCATCGCCGTCGTCATAGAGCGCGTAGTGCCATCCGTCGCTCGCATTCGTGAACTTCACGCCGCAGTTGCGGCCGCGCGCGATGGCGCGCATGCGTGCGGCAAAGAAGATCGCGCGAATCTCGCTCGCCGCATTGCGTGCCGCCGCGCGCCGTTGGAGGTTGAGCATGGCCGGGAAGGTGATCGATGCGATCATTCCGAGGATCGCGATTCCGATGAGCAGTTCGATGAGCGTGAGTCCTCTCTCGCTGTGTCGTCGCACAGTGCGTCTCCTTCGTGTTTTTCTTTGCGGGGAGATCCGGCCGCGCGAACGCGGCCGGATCCGATTGGTGGGACGGACTTACTTGCGCGGTTTACGCGGGATCGAGATCTTCGTCGCCAGCGTCGTCTTGCCGTCGACGGTCAGATAGGGGCTGACCTGGTTGAAGCGCTTCTCGCCGAAGCCTTTCACCTGCATCAGATCGGTCGTCTTGTGGAAGGCGCCGTGCTGCGTGCGGTACTCGATGATGCGCTGCGCCGCTTTGGCGCCGACGCGCGGGAGATACGAGAGTTGCGCGGCGTCGGCGGTGTTGAGGTTGACGACGCCCGACGGGGCGGCGCTCGCCGTATCCGCCAGCGCGCTGCCGGCGATGGAAACGATGATGAGAGCGATGAGAACGATGGACTTGTAAGGCGTTTGGGACTTCCGCATTGGGTCTATTTCTCCTTTCGATTTTTCTTTCGTTGTTTGTTATTGGTTTGGCTGATTACCCACACTTGATCCTTTCGAGATTTCCCTTTCAGTTCGTCTTGATCTCCTTCGGCACCACCTCCTTTCGCGGCCCCATAGTTCAAGCGGTCCGCCATCTGGCAGATAGATGTAAGTTGTTGTAGTGATGAGTCTTAACGGAATGAACGCGCATTCGGCGCGTCAAGAAGAAGGGTCTTTGTCAGAGGTTTTTGACGCGGCGCGCTGCTATACTCGATTCACGGCGTCCATGAAGGAAAAACGCGAGATCTATCGCTTCCTGCATGTCACTCCACGCCGCATCTTCGAACAGCTCGATCAATACGTCGTCGGGCAGCGCCGCGCGAAGGAAGTCCTCGCCATCGCGGCGTACAACCATCTCAAGCGCATCGAGTATCTGAAATTCGGCGGCGAGACCACGATCCGCAAATCGAACATCCTGATGATGGGACCTTCGGGCTCCGGCAAGACGTATCTCGCACGCACGCTGGCGCGCATTCTCGACGTGCCGTTCGCCTACAACGACGCGACATCGTTCACCGAAGCGGGCTATTACGGTGAAGACGTCGAGGTGGCGATCGGCCGGCTTCTCTACGCGACGAATCAGAACGTCAACGCCGCGGAGAACGGGATCGTCTTCATCGACGAGATCGACAAGATCGCGCGGCGCTCCGGCGGCGCACGCACCGGCGCAGGCGCGCGCGACATCGGCGGCGAAGGGGTTCAGCAGTCGCTGCTCAAGATCCTCGAAGGAGAGAAGCTCTTCGTCCCGCTCAACGTCACCGCGCACTGGAACAAGTACGACTACACCGAAGTCGACATCTCGAACATCCTCTTCATCTGCGCCGGCTCGTTCAGCGACCTCGAAGACCTCACCGAAGCGAAGCCGATCGGCTTCTTCAACGACGGCGAAACGCAAGCGCGCGAGATCACCTCCGAGGATCTCGTCCACTACGGCTTTCTCCCCGAGCTCCTCGGCCGCCTCCCCGTCCGCGTGCAACTCGACGCGCTCAGCACCGATGAGCTGGCGACGATCCTCGTCACGCCGCGCGAAGCGGTGATCCCCGAATATCAGCGCCTCTGCGCGCTCGACCAGATCCAGCTCGACTTCACGCACGACGCGCTGCTCGAGATCGCCGGAGTCGCGCTGAAACAGAGACTCGGCGCGCGCGCACTGCGCGCGATCGTCGAGAAGGTTCTGCATCCCGTGCTGTTCGCCGGTCCCGAGCGCGCAGGCGAGCGTGTTTTGATCGAAGCGAACGACGTGCGGCGCGCGACGGTGAGTTGAGTTGAGTGCGCCGCTGCGGCGCAACTCGTAGGCCGAGCTCGAGCGCACAGCTTCGCGCGGCACCTTCAGTTAGACTCTCGCGCGCATGCAGAGCATCGGCATCACCGCGAAGGTGAGCTCACAAGCCGCGCTGCAGAAGGCGCGCGACGTCGCGGACGACCTGACGCGTCGCGGATTCAATATCTGCTACGACGATCTCACCGCCGCTGCGATCGGCGACGGCGCACGCTGCTACGCGAAAGCGGAAATCGGCGCGCACGCCGATCTCCTCATCACGTTCGGCGGCGACGGTACGCTCCTCTCCGTGGCGCGACATGCTCCGCCGCACGTCCCGATCCTCGGCGTCAACATGGGGACGCTCGGATTTCTCACCGAGGTACGAGTCGAAGAGTTCCCGGCGATGCTCGAGCGCGTGCTCGCGGGCGACTATTTGGTCGAGCCGCGCGTCACGTTCGATGTCTCCGTCACCGGCGGCGATCGCGAAGAAGTGCGCTATCGCGTGCTCAACGATGCGGCGATCAACAAGACCGCGCTGTCGCGCATCATCGAGATGCGCGTCAGCGTGGCGGGACTCTTCGTGTCGACGTTTCGCGCGGACGGATTGATCGTCGCCACGCCGACGGGATCAACCGCGTACAACCTCTCCGCGGGCGGACCGATCATCTATCCGACGATGGGCGCGATCGTGATCACGCCGATTTGTCCGCACATGCTCACGAATCGTCCGGTCGTGCTGCCCGACGAGTTGAACATCGAAGTCGGCATCTTCCGGCACGGCGAAGATCAGGAGATCTATCTCACGCTCGACGGACAGGAAGGCATCTCGCTCACCGAGCGCGATCGCGTCTGCGTGCGCAAATCGGAACATCGCGTGCTGCTCGTGCAGTCGGCGGACAAGAACTACTTCGACGTGCTACGCACGAAGTTGAAGTGGGGCGAAGCCTAGCGCAGCGACGCCTCGTACGTCGCGCGCACGCGCCTCACGTAATCCTGCGTCTCCCGATACGGCGGAACGCCGCCGAACTTCTGCACCGCGCCGGGGCCGGCGTTGTATGCGGCGAGCGTGAGATCGAGATCGCCGTTGAACGTGTCGAGCAGCGTACGAAGATAGCGCGCGCCGCCGAAGATGTTCTGGCGCGCGTCGAACACGTCGACGATGCCGAGAAAGCGGGCGGTGGCGGGCATGAGCTGCATGAGACCGCAGGCACCCGTGCGCGAGACCGCATTCGCTTTCCACGCCGACTCGCGCGCGGCGACGGCAGCGACGAGTCGCGGATCGACGCCGTGCGTGCGCGCTGCGTCGACGATCGTGCTCGCGAGCCCCGCCGGCGCGTGCACAGGCGCGTTCGCATCGAACACCACCGCGCCGTACGCGTGCGTCCGCATCGGGGACGATTTGATGCTGAACAATGCCTCGCGAATGTTGCCGAAGAACTGATACGCGGTGATCGATCGGGCGTTGTTCTCGATCATCACATGCTTGCGCATGTGAACATTCGGGACGTCGGACGCCGTGAATTTGCTCTCGGCGAAAACAGGCAAGGCGACGGCGGCGAGGAGGAGGAATCGTTTCATCGGATAGGCGCAAAAACGTGACTCCGTAGAAGCGCTATTCCGACGATAGGATGTACGGATGAGTTGGACGCGGATCAGCACGCTAGTTCTCGCCCTCACACTCCTCGCAGGCACAAAGGCAACCGTGAAGAAGACGAATGAAAAATTGTTCATCGGCGGAGTCGTGGCCGCCGGACCGCAGCAGACGCCGCAGCACGACTGGGCGGTGCTCGTGCGCGACGGAAAAATCGCGGAGGTCGGTCCCGCCGACGATCTCAAGCGCAATCACGCCGGCGCGCAGATCGTCGACGCATCGAATGCGACGATCCTTCCAGGCCTCACTGACGCGCACGGCCATCTCTACGGGCTCGGTCTCGCGATCGACATCGTCGATCTCGTCGGCTCGTCGTCGTACGACGAAGTGATCGCGCGCGTGAAAACGCGCGTCGCGACGGCAGCTCCCGGCGAGTGGGTGGCGGGACGCGGATGGGACCAGAATCGCTGGCCCGAAAAACAGTTCCCGACGGCAGCACCGCTCGATGCCGCGATTCCCGATCACCCGGTGTGGCTCAAGCGGGTCGACGGTCACGCCGGCGTCGCGAACACCGCGGCGATGAAAGCCGCGGGGATCACGAAAGCGACGAAGGATCCGGCGGGCGGCCGCATCATCCGTGACCCGAACGGCAATCCGACCGGAACGTTCGTCGACGCGGCGCAGTCGCTCATCGAGTCGAAGATTCCTGCGCCGTCATTCGCGCTGCGCAAGAGGCGCGTGCTCGCGGCCGCGCATCGCATCGCGGAGAACGGACTTACCGAGATGCACGACGCCGGCGCGGAAGGCGACACGATCCGCGCCGTACGCGAGCTCGTCGACGAAGGGAAGTTCCCGATCCGCCTTTACACGATGATCAGCGACGAAGCGAAGCTGCTCGACACGTATCTGCCGAAAGGTCCGCTAGTTGACTATCACAGCCGCTGGACGATGCGCTCGATCAAGATGTACGCCGACGGCGCGCTCGGCTCGCGCGGCGCGCTGCTTCTCGCGCCCTACAGTGACGATCCCGGCAACACCGGGCTCGAAGTGACGAAGCCGGCGCACATGACCGCCCTGGCGAAGCGCGCGCGCCAGCTCGGCTTCCAGGTCTGCACGCACGCCATCGGCGACCGCGGCGTGCACGACGTGATCGAGTCGTACGAGGCAGCCGGCGTCACGCCGAAGGATCGCTTCCGCATCGAGCACTTCCAGGTCGTCGCTCCGGACGACTTCGCGCGCACGGTGAAGGACGGAATCATCGCGTCGATGCAGCCGACACATGCGACATCCGACATGCCGTGGGCCGAAACGCGCATCGGTCCCGAGCGAATCAAAGGCGCTTACGCCTGGCGCACCGTCCTCAACGCCGGCGGCCGCCTCGCCCTCGGATCCGACTTTCCGGTCGAATCGGTGAACCCGTTTTTCGGCATCTACTCCGCAGTGACGCGTCAGGATCAAAAAGGAAATCCGCCGGGCGGCTGGTATCCCGATCAGAAGCTCACGCTCGCCGAAGCGATTCGCGGATTCACGCTCGACGCGGCGTACGCAGCGTTCGAAGAAAAATCGCGCGGCACGATCGAGCCGGGCAAGCTCGCCGACTTCACGATCGTCGACGGCGACTTCTTCACGATGCCGCAAAGCGACTTGTTCAAAGCGAAGGTGAAGTACACGATCGTCGGCGGCGAGGTCGCATATCACGCGCCGTAGCGCGCGCGCTTCTCGAACCACCGTTTGAGCGGCAGCGTCGACGAAAGCTCCGACGCGCGCTTGAAATGCTCCTCGGCGCTCACGCGATCGCCGGCGCGGCGCGACAGCTCGCCGATCGCGGCGTGGAAATGCACGTAGTCGCGCAGCTCCGGCTCGAGCGCGGCGGCAGCTTCCAGTCCGACCGATGGACCGTCGACCATCGCCACCGCAATCGCGCGATTGAGCGCGACGACTGCGCTCGGCGCGATGGCCATCAAGTCGTCGTACAGCTCGACGATACGCGGCCAGTTCGTCTCTTCGCAGAGATGCTGCGCCGCGATCTCCGCTTCGACGTGAAATCGCGTCAGCTCGTCGCCCGCCGCCGATGCTTCGAGATGGCGCAGCCCGCACGCGATCGCGTCGCGATCCCACAACGAGCGATCCTGCTCATCGAGAAGCAACATCTCGCCCGCGGCGTCGACCCGCGCGGCGAGTCGCGCGCGCTGCAGATGCATCAGCGCCGCGAGTGCGTGAATCTTCGGCACTCGGAGCGAGCAAAGCTCTTCGCACAATCGAATGGCTTCATCGACGAGATCGCGCCGCACCAGATCGTCGCCCGCAGACGCGGCGTAGCCTTCGTTGAACATCAAATAGACGACGTCGAGCAGCGAGTCGAGCCGCTTCGGCAGCTCGTCGCGCGACGGCAGCGTCAACTCGATCTCGTTGTCGCGAATGAATCGCTTCGCGCGCACGATGCGCTGCGCGATCGCTTCGGGCTTCGCCAGCAGCGCACGCGCGATCTCATCGACGCCGAAACCGCAGACGATCTTCAACGTGAGGGCGAGCCGCGTCTCGGGCGCGAGACGTCCGTCGCAGCACATGAGCATCATCTGCAGATCATCGTCTTCCAGCTCGTGCGCAAAGCGCGGCGTCGCTTCCTCGCGCGCGGCAAACGCGTCGCTGATCTCGCGCGTTTTCTTCCGAATGACGTCGATGGCGCGGTTGCGCGCGACGCGATACAGCCATCCTTCGGGATTGTCCGGGACTCCGTTGTACGGCCATTGCGTCAGCGCCGCCGCCAGCGCCTCCTGCACGACGTCCTCGGCGAGATCGAGATGATCGGCGCCGAGGACGCGTGCGAGGGTGGCGGTCATCCGTCCTGCGCTGCGGCGGAACAGATGATCGACGATCGAGGGGACGTCGGTCATGCCGTCGGCGTCGGCTGCAGCTCGCGAATCTCGATCGAGCCGAAGTCGAAGTGCGGGCAGTCGCGCGACAGCTCGATGGCGTGATCGTAGCTGTCGGCCTCGATGAGGAAGTAGCCGCCGACGATCTCCTTCGTCTCGGTGTATGGGCCGTCCATCACGACGGTCTTCGACCCGTCGCGGTGCAGCACGCGGCCGTCGGTATCGCGCAGCTTGCTGGCGCTGACGATGCGGTCGCCGAGTTGCTTGCGCCAGGCGCCGTAGCGCTGGATGACGCGCTGAATCTCTTCGGGGGAAATGCCGGCAAACGTGCCGTTGTCGCGGAGCAGAAGCATGTATTTCGCCATGGTCGTTCTCCTTTCGTCAGTTTAGAGACGAACGGCGACCGGCGAAATCGACATCAGAACGCCATCAATTGTTGGAAAGCCTCGAATCGCGCGTTGACGTCGTCGATCGTGATCTCGCGCAGCCGGTCGAGCGAGAACTTCTCGACGGTGAACGACGCCAGCACGCTGCCGTAGATGATGGCGCGGCGCATCTCGCGGTCGTCGACCTGATCGCGCGACGCGAGGTAGCCGAGGAACCCGCCGGCGAAAGTGTCGCCGGCGCCGGTGGGATCGAAGACGTTCTCGAGCGGATACGCAGGCGCGGCGAAGATCGCGGACTTCGTCGCCATCAGCACGCCGTATTCGCCGCGCTTGATGACGATCGTCTCCGGACCGAGCGCGAGGATCTGTCGCGCGCCTTTGATGAGGTTCGCTTCATCCGTGTACTGGCGGACTTCCGCTTCGTTGATGACGAGGAGGTCGACTTCGCTGAAGACGCGCGTGAGCGCTTCCTTCGCACTCGAGATCCAGTAGTTCATCGTATCGAGCGCGACGAGCGGCGCATTCGACTGCTTCTTCACCGTGAGCTGCAGATCGGGTTGCGCGTTCGCGAGAAAGAGCACTTTCGCGTTGCGCTGGCGCTCGTCGAGTTGGGGATTGAACTCGGCGAGGACGTTGAGCTGCGTGTCGCGCGTCTTCGCGACGTTGAGGTCGAATCCGTACTCGCCGCTCCAGAAGAACGACTTCGCGCCGGCAATGCGCTGCAAGCCGTCGAGATTGATGTCGCGTCCTTCGAAGATCGACGCGTCGTCATTGCTGAAGTCATCGCCGACGACGGAGACGAGATTCACCGGCGAGAAAAACGAAGCGGCGACGGAAAAGTACGTCGCCGAGCCGCCGATGCAGCGATCGACTTTCCCGAACGGGGTCTGGATGGCGTCGAACGCGACCGTTCCGACGACGGTGATGCTCAATGGATGTACCTCCCGATGATCGGTCTCAAATCGCTCTTCACTTGCGCCGGGATCTTCGCGGGATCGGTGACGATCGCGAACTGCAGCGCGTTGGCGCAGGCGCAGTCGCGCGTGCGCTTGGCGACGCGCGGAATCGTGTTGCGGATGATCGTCTGCGCCATCGCCGCGTTCTTGCGCAGCACTTCGAGAATCGCTTCGACGGTCACGTCGCCCGACTCGTGCCAGCAGTCGTAGTCGGTGACGAGCGCCATCGTCACGTAGCAAATCTCCGCTTCGCGCGCGAGCTTCGCTTCCTGCAGGTTCGTCATGCCGATGACGTCCACGCCCCAAGAGCGATACAGATTCGATTCCGCGCGCGTGGAGAACTGCGGACCTTCGATGCAAATGTACGTGCCGCCGACGTGCACGCGCGCGCCGGCTTCGCGTCCCGCTTCGCTCATCAGCAGCGCCGCCGACGCGCAGATCGGATCGGCGAAGGTGACGTGCCCGACGATGCCGTTGCCGAAGAAGGTGTCGGGACGATGCCGCGTGCGATCGATGAACTGATGCGGAAAGACGATGTGCGTCGGCTCGTACTCCGGCTTCATCGACCCGACCGCGCTCGCAGAGAGGATCGTGTGCACGCCCAAGGTCTTGAATGCGAAAAGATTCGCGCGATAGTTGATGTCGGTCGGGATCGTGCGATGGCCGCGGCCGTGGCGTGAGAGAAACGCGACGCGCACGCCGTCGACTTCGCCGAGGACGAATGGATCAGACGGCGCGCCGAACGGCGTGTCGATGTTGCGCTCTTCGATGACGGTGAGGCCGTCCATTTCGTAGAGGCCGGAGCCGCCGATGATGCCGATGTCTGCAGTCATGCTTTGAACCTCTCGAGCGACTCATCGATCGCGGCCGCAACGCGAATCGCCAGCGCCACCGCATCGCGTCCATCCTCCCCCGACACGATCGGCGTCTTCCGTTCGCGCACGCACTCGACGAACGACTCCAGCTCGGCGCGCAGCGGCTCCTTCTTCTCCACGTGCACTTCGAGCGGCGTGATGTTGCGGCCGTCGAGGTGATAGCCCTTCACTTCCTGCTCGCGCGTGTCGATGGAGATGTAGTTGCTCATTCCGAACAGACGCACTTTGCGAACGCGATCCTGCGACACTCGGCTCGCCGTGAGGTTGGCGACGCCGCCGTTCGCGAGCTCGAGGCGCACGTTCGTGATGTCCACTTTGTCCGTGAGCACCGGAACGCCGACGGCGCGGATGTCGACGACCTCCTGCTTAAGAAGCGAGAGCACGAGGTTGATGTCGTGGATCATCAGGTCGAGAAGGACGTCGACGTCGAGAGACCGCGCGACGAAGACGCCGAGTCGCTCCGCTTCGAGATAGCGCACCTCATGGACCAGGTGCGCGACTGCGGTGATGGCAGGGTTGTAGCGTTCGACGTGACCGACTTGAATGATGCGATCGCGCGACTTCGCGAGATCGATGAGCTTCTGCGCTTCTTCGACCGTTGGCGTGATCGGCTTCTCGATCATCACGTCGACGCCGGCTTGGAGCAGCTCGCGCGCGACGTCGTAATGCGTGGTCGTCGGCGTCGCGATGACGGCGCAATCGATTTCTTTCGCCAGCGAAGCAACGGATGCGAACCGCTTCAGCTTCAGATTCGTCGTGACTTCGTTCGCGACGTCGTCGCGCAATTCGACGAAGCCGGCGGCGGCCGCCTCCGGGATCTCCGTCAGAATGCGCGCGTGGAGTCGGCCGAGGTAGCCGGTGCCGATGACACCGACGCGGATCGTCATCGAATCACGCCCCGCTGCGAGCCGCGTACGAACGACACGAGATAACGCGCTTCGGGGACGTCGGCGAGATCGGTCTCGATCTGCGCGAGCGCATCGTCGAGCTTCAGCTTCGACCGCACGAGAATGCGATACGCGCGCTGCAGCGCCTCGATCGTTTCCTTCGAGAATCCCTTGCGCTCGAGACCGATGCTGTTGATGCCGTACGTCTGATTGCCGCGTGCGGCGACGGTCTTCGCGAACGGCAGCACGTCCTGCGTGCACATCGTGCCGCCGCCGATGAAGGCGTGCTCGCCGACGCGGCAGAACT
>Ga0075425_100003512_pt1 | contig 15954 bp, 11 predicted proteins | sample SoiMethybrSBSTD4_FD_75300 | JGI IMG/M metagenome (GOLD analysis project Ga0075425, IMG submission 75300) | Bulk soil microbial communities from a Populus tree surrounding site in Tennessee, USA - Soil MetaG P. TD hybrid SBSTD4 | ecosystem: Environmental > Terrestrial > Soil > Tree plantation... | reverse complement strand
CTGGGAAGGCGCAATGGCCTGGAGCGGTTGGTGGCACAACCAGGTAGGGTTGTTGACTGAGGTCGCCAGCGCCCGAATCGCCAGCCCAATCGAACAACGTCGAGCAGTACCCGGTCGCAGTCCTCAGGGTTCGGAGGAAGATTTCCAGGCACAGCAACGACGTCAAATGGAAAATCCGAACGAGCCGCTTCCTCCGCCGCGTGACGTGACTCCGAGGACCGAATATCCGAGACCGTGGCTGGGTGGCAAATGGACGCTTCGTGACATAGTCGACTATGAATTGATCGCAACAATGGCGCTGCTCGAGACTGCAGCCGATCAGCGCGAATCATTGATCAAACAGATCTACGAAGTGAACCGCGCAACTGTCGAAGCGGGTTCGAAGAGCGACCCAGCTGCCATCGTGATTCCTGCCGAGCGTCAACAGGGTGTTCAGGAGGCATACCATCTGGCAGAGCGGCTCGAGATGGGAGGTGTTGAGGTATGGCGAGCCGAAGCGCCGTTTGAGTCCGAAGGCAAAAAGTACGCAGCAGGCTCGATGGTCATTCCGATGAATCAGGTTTTTGCCCGCTACGCAAAAGACATGCTCGAGAAGCAGACCTATCCGGAGGTTCGTCGTTCGCCGAATTCTCCGCCCGAGCCTCCTTACGACGTTACTGCGTGGTCGCTCGGAATGCAGATGGGTGTCGAAGTCAGATTTTTGAAGCGATCTGTACCATCCAGTGCAGACCTGAAGAGGATGACTTCGAGTATGAAACCAGCCGGCCAGCTCACTGGTGACGGAAATAGATTTAGTTTTGATTACGTCGGTGCAGACTCGGCGATTGCGATCAACCGACTGATTAAGGCCGGTGTCCAGACTCAGATTGTTTCGGCGGCGTCGGCGCTAAATCCTCGCGTGTCGGGAGCGGGCGCTTCGCGAGAGTTGCTGCGAAGCTTGTCTCACGATCTTGGCTTGGAAATTCAGACGACCGGTGAGAAGGAGAATCGAGGAGGCAGGCCCCCGAGCCCGCCGGTTTCTATACGTTCGCGTGGTCCGAAGGTAGGTCTTTATCAATCGTGGACTGCCAATATGGACGAAGGTTGGACTCGCTGGGTCCTCGAGCAGTATGAGTTTCCTTACACAACCTTGCACAACTCTGATATCAAGGCGGGCAAACTGCGAGAAAAGTTTGATGCGATCGTTCTTCCGGATCAGGCTCCGCGAGATATTTTGAATGGATATGATTTCAAGTCGATTCGCGAGGAGTATCGTGGCGGGATCGGCGAGGAAGGTCTCGATGCCCTTCGTCAATTTGTGCGCGACGGGGGGACTCTGATCACGATGGGTGCAAGCTGCGACTTGATGATCGATCGATTTCCGATCCCTGTTCGAAATCTGAAGCGGGGTCTGACTCGGGATCAACATTTCGCGCCGGGGACGATTTTGAGGATTCAGGTCGATAACACAAATCCTCTCGGATTTGGAGTGCCCGGTGAGACTTATGGGTTCTACAACAACAGCCCGTTCTTTGGGTTGGTGGAAGGGTTCTCATCGCAGAAAGCGACTGTCGTTGCTCGGTATCCGAATTCGGATGTTGTAGCGTCGGGCTGGTTGAAAGGCGAGGATCTGATGGCGGGGCGAGCGGCGGTAGTGGCTATCGATATGAACCCGGGCAGGATTGTGTTGTTCGGATTGCGGCCACAGCATCGCGCGCAAACGCACGCGACGTTTCCATTGTTGTTCAACGCGCTGTATCGCTCGGTGAAGGATGAAGGATGAAGGAAGGATGAAGGATGAAGGACGGGAGGACGTCAATCCTCCGCCCCTCATCCCTCCGCCCTCATCCCTCATCCCTCAGCCTTCATCCCTCCGCCCTTCTTACGCCGCAAGTTCTTTCGGCTCCCCCTTCACCAGTACTCCGTCGACGAACGTCATTCTCATTTCGAATTGGAAGTCCAGGGTCACTTTTCCTTCGCTGATATTCAGCACCAATGAAAGAGCCTTGATAAGACCGGCCCGGTCTCCCTGAAACGCGAGAGAGATTTGCAGTGCCGGGCTTGGTTCAGCACTGCTGAACTTAATTTGGAAGGTCAGCACGCCACCTTTGAACTGGAACTTGCCCTCCAGCGAAAGATTGTAATTCAACTCACCGTTCGTCTCGGATACCTTGGCGCTGAAGATAAGCTTGCCGTCGTTTGTCCAGTCGTACTCCCCGTTTAGCTCGAGATCGAACGACGGTTTTGAGCCGTCCGTGAGCGTCAGAGTGGTTTTTCCGCTCAAAGTAAACTCTCGTCCTGACGCAGTCCTTTGTTGAAGTGAGCCCGCGAACGACGCCCTAAACGTCTTTTCTGAATAGCCCAGCGAGACACTCCAGCTTGCCGCGCCCGCGTTCCAGGTGTGCTTACCTTTTACGTTGAACGCGAGATTGACTCCGTCTTTGTCCGAGAAGTATGCGAAGCCAAACGTCACGCCTTTGAACGTCCCGCCAAATCCGATCTCAACGTCGGGACTTGTGATGTCGCCCTTAACTCTGCTCATGAAGACCAGCTGGTTTCCACTCACGTCCCAGTTGCCGACAAAATCAATTTGAGCCGCGACAAGCTTTGCCGTTCCATCGGCAAAAGTATTCACCGTCGACGCGTGGAACCTCAAAAGATCGTCCGCATCGAATTCCGCGAGGTCGTTCTCCAGAGCCTCGAGCTTCGGTATCCCATCCTCCCCGGTTATTGTTGTTTGACCTCCGCCCTCCAGCTTTATCAATAGGTCATTGGTGTTTGCTTCAAAGCTAATGTCCCCATAAACCGTGATCGCGGTCGGCAGAGGATTTCCTTTATCGTCCAGCAAAGAATAGACGAGGTCGTGGTTGTCATCGATCGCGATTTTTCCAACGAACGTGAATGTGGTTGCCATGTTGCCCGTGTTTGAAGCTGCGGGAATCGTAGCCACCAGCTGATTGTTGTCGTTGAATTGATAGTTGACGGGCACCGGCGTTTGATCGGCGCCGTCGATCGTGTAACTGATCTTGTTCTGTAATGTTTTGTCTGATGATTGAGTTTCCCAGGTCCCCCTCACTGTCGATCCGCCGCCGGCAACGACCGATGTCTTGCCGTCCGGCGTAAAGATCATTTCCTTTTCAGCTGTCTTCAAATGCAAGCCGTCCATATTGTTCTCCTTTCTCGTGTCGATCCGACGTTACCGATCCAGCGAAAATGAGGTCACCAGGACACCGGACTTGTGGAGCAGTGAATCGTGAGAGTACGCGTAACCGATCGAGAGGCTCGCGCGCTTGCCCCCGACGTTTAGCCCTCGCAGCTCGATGGCGAATCCGAGTCCCTGCACGCCCGAAGTTATATCGAATGGATTCGATGATCTCTGATCTCCGACTCTTCCCCAATCGTAGAATGTCTTGAGATACGTGTTGGACAGATCGATGCCCCCGACGACCGGTTGCGCGGTGTTGCTCCCGGCGTCGCGTTTGGCTTTGAAAAGTCCGAGTAGATAGGTGCTCTTGAATCCGATCTCCGCTCGCTCGAGGTTCAGATTTCTGCCGATGAACTCGCCTTCTTCGAGACCTCTGACGTTGTTCGGGCCACCCAGTCGAAAGAGTTCAAACGCCGGCGTGGTTCTGCTGCTTACGCCGGTCTCACCGCTGAATCGCAGAAAAATATCGGTTGGCGTTCGCGGTCCGAAGAAGAGCTGACTGCCAAGATTTATCGAGTATTGTTCGAATGAAAACTCTCCTCCCAGAGAATCGAACGCTTTTTTCGCGGTTGCTGTCACAAAGAAATCGAACTCACCGAGTTTCGTTTGTGTGGTTCTCCGAAGGTCATAGCTAATGCCCTGATCGATGACCAGAGAAATAGATGACACTCTGCCAGCCGAGACCGGTGCCGAACCGGCTGCGAATGAGTCGATCGAAGCGTCCTTGTAATTGAATGACGCGTCCCCTCTGACGGTGTAGCGCAGTCGCTTGCGATTCTTGTCGAATCCCTCGGCACGCAGAATGTGATCTCTCGGCGTGAATGAGTCGTAACCGGCGCTGAATTTTGCCTCGGCGGATGCCTCGTTGTTTTGGAGTTGCGGCCCAGTGGGGTTTCCAAGCTGCTGATCCCGGTCGCGAAAGAGTTTGCCGGAGACGGTAAGGCATTTGGAGTACTGAGTAGTTTGTGGTTGCCCGCAGAAAGCCGAAAACGAAAGAAGCCCTGAGAGGATTTGATTGCCGCCGCTGAAACTGAATGAGAGGACTTCGTTCCAATGCAGCAGGTTTGTTTCACTGATCTGCGCCAGCCCGGTGAACGAGTCTTCCGGGTTGTAGCCGATTCCTGCCTTGAGCGACAAGCTGGCAATCTGTGGCCTGCGAGTGACGGCGTAAATCAGATTTGAGCCATCGGCAATCGGCATCACGCTGAGCGCATCATCAGCCTGAGCAAGTAGACCGGCATCTTTTTCAATCTCGGCTCTGACCGGAACTTCGTGCGAGCGCGACTGCAGCTTTGGTCCGTAGCGTTTGATGTAAGCCGCCTCTATTTCCGCTCTTCGTTTCTCGAGCTTGAGTGCGTCAGCGGTTTGTCCCTTGTCCTTGAGCTCCTGTTGAAGCTTTATCGGCTCGACTCGGATTAGAACTGAACCGAGTGGTCGGACATTTCCGACCGTCATTATCCAATCACCGCTACCGGCTGCGGTTTGTCGAATGGTGGCTTTTGGTCCCGGGCCCCAGTCTTTGATCTTGGCGGTGCTGTAGAAATCATTCAGCCGATCCTCGATCGTTGATCGAGTTTTTGGAAGCGGTTTATTGATTACAAAGCCGCCCGTCTTGCCCGCGACAAATGAGTTCGCGGCGATTTTCAGAAGGGAAGTCTCGACCGCTTGTTTTGCGGCATCGGGCGATTCCTGCGGGCCGGCGGTCAAGTCGCTTGCGGCATAACTGATAGTTACTGGAATCCTGGTTTCGAGATCGGTCAGGCTGCCGGTTGCGAACACTGCTGCGGCATCAGCAAGCGTCTTTGTCTGCTTGATTGCGCTTGCGCCGGGTTTTTGAGCTTCGGCTGTTGTTACCACAATCGCGAAAGAGTGGATGACGGCCGGCGCATAACTTATGACCCACGGCGCGTTCGATTCTTTGTTCAATTCGGTAGCCGGTTTTAGCACATCGGAGGGAGGCGAGAGTTCAAAGGTTCCGCTTACCTTGCTTGATACGAGAGTGCTGAGCTTGCCGAAAAAGTTCCATGCCGTGCCGCGCGCGACCCAGGGGTGGTTTTCGCGATTCATTTCTTGAAGCGAAGCTGCGATGGCGGACAGCAACTCGGCGTCCTGGACGTCAATTTGGACGCCGTTGAGATCGACTACGACCCATCGAAGCGAAGCTTGAGTTTCTCCCGGAGCCTGAACCGATTGGACCTTTACGGTCATACGCAATGATCCGCTGGATGAATCCTGAGCGTGGATCGGGACAGTGGTGACGGTCAAGGCGGCAACAATGAGAACAGTAAGCCTCAGGGCCGCGGAGACACGTTTCCAGGATCCAGCGTCCATCTTTTTTGAGCTTTCGCTAGGTGAGGTTGATCACGAACCGGGACACACGCCGTTCGGAGCCCATTGACACCGAGTCTGCCCGCTTTTGTCGTTTCCACTTATCAGTTATTTGCGGCTCGGCTTTTGTATCTAAGATCTCATTGCGAGCGGAATATTACATACAAAACTTTTGGCGGTAAAGTTGTTCAGTCAACAATCTCGGATCCGAATCACGGTGCAGGAAACTGCTTTTCTGCTTTTCCTGCTATTCGACTCAAGAAAGAATAGCAGAAAGCAGTATCCAGCACCGATGGTACTAAGAACCGATCTCGTAGGTTGCGCAGGTCGAGGGAGTTTCCCATACGCGGCATTTGTAAACCTGGATTCGATCGTCGTTTATCGCTTCGGCGACCTTGTGAAGGATGAATCCGGCGAGGTATTCGCTTGATGGGTTGAGCTCAATATCGAACGGCTTTAGCTCGTTGAGATTTTGATGATCGAGGAGCTTCATGACTCTCCGGGTAGCTTCCTTGAGTTCTTTGAAGTCTACCAGCATGCCGATCTGATCGAGACGGTCTCCGCGAACGTAGACTTCGACTTTCCAGTTATGCCCGTGGAGATTTTCGCATTTGCCGCGGTAGCCGCGGAGCGCGTGGGCCGCCGAGAACTCCTCTTCAATCATCACCTCGTACATCGATCCTCCGTCGTAAAGCACTTTTATTCAAGGCTACAGAGGGGGAATTGGGTTGTCAATTTGGCGAATACCCACTGGCGAATACTCACAACTTCAGTTGTGGGTGCTTTTAATTTCAGCATACGAGAGGAGGCCGACCACCGATGTCTAACTCTTTGTTGTCGAAATACCCACAACTCTTCAGAAAACGTGAAAAAATTCATCCTCTCCACCCCATCGGGGTGGCATATTTGTAGAAAGGGGACTCGAGGGGATCCGCACCCCCAGCGGGGTGCAATATCCCCGCTTTCCAATCTGCCAATTTCTTCAAGGCTGCAGCCATCTCTTGACGGCGCAGAATATTGCACCCCGCTGGGGTGCGGGGTGCCAACAACGCGCGCCCCTACAAATATGCCACCCCGATGGGGTGGAGAGGATGAATTTTTTCACACGTTCTTCAGCTGTGGATATTGTTTGGTCTGGCAGCCAAAGACAGGGCAAATCGAAATCAATCCATTTGGCGCTCTTCAACTTGCTCGTATATGATTACAGGCTTGTGTTCAGGTTGATTGTCTTGTCCATGAGGAGGCGTCCAAGGTGAAGCATAAGATCACTCTCATACCGGGCGACGGAATAGGCCCGGAAGTCACTGGCGCGACTATTTCCGTGCTCCGGGCCACTGGCTTCGAAGCCGAGTGGGAAACCTTTATTGTTGGCGCGGAAGCCCTTTCCAGATTTGGCGATCCGCTCCCCCAGGATCTGATCGATTCAATCAAACGAAACAAAATCGCACTTAAAGGCCCCGTAGCCACTCCGGTCGGGACGGGGTTCACAAGCTCGAATGTCCGACTCCGAAAAGAGCTCGATCTATTCGCCAACCTGCGTCCAATCAAATCTCTCAAAGGCGTGCCCAGCCGTTACGACAATGTCGATCTCGTCGTAGTTCGCGAGAACACCGAAGATTTGTATTCGGGTCTCGAGCACGAAGTGGTACCCGGCGTGGTCGAGAGTCTCAAGATCATCACCGACAAAGCTTCCCGACGCATCGCAAAGTTCGCCTTCGAATACGCACGAAGCGAAGGGCGCAAGAAGGTCACCGCCGTTCACAAGGCCAACATCATGAAGTTGTCCGACGGCCTCTTCCTTCGATGCTTCCGCGAGGTTGCAAACGATTATCCCGAGATCGCCGCTGACGATTTGATCGTCGATAACACGTGCATGCAGCTGGTGATCAACCCGAGTCAATTCGATATTCTGCTGCTCGAGAATCTGTACGGCGATATCGTCTCCGATCTGGGCGCCGGGTTGATCGGCGGGCTGGGCGTAGCTCCCGGAGCCAATCTCGGTGAGCACATCGCCGTGTTCGAAGCTGTCCACGGCGCCGCGCCCACGATTGCCGGTCGTGGAATTGCGAATCCGACGGCATTGCTGTGCAGCGCGGTTCTGATGTTGAAGCACCTCGATGAGCGTGAGAGAGCCACGCGGATCCAATCGGCGCTGGAAAAAGTTTTGGCCGAAGGAAAGGTCCTGACTCGAGACCTGGGCGGCAGCGCCACCACGCTCGATTTCACCGATGCAATCATTCGTTCTCTGTAATTTCACTCACACTCTCTGCCTCTCGAGGAAGTGAGGTGGTATGAAGCAAATCAATCGTGGACGCCATCAGTTGAATGGAGCAGCCCAAACTAGATGAAGATAATTGCCAGTCGAACCAGTGTCGGACAGGTAAAAGAAGATGTTTTGATCGTGCCAGTGTTTGAAGGTGAGTCGCCAGGCGACTCGCAGAACTCGTCAGCTCTCGCCGCGCTGGATCATTTAACCGGCGGCGCGCTTGCTTCGGTGTTCGAGGCCGGCGAGATGACCGGCAAGCGTGATTCCTCGCTGGTTCTTCACACTCAGGGACACCTCTCGACCAGACGCTTGCTTCTGTACGGCGCAGGCGATTCTCAAAAGATCAACTCGATAAACGCGTTTCGACTTGCCGGCGCTGCGCTCAGAGCAGCCGCCAAATTGGGCGGAGTTCGATCCGCTGCGTTGCTGGTCACTTGCAAGCTCGAGACGGATCCGTCGATACAGTCGCTGGTTGAAGGAGCGATCATCGGAGTAATGGACGCTGGAATTTATCGATCCAAGTCAAAACCTCCGTTCACGATCGAGACTCTCGATTTGATAAGCGAGCTGCCGGACGCTCCGGATTTCGAAAGGGCGATTACCCGTGGCGTCGAGATGGCTGAAGCCACAAACTTCGCGCGACTGCTTGGGCTTGAGCCTTCCAATGTAATGACACCTACTGAGCTTGCTCTGCGGGCACAACAAATGGCCGAGCGCGTCGGGCTCGGGTTCAAGGCCCTGGGTGAAGACGAGATGAAGCGGCTCGGAATGGGGGCGTTGCTTGCGGTATCGCGAGGAAGCCAGGAACCCGCTCGGCTCATCGTGATGAACTACGAGCCGGATCAAACCAGCGAAAGGCACGCTGGGGAGCTTATCGCGCTGCTTGGCAAAGGCATCACGTTCGACTCCGGCGGGATCTCGATAAAGCCCGCGGCAAAGATGGACGAGATGAAGTACGACATGGGCGGAGGCGCCGCGGTGATCGGCGCGATGCAGGTGATCGCGCGGTTGCGGCCAAACGTGCGGGTGATCGGAATCGTCCCCGCCTCCGAAAATCTTCCGTCGGGCCGTTCGGTCAAGCCGGGGGATGTTGTTAGAAGCCTGAGCGGCCGGACGATTGAAGTTGTCAACACCGATGCGGAAGGTCGGTTGGTGCTCGCTGACGCGATTACCTACGCAATCAATCGAGGCGCGTCCTGTGTCGTGGATGCCGCGACGCTGACAGGCGCGTGTGTAATCGCTCTCGGTGAGACTCGCGCCGCGGTGATGGGCACCGACAGCTCTTTGATAGATGAGCTCGTAGCTGCCGGCGAGTCGTGCGGAGATCTTCTGTGGCCGCTGCCGCTCGACAACGAATACGGAGACATCATTCGCAGCGACATCGCTGATGTAAAAAATGTTGGCAACCGAACTGCTGGCTCGATAACGGCCGGCTACTTTCTAAAGCACTTCGCCGGTTCGGTGTCGTGGGCACACATGGACATTGCCGGGACGGCGTGGACGGAAACTGAGAAGCCTTATATCGACAAGGGTGCGACCGGATTTGGCGTCAGGTTGCTTGCGAACTTTGTTTTGAACCGTGCGGCGTCGGAGTAGCAGTTAATTGGATCGACGTCGGTTCTGTCTTACGAGATTTATTAAGTTATCCCGAGGTAGTTGACGATCGGAGTATGATGTGGAAAGGAGCTTGTGGCAATTATGTCAAAGACAATAATTAATAAAGAAGTCGTGATTTTAGGCTCGGGACCGGCAGGCCTTACCGCTGCTATCTATGCGGCTCGGGCCAACTTACGGCCGCTGATCATTGAAGGACCCCAGCCGGGCGGCCAGCTGATGATCACCACCGACGTCGAGAACTACCCTGGGTTCGCCAAAGGGATATTGGGTCCCGAACTGATGGAGCAATTTCGAGGACAAGCCGAACGTTTTGGAACCGAGTTTCTGATGGCCTGGGTAAACTCGGCGGATCTCAGCAGTCGTCCTTTCAAGCTCGAGACCGAAGATCACATCATCAATGCGGACACGCTGATAATCGCATCCGGTGCGTCGGCGAAGTGGCTGGGGATCCCGGGTGAGGCGCCGACACCGGTTGGGCTCGGCGGGAACGGCGTGTCTGCCTGCGCGACTTGCGACGGATTTTTCTTCAGAGGTAAGCCGCTGGTCGTCGTGGGTGGCGGCGATACCGCGATGGAGGAGGCGACTTTCCTGACCAAGTTTGCATCTTCGGTCACCGTGATTCATCGTCGAGACACCTTGCGTGCTTCAAAAATCATGCAGGACAAGGCGTTCAAAAACGAAAAGATCAATTTCATTTGGGACACCGCAGTTGAAGAGATCGTCGGGACTCGCGAGCAAGGTGTCACCGGCGTTCGCATAAAGGACCTGAAGACCGGGGTCGAACAATTACTCCCGACCGAGGGCGTGTTCATAGCGATCGGGCACCAGCCAAACACTTCGCTGTTCAGAGGTCAGTTGGATATGGATGAAGTCGGCTACATCAAGACCCGAGGCCGGTCGACGGAAACCAACATACCCGGCGTCTTTGCATGCGGCGACGCGCAGGACGCCATTTATCGACAGGCGGTGACCGCCGCCGGTACCGGCTGCATGGCTGCGATCGATGCCGAGCGGTTTTTGGATCACCATCCAATCGTGCGCGAAGCCGAAATGACCGAAGAGAACCTTGCTCAAGCGTGATTCGGGGTTCTCAGATATGTCGACTACTATCGAGAGCAAATCGACAACACAGGTCAATCACAGTGAACCTGTCGGCGTTTCGCAACAGATCGTTGCATACGTCGAGCTGTTGTTGATCGGGGTGTGGTTGGGTTCGATGATGTTCTTCAGTTTTGCGGTTGCGCCGAGCGCGTTTGCGGTTCTGCCAACTCGCGAGTTGGCTGGAACCATCGTCACCAGCACGATCGGAAAAGTAGAAGTCATCGGGATGGTGTTCGGCGCGCTTTTGATTTTGATCCAACTTGCGACGTGGACCAGAGAATCGAGCGCGAGATTGATCAGACTCGTTCTGGTGATGTTGATGATTGCCTCTGCGGCTCTGTCACGATTCTGGATATCACCTACGATGACGTCGCTGAGAGCTGCGATGGGTGGAAACATCGACGATGTCGCAGCCAGCAACCCGTTGCGGATGCAGTTCAACGATTTGCATCAGTACTCGGTCGGTCTGATGAGCGTGGCAATAGTCTCGGGACTCGTTTTGTTCTTTCTTACCGTTCGATCTTGGCAAACTCGATAAGTCTCTCTCTATTCACCTGCAACTTACGCTCATTTGGAGTGCGCCGCCACTCTAGCGAAAACATTCGCATGCGAGATACCGGCGGCGCTTTGGATTAATTTGCAACTATCGAAGGCAAGTTCTTTTGCAATGTTTGGATCCCGCGGACCGAAAAATCCAAAGCGCCGCCGATGTTTTAGTAGAGCTAAATATTAGTAAGGGGCGGCGCACTCCAAAAATATTTCGATGGGAGACTTTGGAGTGCGCCGCCCTCTAGCGAAAACATTCGCATCCGAGATATCGGCGGCGCTTTGGATTAATCAGAAACTATCGAACGAATGTGTTTTTGCAATGTTTGCATCCGGCGGACTAACAAATCCAAAGCGCCGCCGATGTTTTAGTAGAGCTAAATATTAGTAAGGGGCGGCGCACTCCAAAAGGTTGGCTTCAATCGACCAAACACCGTATCCTTGACGATCATAGAAGCGGACTATAATCTCGCCTAAACTCGTGAAAACTGTAACAGAGAAAGATGAAGCAGCTTCGGCCACCACCGAAGTAGGAACTGGACTGCAGCGGAGTCTCGGTTTGCTCAGCGCGATCGCCGTCCTTATCGGGTCAACGATTGGCACCGGGATCTTTCGTTCACCCGCAGGAATCGCCGCTCGAGTCCCCGATGAAGGACTCTATCTGCTGCTTTGGGTCTTGGGCGGATTCTTCTCGTTGTGCGGGGCTCTTACCCTTGCGGAGCTAGCCGGAGCGTTGCCACAAACCGGCGGCGTGTTCGTCTACTTGCGAGAGGGGTGGGGCCGGTTGCCGGCGTTTCTGTTTGGCTGGTCGGAGCTGACCATCATTCGCGCGTCAGCTCTTGGCGCGGTCGCGACTGTATTTGCAGAGTACTTTCTTCGACTGTTTGCGAAAGAGGACGCCGTTGCAGTGCATTACGTTGCTGCCGGCGCTATCGTGCTGGTCGCGATCTTCAACATACTCGGAGTCCGGCTTGGAGCTTTTGTACAGAATCTTACAACCGGAGCGAAGTACGGCGCGCTGATCATACTGGTAGTGGCCGTTTTTTTGATCGGTGGAAACAATCCGGCCCCGGCACCGTCTCGCACCGGCGAGATTGCGAACGCTACGACAATCGTTGCGTTCGGTCTGGCGTTCATCTCTCTATTGTGGGTTTACGACGGTTGGGCTGACGTTACCTTTCTGAGTGGCGAAGTGAAAAACCCGCAACGCAATCTGCCGCTGACGATCATCGGCGGAACCCTCGCGGTAATCGGTATATATCTCCTCGCTAACCTCGCTTATTTGCATCTGCTCGATGTGCGGCAGATCGCCGGGTCGAAGCTGGTAGCCGCCGACAGCGCCTATCGGATTGTCGGAGAGGCGGGAGTCAAGCTTGTATCGATCGCGGTGATGATTTCGGCGTTTGGTACTTTGAACGGCTCGATGATGACCGGTCCGCGAATCTTCTTCGCGATGGCTGACGACGATTTGTTCTTCAAAAAGATTGCGGCTGTACACCCGCGATTCAAAACTCCGTACGTCGCGATCATTCTCGCCGCGGTGTTGGCAATAATCTTCATAATGTTCAGGACGTTTGAGCAATTGGCGGATGCGTTTGTGCTGGCGATCTGGCCGTTTTACGCCGCAGCCGCAGCCGCTGTGTATTCGTTGCGCCGGAAACGACCCGACCTGCCGCGCGCGTATCGAACGTGGGGATATCCGGTCACGCCACTCCTGTTCATTCTGGCGGTCGTGCTTTTGATCGGTAACGCGCTTCTCGAGGATATAACGCACGGGTTGCGTGACAATTTCGGTTACTATCGCGCGCTCTTTTCGGGAAGGGAATTGCCTTACGAATCAAGCAGTGCGCTGCTGGTGTTTGCGATAGTTCTTGCGGGAATCCCGGTCTATTTTCTTTGGAAGTCCGCGCACTCTCAAAGAAGTTAGAGGCGAGCCCCCGACGGCGCTATAATCCCTGCCATGGTTCAGACTGCCCAGGCCCGACCACGACGAACCGTTCGCCGAAAGACCAAATCAGGCTGGCGAAAATGGCTCAAGATCACGCTTCTTGTTTTGCTCGTTCTCGGAACCCTGTATCAGGGTTGGATCGTCTTTAGTATTTTCCGTTACAAGAACGCAAACCCGTTGAGTACCGCGCTTATGGAACAAAGGGCCGCGGAAGCCAGGTCCCGAGGCGAAGAAGTCAAACGCGTTCAGATCTGGGTGCCTTACGACAAGATCTCTCGAAACATTACTCGCGCGGTTCTTGCGGGCGAGGACTCGCGCTTTTTTGATCACGCGGGGTTCGATTGGGAGGAAATGCGAAAGGCGCTCGAGGAGGATTGGAACAGAGGTGAGTTCAAACGCGGCGCCTCAACGATCTCTCAACAACTGGCGAAGAATCTTTTTCTATCTACCTCGAAGAACCCGCTTCGTAAACTTCACGAGGCAATCATTACCAAAGAGATGGAATGGATTCTCGGCAAGCGGCGAATCCTTGAAATCTACCTCAATGTGATCGAGTGGGGAGATGGCGTTTATGGAGCGGAAGCGGCGTCGCGGACCTATTTCAATACATCTGCCGGGGCCGTTAGCGCAGACCAGGCGGCGTTTCTCTCGGCAATTATTCCGAGCCCTAACGGAGCTTTTAATCCAAACACCCATCGACGCCGCGTCGACCACCGCAAGAATCTGATCGAGCGGTTGATGCGACACGTTGTCGTTCCAAGAGATCTCGATTAGACAATCAACGCGTCGGCCTCAATCTCAACCATCATATCGCGATCGATCAACCGGCTGACTTCTACCATGCTCGTGGCGGGCCGGATTTCGTGAAACACCTCGCCGTGAGCCCGTCCGACTTTTTCCCACTCGTCGATGTCGGTTACGTAGATCCTCGTTCGCACCACATCTTTGAAGCTCGCACCGGCAGCGCGCAGTGCGGCTTCGATGTTCTTGAGAATCTGGACCGTCTGCGCGTAGGCATCACCTCTGCCTACGATTCGACCGAGTTCGTCGGTGGCTGTTGTGCCGGACACGTGGATCGAAGCGCCGACTCGTACGGCCCTCGAGTACCCCACGACCGGTTCCCACCTGGTCCCGCTGGCGATGTTTTTTCTCTGCATATAGCAACCTCACTCGAAGACACCTTGCTGGGGTGCGCCACGTCGCGTTCTAGCCTCGAGCATATCGAATCCATCCCGACCCTTCATGACCGAAATGGAAAACGTTTGGATGAATCGTCTCTGCGAGAATTTCCAGTGACTCGACCAGCCTCGGACCGGGCCGATTGAAGAATTGATTCCCGTCGGCAACAAACACTCGTCCATTCTTTACGGCTTTCAGATCGCGCCATTCGCTTCGCCCGCTCAGCAGAGACATTTCGTGGAGCGTTCTTTCGATATCGAATCCACAAGGACAAACAAAAATGATATCGGGGTTCTCATTGACCAAATCTTCCCAGTTCATCCAGGGTGAGTGCTTGCCGGCTTCGCCAAACAGATTGATGCCGCCCGCCTTATCGATAAGCTCGGGCATCCAGTTTCCGCCGGCCATCAGCGGCTCGATCCACTCGATGTAAGCGACCGTTGGATTTGAGTCGAGCCAATGGGTCCTCTGCACAATGTCATCCATCCGGCTTTGCAATTCGTCGATGAGCTGCTCGGCGCGCGCGGCAGCTCCCAGCGATTCGCCGACTTTCAGAATATCTGCCCAGATATCTTCGAGTGAGTTGGGCTCGAGTGAAACGATGATCGGATTGGAACTGGTTAACTGACAGACGGCGAGCTCGACGTCCTTGAGACTGACCGCGCACACCTCACACTGAGATTGAGTGATGATGTGAGTTGGCTTGAGTGCCTCGAGCCCCTGAGGATCGACTCGATAGACGCTCAGGGCATCCATCAGAATTGCTTTGACGCGCTGGTCGATTTCAAGGCTCGAACCTTCGACCTTGAATTTGGGACTTGTGAGCTGCGGCAGCTGTTTTACGGAAGGAGGATAGTCGCATTCGTGCGAGCGACCGACGAGTTCGCTCTCAAAACCGAGCGCGCAGACGATCTCGGTGGCACTGGCGATTAACGATACGATTCGGTGTGACATAGATTTTGTTCAGCTATCAGCACAAGCGCCAACCGAGACGGCTCAACTCTTCGAATAAATCTCAGCACCTGCCTGCTTGAACTCCTCGGCTTTCTGATTCAGTCCGCTCTCAAGCGCGACAACTTCACTAATGCTGTTCGCCGCAGCGTAATCGCGCACTTCCTGAGTGATCTTCATCGAGCAGAAGTGCGGACCGCACATCGAACAAAAATGCGCGAGCTTTGCACCTTCCTGCGGCAACGTCTCATCGTGATACTGCTGTGCAAGCTCCGGGTCGAGCGCAAGGTTGAATTGATCCTCCCATCGAAACTCGAAGCGCGCCTTCGATAACGCATTATCCCACTGCTGCGCACCCGGATGACCCTTCGCAAGATCGGCCGCGTGAGCCGCAATTTTGTAAGCTATCACACCATCTTTCACATCCTGCTTGTCCGGCAAGCCGAGGTGTTCTTTCGGAGTCACGTAACACAACATCGCGGTTCCAAACCACCCGATCATCGCCGCGCCGATCGCCGAAGTGATGTGGTCGTAGCCGGGCGCGACGTCGGTCACTAGCGGGCCAAGCGTGTAGAAAGGCGCCTCGCCGCAGACCTCCAGTTGCCGATCGACGTTTTCCTTGATCAGATGCATCGGCACGTGCCCGGGGCCTTCGATCATCACCTGACAATCCATATCCCACGCGATCTTCGTCAGCTCTCCCAGCGTATCGAGCTCAGCAAACTGAGCTTCGTCGTTGGCATCGGCAATTGAACCCGGTCTCAGACCATCTCCCAGGCTGAACGAAACATCATAAGCTCGCATGATCTCGCAGATGTCTCGGAAGTGAGTGTA
>Ga0075425_100003511_pt1 | contig 15956 bp, 11 predicted proteins | sample SoiMethybrSBSTD4_FD_75300 | JGI IMG/M metagenome (GOLD analysis project Ga0075425, IMG submission 75300) | Bulk soil microbial communities from a Populus tree surrounding site in Tennessee, USA - Soil MetaG P. TD hybrid SBSTD4 | ecosystem: Environmental > Terrestrial > Soil > Tree plantation... | reverse complement strand
ATCGACATGGCGTCCTTCTATGTGCCGCCACACATCGGCGAACAGGTCATCGCCGACGTCGCACGCAAGGGGATCGGCGAAGTGTGGCTGAATCCCGGCGCCGACAGCGATGAACTCATCGCCCGGGCGCGGGCGCTGCAGATTCAGCCGATTGTCGCGTGCAGCATCGTCGCGATCGGCGAAAATCCGTATAGACTCTAAGACTCGCTAACCTTCGAGAACCCGATGCCAAGCAATCACAAGCGCCACACGGCGGCGCGGACCGCGGGCGGTTCATCGACGCAAGACCAGCCGGCCGCAGCCACCACCGAAACGCCCGCCGCCGAACCGCCGCCAACCACCGCATCACAGCCTTCGCAGAGTTCGCAGCCGCAGCGAGCGGCGCCGCCGCCGCAGGCGTCGCAGCCGCAGCAGTCGTCGCCGCCGCCGCAACCCGCACCGCCGCCGCAGCAACAGCAGCAGCAGCCCAATCGCCGCGACGGACTGCGGATCACCGATCTGAAGGACATGAGCATTCAGAAGCTCACCCAGATCGCGAAGGACCTCTCGGTCGGCGGCGCCACCGGGATGCGCAAGCAGGAGCTGATCTTCCAGATCCTGAAAGCGCAGACCGAGCAGAGCGGCTTCATCTTCTCGGAAGGCGTCCTCGAAGTGCTGCCCGACGGCTTCGGCTTCCTGCGCGCGCCGGACTACAACTATTTGCCGGGCCCCGACGACATCTACGTGTCGCCGTCGCAGATTCGCAAATTCGATCTGCAGACCGGCGACACGGTGTCGGGGCAGATTCGGCCGCCGAAGGAAGGTGAACGCTATTTCGCGCTGATCAAGGTCGAAGCGGTCAACTTCGAAGCGCCGGAACAGGCGCGCGACAAGCTGTTCTTCGAGAACCTCACGCCGCTCTACCCGCAGGAGCGGATTGTGCTCGAGACGCCCGACAGCATCTCGGCGCGGATCATGGACCTGTGGACGCCGATCGGCAAAGGGCAGCGCGGCCTGATCGTCGCGCCGCCGCGCACCGGCAAAACGATGCTGCTGCAGAGCATCGCGCAGTCGGTGTCGAAGAACCATCCGGAGATCTACCTGATGGTGCTGCTCATCGACGAGCGCCCGGAAGAAGTCACCGACATGCAGCGGTCGGTCGACGGCGAGGTGATCTCGTCCACCTTCGACGAACCGGCGCAGCGCCACGTCCAGGTCGCCGAGATGGTGATCGAGAAAGCCAAGCGGCTGGTCGAGCACAAGAAGGACGTCCTCATCCTGCTCGACTCGATCACGCGCCTCGCGCGCGCCTACAACACGGTCATTCCGCCGTCGGGCAAGGTGCTCTCGGGCGGTCTCGATTCGAACGCGCTGCAGAAGCCGAAGCGTTTCTTCGGCGCGGCGCGGAACATCGAGGAAGGCGGCTCGCTGACGATCATGGCGACCGCGCTCGTCGACACCGGCTCGCGCATGGACGACATCATCTTCGAAGAGTTCAAGGGCACCGGCAACATGGAAATCCATCTCGATCGGAAGCTCACCGACAAGCGGGTCTTCCCGTCGATCGATGTCCAGAAGAGCGGCACCCGCAAGGAGGAACTGCTGATTCCGAAAGAGGATCTCAATCGCATCTGGGTGCTGCGGAAAGTCCTGAATCCGCTGTCGCCGGTGGAGGCGATGGAACTGCTCATCGACAAAATGTCGAAGACCCGCACCAACGGGGACTTCCTCTCGTCGATGCAGAAAATGAGCTAACCAACCTGTCGGGCGGCCTTTCAGGCCGCCCTGGCGTGGCCGCCCTGAAAGGCGGCCCTACATCCGATCGAGGCCCATACGATGGCAACGACGATTCGAGTCCGGCAGAACGGCCCGTACCTGGTGGAAGGCGACGACGTGACGGTCGTCGACTGGAACGGGGGACAGTACACGATTGCCAAGCGGCCGTTCGCGCTGTGCCGCTGCGGCGGCTCGACGAACAAGCCGTTCTGCGACGGCACGCACTCGCGGGTCGGCTTCCAGGCCGCGGAAGCCGCGGTACAGGGCAGCGGCGACAAGCCAGCGTAGGTCGGGCAAGTCAGGCGGGTCCGGCGGGTCAAGCAGGTCGGAATACCCAATATTCGACCCGCCAGACCTGCCCGGCCTGCAAGACCCGCCCGGCGTCTATCGTTCCACGCGATTGCCGGCGATGTAGACGTCGCTGATCTTCTTCACGTTCGAAATATTCGTCAGCGGGTCGGCGTCGAGGACGACGAAGTCGGCCCACTTGTTCGCTTCGAGCGTGCCGACTTCGCGATCCAGCTTCATGCAGCGCGCCGCATCGCGCGTGGCCGACGCCAGCACCTGCGCCGGCGTCAAGCCCGCCTTCGCCATCATCTCGAGCTCCATCAGCTCGAAGTAGCCCTGGAACCGCGCGGGCGGACCAGTGTCGGTACCCATGGCGATCTTCACGCCGGCGTCGGACAGCTTCTTCAGGTTGCGGTTTGCCACCTCGAGGCCGGCCTTGTACTGCTGCGCCGCGCGGCTCGTCTTCATCTGCTGCTGGCGCGCCGGCTCCTTCAAGGCGTTCACCGCCTTCATGTCCGCGTGCTTGAGGAACAGCGGATCGGAGAACCACGCCGGCGTCGAGTCGTAGGTGAAGGTCGAGACTTCGCGCATCAAGGTCGGGCAGTAGCAGACGTCGCGGCGCTTGAGCATCGCGATCAACGGCTCGTCGACGTCCTTGTCGCGGACGCTGTGAGCGATGAAGTCGGCGCCGGCGTCGAGCACCGCCTTGGCATCGTCGAGATAGAAGAGGTGCACGGCGACGCGTGCGCCTTTCTTGTGCGCCTCGTCGATCACCGCCTTGTAGATCTCCGGCGGCATCTTTTTCGTCGTGCCGAGGTTGTCGTCGACGCGGATCTTGATGATGTCGACCTTCATCGCGACGGTTTCGTCGACTTGCGTGCGCGCTTCGTCGACGGTTTTCGGTGCCAGTACCGGCCCGGCGACGAAGAGGCGGGCGCGGTTCAGCGTCGGCGTCCGCTGGCTGTCGCGGGCGGCGATGCCGGCCGCCTGATCGTCGCCGAGGGAGAAGACAGTGGTGACGCCGTAGGCGGCGTAGGTCTTCAGATCGCGGGCGACGTTCTCCGCCGAGTAGTGGCCCTGTTCCATGCCTTCGGTGTTGCCGACATGGCCGTGCGCGTTCACGATGCCGGGGATCACCGTTTTTCCCTGGAGCGTGATCCGCTCGGCGTCGGCCGGGACCTGCGCGCCCGCCGCCGGCCCGACCGACTGCACCTTGCCGTCGCGGACCAGGATCGTCGCGTTGTCGATCGGCGGCCGATCGGTGCCGTCGATGACGCGCGCGCCGATGAATGCTTTGGTGTGAGCCGCGGGCTGCGCTGCGGAAGCGCCGCCGGATCGCTGTGCGGCCGCGCCGGCCAGCGCGACGCAGCCCACGACCGCCGAGATCGTCAACGTAGGCAGCAGTTTCATGGGCAACAATATAGTGCAATGCGACGGCTGCCGACCGTTCCAGTGATCGTGGCCGGGATGGCCGCGTTCCTGGACCTCTACTCGACGCAGCCGCTCCTGCCGCTGTTCACCCGCACGTTCAACGCGTCGCCCTTCCAGGTGGGCCTCACGATCACCGCCCCGACCGTCGCGGTCGCGATCTTCGCACCGTTCATCGGCCGTTTCGCCGATCGGGTCGGGCTGCGCCGGACGATCGTCGCCTCGGCGTGGACGCTGGCGCTGGCGACGGTGCTCGCGGCGACCTCGCAGTCGCTGGCGCAGCTCGTCGCGTGGCGGTTTGTCCAGGGCATCGCCACTCCGGGCATCTTCGCCAGTACCGTCGCCTACATCCACGAAGTGTGGCCCCCGTCACGAGCCGGGCGCGGCACCGCCGCCTACATGACCGGGACGATCCTCGGCGGCTTCACCGGCCGCGCCGTCGCCGGCCTCGTTGCCGCCGACGTCAACTGGCACGCCGCCTTCGTCGCCCTGGCGATCCTGACCGGCGCGGCGGCGGCCTTGATCACGTGGCGGCTGCCCGAAGAGGATCGCGCCGCGGTGAAGCGCCGCGCGTCGCCCGCGGAGCCATCGGAGCACTCGGCCGGCACCGGCGAGCTGTTTCGCAACCGCCAGCTGGCCGCGACCTGCGGCGTCGGGTTCGCCGTACTGTTCACGCAGGTGGCGATGTTCACCTACGTCACGTTCCATGTCGCGGCGCCGCCGTACAGTCTCAGTACCGTCGCAATCGGCTGGCTGTTCGTCGTCTACCTGCTGGGTGCTGTGGTGACGCCGTTCGCCGGCTGGTGGATCGACACCTACGGGCATCGCGCGGGCATCGCATCGGCGATGGCGATCGGCGGCGCTGGGGCCCTGTTGACGCTCGCGCCCTCGCTCGCCGCGATCGTCGCCGGGCTGGCGCTGTGCGCGACCGGCGTGTTCGTCGCGCAGGCGACGACGAGCAGCTACATCGGTGCGGTGACGCGCCGCAGCCGCGCGCTCGCCGTCGGCATGTATTCGACGTTCTATTACGCTGGCGGCAGCGCCGGCGGTGCGCTGCCGTCGGTAGTGTGGCGTGCTGCGGGATGGACCGGCTGCGTGCTGCTGGTCGTCGCCGTGCAGGCGCTGGGCGCGATGATCGCGTTCACGCAGTGGACGCGCGCGGCCGCGCCCGCCGAATCAATGACAGGCGCGGACGTTGGGGCTGGCGGCTAGCTGAACTCAGTCGTGGCTTGGGGCTTGGGGCTTGGGGCTTGGGGCTGTTACGGAGCGCGAAGGCTTCAGCCGAGCGATCAGCGAACCCCAGCCCCGACTGCGACAGCCGGCGGCTGTTCGCGACCTGCGCGCGCGGCTGGTTCACGGACTGCCGGATCGAGCAGATTACCGCCCACGGCGCCGAACGCCTCGAGTGTCGCTTCGTCCGGGTGAACGATCTCGACCTCCGCGCCGTTCCGGCGTAGCTCGTCGACCGCGGACTCGAGCGATCGCGCGTCGTCGGCCAGGCGGGCGAGGGCTGCCGCGCCGCGATCGTACCGGCGCGTCTCCATCAGCCAGACCGGCGAGCACGCCGAGTTCCCACGCGATTCCAGCGTGGCCGCCGGCGCCGAGGACGAGTGCGCGTCCGTGCATCAACGCCGCGCGATCGTCAGGATGTCGCAGGCGATGGCGACGACGGGACGGCCTCGGAAACAACCTCGCCGCCGAGCAGGCGTCGCAGTTCTTCGCCTTCCATCACCTCGACGTCCAGCAGCCGCCGCGTCACCGACTCGAGCTTGCCGCGATAGCTGGTCAGGATCTCGCGCGCCTTGTTGTGCGCGTCGGTGAGAATCCGTTTGATCTCGGCGTCGATCTTCTGCGCCGTTTCTTCGGCGTAGAGGCCGCGCTCTTGCGGCATCGGGATGTCGAGGAACTTCGCGCGCTTGTTGCCGTCGTAGTTGATCGCGCCGATCTCGTCGCTCATGCCGAACTCGGTGACCATTGCGCGGGCGATGTCGGTGGCGCGCTGCAGATCGTTCTGCGCGCCGGTCGAGATCTCGCCGAGCGCGATCTCCTCGGCCGTTCGTCCGCCGAGCAACACCGCGAGCTGGCTGTGCAGATCGCGGCGCGTCATCAGGTAGCGATCTTCGAGCGGCAGCTGCATCGTGTAGCCGAGCGCACCGAAGCCGCGCTGGACGATCGAGATCTTGTGCACCGGATCGAGGCCCGGGAGCACGCTCGCGACGATCGCGTGGCCGGACTCGTGGTAGGCGACGATCTCGCGCTCCTTCGTGCTCATCACACGCTTCTTCTCGAGCCCGGCGATCAGTCGATCGATTGCCGCGTCGAAGTCCTTCATCGTCACGGCCGTCTTGTCGTTGCGCGCCGCGAGCAGGGCCGCCTCGTTCACCAGGTTGGCGAGATCGGCGCCAGCGAAACCGGCCGTGCGCGCCGCGACGATCTTCAAGTCGACATCCGCGGCGATCTTCACCGCCTTCGTATGGATGCGGAGGATCTCCTCGCGGCCCTTCACGTCGGGCTTGTCGACCAGGACCTGCCGATCGAAGCGGCCGGGGCGGAGCAGCGCCGGGTCGAGCACCTCGGGCCGGTTGGTCGCGCCCATGATGATGACGCCCTTGCGCGAATCGAAGCCGTCCATCTCGGCGAGGAGCTGATTCAACGTCTGCTCGCGCTCTTCGTGACTGCCGAGCGGGCTCTGCACGCGCACCTTGCCGAGCGCGTCGAGCTCGTCGATGAAGACGATGCACGGCGCCTTGGCTTCGGCCTGCTGGAACAGATCGCGGATGCGGGCGGCGCCGACGCCGACGAACATCTCCACGAACTCCGAGCCGCTCAGGCTGAAGAACGGCACGTGCGCCTCGCCGGCGACGGCGCGCGCGAGCAGCGTCTTGCCGGTTCCCGGCGGTCCGACGAGCAGCACGCCCTTGGGGATACGTCCGCCAAGGTTCGTGTACTTTTTCGGCGTTTTCAGGAACTCGACGATCTCCTTGAGTTCGTCTTTCGCTTCCTCGACGCCGGCGACGTCGGTAAAGCGCACTTTGACCTCGTCGTCGGCGTAAATTTTCGCGCGGCTGCGCGCGAACGACATCACGCCGCCCTCCGCGCCGGACATGCGGCGGAAGAAGAAGCCCCAGATGCCAATCAGGAACACCAGCGGGATGATCCAGCCGAGCAGATCGGGCAGCCAGTGGTTGACGACCTCGCCCGTGTACTTGACCCCTTTCGCCTCGAGCTCCTCGGTGAGCTTCGGATCCTCGACCCGCGTGGTCGCGAACTGTTTGGTCGGCTTGCCGTCGCTGCCCGGCAGCTCTTGTTTGAGCGTGCCGCGGATCGCCTGATCGGCGATGGCGATTTCAGCGACCTGGCCGTTCTTGAGCAGCGACTTGAACTCGGAGTAGGGAATCTGGCGGCCGCCGGGGGTGAGGTAGTACATCTGCGCGACGCCGAGCAGAATCAGGAACGCAAGCCCGTACCAGAGCGGCGACGACTGCCGCGCGGTCAGCTGCCGCTGACCTCGGCGATCGCCGCCTCTCGGGTTGAACCGCGGTGTAGGTTTCTGGGCCACTAAGCTCTCACTGCCTCGTGTTGCTTCTCGAATATCAGCCCGTCCGGGCCGGCGCCGACGGTCACCGTGTCGCCTTCGCGGAAGTCCCCCTCGAGCACGCGCAGCGCGAGCGGATCGAGTAGCCGGCGCTGGATCGTCCGCTTGAGCGGGCGCGCGCCGTACGCCGGGTCGTAGCCTTCGCGCACGAGCTGGTCCTTCGCCGCATCGTCGAGGACGACGTGAATCTTGCGATCTTCCAGGCGCCTGGTGAGTCCGCCGATTTGAATGTCGATGATCTGCTTCATGTGCTCACGGCCGAGCGCGTGGAAGAAGATGATCTCGTCGATTCGGTTCAGGAATTCGGGCCGGAAGTGCTCGCGCAACGCATCCATCACCTGCCGACGGGTCCCTTCGTCAATCGTACCGCCTTCTGCCGTCGTCCGCTCGGTAATGAACGCACTGCCGAGGTTGGAGGTCATGATCACGACGCTGTTCTTGAAATCCACCGTGCGGCCCTTGCCGTCCGTCAGACGACCGTCGTCGAGGAGCTGGAGCAGCACGTTCAGCACCTCCGGGTGGGCCTTCTCGACCTCGTCGAAAAGCACGACGGCGTAAGGCCGCCGCCGCACCGCTTCGGTCAGCTGTCCGGCCTCTTCGTACCCGACGTACCCGGGCGGTGCGCCGATCATCCGCGAGACGGTGTGCTTCTCCTGGTACTCGGACATGTCGATCCGCACCATCGCCTGCTCGTCGTCGAACAGGAACTCGGCGAGCGCCCGCGCCAGCTCCGTCTTGCCGACGCCGGTCGGGCCGAGGAACAGGAAGCTGCCGAGCGGCCGGTTCGGATCCTGGAGGCCGGCGCGCGCGCGGCGGATCGCATTGGCGACCGCGTTGATCGCTTCGTCCTGGCCGATGACCCGCTTGTGCAGGCGCTCTTCCATGTGAATCAGCTTCTGGATTTCGCCTTCCATCAGCCGGCTCACCGGGATGTGCGTCCACTTGCTGACCACTTCGGCGATGTCTTCCTCGTCGACTTCTTCCTTCAGCATCCGTTGGTTCTTCTGCAAATCGGCGAGCTTCGTTTCCTGCTCACGGATCTCCGTCTCGAGCTTCGGCACACGGCCGTACTGCAGTTCCGACGCCTTCTGATAATCGCCCTGGCGCTGCGCCTGCTCGATCGCGATCGTCAGCTCACCCTGTTCTTCCTTCAGCTTGCGGATTGACTGGATCGCTTCCTTTTCCTGCTGCCAGTGCGCGGCCAGCCGGCCGCGCTCTTCCTTCAAATCGGCCAGCTCTTTATCGAGTTTTTCGAGCCGCTCGCGCGACGCCTTGTCGCTCTCCTTGCGCAGCGCCTCGCGTTCGATCTCGAGCTGCATGATGCGGCGCTCGAGCTCGTCGAGCTCCGCCGGCATCGAATCGATCTCCATGCGCAGCCGCGCCGCCGCTTCGTCGACCAGATCGATCGCCTTGTCGGGCAGGAACCGATCAGCGATGTAGCGATGTGACAACACCGCCGCCGCAACCAGCGCCGCGTCCTTGATGCGCACGCCGTGGTGGATCTCGTAGCGCTCGCGGAGCCCGCGCAGGATGCTGATCGTGTCCTCGACGGTTGGCTCGTCGACGAGCACCTGCTGGAAGCGCCGTTCGAGCGCCGGATCCTTCTCGATGTACTTGCGGTACTCGTCGAGCGTGGTCGCGCCGACGGTGTGGAGTTCGCCACGCGCCAGCATCGGCTTCAGCATATTGGACGCGTCCATCGACCCTTCGGACGCACCGGCGCCGACCACGGTGTGGAGCTCGTCGATGAACAGGATGACCTGGCCTTGCGAGTCGGTGATTTCCTTCAGCACGGCCTTCAGCCGCTCCTCGAATTCACCGCGGTATTTCGCGCCGGCGACCAGCGACCCCATGTCGAGGGCGACGATCCGTTTGTTCTTCAGCCCTTCGGGGACGTCGCCGCGGACGATCCGGCCGGCCAGCCCTTCGACGATGGCGGTCTTGCCGACGCCCGGCTCGCCGATGAGGACCGGGTTGTTCTTGGTGCGCCGCGAGAGCACCTGGATGACGCGGCGGATCTCCTCGTCGCGGCCGATCACCGGATCGAGCTTGCCTTTGCGTGCCAGCGCCGTGAGATCCCGGCCGTAGCGCTCGAGCGCCTGGTAGGTGCTTTCGGGATTCTCGGTCGTGACGCGTTGCGATCCGCGGACGCTGGTCAGCGCCTGCAGGATCGTGTCGCGCGTCACCCTGGATTGCTTCAGCAAATGCGCTGACGGCGACCGCCCGGTCTCGTCGGCAATGGCGATCAGCAGGTGCTCGGTGCTGACGAATTCGTCCTTCAGACGATCGGCTTCAGCCTGCGCCTGGTTGGTCACCGTCGTGAGGCGCGGCGACATGCCGGGCTGCGACCCGCCGTAGGTTTGCGGGAGCTTCTTCAGGAGATCGCGTCCGCCGCGCGCGACGGCTGCCGGATCGACGTTCATCTTGCGGAGCAGCTCCGGCACGATGCCGTCGCGCTGTTCGACGAGCGCCACCAGCAGGTGTTCGGGCTCGAGTTGCGGGTTGTTCGCCTGCTGCGCGAGCTCGATCGCCGCGGCGACCGCCTCGCGCGCTTTTTCCGTGTACTTGTTGATATTCATGTCGCTGTTGGGGCTGGGGACTTGGGGCTAGCCGTCACGGCTAGCCCCCAGCCCCGAGCCCCGGCTCCTCACGCGGCGGAGTTTTTCGCGCCGCTCTCCAACTTCTGCAGCGCCTCGAAGTGCTTGCGCTGTTCTGCAGTCAACTCGCGCGGCAGCTGGACCTCGACGGTGGCGTAGAGATCGCCGTGATCGTCGCTCTTCCCGGTGGCCGGCATGCCGTGGCCCTTCAAGCGGAACACCTGCGCGTTCTGCGTCGTTGGCGGAATCTTCAACCGCAACGACTTGCCGCCGAGCGTCCGCACGTCGGCTTCGCCGCCGAGCACTGCCGTGGTCAGCGGGATCGGCACCCGCGTGTAGAGATCGCGTCCCTTCCGCTCGAACTGCGGATGCGGCGTCGTGTGAATCCGCAGGTAGAGATCGCCCGCCTGCGCGCCGCCGGATCCCTGTTCGCCTTCGCCGGACACGCGAACGCGCGAGCCGTCGCCGACGCCGGCGGGGATCCGGACGTCGACGGTGCGCGTCTGACCGTCGTGTTGGATCGAGAAGCGCCGCGTCGTGCCGTGGTACACATCCTCCAGCGGCAGCTCGATTTCCTGTTCCATATCGCGCCCGGCGCGCGCCTGCGCCGCGCGGGCACGTCCGCCGCGTCCACCGCGGCCGCGCGCCTCAGACCCTCCGCCGCCGCCGAAAAAGGTCTGGAAGAAATCCGAGAACGGGTTTTCGCCCCCGAACATCTCGTTCATCTCGTCCTGCGTCATCGTGCGGTAGCCGCCCTGGCCGCCGGGGGCTCCGCCGCCGAAGTGCACGTTCCAGCCGCCTCCGCCTCCGCCGCCAAACTGGCTGGGATCGAAACCGCCGCCCGCGGCGCCCGCCTGTTCGTAGGCGCGCCAGTTCGCGCCGAGATCGTCGTACTTCTTACGCTTCGCCGGATCACCGAGCACTTCGTAGGCTTCGTTGATCTCCTTGAAGCGGGTCTCGGCCGACTTGTCGCCGGGGTTCACGTCCGGGTGGTGCTTGCGCGCCAGCTTCCGGTACGCCTGCTTGATCTCTTTTTCGCTCGAAGTCTTCGAGACGCCGAGCGTGGAGTAGTAGTCCTTGAAATCCATCAGTCGAATCCCAGCATCCGGCTCAGCTGGTCCAGTTCCTGGCTGAGACGTCGGCGCGTGTCGCGCGCCGACAGGTTGTCCTCGCGCATCAGCGGGCGCAGCCGCTGCACCACTTCCGCGATTTCCAACAGCCGCTGCACGCCGGCGAGGTTGATGCCGCCATCGCCGACGAGCCGTTTGATCAGCTTGAGGCGTTCCAGCTCTTCGCGCGAATACAACCGCATGCTGCCGATCGTTCGCGACGGCTGCACCAGCCCGAGCCGTTCGTACTTCCGCAGCGTTTGTGGATGCATCCCCAGCATCCGGGCAGCAACGCTGATGAAGAAGAGCTCGTGTTCCACGGCGATTATGACGCTCGCAAACCTTGCGCCGGTCCAAGTGTAGACATTGATACGAATCGTGTCAACTTACGCGGTAGTATTCTGACAGACAGTGATTCAAGGGTCGGATTTCGTCACCATCGCGCTGCTCGTCGCGCTCGAGGGTCTGCTGAGCGCGGACAACGCGATGGTCCTCGCGGTGCTCGTCCTCGGCCTTCCCAAGAGACAGCAGCGTAAGGCGCTTCGCTACGGGATCATCGGGGCCTTTACGTTCCGGACGATCGCGGTATTGCTCGCGGTGTATCTCATCCGGCTTGGCTGGGTGAAGCTCGTCGGCGCCGGTTACCTCATGTACCTGGTCCACAGCCATTTCAGCGGTGGACAGACCGCAGAGCAACGGCGCTCGACCCCGCCGGCACAATCGGCGTTCGGGCTGTCGGCGTTCTGGGCGACGGTCGTGAAGGTCGAGCTCACCGACCTCGTGTTCGCGATCGACTCGATCCTCGTCGCAGTGGCAATGTCGCCGAAAACCTGGGTGATTCTGACCGGCGGCATCCTCGGCATCGTGATGATGCGCCTCGTCATCGGTCAACTCCTGGCGCTCGTCGAACGGTTTCCGTTGCTCGTCGACGGCGCCTTCGTGATCATTGCCTGGGTCGGGGTGAAGCTGCTGGTCGAATACCTGCATAGTGCCGGCTATGTCGCGTTCGAAATTCCGAAGTGGCTGTCGCTCGGGCTCATCGTGGTGATCTTTGGCATCGCGCTCGGCTACTCGCTGATGGTTGAGAAGACCGAGAAGAAGGGGGAGCGCTCCTGAACCTGTTCCGGCCGCGTCGACTCACCGAATGGATCGCCCTCGCGCTGCTGCTCGCGCTCATCGTGGCGACTGGCGTCTCAGCCGTCTGGCTGTCGCGCTACGCGGTGGCCGTTCACCGGCTGACGCGCGGCATTGGCGACACGACGTTCTATGGTGCCGACGGCCAGCCGTGGTTCCGCCTCGACGAACAGCGCCACGATGTATCGCTCGACGACATCTCCGTCGATCTTCAGCACGCCGTTGTCGCGGTTGAGGATCGGCGCTTCTACCATCACCCCGGCATCGATCCGATCGGGCTCGGACGAGCGGTCGTGCGCGACATCCGGCATGGCGGCCGCGTCGAGGGGGGCAGCACGCTGACGCAGCAGCTGGCGCGGACGCTGTTTCTCTCGAACGTGAAATCCTACGGGCGCAAAGTAAAAGAAGCGGGCCTCGCGTTCCTCATCGAAGCGCAGCTCACCAAGAAGCAGATTCTCGAGTTCTATCTGAACCGCGTCTACCTCAGCGCCGGCGTCTACGGCGTCGAGGCGATGACCGAACATCTGTTCCGCAAGCCGGCGAGCCAGGTGTCGCTGCCCGAGGCGGCCTTCATCGCCGGCTTGATCCGAGCGCCGTCGGCGCTGTCGCCGTGGACCAACTACGAGGGCGCACTCGAGCGGAGCCACGTCGTGCTTGCGCAGATGCGCGATCAGAAACTCATCACGCCGGCGCAGGACGAGGCGGCGCGGCGCGTGCGTCCACGGATCCAGCTGTACCGGCAGCCCAGCGACGCGCGTGCGGGCTGGGCGAAGGAATTTCTGCGGCAGCAGTTCCGGAACGAGTTCGGCGGCGACAACCCGCCGGACTGGCAGGTGCACACGGCGTTCGTACCATGGATCCAGGACGCGGCAGAGCAGAGTGTCGCCAGCGGCCTCGGCCGGCTGCGCCGTCCGGGCCTCGAAGCGGCGCTGGTCGCCATGGACCCGTCCACCGGCGACATCCTCGCGATGGTCGGCGGCGCGAACTACGCGCGCAGCACCTACAACCGCGCCGTCCGGAGCCACCGCCAACCGGGTTCGGCGTTCAAGCCGTTCGTCTTCGCGGCGGCGCTCGCGAAAGGGTATTCGCCAGTCTCGGTGCTCAACAACCTGACGCACGTGAGCGCGCCGTCCGATCCGGAGTGGCATCCGCACAGCGCCGAAGGCGAGCAACCCGACGCGCTCACCTTGCGCGCCGCGCTGCTCGAGTCGAACAATCCCGCTGCCGCCGATCTGCAGCAGCGGGTCGGCAGCCGCGCCGTCCTGCGTCTCGCGAGCGACGCCGGGTTGAGCGGCCTGCCCGACGTGCCGTCGCTCGCGCTCGGCACGGGCCTCGTCTCCCCGCTCGATCTGACGACGGCCTACACAGTCTTTCCCGGCGAAGGGCAGGTGGCGCGGCCGCGTGGCATGGTCAGCGTGTTCGACTCGGGCGGCCGCCAGGTGTTCGATCGGCCGGTCGAGCGCGAAGCGATCCTCAGTCCCGCCGTCGCTTTTCAAATGACCAGCATGCTGCGCGACGTCGTCGAGCGCGGCACCGGCGCGCCGGCCCGCGCGCTCGGCGTTCGCGGCCCGGTCGCGGGAAAGACCGGGACCACCGACGATTATCGCGACGCCTGGTTCGTCGGCTATTCGACGTCGGTCGTCGTCGGCGTGTGGGTCGGCTTCGATCAGCCGGCATCAATCGGCCGCGACGCCTACGGCGCACGCGTCGCGCTGCCGATCTGGGCGGAGTTCATGAAACGCACCGCGCGCAACCTCCCGGCGCGCGACTTCCCGGCGCCCAGCGACATCCGGACCGAAGAGCTGTGCAACGTCTCATATCTTCAACCGGTCGAAGGGTGCCCGACCTACACCGAGTACTTCAAGGACGGCGACTCGATTCCCTCACAGTTGTGTCCGATTCATCGCGGTACGTTGAAACAGCGCGCCTCACGCGCGATCGACGGATTCTTTCGTGGCCTCGGCAGCCGAATCGCTGGTATCTTCCGTCGTCGCTGAGGCGCCATGAACGCAAAGGCCGCACAGAGCGCAAAGACGCGCAGAGAAATGCGTGTGACGCTGCAGTCCGGTCCACGACGAGCGGACCACGAGCGAAGATCGCGAAGGTTCGCGCGTGCCGCACGTCGGCCGGCTTTGCCTTCCCGCTCGAATGGCGCGAACAGCGAAACGTTGCGACGCGATCACAAAGATTCTTCGTGCGTCTTCGTGTCTTCGTGCCTTCGTGGTCCCGGTTCCGGCTCGCTCGCATGATTCGCATCCTCGTTGTCGACGACGCGATTGAGCATGCGGAGATGGTGACGGAGTTCCTCCGTGCCACCGGGGCATGGCCGCACGCGGAGATGCGGATCGCGGAGACCTACGACGACGCCCTGGCCATGTTGACGACGCCGCCGGTGTACGACCTGTCGGTGGTCGATTACATGCTCGGTTCGCGGGACGGCCTCGGTCTGCTGCGCGAGTTGAAAGAGCGCGGCATCGACACGGCGGTGATCGTCCTCACCGGCCAGGGCGCCGAGAACGTCGCGGTCGAAGCGATGAAGTCGGGCGCCGCCGACTATCTCAGCAAGTCGAGGCTCACCATCGAAGGGCTCGAACGCGCCGTGCGCCACGCGCTGGCGCTGCGCGCCGGCGAAAAGCAGCGCCGGCAGGCCGAAGCGGCGCTACGCGCCAGCGAGGAGCGCTTCCGCGCGCTGGTTGAAAACAGTTCCGACGCGCTGCTGCTCGTCGACGCCGAAGGTCGCGTCACCTACATCTCGCCGTCCTCGTCGCGGCATCTCGGCTGGGGTTCGGACGAGATGCTGGGGCAGTCCATTTTCGATTTCCTGCATCCCGACGATCGCGACGCGATGTCGGTGAAGCTCGCCGAGGTGCTCCGCAGCCCGGGCAAGCCGGTGACACAGGACATCCGGCTGCAGCACGCCGACGGCAGCTGGCGAGCGATCGAGAGCATTGCCGTCAACCGCCTGTCGGATCCGTCGGTGGAAGCGATCGTCGTCAACGCGCGCGACATCACCGATCGTCGCAAGCTCGAAGAACAATTGCGCCACGCGCAGAAGATGGAGGCGGTCGGCCAGCTCGCCGGCGGCATCGCGCACGACTTCAACAACCTGCTCACCGCGATCCTCGGCTACTGCAACCTGATGCGCGACGACATGCCGGCGGAGGATCCGCTGCGCGCCGATCTCGACGAGATCCACACCGCCGGCGAGCGCGCCGCGTCGCTGACGCGGCAGCTGCTCGCCTTCAGCCGCCGACAGATGCTTCAGCCGCAGGTCGTCGACATGAACAGCGTCGTGCAACAGCTCGAGAAGCTGCTGCGGCGGTTGATCAGCGAAAACGTGGAGCTGGTCACGGCGCTCGCGCGCGATCTGCTGAGCGTCCGCGTCGACCCGGCGTCGATCGAGCAGATCCTCGTCAACCTGACCGTCAACGCGCGCGATGCGATGCCGCACGGCGGCCGGCTGACGATCGAAACGTCGAACGTCGATCTCGACGAGACCTTCGCGATCGGTCACGTGCCGATGAAGCCGGCGCGCTACGTGATGCTCGCGGTCGGCGACACCGGCGAAGGCATGGACGCCGACACGCAGGCACGCGTCTTCGAGCCGTTCTTCACGACGAAGGAACAGGGCAAGGGCAGCGGGCTCGGCCTGGCGACCGTCTACGGGATGGTGAAGCAGAGCGGCGGCTACATCTGGGTCTACAGCGAGCCCGGCCACGGCACCGTGTTCAAGGTCTATTTCCCGCCAGCGGAGCAGCGCGCGAAAACCAGCGACCAGGACAACGCCGGCCGCCGCTCGAGCGACGCGATGCACGGCTGGGAGACAGTGCTGCTGGTCGAGGACGAGGACGCCGTGAGGGCGCTTGCCCGCGAAGTGCTGCGCCGCCACGGCTATGTCGTGCTCGAAGCGCGGCACGGTGTGGACGCGCTGCGGATGGCCGAGCGTCATCCGGATGACATTCACCTGATGATCACCGACCTCGTCATGCCGCACATGGGCGGCCGCAATCTGGTCGAGCGGCTCGCCGCCGTGCGTCCGAAGATGAAAGT
>Ga0075425_100003508_pt1 | contig 15957 bp, 19 predicted proteins | sample SoiMethybrSBSTD4_FD_75300 | JGI IMG/M metagenome (GOLD analysis project Ga0075425, IMG submission 75300) | Bulk soil microbial communities from a Populus tree surrounding site in Tennessee, USA - Soil MetaG P. TD hybrid SBSTD4 | ecosystem: Environmental > Terrestrial > Soil > Tree plantation... | reverse complement strand
TCGCGCCCTGAGGAGCGCACGCACAAATGCTCGGTTGACGATGGCGACCGGTCGCGTGTCGGCTCGATCGTCCGATGTGAAGTCCCGACCGGTCACAAGCGGAACGCCAGCCGCTGCGAAAAACCCCCTAGTGACAATTCTGATCGCTGCACTTCGAGCAACGGGTGAAAGTGTGTCACCCTCGATTGCGATACCGATCGTCGTATCGTGCTCAGCGCCCAACGGGAAGGTCGCCGCACTGCCGACGAGCGCAACGCCACTGATGCTCCGAACCTGCTCGAGCATCGCTTCTGCATGCGCAAAAGCCTTCGCGGGGTTGTCGTAATCCGTCGTCGAACGCACCGTGACGACGAGTCGTCCTGCGGCCGTAAAACCGGGCTCGATTGCGGCAAGACGGCCGTAGCTCTGGACCAACCACGCTGCGCCGGCCACGAGCGTGACCATCACCGCAATTTCGACGACGATCATCGTCGACATGAGTAGAGATACTGCGCGCCCCGGTGTTGCGGTTCGGCCGCCCTCATTGAGTACGGCGCCGACATCGGTGGTGACGAGTCGCCACGCGGGGATAAGTCCGGTTGCCATGGCGGTGAGAAGGAGCAACGACGTCACAAATGCCGCGACTCTGGTGTCCACAAGAATCACGTGATCGAGCCGAGGCAGGTTGGAGCCGCCGAGCGCCAGCATCGCGCGGAGAACGAGATAGGCGAGCGGCACACCCACGACCGCGCCGACCGACGTCAACACGCCGGACTCGGTGATCAGCTGGCGCACGACGCGGGCGCGACTCCCACCAAGCGCAAGGCGTACCGCAATTTCCCGCGTCCGAGCCACGCCTCGCACGAGGAGCAGACCGGCGACGTTCACGCATGCGATCATCAGCAGCAGCGCGGTTGCGCCAAGGACGATCAGCAGCGTCGGGCCTACATCCCCGACGATCGAGTCGAGCAGCGGCTGCATCACATATTCCCGCCCGACGTCGCTGGGAAAGCGTTGTGCGAGTCCGGCCATGACGGCCGGTGCGGCGCGTCGCAGTTGGTCGAGACGCGCACCCGGGGGCAGTCGAAGGACTCCCTCGAACATGTGCGCGACGCTCAACGGTTCCTCTCGCTCGGCGTACCAGAAATCGGTGTCCTTTGGAAGGTCGCCGCCGGGCGGGGCGACGCCGACGATGGTGGTCGGCGCAGGAATTTCGCTCAAGCGCACGGTTCGGTTCACGATCATCGGATCGCCGCCGAACAACTGCCGCCAGGCGCGGTTCGACACCACGACCATCAGCGGAGGATGTGGCCCCGATGGAGCGAAGTCTTCGTGCCTGAATCCTGCGCCCTTCTCCAGGCGAACGCCAAGCACGTCAAAGAATCCCTCGGTCACCCCGGTGAGACGAACGTGCTCCGCTGCGCCGTCGTCGCGAAGGAGTGTCGCGTCGAACGGCTGCGTTTCGACACCGGCCGCTCGCACCACCGGAAGGTGCGACGTGTTCAGCGCGGTGATTTCTGCCGACGAGAGCAGCCCCGTTGTCACTCGACCGTCCGTCATTCGCGTACGGACGTCGACGAGCTGTTCCGCGTCGGGAAAGGGGAGTGGGCGGAGGAGCGCAGCATCGACAATCGTGAACATGGCGGCGGTGGACGCCACGCCGATCGCCAGCGTCGCGACCGCGGCACACGCGAAACCAGGCATCTTCCTTAGCTGCCGAGCCGCGTACGCAACATCCTGCCTGAATGTATACACGACTGTCACCGAGCGGCGCCCCAGATTCGCGTATTAACGGCGGATCGAGCCCGCGTTGTGACGCGGACGTTAACACAAGGTCCGGTAAACTCCGATCTGTTACCGGCGGCTGGCAGACACTTGGCGACTTAATCTTAAGATTACTCATGGCCGTTGCGGCGCCTGATGACGTTGTGGATCGATTCGTCGCCAAGCTCAAGGCGGACGCGATCAACGTCGAGCCCATTTCAGCCGCACCGTGGATCGCGGCCTTCGAGGCACGTCTGCCATTTCGACTGCCGAAGTCGTACGCCTCGCTCGTTAGTCGGTACCGTTTTGACCCGTTTGAGTGGGCCGGTCTTCGATTCTTCGGCAATCTAGGAGATGGTTCGAGAGAAGATCTCGTCGTCGCAGCACCAAACGATCCGTTCTTGTGGAAGCCGCTCGTTGCTGCCAGTGTGCTCCAGATCGGTCGGCTCGACACTGGCTCCTACGATCCCGTCTGCTTGGATGGCCGACAGACGAAGAACGGGCGTGAGTGTCCCTTGGTGCTGCTCGATCACGAAGCCGCGCTTCAATTCGAGCGAATAATGGTCGTCCGTCGGATCGATCAGTCGTTCTTGTCGTTCATGTTTAACAATGGCGCCAAGTAGCGACAAAACGCCGATCTGGCAACCTGTGGCGGCTAACACAAAGCGACTACCATTTTCGGCGAACCATCTCGACAACAGCTCTCCGCCCCAATCGTATTCAGACGGTCTATCGCCTCGCGTGCAGCGGCGCGACCCGAGACGCGGCAAACGCCAACGCCGCGAACACCAGCCCCGATTCTGGTAGCGGCCAGCAATGGTCCATCTGAAAACGATCTCCGGGTTCGCCAGGAGCTTGAGACGCCGACCGTTGACAGGTCGGCCCTGAGCATCGCCGAAGGCCAGTTTGCGATACATCGCATTCGTGATGGGCGCGACCGCGGCGTTTACTGCGCCCGTGATGAGCACCGCCGCAACGGCGAACGCGCCGACGGTTACGCACACCTGGCGTGTGACCGGCAGGCTTCGACAGACGAAAATCACCGCTGTTGCCGCTGCAATTGGGAGAGCGACCGCGACTGCCTGCGGCAGGAATAACAGCAAGAGTCGTGAGGTAGCGCCAATACCCGTCGGTAAAGAGGCATAGGCGCCGGCCGCGACCGCCAGGAGCGGCACGACGCAAAGAGCAGCGGTGGCGACAATGGCCGCCGCTACCACCGCGCTAAGGACCGGAACAGGTCGTGGCTCATGCCAGCGATCCCAACCGAATCGCCGACACCTCGTATCAGATTCCCGTGCACGTCACGATAGCTGAAAACGCGCCAGGGACGATCTGCCGGGCAGCCACGATTTCTTCGGCACACGAGCGAGCGGCGTGAGCCTGATCGATTTGTGGCACCGTACAGGCACACGTTCTTCAGAAATGGCGACCTCGAGTGGCACGGTCGTGCTCGTGACACGGATCATCTACAAGAACGACGCTGCCGCCAAGTCGAGTCGTCGGCGAGATCCCGCAGCTTATTGATTGGCCACGGTAACGCTCGTCCTGGGACCGAGCGGTGCGGTCAGTAGTCAGGCGATCCAAACGACGCGCTCAAAGCGCCGTGATCACTTTGAGTGCGAATTTCTTCCGCCCGGCCGGTTCGAGGTAGGCGATGGCATTCCCGCTCTCGGACCACGCCGGCAGCGAGATATCCTTGCCGCCTTCGATCGTCTGCGTCTCACCTTCCGCATTCATGATCGTGAGGCGGCCAACGCCCGGCGCGCGGAACACGATCATGCCGAGCGATTCGGGCGACCACGAGAAGGTGTAGCCGGGAAAAATCTCTTCGTCGACGAACTCGCCGATGACATGGCCCCTGAGCAGCAGCCGGTTCACCGTCCGAACCATGCTCGCCTTCGATTGCAGCGTCGCCGGCGCTTTCCTTTCGGAGTTGAGATACGCACTGTTGCGGTCTCGCGGCTCGTCGACGACGGCGCGCGTCGTGTCAACGGCGATTGTCAGCAGCGGATTGCCGAAGAAGCTCCTCGCCGACTTCCACTTCCAGTAGGCCTGCGCCCAGATCGGCTGGCGATCGATCGGCGCCGGCTCGGCATTCGTCTTCAGCAAGTAGTGCCGGACCTGCAGCGACTCGACCGTGACGCCCTGCGCGACCTGCAGATAGAGCTCCGCTTCGTCATCGGACCAGGCAAGCTGCGCCGGACGGCCTTTCACCTTGTCAACGTCGATCGTCGTCCATGTCGACGCCTCTGAGAATCGGACCAGCGGAGCGGCCGCTGCGCTCGCCACGATCGCACAAGCGGTCGCGACGACGAGTCCGCACGGAAGGGCCTTCATGCGCATCGATATTATGACCGAAGCTGCGCTCGCAGTTCATGCTTTGCTGCGTCTCGAGGTACAACAGCGGAACGATCCGCCAGGCGACGCGAATAGACCTGTGGTCCGCAATTAATCAGTCGCGGCCGGTTTTTCTAAAGTTTTCGAGCTGCTCACCGAGCCGCGCTCTCGATGTTCGCCGCCGTCGCGCAGGATCGGTCAGGTCATGCTCAGGCCTGTTTCGTCTCTTTTTCGAATCATCGTGCCCGTCGCTGGCGATCTCATCTCGCTGATACGCTCCGCGATGTGGTCACGTGCCCAACTCGCCGCAGAAAACCTGTTCCTCCGAAAGCAGTTGGCGTTGTACCTGGAACGGCAGGTGTAGCCCCGCCGGACCGATGACGCGACGCGCATCACCCTCGTCGCCTTGTCATCGTTCGTCGAGTGGCGGCATCTGCTGACCGTCGTGAAGCCGGAGACGCTGATTTAGTGGCATCGAAAGGGATTTCGGTTGTGGTGGCGCTGGAAATCGCGGGCGCCCGGCCGGCCGCCGATTCCAGAAGACCTACAGCAGTTGATTGCAACGATGGCGGCCGCAAATCGGACGTGGGGCGAGGAGCGAATTGCCGCCGAACTCCTCGTGAAGCTCGGCATTCGCGTCTCTCGGCGGACGGTGCGCCGGTATATGCCCTCGCGGGAGGAGGGGAACACAGGCGTGGAGCACTTTCGTGCGGAGCCACGCCCGGTCAATGCTCGCCAGCGATTTCCTCGTTGTCGTCACGGGTACTTTCCGCGTGATCTACGTGTTCGTCATTCTGGAAATCGGGACACGACGAATCCTGCATTGGACAGAGCATCCGACGGCGGGCTGGACCGCGCAGCAGTTCCGGATGATTGTGCCGGGCGATCAGGGACACCGATTCGTGATCCACGATCGCGACACGATTTATTCGGAGGACGTCGATCGAACCCTCGAGGCAATCGGTCTAACCGTTCTGAAGACGCCGGCCCGCGTTCCACAAGCGAACACCTTTTGCAAGCGCGTGATTGCCACGATCCGTCGTGAGTGCTTGGACTTCGTGATCCCGCTGACCGAGGGCCATCTGCGCGCCATCCTTCGCGAGTGGATCAGTCATTACAACCGAGGCCGCCCGCACTGTAGCTTGGGACCTGGGCTCCCGGATCCCCCGTCCGAACGATGGGTGGCGTCGAACGGTCACCAATTGCCCGACGGCCGTCGAGTGGTTTCGACGACGATTCTGGGCGGCCTCCATCACGAGTACCGCCCTTGAGGCGGCGGCGTGAGCGGCGCCATCAACGATATTTGCGGAGGACACGCGTTCAGTCGCGCAGCACGACGCTCAGAAGCGAGTTGTTGATTTTGAGTTCGCCGTTGTACTCGATGAACCCGAGCTTCCGGAATTTGTTCATGAAGAAGTTCACGCGCGACCGCGTCGTCCCCACCATCTCCGCCAGCGTTTCCTGCGATATTTTCGGTAAGGTTCGGTGAGTCGCCTCGGGTTCACCGTAGCGCGCCAGCAACAACAGCGTTCGCGCGAGCCGCTTCTCACTTGAGTTGAAGAGCTGGTCGATCAGATCCTCCTCAACGCGGATATTTTTCGTCAGCATATGGCTCAGGAACTGATCACCGAACGCCGGGCGGCTCCGGAGGTGCCGCGCCATTTCGGCTTTATCGACGATGATGATCGTGCACGGAGCGATGGCGGCAGCGGTCGCCATCCGGTACGGCTGTCCAGCCAGGCAGCCCTCTCCGAAAAAATGAAAAGGCTCCAGTACAGCGATGACGGCCTCTTTGCCGGCATGCGACAGCACGGAAAGCCGCACGGTGCCCTGCTCGATGTACATCACGCTGCTCGCCGCGTCGCCCTGCGCAAAAATCATCGCGCCAGGCCCGTACTCGACACGCTGAGTCTTGGCACCGGTCCAATCGACGCCGTTCGCGGCGGTCCCTGCGGCGTGCTTCGCTTTAGCCATGGTTCTTCGCCCCGCAGCGTGAGCCGACGTCGCCAATGTACGGACGACACGCAGACGAGCGCGACGAATCCAGCGTGACACGAATACGGGACCGCTGCAAATCCGCCGGCAGCACCGTCCAACGCGGTCTTCCCCCCGCCCGAAAGGCTCGGCACGAGCGTCAGACCGGCCGGCCGCGAGGAGAAATCGCGAACTCAAGGCTCAGCCCGTTGAGAAGGGTCTTCGCTGTCAATTATCCGGAGCCCGGCTTGCGGAGCTCCGGCGAAATCAACTGTCAAACCCCGAACGGTTCGGGATCACGATGACGCCATCGCACCAGCGAGGATGACGCACCAATCACAAGGCCGAGCAATCGCATGGCGAATCCTTTTCGGCGTCCGGGCGCGAGGTCGGTGGGCGAGCGAGCGGGCTATCGTGCGCGAAACGTGATGAAGCCGCGCAGGGGATCGTAGGGCGACACGCCCACGGTCACACGATCTCCAGGCACGACCTTGATGTGGAACCGGCGCATGCGCCCGCTTAACTGCGCGAGCATTTCGTGGCCGGCATCGCATTTGACTCGGTAGAGGCCGCCGCTGTGGACTGCCACGACGACACCGTGCAGATCGATCAAATCGTCCTTGCTCAACTGCTCGGACTCCTTCCTGATCGTGGTTGCGAGTTCCTCCTGCCGCACACCAAGGCACGCGTCGTCGAATTGAGCGCTTGCGTCAACGTGATCAACTTCGCGCGTCTGATTCGGCGCGGTCGCTCAACAGAGAGTGGACGCAGTTATGTCTGCCGACATCGGCTGTGGCCGCACCATGGACGCGGTTCCGTCCGTGATCGTCGCGAGCGTCTGCATCAATCCCCGGCTCGCAGCGGACCGCCCTCTTCGAGCATGCCCCGCGAGGCCGCGCGCGAAGACCGGTCCACGTATGCGCGTTTCGGCAGCGTCGCGGCAAGTGCATGAATTCGTTCACGGTGACGAAGCTTGCGCTTTCGGTTCTTTTGGAACCGAGCTCGATCGCCGTTTCGTTCAGACATACCGTCAGGGTATCGCAGTAGCTCGGACCCAGCCGTACCCTTTCGCACACCCGCCCGCTGAGGAGATCGAGCATGGCGTGCCGCTCTTTCTGACGCAGCTGGCAGACACACTCCGGTTGGAGACGACCGCCGAGCCGTTCTCGAGCGAGGCCGTCGGTGCGACAGGCAGCATGGCGCGGAGTTGTTGGCAGCGGGCTTCAATGTCGCACAGGTCGTTCACGACTACGGCGACATCTGCCAGGCCATCACGGAGATCGTGATCGAGCAGCACCCCCGATCACCGTCGAGGAATTTCACACCTCAACCGGTGTCTCGACACCGCGATCGCTGAAGCGGTGACCGAGCACACGCGCCTGGCGGCACGGAAACGGTCGGAGGAGGAAGTCGAGCGCCTCGGCCACGCCGCTCACCAACTGCGGAACCTCCTCAATGGCGCGCTCCTCGCCGTCCACGCGCTGAAACGAGGCGCGTTCGCCATCAACGGCAATACCGGAGCGGTGCTCGGCCGAAGCCTGACCAGTCTTCAGGCCTCGTGGACCGCACGTTGTCCGAGGTGCGGCTCGCCGCCGGAAAGCAGCGACCGGAGCGCGTCAGCGTGGCGACGTTCGTGGACGAAATCGCGGCGATTGGTGTGCTCCACTCAGAGTACCGAGGGTTCGGCTCACGGTACTGGCCGTCGAGCCGGAGTTAGCCGTTGACGGCGATCCCCAGCTCCTCACGTCGGCGGTGATGAACCTGCTGCTCAACGCGTTCAAGGACACGCCCGCAAGGGGAACGGTGACCTTCGGCACACATGCGCACGCGGGACGTCTGCTCGTCGAGGTCGAGGACGTGCGGCGGTATTCCAGAGCACAAAGGCGATCGGTTTCAAGCCTTCGGCGACCGACGCCGCGCCGATCGCTCGGGTTTCAGTCTCGGGCTCTCGATCGCGCGGCAGGCCGTGCAAACAGCGTGACAGCGGAGTGAGATCGCATGTGGTGTTCCAACGGGCGGCCACGCTCGTCGGAACGATCCAGGCTGGAGCGTTTAGCGCGTAGTCAGCGACGCTCGCGAGCCAAGGCGGCCTTCCGTTCGCGTACGAGATCATCCAGTTGATGGGTCGGCGTTCCATCGATGTCCAGGATTGGGAATTCCGCATCGGGTGAGAGGACCAGCGCGAAGCCGTGTGGACCCACCTTGAGATGGGCATCGTGATGGGCATCCGATCCGGCCACGTGCACGCGCGGAAGGTCGACTCTGATGTTCGGCTTGTTCACGACGCGTGCGGAAGGACACGCCGCCAGATGTCGGCAAGGTGCGTGGGGTGGAGCAGGCTTTGCCACAGGCGCGCCCCGAGTGTCCCGGACCGGCTGCCCGCACGCGCGCTCGGTGCGCCGCCGCCGTCGCGCTCGTGCTCCAGACGTTCGAGGTCCGAAGCAACAATGGGATGCGAATGGTTGGTGACGACGATGTCAGCGCGAGAGCGCAGTAGCGCGGCTGGGCCAGCGACGCGTTTCTCGAATGCACCAGGAATCAGCACCGGCGAGCCGCTCCGTCCCGCCTGGACAAGAAGCGCCGCGGTGTCTTCCGCAGGACTCTGACGCGCGTCATTCATCGTTCCACCCATTCGACAAAGGCCGGCGGAATTTCATTTCGGACAATCATGACCCGTAAGATCCGATCGTCGCGCAACAGTGTCGCGATGCCCAATCGCGCCGCCGCAATCGTTGGATATCGCGCCCATACTTCGGCGATTCCGGCGGCCGATCCGCGCCTCATCGTTGGTATCAGTTTGAACATGGTGTGCCCCGGACGACTCCCAGTGTGTCGCAACAGGACGAATCGCGCTGTCTCGAATGGAACGCCGGCACGCTCCCGATAGTCGGCGAGTCACGCCTCTGGCGCGCTAGGGGCGAAACACGCCCTTGTTTGCGGCTCGGGCGTTGGCCCTCCGCCGGATCGACGCTCGCAAGCGCGGCAACCGAGGCCACATCGCTACCCATGCCGCCCGTACCGACCTTCACCTCTGCGCCGAACGCCACCGCAGCAACAACGACGAGCGCAACCGCTGCGAACCACACCTGAATCGCCTGCCCGCGAGTCGTATTGTTCAACATGGCTTTCACCTATCGGAGCGTCTCTTTGTAGGGCGTTACGACGTGCGCCGGCCGCGACCGGAGCGAGAGCCAGTTCAGTGAACGAGCTCGGGTGGCAGCTCGAATGTGGCAAGGCGCTGGTCCATCTCGGCCGTGCGCCACAATTTGACGGCGAGCTGCAAGAGCCGGCGACGTTTCTCCTCGCGATATCGCTCGATCAGCTGCTCGATGCGCCCAAGCTGTGTCGCAGCATCGGCGTCTGCAGGAATCACGCAATCAGTGTATGGGAGACGAGTGCGCCGTGTTGTCCGCTATTGCACAGCGCGGAGCGATTGCAGCCGCCATACTGCTGCCAAGTAGGTACGGATGGTCATCATCAACGAACCTGTTGCCGAGCTTCGGAGCACTCCGACCTCCCATGGCGCACCGCTCGTCGCGGCTGATCGGGATTTCGAGACACGTTGGGCCGCCTGGGTCGCGCGCGGGCTCGTTCATGAGCGGCGCGTCCGCCGGCGGTTCGTCGTCTCAGCCGGTGTGATTGCGATCGGAGCCGCGATCGCCTTCGCGTTGTTCGGAAGATGAGGCTCAACGTCCGCTTCGGTGACGTCACGACGCCAAGCCCGATGCGCCCGTCATCTGACGGCGACGTGCACAAGCGAGCGATCGAGGACGATCGTCCGTGTGTGAATCGAATGCGCCTGGATTAGACGACGATGGATTGCCCAATGATGCGATCGCGATCGCCGAGGATGCGATCGGCGCCCGAGAAGACGGTTCGCAGGGATGACTCCGGGTGCACCGCCGGCGTAGTTTCGACGGGCGCTCAAATGAGGTCGTTGCGCCAGAACAGCACGTCGTCCGAAGACAGCCGCCGTATTATCTTGCTCGGTTCGAGCACTCGGACTCTGATGCTCTCCGCCGACGGCGTCGCGGACACAATCGTGACCTGGGGCGGCATGAAGCCGGGCGGCAGCCAGCCACGGATCGTCGGAGTCCGCTCGATCGGCTCCCGTGCGATCAACGCCTGGAGCAGCGCTCCCAGGCGAGCGCCTGACACGTCGCGATCGCCGCACTCCTCGAGCGTCCAGCACGTTCCGACGACCGAGAGCACCACATAAGCGGCGGCGGTAATTCCCTCTTCCGCGATGAAGAAATGCAGCTGGCGCGCGTTCGCCGCGCCGAGCCCTGCGAGCAGGCGCTTCGACGTGATGGCGTACTGCACGAAGTCCACGTCGCGATCCAGATGGAACCGAAACGGTTCGGCACGCGCTCTTCCCATCGCGGCGATCGCGGCGAGGTCACGCTCGTCGCCTCCGCGCACCATCGTCATCGGCGCCCCGTGACGCGGTGACTGGGCCACGTTGAGCGTCACATCGGTGAACCGGATCGCTTCGAACGCGCCGCCGATTTCGTCGTCGAGTGCCGTGTCCGAGAAGAGGATAGCGATTGCGGCGCCTGCTCGTGCGGCAGCGGTGATGAGGCGGTCGACGAGCTCTCGGGTATGGCGAGGGTCACTCTGAACCGACCCGATACCGCAGATGCGCACCGTCCGTCCGTCGAACACGCCTGTCAGGTCGTACTGCTCCGCACTGGCGAGGATCTCGTGACCGTCGGTGAGCGCGACGGTTCGTTGGCGCTGCTGCCCCCACGTCGTTTTCATTTGGGCCGCATGCCAAATGCCGCACGCTCGTGGGGACAGGCCGTTATGCGGGCGCTGACACCTCGCGTCGAGGACGCGATCAAGAAGCGGACCCTCGGCGGGGACGACGCTGATCACGCGAGTGCCTCCGACGTCTCCGATGTGCTCGACCGTCGTCAAGACCGATCACGCCTGTCTGATTGGTGAGGAGTGTCCGGCTCCTCCCGATTCAAGAGATCCGGCAGCGCGGCGATCGCCTCGTCGCGACTCGCGAACCATCGATCCACGTCACTGACCGGCAGCGCGTCACCGTCGTTGAATTGATTCGGTAGGGCGAGCAGCGCGAATGCATGGGTGCGAGGATCCTCGTAGATCGTGTATTTCATCGGGCGCTCGTCATGTCAATTCCTTGCGGCAAAGACCATGTGTCGAATGTGTCGGATGATGTCCCTCGGCTGGACGTCACCGAACGTGCGATTGTGGACGAACCCAGTCCGCAGGACCGCGGGTCCCGCCCATCCTGGCATCGTCCTGGTTGCGTACTTGTGGGTGACGTTCACGTGAAGGTGGTCGTCACGAACGAGCTCGAATAGTGCGACGTGACAATCATTGGTCACGGCCCGGCCCGCGCCGAGGCGCCCGATCGCCTCCTCGACGACGTGAACGTCGTCCGTCCACGAGTCCGTCAGCAGGTTGTGAGTAGTCTTGATTGGCATGGGCCTCCCTCGCCGTTGATTGTTGATGCGTGTGTGTTGATGCTCTCCCAGGCGTCTGCGAAATGCCGTCCGATCGTCATGAATGAGCTGCGGTTCCGCGCTCGCATGACGCCCTTCGCAAGCGGCCCGCGATCGCGACGCTGACGACGATCCAGATGACGCCCATCGACAGATCCTCTTGACACGGTTTTTTCTGCAGGTTCGAGAGTAGTGGATCCGCCTTGGCGAGCATGTGCGAAACGGGACAGTAATCGTGGTCAGGTCCTGCTACTGTGGCGTTCCGTCGCCGCTGCAATGCCTCTCGTGCCACTCGAGGAAGACGCCATGGACCATCCTGATGGCACAATGTCCTGACTCACACGCCGCTTCGCGCATGAATTCTTCAATTGAACTCGCGGCGGACGCCGCGGACTGAGCGGGCTCGAGAGTTACCATATGGAACCAACAGAGATTCACGCTCGAGCCACCATCGCAGCGGCGCTGATCCTCAGCCGTGCGGTCGAAGTGCCGTCGATTCCCACCTGCGGCGACTGGTCGCAGGACACTGCCGCCCTTCGACTGCGTGATCTGACGGACTACGTCTACCAGATGATTACGAGCAGCAAGCCGCGCTGATCTCGTTTCACGTCCCACTGGGCGCGGCGAGGTGGGGCTCGCATGACGAAGCGCAATAGCGAAACAGAACAAACCACTGACCGGTCGATGGCTGACGCATCACGTTCCACGACGGCCGATACGATGGGGCAGCGCGTGGTGGCCTTTGCCGAGCCAGCTCGGGTGGATGGCGGCCACCGTTCAAGCCAGAGCTGAAGGCTGGATGGATCGGGAGACGCTGACCAAGCAGATTTCCAGTGTCCGTGACGCTGCGGTGGAGATGCTCCAGCAGCTTGCGAGCGGCACGACGAACGAAGCGAAGGGTTTCGAAGACAAGGCCGGCTGCGCCGGCGCCGCGAAGAAACAACGGGCGTAGCGGCGGCATGGTCGACGCGCCGGGCAAGAAGCATCGAACGCCGATGCCGGCGGATCCGGGCGGCACCATCGTCGACAGTCAGGCGGCGAAAATGCGGACGGCAAAGACAATGCTGAAGACGAACAGGCGCCGCGCGCGGCTAGCGGTCTTTTGTTGGCTCTTCCTGGCCCGTCTCCAGGTGGAAGCGGTGGAGCACGTGATGAATGACCGGGGCCAACATCACGCCTGCCAGCACCAGGAACACGACACCGGCCAGCAGGGCGTAGAATCCAGCCAGCCACTTGCCGGCCACCGTGTGCAAGGGATCGACGGGGCCCATTCCTCCTAGGAGCATTGCGGCGTTGAGAAACGCGTCCGGCCACCCGAGGCCTTCGACCCAATGATAGATGGCCATGCCGAGCGCCAGCGTGCCGATGCCCAACGGCACCAATGCCACGGCTCGCGACACCATGTGGCCTGCCAGATGCCAAGGCGGTAGCACCGGAAGCAGTTCGCGTCGGCTCTGCCGACGCGGTGATCGAGAGTCACGTGCGCGAAGCATCAGATCGCCCGCGGCAGCGCGAGTGCCGCTGTCCAAAGCTCGTTGGCGTGGATCGATCCCTCTGGAACCGGCGTAGTCGCAACGATGAAGGCAACCGTCACCTCTAAGGGGCGAGCAACGTCGGGGACTGCTTTCCCGACGTTGGCCAGCAACGCTCGATTGGGCGAGGCACGAAGGGGGTTCGGGTGGTGTCAGTATGCGCTACCGCCCATTCCGCCAGCCGACATCGCGCCGTTCTGATGTTGTTCGGGGATCTGAGAGATGACCGCTTCCGTGGTCAGCAGCAAACCTGCCACCGACGCGGCGTTCTGGAGCGCGGAACGAACGACTTTGGTGGGATCAATCACGCCGGCCTGTACGAGGTTCTCGTACTGGTCGGTCTGTGCATTGAATCCGTCATCGCCCTTCATCTCCTTTACTCGCTGGACGACGATTGACCCTTCGTGACCCGCATTCGATGCGATCCAGCGCAGCGGCTCCTCGATCGCGCGCGTGATGATCGCGACCCCGACGTGCTCCTCGCCTTCGACGTTCAGCGTGTGCAATACCGTGGACGCGCGCAGGAGTGCGACGCCGCCGCCGGCGACGATGCCTTCTTCGACCGCCGCCTTCGTCGCGTGCATCGCGTCCTCGACGCGCGCTTTCTTCTCCTTCATCTCGGTCTCGGTCGCAGCGCCGACCTTGACGATCGCTACGCCGCCCACGAGTTTCGCGAGCCGCTCCTGCAGTTTTTCGCGGTCATAGTCAGACGTGGTGTCTTCAACCTGCGCCCGCAGTTGCTTCACGCGACCCTCGATGGCCGCTGAGCTGCCCGCGCCTTCAATGATGGTGGTGTTGTCCTTGTCGATCGTTACCTTCTTGGCCTGGCCGAGGTCCTCTATGGTGAGGGACTCGAGTCTGATCCCGAGGTCCTCGGTCACGGCGCGGCCGTTGGTCAGAATCGCGACGTCTTCGAGCATGGCCTTCCGCCGATCGCCGTAGCCCGGGGCTTTGACCGCGGCGACCTGGAGGGTGCCGCGCAGCTTGTTGACGACGATCGTCGCCAGCGCCTCGCCCTCGATGTCCTCGGCGATGATGAGCAGTGAACGGCCGGCACGCGCGACCAGCTCCAAGATCGGCAAGAGATCTTTCATCGCGCTGATCTTCTTCTCGTGAATCAAGATGACGGGGTTGTCAAGCACGACTTCCATGCGCTCCGCATCTGTCACGAAGTACGGCGAAAGATAGCCACGGTCGAACTGCATCCCTTCGACGACCTCGAGGGATGTTTCGAGCGTCTTCGCCTCTTCGACGGTAATGACGCCGTCCTTCCCGACTTTATCCATGGCGTCGGCGATGATCTGCCCGATGGTCTCATCGTGGTTCGCCGAGATCGTGCCGACCTGGGCGATCATCGGCCCGGTCACGGGCTTCGACATCCGTGTCAGCTCGCCAGTGATCGCCGCCACGGCCTGGTCGATCCCGCGCTTGATGGCCATCGGATTGGCCCCAGCCGTGACGTTTTTCGCACCTTCACGATAAATGGCCTGGGCCAGAATGGTCGCCGTCGTCGTGCCATCTCCGGCAATGTCCGACGTTTTGCTCGCGACCTCCTTCACCATCTGGGCGCCCATGTTCTCGAGCGCATCCTTTAAGTCGATCTCCTTCGCCACGGTGACGCCGTCCTTCGTGATCGTGGGAGACCCGAACTTCTTGTCGAGGATGACGTTGCGCCCTCTGGGCCCGAGCGTCACCTTCACCGCATTCGCGAGGCTGTTGACGCCGCGGAGAATTGCCTGGCGCGACGCATCGCCATACGTAATCTGGTTGGCCATGATCAGCTGCCCTTCTTGGTGTGTTTTGACACCCCACCGCTGGCGGCGGAACCGGCATCCTGGATGGCGAGGACGTCGTCCTCCGTCATGATCAGGTACTCCACACCATCCAGTTTGATTTCTTGACCGGAGTACTTTCCGAACAGGATGGTGTCTCCCGCCTTGACATCCAGCGGCACCCGTTTGCCATCCTTGTTGGATTTGCCGAGGCCGGCCGCCAGCACCTTGCCCTGCTGTGGCTTTTCCTTGGCGGAGTCCGGAATGATGATGGCGCCCGCGTGCTGAGCGGATTCCTCGAGGCGTTGAACGATGAGACGATCGTGGAGCGGTCTGACATTCATGATTGTGCACTCCAAACTGCGTAGGTCAGAGGTCAGAGAAGGGGCCCTGTATTCGGTGGAGGGCTCAGTTCTGAGAGGCTCTACTGCGACTATACGAGCACGTGTGCGACGCGGAGTGTGCACAATGGCACACACGGGTGCGACCAGCGAATCGCCGGCCGTCGAACGTCTGCCGCCGCGGTGTCCGCGATCGACCGCGCATTCACAGACGGCACTCCGGCGATGAGCCGAGTCTTTAGAGTCAGATCGCCTGACGAACGACCCATCAGCGCATCAGTCGCGGCCGGAAGGCGATCATCGTCACGTAAACGACGACCATTTGCGGCGGCAGCTATTGACCTCCCGGTGTCAGCTCCTGCTCAGCGCGAAGTCAGTCCTCATCGTTAAGCCCGTCGATGGCGCCCTCGCATCCGCGTACATCTCGAATGCGCGAATCGCACGATCGCCGTGCGTTGCTACGGAAATGGTTTGATGACGAGTCCTCAAAAGACAAGCCAAGCGCGGCGCACGGCGAAAGCGAAGATCGCGCGATTTTCATTGGGGGAACTGCGCAGTCGAGCAACGTCGGGCAAGGGCGCGCAAAGGGCGGCTAACGTTTCTTTTTCCACCTGTTAACCGGAGGGTTGCTGGTTCGAATCCAGCCTGAGGAGCCAATCCTGTCAGGTATGTTCCGGTCACATGGGTGACAGATTATTCCGAGCACATAGGTAACACTTTCGAGCCGAACGGATTCTCGATCGGCTCTACGCGGCCCACCTCGTCGTCGAAGTAGCCCAAATCG
>Ga0075425_100003507_pt1 | contig 15966 bp, 10 predicted proteins | sample SoiMethybrSBSTD4_FD_75300 | JGI IMG/M metagenome (GOLD analysis project Ga0075425, IMG submission 75300) | Bulk soil microbial communities from a Populus tree surrounding site in Tennessee, USA - Soil MetaG P. TD hybrid SBSTD4 | ecosystem: Environmental > Terrestrial > Soil > Tree plantation... | reverse complement strand
GCTGTACCTCGAGCGGCATCGACACCGCTCGATCGTGGGGAGCGTCTACAAGGGTGTCGTGACGAACGTCCTGCCGGGCATGCAGGCCGCGTTCGTCGACATCGGTCTCACGAAGGACGCCTTTCTCTACGCCGGCGACTACACGACCAACCTCGGCGACGTCGCCGGCCAGATGCTCGCCGCCGGCGACGAAGACGCCGACGTCGACCTCGACGTCGAAGAGATCGAGCCGCGCCGCGAGACCGCCCCGATCGAAGAGCTCCTGCACAAGAACCAGACCGTGCTGGTGCAGGTCTCCAAAGAATCGCTCGGGACCAAGGGGGCGCGGATCACGTCGTTCATCTCGCTGCCCGGCCGCTATCTCGTCTACATGCCGCAGGCGCGCCACATCGGGGTCTCGCGCCGCATCCGCGACGACCGCGAGCGCGAGCGCCTCCGCGCCGCGCTGCGCTCCGTGAATCTGCCGCCGGGCGGCTTCATCTTGAGGACGAACGCCGAGGGCAAGACCGAGGGCGAGTTCGCCGCCGACGTCGAGTTCCTGACGCGGCTGTGGGCGCAGGTGCAGTCGCGCTTCGAGCAAGCGGCGGCCCCGGCGGTCTTGCACGAGGAGGGCGACCTCACCTTTCGGGTCGTACGCGATCTGTTCTCGCCGGAGGTAGACGAGTTCGTCGTCGACTCGCGCGAGGTCTACGACAAGTGCGCCGGATACGTCGAGGCGCTCGTGCCCGCGCTCCGCGAACGGGTCCGGTTGTGGGAAGAGCCGACGCCGATCTTCGAGGCGCTCGGCATCGAGAAGGACATCGAGAAGGCGCTGCGGCGCCGGGTGTGGCTCAAGTCCGGCGGCTACATCGTCATCGATCACACCGAGGCGCTCGTCTCGATCGACGTGAACACGGGCAAGTACGTCGGCAAGCGCGATTTCGAGCAGACCGTGCTCAAGATCAACCTCGAAGCGGTCGGCGAGGTCGTGCGCCAGATCCGCCTGCGCGATCTCGGGGGGATCATCATCATCGACTTCATCGACATGGAGTCGGCGGAGCACCGCGAGCAGGTCTACCGCTCGCTCAAACGCGCGCTGGCCGAGGACAAGGCGCGCACGAACGTGCTCGAGATCTCCGAGCTCGGACTGGTCGAGATGACGCGCAAGCGCGTGCGCCAGGATCTTCGCGCCCTGCTCTCGGTGATGTGCCCGACGTGCAAGGGGAGCGGCATCACGAAGTCCGACACGACGATCGCCGCCGAAATCTTCCGCACCGTTCAAGCCAAGGCCGCCACGGCCGGAGACGTCAACGGCCGAGAAGTGGTGATCCGCGTCCATCCCGATCTGGCCCGGTACTTCGAAGGCGACGGGCAGGACGGTCTCGACCGGCTCTCGCGGGCCGTCGACCGCAAGATCACGATGCAGCCGAACTTCCCCGAGCGCGAGGGCTACGAGGTGAGGCTGCGCGGCGGCGCGGCGCAGTGAGCCCGTGATGACCCGCCAGCGCCCGTCGCGCATCAGCCAGGCCAGGCTGGTCGGTGATCTCAAGCTCGCCGCCAAGCGCGGCGACCGGACGGCGCTGTCCCTGGCCCTCGACCAGATGCGGACCCTGGCCCATTCGCCGCGTTACTGGGAAAAATACCTCTCGCTCCTGTCCAATCCGCTCGCGCGCCTCGTCGACCTCCTGGTGATCAAGCAGGGCGACCGCATCGCCTACCAGAAGGGGTGGAAGCTTCCCAGGCCGCAGCCGCCAAAGCCGAAGGCCGGCCGGAAGGACGCCAAGTCGAGCGCCCGCGGCCGCCGCCGAGTATCCGCGACCGAGCAGCCGTCCTTGTTCGACGTCTGAGCCGCGAGCCGATCCCCGAACGCCTCTCAGTTTGACAGTGCGGCAGACCGGGACGATACTACCCCCAGGGGGTATAGCCCCGGAGGGATCGCATGATCAACGAGGAGACGAAGACCAAGGTGCTCGGCCGCCTGCGCCGCATCGAAGGGCAGGTGCAAGGTCTCCAGCGCATGATCGACGGCGAGGCGTACTGCGTCGATATCCTGCTCCAGGTCTCGGCCGTACAGGGGGCGCTCGAGCAGGTCGAGAAGCTCTTGCTCGGCCGGCACATCGAGTCGTGCGTCGCTGACGCGCTGCGGACCGGGTCGAAGAGCGAGCGCCAGCAGAAGATCGACGAGCTGCTCGACGTGTTCGCGCGGTTCCGAGGCAAGTGATGGCAGAGCCCCACGCGACCGACATCGTCGCCCCCGTGCGCGGGATGCACTGCGCCGCGTGCGTCGGCAAGGTCGAGCGCGCCCTGACCTCGGTCCCCGGTGTCGATCAGGCGTCGGTCAATCTCGCGACCGAGCAGGCGACCGTCTCGTTCGACCCGGCGCGGACCAATGTCGACGCCCTGCAGGCGGCAGTCGCGGCGGCCGGCTACGAGCTCGCCGAGCCTCGTACGGGCGCGGGACCCGTGGACGACGCCGAGCAATCGGCGCGCGAGGCCGAGCTGCGCAGTCAGCGCAACCGCCTGATCGTGGGCGCCGTGCTCTCCGCGCCCGTGCTCGTCGGTGGAATGGCTCATCTCCTGCCGTGGGTGCCGGCGGTGCTCCAGAATCTCTGGGTCCAGCTGGTGCTCACGACCCCGGTTCAGTTCTGGGTCGGCTGGCAGTTTCATCGCGGGTTCCTGCACGACCTTCGCTACCGGAACGCGTCCATGTCGACCCTCGTGTCGGTCGGGACGAGCGCCGCGTACCTCTTCAGTGTGGCGGTGACGCTCTGGCCCCATGCGTTCCCGCAGCACGGGGCGATGACGTACTTCGACGTGAGCGCGGTCGTCATCACCCTGGTCGTGCTCGGCCGCTGGCTCGAGGCGCGCGCCCGTGGGCGAACCTCCGAGGCGATTCGGCGACTAGTCAGCCTTGCCCCGCGCACGGCGCGGATCGTGCGGAACGGCGCCGAGATGGACGTGCCGACCGACGACGTGCAGGTCGGCGACTTCGTCCGCATTCGTCCGGGCGAGCGGGTCCCCGTCGACGGGGTCGTCACCGAGGGCGCGTCCACGGTCGACGAGTCGATGCTGACCGGCGAGAGCCTGCCCGTCGACAAAACGCTGGACTCGAAGGTGCTGGCGGGCACCGTCAACCGCACCGGGAGCTTCGTCTTCCGCGCGGCGCGTGTCGGCAGCGAGACGGCGCTGGCGCGGATCGTCAAGCTCGTCGCCGACGCGCAAGGCTCACGCGCCCCGATCCAGCGGCTGGCCGATCGAGTCGCCGCGGTCTTCGTCCCGATCGTGCTCGCGCTCGCGACCCTGACGTTTCTCGCGTGGTGGGTCTTCGGTCCCGCGCCATCGGCGCTCTACGCGCTCACCAACGCGGTGGCCGTTCTCGTCATCGCGTGCCCGTGTGCCATGGGGCTCGCGACTCCGACGGCCATCATGGTGGCCACGGGCCGCGGCGCCGAGCTCGGGATCCTCGTCAAGAACGCGACCGCTCTCGAGCTCCTCGATCGAGTAAACACGATCGTGTTCGACAAGACCGGCACCTTGACGGTCGGTCGGCTCGTCGTGACCGACGTGATCGCCGGGGCCGGCGGCGCGATGGGCGAGGACGAGATCCTGGCGCTCGCGGCGGCCGCGGAGCAAGGCTCCGAGCATCCGGTGGGCGAGGCGATCGTGGCGCGCGCGAAAGAGCGCGGCCTTGCGCTTCCGCCGATCAGCGAGTTCACGACGGTGCCGGGCCAGGGGATCGACGCGATGGCGCCCGACGGCCGCGTCCTTCTCGGCAACCATGCGCTGATGGACGCGAGGGGCATCGACGCCGAAGCGCTGAGCTCTCGCGCACGGACTCTTGCCGGCGAGGGCAAGACCGTGGTCTATCTGGCCCTCGCTGGACGCGCGCTCGGCGTCATCGCTGTCGCCGACGTGCTGAAGCCCGAGGCGCCCGACGCCGTCGCGGCGCTCGCCCGGCGCGGCATCGACGTCATGATGCTCACCGGCGACGCGCGGCCGACCGCGGAGGCGATCGCCGCCGGTGCCGGAATCCAGCGCGTTCTCGCGGAGGTCCTGCCCGAGGACAAGGCGCGAGAGATCGCCACGCTTCAGGCCGAAGGCCGCCGCGTCGCAATGGCGGGCGACGGCATCAACGACGCGCCGGCGCTCGCCCGCGCCGAGGTCGGGATCGCGATGGGCTCCGGCACCGACGTGGCGATCGAGGCCGCCGACGTGACCCTGGTCCGCGGCGACTTGCGCGGTGTGGTGGCCGCCGTCGATCTGTCGCGACAGACCATTCGCATCATCAAGCAGAATCTGATCTGGGCGTTCGGCTACAACGTGGTGCTGATTCCGGTGGCGGCGGGCGCGCTGTACCCGATCTGGGGCGTCTTGCTCTCGCCGATCCTGGCCGGCGCGGCGATGGCGTTTTCCTCGGTGTCGGTGGTCACGAACAGTCTCAGGCTCAAGAAATGGCGGAGCGAGGCCGACGCCGACACGGCGCGGATCGATCGCTTCGGCTCCAAGGGAGGCAGGGAGATGGCGGTCGATCCCGTGTGCAAGATGACGGTCGAGCCCGCGCGGGCTGCCGCGCAGTCGAGCTACCGAGGGCAGACATACTATTTCTGCGCGGTCAGCTGCAAGCAGCAGTTCGACAAGGAGCCGGAGAAATATCTGGCCCGATGACGCCGTTGATCGCGCCGACGCTCCTCCAGGGCCGTGACCGCTACGAGCGCGTCATGGAGGGACGGGTCGACAATACTCACGCGGACGCGTTCACCCACACGGTCGTGCTGGGTGACGACGATCAGGCCGTCGAGCTGTCGGTGGTGGCCGAGCCATCGCCGAGCTACCTGATCCGGGAGGCACATTGCCGGCGCCTTGCCGGCGCGCTCGATCCGGCGCTCGTGGCGAGCATCGAGAAGCTCTCCGGAACGCCGATGGTCGGCGGGCTGAGCCGGCGGGTGGCCGAGCTGGCCGGCACGGGTCCGGGCGCCGCTTTCGTTCTCGGCGCGGTCGTCGAGGTCGCGCGCCTCGCGCGTCAGACCGCGAAGCTGCCCAGAGAGCGCGCGGAGCGCGCGGCCGGCGGCAACGCCTGGGAGTGCTGGCAGCTCGACATGGCCGGCTGGGTCGATTTGCCGAATTCGTGCTTCACGTACACCGACGCGGGGCGACGTCTCTTCGGCTCGCGCACCGTCGCGACGCCGATGCAGCCCGACCTCTACAGCTCGCGGCTGGGCCAGCGGCGTGTGTTCGAGCGGAAGAAGATCGCGCGACTCACGCGGCGCGATGGGCGCCTGGCCCTCTTCCACTCGATGCACGACAACGTCCACGGGTTCGAGATCACGTACGAGATCGATCTGGCGACCGGCACGATCGTGCGGGCCGAGCACCTGACCCCGCGGCTGCCGTACATGGGCATCTGCTCGGAGCCCCAGCGCAAGATCACGGCACTTCTCGGCGAGACCGTCGACGACGGCCTCCGGCGGCGAATCCAGAACCACCTCGGCGGCGAGACCGGCTGCGCCCAGCTCTACGACCTGACGTCGGATCTTCTGAAGCTCCTGGGCTGAGCGGTCACGTCGGGCCATGTATACTACCTGCCAGCATGCAGTCTCTGCCTATCGGCAAGCTTCGTGCCGAGACGCTGCAGGCGATCTTCGACAAGCACCACACCAAGGATCCCCGCGTCGTCGTCGGTCCCAAGGTCGGTGAAGACGCCGCCGTCATCGACATGGGCGATCGGTACCTCGTCGCCACGAGCGACCCGATCACGTTCGCGACCGCCGAGATCGGGTGGTACGCCCTGCACGTCAACGCCAACGACATCGCGGTCCGCGGCGCCCGGCCGCGATGGTTCCTGGCGACCCTGCTGCTGCCGGCCGGCGCCACCAGCGATGCCTCGGTCGAGGCGCTGTTCGCCGAGTTGCACTCGGCGTGCGAGGAGCTCGAAGTCGTTCTCGTCGGAGGCCACACCGAGATCACGCACGGCCTCGATCGTCCGATCATCGCCGGCACGATGCTGGGCGAGGTCGACAAGGACAAGCTCGTGACGACGGCCGGCGCTCGCGTGGGCGACGCCGTGGTGATGACGAAGGGCGTTCCGCTCGAGGGCGCGGCGATCATCGCGCGCGAGAAAGAGGCGGAGCTGCGAGAGCGCGGCGTGTCCCCGGCGGCGATTCGTCGGGCGAAGGGCTTTCTCAAGACTCCAGGGCTCAGTGTCCTGCCCGAGGCCGAGATCGCCTGCGAGCTGGCCACGGTGCACTCGATGCACGATCCCACCGAGGGCGGAATCGCCACCGCGCTCGTCGAGCTGGCCAACGCCGCCGGGGTCGGGCTTCGCATCGACCGCGATCGCATCATGGTGCTGCCGGAAGCGCGAGCGCTCTGCGACGCGTTCGGACTCGATCCTCTCGGCACGATCGCGTCGGGGGCTCTGCTGATGACCCTGGCGCCCGCCGATGCCGGCATCGTGATCCACGCCCTCGCCCGCGAGTCGATCGACTGTCACTTCATCGGCCAGGTCGTGCCGCGCGAGCAGGGCGTGACCCTGATGAGCGGGAGCCGTCAAGAGCCGATGCCCGTGTTTGCACAGGACGAGATCTCCCGGTTGTTCCAGGGCGGGTGACGGCATGCCCCTCGTTGGCTACTCGCATCGCCCCGTCGCGCTCGGGCGGCGGGGCATGGTCGCCTCGGCGCATTCCTACGCGACGGTCGCCGGCCTCGATGTCCTGAGGTCCGGCGGGACCGCGGCCGACGCCGCCGTCGCGGTGAACGCTGTCCTCGGGGTCATGCAGCCCGAGAACTGCGGCGTGGGCGGCGACATCTTCTGCCTCTACTACGAGGCCGCGACCGGCCGCATCCACTTCCTCAACGGAGCCGGCCGCTCGGGCTCACGCGCGAGCCTCGAGGAGCTGCGGCGTCGCGGCATGAACGGCCTCCCGGTCACGGGCCCCGCGACCGTCAGCGTCCCCGGCTGCGTGCGTGGATGGGCGATGCTCCTCGAGCGATTCGGCACGCGCCCGCTCGCCGAGCTTCTCCAGCCCGCGATCCAGTGGGCGTCTCGCGGATATCCGACGGGATCGCTCCTCAGTCAGACGATCCGCGAATTCACCCCGGTCCACACCGACCCGGAATGGCGGCGGATCTTCGTGCCGGGCGGGAAAAGCCCGGCGTTTGGCGAGCTCCTGGTTCAAGCCGATCTCGGTCGTACGCTCGCGGACCTGGCCGCCGAGGGCCCCGATCTTTTCTATCGCGGACGCGTCGGCCAGGCGATCGCGCGGCGCATGGAAGCCGACGGCTTCCTCACACCGGACGATCTCGCGGGGCACACCGGCGAATGGGGTGAGCCGATCTCGACCACCTATCGCGGCACGACCATCTACGAGACACCGCCGCCGACCCAGGGACTGGTCGCGCTGCTCGGCCTCAACATCCTGGAAGGTCTGTCGCTCGCCGACCATCCACCGCAGTCGCTCGAGCACCTGCACATGCTGGTGGAAGTCGCGAAGCTCGCGTATGCCGATCGTGATCGCTGGATCGGCGACCCGGCGCACGCGAAGGTGCCGGTGGCCGGGCTGCTCTCGAAGCCGTACGCGGCCCGGAGGCGGAGCGACTTCGATCCGTCGAAGGCCCGGGCCCACGCCTTTGGCAATCCGGAGGGCGACACGACGGGTTTCGTCGTGGCCGATGAGCGCGGTAACCTCATCAGTGTGATCCAGAGCCTCTTCAACGGCTTCGGCTCGGGGGTGGTCGCGCCCGGGACAGGCGTCGTGCTGCAGAACCGCGGCCGGCACTTCAGCATGGACCCGTCGCACCCGGCCGCCCTCGTGCCCGGCAAGCGCCCGTTCCACACCTTGATGGCGTGCATCGCGACCCGCGACAACCGGCCGGTGCTCGGCTTCGCGACGATGGGCGGCAACGGGCAGGCGATGTTCCACCTACAAGTTTTGACGAACCTGTACGACTACGGCATGGACATCCAGGAGGCGATCGAGCGGCCGCGCTTCCTGGTGGGCGCGTTCCTGCCCGGCGATTCGGACGACATGACGCACGTCGAGGCGCGCGTGTCGGCCGAGGTGCTCGCCGGTCTGGTCGCCAAAGGCCATCGCGTGAAGACAGCGCCGGAGCTCTTCTGGCGCTGCGGTCATGCTCACGGAATCGTTCTCCGCGACGGCACGCTGATGGGTGGCGCCGACCCGCGGGGAGACGGCGTGGCCCTGGGATACTAGCGATGCGCCGACTCTTCCTGCTGCTCGCGCTGCTCGTGCTGCTGGCGGCGCCGGCGACCGCGGCGGACTGGGGGCAGATCAAGCCCGGAGCGAGCACGCAAGCCGCAGTCCGCTCGCGCTACGGAGCGCCGACCCGGGAGACGCCGCAGAAAGTCGAAGGCTACGACACCGTGCAGTGGCTCTACGAGGGGCCGCAGGCGCCGGTCGGGATGACGAGGATGACCGTCGACTTCGGCCTGCTCACGCCGTCCGGTTATCGAAAGGACGTCGTGCGCACGTTCAGGCTCGAGCCCAAGCACGAGGTCTTCAACCGCAAGCTCGTGGTCGACGGCTGGGGGCCGCCGGCTCAGGTCGGCAAGGAAGGCGACCTCGAATTCTTCCTGTACGCGGAGGGCCTGCTGGTCTACTTCGGCAAGGATGAAAATGAGGTCCTGTCGATGATCTTCACCCCGCCCCAGAAGCTGCCGCCGCCGACGGCACCGCCGCCTCAGCGGTGAAGGACGAAGACCTGCGCGGGCTCGATCGTCGGGTGTAGCTCCACGTAGTTCCGCGCTCCGCGCCACTCGTACCACCGATCGCTGATCATCTCGTGCACGCGGTAGGTCTGGGTTGCGCCGATCCCGAGCTCCGCGATCGGCACGTCGACCGCGCTGGCGTGCACGGCGAAAGGATCGAGGTTGACCGCCACGAAGACGAGGTTGTCGCGCTCGGGAGTCATCTTGCCGTAGAACAGGATGTTCGGATCGTCGGCGCCGTAGAACCGGAGGTTCGTGTAGAGGTGGAGCGCACGGTTCTGGCGGCGGATCCGATTGATCCGCGTCACGTAGTCGACGAGGTTGCCGGGCGCATCCCAATCCCGTGCCTTGTACTCGTACTTCTCCGAGTTCAGGTACTCCTCCGACCCGGGCTCGCGCGGAACGTTCTCGCATAGCTCGTAGCCCGAATACATACCGTAGACGGACGAGAGCGTCGCCGCGAGGGCGAGCCGCGTCTTGAAGGCCGGGCGGCCGCCCAGCTGGAGGGCCTCGTGGAGGATGTCGGGGGTGTTCGGCCAGAGATTGCCGCGGAAGTACTCTGCCACCGGGGGCGTGGTGATCTCCGTGAGGTAGTCGATCAGCTCCTGCTTCGTGTTCCGCCAGGTGAAGTACGTGTAGGACTGCGTGAAGCCCGACTTGGCCAGCACCTTCATCATCTTGGGCCTCGTGAACGCCTCGGCCAGGAAGACGACGTCGGGGTGCGCGTCCTTGATCGCGCGAATCAGCCATTCCCAGAACTTCACCGGCTTCGTGTGGGGATTGTCCACACGGAACGTGCTGACGCCGTGGCCGATCCAGAACTCGAGGATCCGCCGCATCTCCTCCCAGAGGGCCGGCGCCGCCTCGCTCTGGAAGTTCACCGGATAGATGTCCTGGTACTTCTTCGGCGGGTTCTCCGCGTACTTGATCGTGCCGTCGGGCCGGTGGAAGAACCACTCCGGATGCTGCTGGACCCAGGGATGATCCGGGGAGCACTGGATCGCGAAGTCCAGTGCGACCTCGACCCTGAGCCGCTGCGCCGCCTCGACGAAGCGGTCGAAGTCCTCGAGCGTGCCGAGATCGGGGTGGACCGAGGTGTAGCCGCCATCGGCGCTGCCGATGGCCCACGGGCTCCCGGGATCGCCGGCGGCTGCGACCAGCTCGTTGTTGCGGCCCTTCCGGTGCGCCTGGCCGATCGGATGGATCGGCGGCAGGTAGACGACGTCGAAACCCATCGCCGCCGCACGCGCGAGCTGCGCCTCGGCTTCCTTGAACGTGGCGCTCCGATCGGCGGCCGTGCCCGAGCGAGGGAAGAACTCGTACCACGCGGCGAACCGCGCGCGCTCCGGGTCGACGATCGCCTCGAGCTCGCGGTCGGCCCACGTCGCTTCGGTTCGATCGAGATACCGGGTCATCAAGGTCGCCAGCGCCGGATCGGAAGCCACCGCCACCGCGTCCGACGCGGCCGGCGCCCGCTCGATCCGATCGGCGTAGCCGGCGAGCGCCGTGCGGTCGGCCGCCGCGCTGGCGCGAGCCGCCGCGGCGCGGATCAGGGCCAGCCCTTCGCCGAGCGCGCTCGAAAGATCCTGGCCCCCGGTGTGGCGCTTCTCGAGGTCGGCGAGCCAGGAAAGGAAGGGCTCGGGCAGCGCTTCCACCGTGTAGCGATAGCGCCCGGTCGCGGCGAGGGTGAACGCGCCCGCCCAGCGGTCATTGTCGACGAAGCGCATCGGCGTCTCGAGCCACGCACGATCGCCGTCCCGTCGATAGCGCAGATAGGCGACCAGCACCTCGTGGCCGTCCTTGAAGATGTCGGCCGAGACCTCGAGGACCGCGCCGACCTCGCGCTTAACCGGATAGCGCCCGCCGTCCACGGCCGGCTCGACGCTTTCGATGACGACGGTGCGCCGAGGACCCTCGATCGCGCGCGCGCTCACGGCCGGGTCACGCGGCCAGGCTGAAGCCCAGCGCGTTCGCGAGCGGCAGCAGCTCGGCCCGCGCGTCCGGCCGCTCGGTCCAGATCTGGAAGAATCGGTTCTGGGTCGCCCAGTGACCATATCGGATGCCCAGACGCCGCGCGCCCTCGACCAGCGCGGTCGCCTGCGCGACGCGTTCGCGCGAGGGCGACTCCGCGACCAGGGCGAGCGCGCGGGTGACCGCGTGCTGCATGATGAATCGCTGGGGCATGAGGTCGAGCGTCAGGCCGAGCGCCTTGGCCTCGTCGACGATGGCGACGACCCGGTCGGGGATCGCGGTCAGGTTCGGCGGGGACTGGAGCTCGACGCTCACCTGTTGCTCGAGCACGTGACGCGCGATGATCGCGAGGGCTTCGGGAATCGGCGCGTCGACGTCGCGCAGGTAGTGAACGAGCTTTCGGTTCTCTTCCCAGATCTCCCGGTACGTCTCCTCGTGGCGCTCGAGCGTCGCCCGGATGACGTTGGCCAGAACTCGCCGGCGCTCGTCGAGGAAGAGATGGCTCAGGGACGAGAGGCCGCCGGGGAAGTACTCGTCGAGACCGCGGACGAGATCGGCCACGCTCTGCCGCGCGCAGCGGGCCAGCAGGTCGGTTTTCAGCGCGTCGTACGTCGCCTGATCGTCCCAGCTGCGGACGCCGCACGAGAAATCGTGCCCGCCGAAGTAGGTGAGCGCGTAAACCATCTCGCGCGTCTCGCCCGTCATCTCCGAGCTGACCCGCACGTGCGCGACGGCGACGGTCGTGCCGTCGGCCGTCTCGCGCGCCTCGTCGAGCCGCTCGACGCGGTAGGCGTAGATGCGCGCGTCGGCGGGATATTCGTCGAAGAGCCCGGTGATCGCGTAGTGAGCCACGACACGGTTCAGGTTGACCGCGGTCGGCCGGATCAGACGGCGGTAGACCTCGGCGCCGTCGCGCATCTCGGGGACATTGCTCGGCGCCGCCGCCAGCCGCCGGACGAACTCGTCCTCGAGCCGCCCGCCGCCGAGGTCATTCATGTACTGCAGCGCCATCGCCGCGTAGCGGAGGATCTGCACGGGCTCGATCGCCGAGATCTCGTCGAAGAACCAGCCGCACGAGGTGTACATGAGGAGCCGGTTACGCTCGAGCTCGAGAAGCCGGCGCGCCTCGACACGAGCGGCGGGGTCGAGCTGTCCGCGGGCGTGCGTCGCGAAGAACGCGTCGAGTCGCTCGGGGCTCCGATCGAGGAGCACGGCGGCGTAGTCGTCGCGGGCCGCCCACGGGTCCTTGAGATGCGCGGAGGCGCGCGCCTCGAAAAATGGGTCGATCTGGTCGCGCAGCCAGTCGAGCGCTTCCCGGAGCGGAGCCCGCCAGCGCTGGTGCCAGTCGCCGCGGGTGCGGCAGCCGCAATCGGCGCGCCAGCGCTCGATGCCGTGGGCGCAGCTCCACGAGGTCTGCTCGCGGATCTCGACCTCGTGCGTGGGCGGATTGGCGGCCAGGAACGCCGCGTAGTTCGTGAGGGTCACGGTCCCTTCGGCTTCGATCTGCTGCGCCGCGGCGGCCAGCGCCATCTCGCCGAAACGGCTGTGATGGCCGTACGTTTCGCCGTCGGTCGCGCAGTGCACCAGCTGCGGCCACGTGCGTGTCTCCGAGAATGCGGCGTTGAGCCACGCCACGAGGTTCTCGGCGCGCTCGAGCAGACGCTCGAAGGCGATGGCCCGCGAGATGTGGCCGTCGTAGAAGAAGACGGCCAGGCTGAGGCCGCGCGGGCCCTGCCAGCGATACGCGCGGCTCGGATCGATCCCGCCGCCCGCGTCCTCCCAGGCTTCGGTATCGAGCGGCCGGACGCGGAGCGCCTGGTAGGGCGCCAGGATCGTGAACTTCACGCCGGCCTCGGCCAGCACCTCGAGCGATTCGTTGTCGACCGCCGTCTCCGGGAGCCAGAGCCCCTCCGGCTCGCGCCCGAAGCGCGCGCGGAAGTCTTCGATCCCCCAGCGCACCTGCGTGACCTTGTCGCGGCGCGTGGCGAGCGGCATGATCATGTGGTTGAAGACCTGGCCGCACGCGTTGCCGTGACCGCGCGCCTCGACGCTGGCGCGATCGGCCTCGATGATCTTGGCGTACACGTCGGGCCGGTGGCGCTCGAGCCAGGCGAAGAGCGTCGGCCCGATGTTGAACGAGATCTTCTCGAAGTTATTGCCGATGTCGAGCACGCGGTTCTTGTCGTCGACGCGCCGGGCCGCCGTGTTCGGCGCGTAGCACTCCGCGGTCACGCGCTCGTTCCAGTCGTGGAACGGCGCCGCCGAGTCCTGCACCTCCACCGACTCGAGCCACGGATTCTCGCGCGGCGGCTGGTAGAAGTGCCCGTGGATGACGATCGCGCGGTTCAAAATTCCTCCAGGCCTCGGAGAAACTCGCGGCGGCCGCCGCGGGGCACGACGACCAGCCCGGAGGCGTCGACGTGATACTGGCGCCGGTCCGCGCCAAGGTCGTGACCGATCTCGACGTCGGCCGGGATGATGTTGAACCGGTCGACGATGGCGCGCCGCAAGCGGGCGCCCTTTCCGACGGTGGTGTGGTCCATCACGATCGAGTCCTCGATCACCGCGCCCTCGTTGACCCACACGGACCGGCCCAGGATCGAGTTGCGAATCGTCGCGCGCTTGACCAAGGACGACTCGCCGATCTGCGCGTTGTCGATGTCGGCGGCGATGAACCGGGCCGCGGGCCCGGCGTGATGCTCACTGCGGATCGGCCAGAGCCGGTTGTCGAGGTCGAAGCGCGGAGACTCGCCCAGGAGGTCCATGTGAGCTTCCCAGTAGGAAGAGATGGTGCCGACGTCGCGCCAGTACGCCTGTTCTTCGTACGGCTTTTCGCCGGGCACCTCGTTCTTCTGGAAGTCGTACGCGAAGACTCTTCCGCCCGGCACGAGCTCGGGGATGATCGAGCGGCCGAAGTCGTGGTCGGTCGATCGCCGCGCGTCGGCTACCAGGGCGTCGACGAGCGGCTGACGGGAGAAGATGTAGTTTCCCATCGACACGAGCGCGCGCTCGGGGTCGTCCGGCAGCGACGCCGGGTTCGCGGGCTTCTCGTCGAACTGGACCACCCGCCCCACGCGATCGACGGCCAGCACGCCGAACTGGCGCGCGTCGGCCAGCGGCACCGGCCGGGCCGCGATGGTCACGTCGGCGCCCGACTCCTGGTGGAACGCGAGCATTTGATTCACGTCCATGCGATAGACGTGGTCGGAGCCGAAGACCGCGATGACGTCGGCGTTGAAGTCGTCGATCAGGTTCAGGTTCTGGAGGACCGCATCGGCGGTGCCGCGGTACCAGGCGGCGCTGACGCGCATCTGCGGCGGGACGACGGTGACGAAGAAGTCCGGCAGCATGCCGCTCGTGCGCCAGGCCAGGCGCAGGTGCTCGATCAGCGACTGCGCCTTGTACTGCACGAGGACGTAGAGCGACGGCATGTCCGAGTTCACGAAGTTCGACAGGACGAAGTCGATCAGGCGATGGCGGCCCCCGAAGGGCACCGCCGACTTCGAGCGCTCGCGCGTCAGCGGCTGCAGGCGATCGCCGCGGCCGCCGGCCATGACCATTGCGAGCACACGCGCGCGCCTCGGCATTCGGCTCAGCTCGCGGCGGGCGCCCCGAGACCCCAGCTGGGGTCGAGGTCCGGGAAACAGAAGTCGTCGCGCTCGAGGCGCCCGAGCGAGTGCGCCGCGTCGGGCGAGAGGGTGTCGCCGGCCTCGAGCGCGCGCGCCATCTCGCAAAGGCGCTTGAACTCGGCGTAGTGCTCGGCGACCCGGCGTTCGGCGTAGTCGGCCGCGGTTCCGGTGGTGATCAGGAACTGCCAGTCGGAGGACTGGAGCAGCAGGAGCTCGCGCGTGGCTTGCGCGATGACGCGGTGGAGCTCGGGGCGGCCGTCGAGCCGGCCGAGATGGCCGACCCACTCGGCTTCGGCGCTGTAGATTCGGTCCCAGGTCCACTCGGTGCCGCGGTTGAGCCACACCCGATGGTCGCCGCCTTCGCCCCACGAGCCCTCCGGGAGCGACACGGACGTGCGCGCCGGCACCGACTCGAGCGACTCGCCGAGCGTCATGCGCGGAACCTTGCGGCGCTCCATCTCGCGCGCGACGTGCTCGAGCCACAGCGGGCCTTCGAACCACCAGTGCCCGAAGAGCTCCGCGTCGTACGGCGAGCACACCACAGACGGTCCCTTGCCGGCGCGTGCGACCGTGTCCACCACCAGATCGACGAAGTGGGCCGCCTGGAGCCCGACCTTCTGCGCCGCAATGTCCGGGTTGTAGACCGCCTTGGTACCGAGATCGCCCTGGTTGTCGGTGATGCGCCAGAACCGCAGACCGCCCGGGAAGTGCTTCTTGTGAAACTCGAGGAAGGCGTATTCCCCGGGGTAGCCGTGCTCGCGACTCCACACCTGGAGCGTGGTCTTCGGGTCGCGGAAGAAGGCGATGGCCTGGCCCTGCCCACCCCTCGAAGCGACCTGATAGGGCAGGTAGGGGGACTTTGCCTGACTCGTGGGCATGGCCGGCGGTGCATCGCTCTTGGCAATCTTGCCCGCCGGAAGGAAGTCGCGGTAGAGGAACAGCGGCTGACTTGCCGAGATCAGGTGGGCGTCCGCGACGAAGTACTCGAGGCCGTATTTCGCGAGCATTTCCTCGATGCCCGGCCGGACGCGCCGCTCGCGGCCAGTCTCCGGCCCGGTCGGGGGCGTCCATTCGTATCGGGGGCGGTAGGCGCACTCCGGCAGCCAGATGCCCCGTGGCGCACGGCCAAAATGCCGGCGGTGGGTCTCGACGGCGGTGCGAAGCTGCAGGTGGATCGACTCGTCCCGGGCGAGCAGCGGCAAGTAGCCGTGGGTCGCCGCGCAGGTAATGATCTCTACGTGGCCGGCCCGCTGCAGATCGGCGAAGGTGCCGGGAATATCCCCCCCGATTCTCCGGTGCATTTCCCACATGCGCTCGAAGAACTCTTCCCAGAAGTGGGTCAGCCGGACGATTTCCTTTTGCCCGGCCTTCGTGAAGTGCTCCCGCGACTCGGCGCAGGCGCGCCGGACGTTATCGTGGTAAAAAGATAGCTCCTTCTGAAATTCAGGCGAGGCGAGCTGCTCGGTCAGTACCGGCGACAGGTTGATCGTCCATTTGGGCGAGATCCCATCGGCGACCAAGCGGTGGGCCGTTTCAAGCAGCGGCAGGTAGCACTCGAAGGCCGCCTCGCAGAGCCAGTCGCTGCCATGGGGCCAGCGGCCGTGATTGACCACCATCGGAAGATGGGTGTGAAGTACCAGGGCAAATGGTGAGGCCATGGGG
>Ga0075425_100003506_pt1 | contig 15966 bp, 16 predicted proteins | sample SoiMethybrSBSTD4_FD_75300 | JGI IMG/M metagenome (GOLD analysis project Ga0075425, IMG submission 75300) | Bulk soil microbial communities from a Populus tree surrounding site in Tennessee, USA - Soil MetaG P. TD hybrid SBSTD4 | ecosystem: Environmental > Terrestrial > Soil > Tree plantation... | reverse complement strand
GCGGCGGGTTCGGTTTCCGAGGCGACCGCGGCGATATCTTTTTCGACCGCCGGGACATCTTCAGGGATCGGAGAGATATCCACAGCGATTTTCGCGATCTGAGAGCGGATCGCTTGGATCTCCGGAGAGATCTCCGCAGGGGAGCCGACCCTGGGGACATCGCCAGAGACCGTCAGGATATTTTCGACGACCGGGCGGACATCCGAAGCGACCGCAGGGATTTGAGGCGCGACTTGCGCGATTTTGACCGAGACCTCTTTTTCCGACGGGATTTCGACCGAGACTTCTTTTTCCGGCGGGATTTTCGGGACCGCGACTTTTTTAGATTCGGCTCTCTCGCTCCCTGGTTCTGGTAGGCGCGAGCCTCTGGTCCTCGACGATCAGCCGGGCGTCCGAGCCGGACCATGCGCTGGAAGAGCCAGGCGCTTTGCCGCCGTGGAGCGGCAGGTAAGGATTATCTCAGTCTTCGGTGTCCCCGAAGTAGTCCCTTAAGATTCTTTCCTTGACGTATTCGAGCGCGCCGAGATCCTGAATGATGTCGCCGCCGCTGTCATAGAAGATGATATCGCCGTCGCGCGTGCGGCCGACGGCGACGAGCCAATCGAGTTCGTGCCGGTCCTCCAAAAGGTAATTGATCGCTTGGTCGGCGCCCTTGCTGCCGATGATGGTGACTTTGGGAGCAGGGTTTTTCTTCGCCTGTGACATCGAGTCCTCCTCTGCGCTGTGAACTATATCAGAGGCGCGTCGGGGATTACAACGTAGTAATTTCCGGGAACTATTAGCGCAACAGAATCGGCGACTTATCGGCTATTTTCTCACTTTAGAGCGAGTTCCGCCAGAGCCTCCACGTGGAAGGCGTGAGGGAAAAGGTCGACGGGGCGGATGCGCTTCAGAGCATACCCCTTTTGTGCGAGTCCGGCGAGGTCGCGGGCGAGGGTCGCGGGATTGCACGATACGTAAAAAATCCTCTCGGCGCCGAGCGCCGCCAGGTCGTTTTCCAGTCCTTTGGCCCCCGAGCGCGGCGGATCGAGAACGATTTTCGTGAACTTTTCGCCTGTCTCGCGCAGCCGGCTCGACGCTTTCGGCGCATGCGACTGCATCCAGCGGATATTTTTCAAATTGTGCTTGTCGCCGTTCTTCTTTCCGTTCTCGACCGCGCCCGCGTCGCCTTCGACCGCTACGACTGCGCCCGCACGCCGGGCGAGGGGGAGTGTGAAGTTGCCCGCGCCCGAATAAAGCTCGAGCACGCGGTCTGACGGCGTGAAAGCGCCCCAGTCGATTAGCTCCCGGACGAGCCGCCGGTTGCCTTCGCGGTTCACCTGCGTGAAGACTTCGGCTTCGACCTCCATCTCAAGCCCGTCTTCCGGCACGACGGTGATTTTATCGCGGCCCCACGAGCGGCGGCAGTTCTTGCCGAACAATACGACGCCCGCAACATCGGTGTGTTCGTTGAGAAAAGCTTTCGCCGCCGCGTCGTCGTCGGCCGCGATATCGCCGTCTACTTTTCCCGCGAGCACGACGTTGCCGCCGCTGTCGCCCTCGACGATCTCAACTTCTACGACACGGGAGACAAGCCTGTCGATCCAAGCGCGCGCGGCGTCGAGGCGGCGGTCGGCGCCTTCGGCGGCGATCAGGCACGATGCGATCTCGATGAGCTGATGGCTGAACAGCCTGTGATAACCGAGCCGCCGCCCCGGCGCGACGTGCAGTCGGATGCGGCGTCGGTAGCGGTATTCTTCCGGCGACGGGATTATTGGGAGCAGCTCGTAATTTTCCAGTTTGCCGATGCGGCGGAGCGCATCGGCGACGCTCTTTTGCTTCGCCTCGAGCTGCGCCTCGTAGCGCACCATCTGCCAAGGGCAGCCGCCGCAATCGCCCACGTAGGGGCAGGGCGGTTCCTGGCGCGCGGGCGAGGGGACGACGATTCGCGTGAGCGCGCCGACGGCGTAATTGCCCTTGTCCTCGACGATGGTCGCTTCGATCTCGTCGCCGGGAACTGTGAGCGGGACCATAACGACGCGGCCGTTATGCCGTCCGATGCCGTACGGCCCATAGGCGAGCGCGTCGATCCTGAGCCGCAGCCTCTCGATGGCGTCATTCATGTAGCGCGTGTTATAAAGCGAGATGGGAATCCTATCGGAAATCGCCCCAAACATGAACCCCGACCCGCGCCTCGATAAAGGCATCGAAGAGTTCAACCGCGGGCTTTTCTTCGAATGTCACGAGACGCTCGAAGAGGTCTGGCTCGAAGATCACGGCGAAGACCGGCTTTTCTATCAGGGCATCATCCAGATCGCCGCAGGCTATTATAAATTGCAGCAGGGCGTGCTCATCGGCGCGATCAAGCTCTGGCGCACCGGCTTGGAAAAGCTCGAGCCGTACGGCTCGGCGCATCTCGGCGTCGATCTGGCGTCGCTCGTCGAGCCGACAAAAGAAAATCTCGCCCGCGCCGAGGCCGCGGAGGGGCAGGGCGTCGCGGCTGAATTATGCGCGCCGCAAATTCTGCGGGCCGGCGCATGATCCGGTTGATCGACGTGCGGAAAAGCTACACGCAGGGCGGCAGCGAGGTGACCGCGCTCGCCGGTGTGTCGCTGCAAATCGCGCGCGGCGAGTTCGCGGCCGTCATGGGGCCTTCCGGCTCCGGGAAGAGCACACTGCTCCATCTGATCGGGGGGCTCGATCGGCCGACCGCCGGCGACGTCGTCGTCGACGGCAAAGTCATCTCGCAGATGGACGACGACGCGGTCACGCTGTTTCGCCGCGAGAATGTCGGCTTCATTTTTCAATTCTTCAATCTCCTCCCGACGCTGACGGGGATCGAAAATGTCGCGCTGCCGCTCATTCTCGACGGCAAGAGCGAGCGTGAGGCGGAAGCACGCGCGGAGGCGCTGCTCGCGCGCCTCGGCCTCGCGGCGCGCCGCGACCACCTGCCGGAGCAGCTCTCGGGCGGCGAGATCCAGCGCATTGCGATCGCCCGCGCGCTCGTGTTCGATCCGCCGATTCTGCTCGCCGATGAGCCGACCGGCAATCTGGACACGAAAAACGGCGCCGCGATTCTGGAGACGATCCGCACTATCAACCGGGAAGCCGGCTGCACCGTCGTGATGGTGACACACGACCGCGACGCGGCTGGGCGGACGGACCGTGTGATTCATTTGCGCGACGGCCGGCTCGAAGAGGCGCGTCGCTGATGCTCAGGCTCCTGCGTCTCGTGAGCTGGCCCCATGTGAAGCGCCACCGGCTGCGCACGCTGCTCACGTTTCTCGGCATCGTGCTCGGCGTCGCGGTGATCGTCGCGATCGCGCTCGTCAACCGCACGCTCACCGGCTCGTTCCAGCGCACGATCGATCTCATCGCGGGCAAGGCGGTGCTCCAGGTCGAGAACGGCGAGAGCGGCTTGGCCGAGACGCTCTATCCGATCGTCCGCGATACGCCGGGCGTGGCCGACGCCGCGCCGGCGGTCGAAGGCTTTCTGCCGCTCGTCGGTGCGAAAGGCGAGAAGCTGTATATCTACGGCGTCGATTTTCTCGCCGATTCCTCCATCCGCGAGCAAAAGTTCGTGGGCGGCGGATCGGCGATGGAAGAAGCGCTCGATTTCATCGCCAACTCGGATTCCGTCGCTCTCACCGAGAGTTTCTCGCGCCGTCTGAATCTACCTGTCGGCGCGAAGCTTCGCCTCGCGACGAGCCGCGGCGTCCGCGAATACACCGTGCGCGCGCTGTTGAAGGAAGAGGGCGCGGCCACGGTTTTCGGCGGCCACTTTGCGCTCATGGACCTGCCGGCCGCGCAGATCGCCTTGGGGAAAGAAGGGAAGCTCGACATCGTCGATCTCACCACCGAGCCCCGAGAATCGATCGAGGCCGTCCGGCAGCGGCTTGAGGCGCGCGTCGCCGGGGCCGCGCAGGCCGTGCGGCCGCGCGAGCGCGGCGAGCAGGTCGAGTCGCTCATGACTTCTTTCCGCGTCGGTCTTTTCTTCGTCAGCCTCATCGCGCTCTTCGTCGGCTTCTTTTTGATCTTCAACACGGTTTCCGTATCCGTCATCCAGCGCAAGCGCGAGATCGGCACGCTTCGCTGTCTCGGCATCTTGCGGCGCCAAATCTTGTCGCTTTTCGTCCTGGAAGCGCTGGCGCTCGCTCTGGCAGGCTCGGCCGCCGGCATCGCCGCCGGATTTTTGCTCGCGCGGGCGGCGCTATATTCCGTCGGTCAGACCGTCAACAGCCTGTTTTTTCAATTCGACACCGCCGGCGGCGGAGCGGATTGGACTCAAATCGCTGTCGGCCTCTCCGGCGGCGTGGGCATCGCGCTGCTGGCGGCGCTGTATCCCGCATGGCAGGCGGCGCGCGTTACGCCGCTCGAAAGCGCGCGCCAGGCGGTGTGGCGGCCCCGCCGTGCCGGCGTATCGAGCGCGTCGCTGATCGGAATTGCGCTGATATTGCTCGCGCCCGCTCTGGCCATCGTCAGCCCGGCGGGCTTCAGCGGCGTGGGGAAATTTACGCTGGGCGTGATCGCGATGATGCTGTTCCTGCTCGGTCTATCGTTTCTCGCGCCGCTTTTCGTCTCGTGGTGGGCGGGGTTTTTCTGGCGCGCGACCGGCCGTCTGCCGGCGCGCGCGGGATTCCTGCGCAACGAGGCGCGGCTCGCCAGCGACAGCCTGAGACGCGCGCCGGGGCGCTCGGGGATGACGATCGCGACGCTCATGATCAGCCTCGCCGCGATCTTCACCGTCGCCGCCTTCGTCGCGAGCGTGCGCGAGTCGCTGCTCAACTGGGTCGACCGGATGGTCACGGCCGATCTCGTGGTCCATTCGGGCGCGAGGACGGCGGGGCCGCTGAACGTGCCGCTGCGGGAAGAGTTCGGCGCGAAGCTGGAGAGCGTTCCCGGCGTGGCCGTGGTCGATTATTACCGCCTGATTCGTTCCACCTACGAAGGCCGTCCCATAATGATCGAGTCTTTCTCGGCTCAGCGCTCGGCCGCTGTGCGCACGCTGCCGATGCTCTCCGGCGACGGGCGAACCGCGCTGGAAAATCTGGCGGCGGAAAAAGGCGTGCTCGTCAGCGAGAGCTTTCAGAGGAAATTCGGCAAGAACACGGGCGACACGATTCGCCTGGCGACGCCGAGCGGTCCGGCGCACTTCAAGATCGTAGGCGTTTACGTCGACTACTCCTCGGATTCCGGCAGCGTCCTGATCGAGCGGAGCTTGTACAAGCGCTTTTGGAAGGAGGATCTCGTCGACGCGTTCGATTTGTGGCTTGCACGCGGCGCCGCGCCGGGAAACGTCACCGCCGCGGTCAACGAGCGCTACGGCGACGCATATCAGCTCTTCGTCAGCACGCACCGCGAGCTCAAGGACAATGTTGTCCGCTTGATGGAGCAGTCGTTCAGGGTCAACTACGCCGTCGAGATCATCGCCGTGGTAGTGGCGATCTTCAGCGTCGTCAACACGCTCCTCGCATCCGTGCTCGATCGCACGCGCGAGATCGGCGTGCTGCGCGCCATCGGCGCGACCCGCCGTCAGCTCCGCGGCACGATCATGGCGGAGGCGGGCTGGATCGGTATTCTAGGCGGCCTGCTGGGTCTATTCGCCGGCGCGATCATGTCGTACCACCATGTGGTCTATAACACGCGCTTTCTCACCGGCTGGAGCTTCCAATATTACTACCCCACCGAAGTAGCGGTTCTCTCCCTCATGGCGTCTTTAACGCTATGTCTCTTGGCTGGCTACCTGCCGGCCAAGCGCGCAGCGGAGATTCCGATCGTATCGGCGATCGGGTACGAGTAGAGCGCCCTGTCGGGTCGCAAAATTGTGCAAACGCGCGCACATATGCGCCAATTTTGTCCTTTTCGCTCACTCCGCCAGGCGCCAATCGAGCCGAATCGGCCCTTAAAGTATTATTCGCGCGTGGTATGAATGTTGCTCGCTGGCATTAATTGCCGCACGCGAAACAACGGAAGCGCGCCGGCCGAGAGGAGACGAGAGATGGAAACCGAGCTCACTTGTTTAGTCGCGTTGGTCACGATTATGACCCTCATCCTGAGTCTGGTCGGTTACGGCGCCGGGCTTCGCCGGCTGCGCCACCGGCGCGGCTAGCCGGACTGAGATTTTAAGCAACCCTAAGGTCCGCACTTACCGGGCGTGCGCCGCTCATTATCGGGTATGAATGTGATTACTCGATGATCTTTCTAATACGCTCCAGCCGGATTAGCCGGGCATCACCATCCCACGACCAGTAGATAACCGCCGCCTTTCCTATAACATCTGCTACATCGACAAAGCCCCAGAAACGGCTGTCGTAGCCGTCAACTCGTGAGCCGCCGGTCGATGTCGCGCCGCGCCCAGACGAGCAAGACCGCCGAGACCGCCAGGATATACGTCAGATCCCACAGCACGACGAGCGAGAGCTCGCCGTGGAAGGCCGCGCGCGCGAGACGCACGGGATGCAGCAAGGGGAGGATCTCAGCGACCCACAGCCAATGCGCCGGGACGCGCTCATTCAGAGGAAAGAAAACGTCGGAGAAGAGGAACAGCGGCGTGAGGAAGAGGGTGTAATAAAAACTGAATAGATCGATGTTCGGAATCCTGAGCGAGAAGACGAGGCCGATCGCGGCGAAGAGCAGACCCGTCAGAGGCAGCAGCGGTAATATCCATAATCCCTGCGGCAGCGGCGCGAGGCCGGCCGCGGCGACGACGGCGAAAAAACAGCCGCCGTAGATAAGCGCGCGCGTCAGCGCCCATAGGACTTCGCCGGCGAGAACGTCGTCGGGCTCGATCGGCGTCGTCAGCATCGCGTCGTAGGCCTTCTCGAAATTGAGACGCACATAAATATTGTACGTGACCTCGTAGCTCGCGCCGTTCATGGCCGCGACGCAGACGAGGCCGGGCGCGAGGAAGGCGAGATACGGTATACCGCCCATTTCGTTGATATAGGCGCCGACCCCGAGCCCGATCGAGAGAAGATAGAAGACCGGCTCGAAGAAGTTGGGCAGGATGTTCAGCTTCCACGTGCGGCGGTACATAGCGGCGTCGCGCCGCCAGACGGCCAGCGCGTGCGGCGGCGAGAGGCTCATGGCGCGGCCTCCAGGCTCGTTCCGGTGAGTGCGAGGAAGACGTCTTCGAGATTCGTCGGCCGCACGACGAGCGGCCTGCGATGATCCGCATCGCGCACGCGCTCGACGAGCGGCGCGGCGTCGCTCAAGTAAAACGTCACGCGCCGGCCGACGCGGAGCCGGCGCGCCGCGCGTATGGTCCCGTCGAGCAGCGCCGATTCTTCCTCGGGCGTGCAGTCGAGCTCGACGGCCTCGGGCGCGAGATGCGCGGCGATCAAATCGCCCGGCGCGCCTTCGTCGACTACTTTTCCGTCGCAGACGATCGCGACGCGGTCGCAGAGGCGCTGCGCCTCGTCCATGTAATGCGTCGTCAGCAGCACGGTCGCGCCCTGCGCGCGCAGCTCGCGGATGCGCGACCAGAGCGCGAGCCTGACGGCGGGATCAAGGCCCGTCGTGGGCTCGTCCATGATCAATAATTCGGGGCGGTTCATCAACGAAAGGGCGATTGCGAGGCGTCGCTGAAAGCCGCCGGAGAGCTGGCGCACCGGCATGCCGGCGTGCGAGCCCAGCTCGAGAAACTGGATCACCTCGTCGATGCGCTGCGAAAGCTCCGGCTCGCGCAGCAGATGATAGCGGCCGAAGACGCGCAGATTCTCGATCGGCGTCAGCGCCTCGATGAAGACATTCTGCTGCAAAGTAACGCCGAGGCGCGCGCGAACCGCGCGGAGATGTTGCTTGAGATCGAGGCCGAAGACTTCGATGGATCCCGCTGTCGGGCGGGTCACGCCGTAGACCATTCGGAGCGTCGTCGTCTTTCCGGCGCCGTTCGGGCCCAGCAGGCCGAAGCAGACTCCCGGCGGCACGTCGAGGTCGAGAGCGTTCACAGCGACGCGGCTGCCGAATTTCTTCGAGATGGAGCGAAGCCGGACGATCATGATTGGGCGCGAACCCTCTCGGCTCTCACGGCGGGATGGACGACCAGCGCGTAAAGGACCGCTGTCACCAGTAAAACGCCGATAAGGCCCCATAGCAACTGGTTGTAGCTGTGCGTGCGGTCGTAGAGCGCGCCGGCGATGACCGGCCCGGCGACGGCGCCCCACGTCTGCACGAAGCTCATCGTGCCGCGGATCTTGGCGAAATTCTTGCGTCCGAAGAAATCGCCGACGGCGGACCAGTTGACCGGAAAAGTCGACTCGACGACCGTGAACAGCGGCAGAAAGAGCCAGATCTGCCACTCGGTTTGGCCATAGATCAGAAACAACAGCGCGGTCGCCGAGATGACCATGCAGATCGCCATGAGCCGCGCCTTGTCGACACGGTCGGCGATCCAGCCGATGAACATGTGCGACAATAGGCCGAGAAACGCCTGCGCGCCGAGCATGAAGGCGGCTGTCTGCTCGCTCATGCCTTTCCACACCATGATCGGCACGTAATGCACGTTCACCGCGCTCAGCGCCACAATGCGCAGGAGCGTGCCGATCGTCAGGAACCAGAACGCGCTCGTGTGCATCGCGCCCCTTAGCGTCGTGTTCGCTTCGGCGACTTCTGCTTTAGCATGCGCGCCGCGGTCGCCCGCCGGATGGGGCGGATCGCCGTCGGGACGCAGCCCCATACTTTCCGGCGAGCGCCGCACGAAAAGCGCCAGCGGTAAGCCCAGCAAAAGAAAGGCAATGCCGTTGAGAACAGCGGCGCGGCGCCAGCCCCAGGCGTGGATCGCCTGCGACAAAAGCGGCGTCAGTAGAAATCCGCCCAAGCCGACCGAGCCGGAGATGATCGCCATCGCCATGGTGCGTTTACGGATAAACCATGTGTTGGCGATCACCATCGGCGCATCCATGAAGCCCGCGTGAAACGAAAGTGAAACGAGGCCCATGTAGACGACGATCAGCATCGCGTACGAATGCACGCCGGAGAGAATCATATGGCCGATTCCGGTCAGGCAGATCGCCATGATAATCAGCGGGCGGGGTCCGTAGCGATCCATGAAGTAGCCGGCGACCGGCCCTTCCAAGGCGCCCTGGGCGCGCGCGAGCGAGAAGACGAGCGAGGTCGCGGCGCGGTTGAGGCCGAGATCCTGGCTCAGGGGCAGGAAAAAGACGGAGAAGCCATAGTAGTAGAGCCCGCCGCCGAGCACGCGCAGCGCCGAGCCGACGGCGATCATGCGCCAGCCGTAGAATAAACGGGAAATTCTCGAGAGCATGAGAGGTGAAACTCACAAAGTAACCGAGGCGATGCGATTCTGCAAATCCGAAAGCAATGTGCTACGCTGACTGCGGAGGAAAATCACGGAAATGAAGCATGTCGCGACGCTGATACCCGGCGACGGGATCGGCCCCGAAGTCACTCGACCGGCGCAACAGATCATCAAAGCCGCCGGCGTCGAGATCGAATGGGAAACTTTCATGGCCGGCGCGGAGGCGCTCGAGCGCGAGGGCAAGACCGTTTCGGTCGCGCTGCTCGACTCGATCCGCAAGAACAAGGTCGCTCTGAAAGGGCCGCTCACGACGCCGATCGGCGAGGGTTTCAGCAGCGCCAACGTCGAGATGCGCAAGGCCCTCGACCTATACGCCAATTTACGGCCGGTGAAGAGCCTGCCGGGCGTCAAAAGCCGCTATGAGAATATCGATCTCATCGTCATCCGCGAGAATACGGAGGACCTTTATTCGGGCATCGAGCATGTCGTCGTTCCGGGCGTCGTCGAAAGCTTGAAAATCATTACCGAGCGCGCGTCGACCAACATCGCCGAGTTCGGCTTCAAGCTCGCGCGCGAGCAGGGCCGGAAAAAAATGACCGTCGTTCATAAGGCGAACATCATGAAGCTCTCCGACGGGCTGTTTCTCAACGCCGCGAGAAACGTGGCGAAGAAATACCCGGACATCAAATCCAACGACGTCATTGTGGACAACGCCTGCATGCAGCTCGTCATCGATCCCTATCAATACGACGTGCTGCTGCTCGAGAACCTGTACGGCGATATCATTTCGGACCTCGCCGCCGGCCTCGTCGGCGGCCTCGGCCTCGTGCCCGGCGCCAACATCGGCGACGCGTGCGCGATCTTCGAGGCCGTGCACGGCAGCGCTCCGGACATCAAGGGGCAGAACAAGGCGAACCCGACCGCGATGATCCTCGCGGCGATCATGATGCTGAAACACATCGGCGAGGCGGCGGCCGCCGCGCGCATCTACACCGCGCTGGTGCGGGTCTTCACGGAACGGAAAGTTTTTACGCGCGATTTGGGCGGCGCCGCGACGACGACGGAATTCACCGAAGCGATCTTGAAGGAGATCGAAGCACGCTGAGGAAAGGAGCGCGCCATGCCGCTTGTACGAATCTCGCTCATGCAGGGGGAGCCGGGCCTCGGCAGAAAAATCGGCGACGCCGTCTACCGTACGATGATGGAGACCATCAATGTGCCGGCCAAGGACAATTTTCAGATCATCACCGAGCATGATAAGAACGGGCTCGTCTACGACTCGGATTATCTCGATATCCGGCGGAGCGACGGCGTGATCTTCATTCAGATCACGTTGAACGAGGGTCGAACGCTGGAAGCGAAGAAGCATTTCTACAAAGTGCTAGCGGAGCGGCTGCACCGGGAGCTTGATGTGCGCATGGAAGACGTGCTTATCAACCTGGTCGAGGTCAAGAAGGAGAACTGGTCGTTCGGCAACGGCATCGCCCAATACGCCTGAGGCGCGAAAGCGCGGGGAGGTGAGCCATGTGGAAAGAGTTTAAAGAATTCGTCATGCGCGGCAACGTCGTCGACATGGCGGTCGGCGTGGTCGTCGGCGCCGCCTTCGCGACCATCGCCAAGAGCCTCGTCGACGATGTTATAATGCCGCCGATCGGGCTCATGCTCGGCGGCGTCGATTTCGCGAATCTTTTTCTCGTCCTGAAGCCCGGAGCGAATCCGGGGCCCTATCTCAAGCTCGCCGACGCCAAGGCGGCGGGCGCGGTCACGATCAACTACGGGCTTTTCATCAACTCGATCGTCAGCTTTCTGATCGTCGCGTTCGCCGTGTTCATGGTGATCCGCGCGATCAACCGGATGCATCGCCCGGAGGCGGCCCCCGCCGCGGCGCCGACAACGAAAGAGTGCGTCTACTGCGCCTCGACGATACCGATCAAGGCGATGCGCTGCCCGCACTGCACGTCCGAGCTCGCGCGCTAGCGGCAAACACCTGTATTGACAATCGGCCTTCTCCCGCTAGCTTGGTTGCAGGAGGAGGCCGCCATGATCACGCGCATGATCTTCGTCACCGTTCCGAAGGACAAGGTCGCCGAGGCGGAGCGCATGTGGAAGCAGGAATGCGCGCCTCTCATGATCAAATCGCCGGGGTGCAAAAGCGAGGAATTCCTGCGCAACCGGGACAACCCCGGCGAGATGATCTCGCTCAGCACCTGGGAGAATCAGGCGGCGATCGAAAAGTACCGCGAGAGCGAGGCGCACAAGAAGATCCAGCAGCACACGCGCTCGCTCATGGGCGTCGCTAAAGTCGACGTGAAGAGCTACGAGGTAGCGGGATAGATCACCCGCGGCAGACGATCCACTCGCGCGGGAACTTATTCAGGCTTTCGCAGCGGTCTTTTCGGACCACCAGCGTCTCGCCGAACTGAAGTCCCATCTTTTCGTCCTTCGTGATCACGTTCGGCTGGATCACGATGACCATGTTCTCGCGGAAAACGATATCGCCGTCCTCGTGGCGCGCGGTGCTTTTCGTCTGGAAGATCGGCGGATATTGGTTGGCGCCGTGGATCAGATCGTCGTAGATCGTGTACCCGCGTCGGTGCACGATCTCCGCCGCCTCTTCGGCTTCCCGCACGGGCGTGCCGTCCTTGATCGCGGCGGCGAGCACCTGGAAGGTCTCGACCGCCGCGTCGTGAAGATTCTTCCACTCCGGGGTCGGTCCTTCGCCGATCGAATAAGTGCGATGGATTTGCCCGCTGTAGCCTCCGTACGCGCCGCTGATCTCGGTGATGATGCAGTCGCCGCGCTGGAGCTTTCGGCTCGAATGGTACTGCGACGGGACCGGAAAATGCGGGTCGCGCATCGGCATGCTGGTCATGAAATGAATGCCCGCGTAGCCGCCGGCTTTTAAATAGACGGGCTCGATCAGCGCCGGCAGCTCGTCCTCGCGCATGCCCTCGGTGATGCCCTCGGCGAGGGAGCGCATCGAATCGTCGGTGAGCTTCGAGGCGATGCGGATGCGCTCGATCTCCTCGGGGCTTTTGATCGTGCGAAGCGTGCGGAACTTCCCGCCCATCTCGACAAACTTCGCGCCGGAAAGCCGGTCGCGCATCTTTTGATACTGCGTGTGCGGGATCGAGCCCACGAGACCGATCTTCTTGTCCGTGAGGCCGCGCTCCTCGAGCAGCGCCACGATGCCGTTGCCGGTGTTCGCACCCGCCCAGCGGACGTCCTTCACGACGGACAGGACGCGCGCCATCGGCACATGATTGTAAAGCTGCATCAGCAGCACGGGATCGCGTCCCGCCTGAAAGAGCACGTAGGCCTCGCGGCCGCCGGGCCAGTCGGTCAGCCAGTAAACCTCGGACGCGTAGCGTCCTGCGCCGTAGACGAGCAGAGCGTCGAGGCCGTTGCCTTGCATAAGCGCGTTGACGCTCTTATGTCGCGCCGCCAGCTCGGCATCGGAAAAAGTCACGAATTGTGAACGTTCACGCATTGTTACCTCGAGATATTGAACGAAATGGCGAGTTTGTTTTGAACGCCGAATTGCGTTCGACATTCAAAACGAAAATCCGAACTATAATTTGAGCAGCTTCTTCGCGGTGCCTTCGAGCATCATTAACTTTTCGGACTCGGGGCAATCCAGCGCTTCGATCTTTTCCACGCTGAGCCAGTCGCCCAGCGTGTAAGGATAGTCGGTGCCGACCATCAGGCGCTCGGCGCCGGCGACCTTGCGCAGATAATCCAGGCTGTCGGTGCGGTAGATCATCGTGTCGAAGTAAAGATTTTTCTTCATGATCTCGCTCGGGAGCGCCGAAGACGACGGCGCGCGCGGCCCGCGCCGCACGCGATAGCCCTGATCGAGGCGGCCGATCTGGTAGGGGAAGAACCCGCCGCCGTGAAGGACGCAGAGCTTCAGGCCGGGAAAGCGGTCGAAGACGCCGCTGTAGCACATGTATGCGAGCGAGAGCGTGCTGTCGGCGGGATTGCCGCAGATGAGGCGGAGACCATAGGGGTTCATCTTTTCCGAGCCGGCGACGTCCTCAGGATGCATGACGATGAGCGCATCGAGGTCCTGCGCCTTTTTCCAGAACGGGTCGAAAAACTCGCTGTTATAGTACTGCCCGTTGACGTTTGACGCGATGTAGCCGCCGCGGAGATTCAGAGTTTTCACCGCGTGCTCGAGCACCGCGGCCGCGCGCAGCGGGTCCTGCAGTGGCGCGGCCGCAAGCCCGACGAAGCGGTCCGGATGTTTCAGCGTCAGGTCGCGGATGCCGTCGTTGTAGCCGCGGCACCATGCCTCGCCGTCTTTGCCGTCGAGCGGATAGCCGAGGCTCGATGTATGCGGGATCAGCGCGCCGACGGCGATCTTCCCGCGCTCCATCGCCTCGAAGCGCTCCTTAAGGCCGGCGAGCTCCTGCGGGACGTTGAAGGACGCCCCGCCGGCGAAGGAAATCGCGGTCTCGCCCGGCTTGGTCTCCTTTGCGACGACCCCGGCGGATTTTCCGCCGCGCGCGGTGTCGAGCAGAGATTCGGGTAAATAATGATGGTGAATGTCGATCGCGCAGACGCGCATGTGAACTCCTTAAACGGCATCCTCGGGGCGATCGTATTTCGCGCGGCCGCGCCGCTCCTTGATCGTCGGATAGGCGACGATCGAGACGGTGATTACGATCAAGATCACAACGCTCGGGAAGGCGAGCCATTTTCCGCCGTACGCCGCCGTCGAAATCCAGAGATAATTCTCGCCGATTTTTCCCAAAATAAGCCCCAGCACGAGCGGCGGCCGCGGCCATCCGTAGAGCAGCATGAAATAGCCGAGCGTGCCGAAGATGAGCGTCACGACCAGGTCGTAAATGCTGTTGTTCGCCGTGAACGAGCCGATGAAGACGAGCACGAGAAGGAACGGGATAAGCAGCGAGCCGCGAATGAAAGTGAGCGCGGCGAGATGGTTGAGAATCAGGAAGCTGATGCCAGCGACGATGATGTTCGAGATGATGAGAATCCAGACCATCGCGAACGTCACGTCGAGACGCGACTTGAGCATCTCGGGTCCGGGCTGAAGCCCGACGATCAGCAGCGCTCCCAGGAGCAACGCCATGCTCGCGCTGCCGGGAATGCCGAAGGCGATCGTCGGGATCAAATCGCCGCCGCGCGTCGAGTTGTTGGCGGCGCCCGGCCCGAGCACGCCCTCGACCGCGCCTTTGCCCGCGCGGCTTTTATCTTTGAGGCTGCGCGACGCATGGCCGTAGGCGATCCATTGCGCGACGTTCGCGCCCAGCACGGGCAGCACGCCGAAGTAGACGCCGATCAGGCTGCAGCGGACCACGAGCCAAAAGTGGCGGAAGGTGTCCTTGACGCCTTCCATGACGCCCTTCAACTTTTCTTTCGGCGCCTGCGAGATGGCCGTGCCGCGCACCGCGAGATCGATGATCTCCGGGATCGCGAACATCCCAACGACGACCGGCGTCACGTCGAGGCCGTCCCATAGATACAAAGAGCCGAAGGTATAGCGGAGCGAGCCGGTCTGCGGATCGACGCCGATCGCGGCGAGCATTAGGCCGATGCCGCCGGCGAGCAATCCCTTGATGAGCGATGTGCCTGCGAGCGTTCCGATGAAAGTGATGCCCATGATCGTAATGATGAAAAGCTCCGGCGAGCCGAACAGCAGCACGAGCGGGCGCATGATCGGGATCGAGATCGCGAGCGAGAGCGCGCCGATCGTCGCGCCCAGCAGCGAGCTCATGATCGCCGCGCCGAGCGCGCGTCCGGCCTCGCCCTTTTTCGACTTGGGATAGCCGTCGAGAATCAGCGCGGCGGACGAGCTCTCGCCGGGAATGCCGAAAAGAATCGACGTGAGATCCCCCGTCGTACCGGTGACGGCGAGCATGCCGAGAAGAAAGCAGAACGCCTCGATCGGCGTCTTGATCGTATAGGAGAAGGGCAGCATGAGGGCGAGCGTCGCGAGCCCGCCGATTCCCGGCAGCAGCCCGACCCAAAAGCCGATGACGATGCCGAGCAGCAGGTAGCCGAACGCCGGCCAGGCGAGAACCTGCCAAAAGCCGCTGATGAATGCTTCGATCATGGCGGGGGCTAGTCGCCCGTCCCGAGTAGTTTCTGCATCTTCTGCACGACGTCGGGCGATGCGGCGACCACCTCTTTGGAGAGGTTCTGAAGCTTCACGCCCTCGATCGGCTCGACGTCGAGCTTTCTCTTCTCAGCATCGGCGATATACGCCGGGTCTTTGACGATCTTGTCGAAGGCTGCGCGTAGGATCTTCACGCGATCCGCCGGCACTTTCGGCCCTAAAACGAGCGGCCGTCCGAAATCGCTCGCCGCGAGGACGACAGTCGTAAGCCGTCGCCCGGTCGCGTTGGTCTTATATTTGTCCATCAGCTCATAAATCGTCGGAGGATCCTTCAGGCGCGGGTCGCGTTTCTCGCCGGTCTGGAAGAGAACGTTCGTGAAGCCGGTCTTCCGCCATGTGATAAAAGGCTCGCGCGCGAACCACGCCGTAATCGTGAATGCCCGACATTGCACTTCTCCACGCTCGACGGCGAGATCGACATCGCCGCCGGACTGGTAGCCGACGACGATGTCGAACTTGGTTCCGATCACATCGTCGAGTAGCTTCGGAAGCCAATATCCCGTCGACGATGTCCCGTTCGAGCCGCACTTGGGCGGCGTCGACGCCTTCTTGATGTCGTCGATCGATTTATATGGCGTGTCGGACC
>Ga0075425_100003505_pt1 | contig 15968 bp, 12 predicted proteins | sample SoiMethybrSBSTD4_FD_75300 | JGI IMG/M metagenome (GOLD analysis project Ga0075425, IMG submission 75300) | Bulk soil microbial communities from a Populus tree surrounding site in Tennessee, USA - Soil MetaG P. TD hybrid SBSTD4 | ecosystem: Environmental > Terrestrial > Soil > Tree plantation... | reverse complement strand
CGCGAGGCGCGAGGTGCGGGGTGCGAGGTGCGGGGTGCGAGGCGCGAGGTGCGGGGCGCGAGGCGCGGGGAGCGGGGAGCGGGGTGCGGGGTGCGGGCGCGATTCTTGCCGCTGAGTTTCACGAGTTCTTCCGAACTCAATCAGTTACGCCGGTTCGTTGCAGATTCCTCGTACTTGGAGGTGTGTCATGAGTGAAATTCGAAGCTTCCGCGACCTCGTTGCCTGGCAAGTGGCCATTGACGTCGTCGAGGCCACGTACCGTCTTACCGCGGATTTTCCCGACGGCGAGCGTTTCGGACTCGTGTCTCAGATGCGCCGGGCGGCGGTATCGATGCCGTCCAACATTGCCGAAGCGCATGGCGTCAAGAAGACCGGCTGGTCGTTGCGGCATGTCGTGACGGCGATCGGATCGTCCTGTGAGCTCGATACGCAACTCGAGATTGCGCTGCGGCTGAAGTTCATTGCTCCCACCGCAGCGCGCGAGCTTCAAGCCGTGCTCGACCGCGCCCAGAAACTGTTGTACGGAATGCGGCGTGAAAAGGAGAGTCGGTTGGCCGCTGGCGCTGCCGGCGCAGTCGGTGCCTTATTCGCCGTAGCGCTGCTTCACTTCCTCGCGTAGCTACCGCTCTTCGATCGAGACATCGCGTGCGAACGTTCTTTCTGGAGCCCGGCCCTCGCACCCCGCACCCCGCACCTCGCACCTCGCACCTCGCACCTCGCTATACTGGAGGTTCCCGCATGGATTTCCTCGACAAGCTCAATCCCGAACAACGTGAAGCCGTGCTGCATGCGCAGGGGCCGCTGCTGATCCTGGCGGGGGCGGGCTCGGGCAAGACGCGCGTCATCACGTTCCGCATCGCGTACCTCATCGGCAACGGGCTGGCGAAGGCGGATGAGGTGCTGGCGGTCACCTTCACCAACAAGGCCGCCGGCGAGATGCGGGAACGCGTGGAGAGCCTGCTCGGCGACGACGCCAACGGCGTCTGGCTCTCGACCTTCCATTCGCTGTGCGCGCGGCTGCTGCGGCGCGAGGCGCCGCACATCGGGCTGTCGCGGGACTTCGTCATCTACGACTCGTCGGACCAGGTCGCCGTCGTCAAGCAGGCGTCGCGCGAGCTGGGGATCGACGACAAGCTGGTGCCGCCGCGGATCGCGCTGGCGCGGATCAGCCAGGCGAAGAACCGGATGGAAGGGCCCGACTCGCTGCGCGGCGCCTGGAACCTGCGCGACGAGCAGATCGCCAAGATCTACGAGAAATACCTGGCGGCGCTCAAGGAGAGCAACGCGCTCGACTTCGACGACCTGCTGCTCAAGACCGTCGAGCTGTTCGAGACGTCGGTGCAGGTGCGCGAGCGCTACGCGCGCAAGTTCAAGTACGTCATGGTCGACGAGTACCAGGACACCAACCGGCCGCAGTACATGCTGATCAGGCGCCTGGCCGAAGTGCACCGCAACCTCGCCGTCGTCGGCGACCCCGACCAGTCGATCTACAAGTGGCGCGGCGCCGACCTCCGCAACATCCTCGACTTCGAGACCGACTTCGGCGACGCCGCCATCGTCCGGCTGGAGCAGAACTACCGCTCGACGCAGATCATCCTCGACGCGGCCACCGCCGTCATCCAGCAGAACCGCAACCGCAAGGACAAGCGGCTGTGGACCGACCGCAAGGGGGGCGCGAAGATCGTCTACTACCGCGGCAGCGACGAGCTCGAAGAGGCCGACTTCATCGTCCGCTCGATCAAGCAGGCCCGCTCGGACGACATCGACACGATGATGGCGGTGCTCTATCGCACCAACGCGCAGTCGCGGGCGATCGAAGATCAGCTGATGCGGGAGAACGTCCCGTACAAGATCATCGGCGGCGTCCGGTTCTACGAACGCAAGGAAATCAAGGACGCGCTCGCCTACCTCAAACTGATCATCAACCCGCATGACGATGTGAGCCTGCGGCGGGTGATCAACGTGCCGACGCGCGGCGTCGGCAAAGGGGTGATGGACTCGCTGCAGGCGATCGACCCCGATCAGATCGCCGCCGACGCGCCGCCGCTGCTGGCGGCCGGCCTGGCGGAAGTGAGCTCGGCGCGGTCGCTCTGGGCGCGGCTGGTCTACGCGGTGGACGAGAACAAGCTGGGCAACCGCGCGGTCTCGGCGCTGCGCGGGTTCCGCGATCTGATCGCCGGCCTCGGGCAGGACGCGCGGACCGACTCTGTCTCGATCGCCATCGGCAAGATGCTGGATCGCTCCGGCTACCTGAAGGACCTGCGCGACGAGAACACCGAGGAAGCCAACGAGCGCACCGAGAACCTGATGGAACTGGTGTCGGCGTCCCGCGATTACGAGATGCGCGACCCGGAGGCCTCGCTGGGCGGCTTCGTCGACCGCCTGTCGCTGCTCTCCGAGGCGGACGAAGAGTCCGGCACCAAGAACGCGCGCGTCTGGCTGATGTCGATGCACGCCGCCAAGGGGCTGGAGTTCCCGGTCGTCTTCATCGCGGGGATGGAGGAGGGACTCTTCCCGCACTCGCGCTCGTCGGAGGACCAGGACGAGCTCGAAGAAGAACGCCGGCTGTTCTACGTCGGCATGACCCGGGCGGAGCGGCGGTTGTTCCTGACGAGCGCGGCGCGCCGGCGAGTCTTCGGCGAATACCAGTCGACCCAGCCGTCACGGTTCGTCGACGAAGTGCCGGCGGACCTGGTCGAGCGCATCACCCCGGCGTTCACGTCGGGCTCCCAGACCAGCTTCGCGCACGCCCACTACGAGTTCCGCACCAACCCGTACGGCCGCGGCGGCCGCCCCGCGCGCTTCAAGGAAGACGCGGAAAAGTACTCCTACGAGAACGAGGATCAGTCAGCGAGCGGCGTGCGGGTGGGGATGCGCGTGCGGCACGCGCAGTTCGGCGTCGGCGTGGTCCTCGCGGTCGAGGAGCACACCGACGACTACAAAGTCACCGTGCGGTTCAACTCGGTCGGGCAGAAGAAGCTGCTGGCGAGGTTCGCCAACCTTCAACCGGCGTAAGCGAAGATACGAAGGAAAGCGAAGGATACGAAGGAGCGTTACGCGCCTTCGCCTGCATCGGTTTCGTCGTTTTCCTCTTCTTCCCTCTCCGCCAGCTTGGCGACGGAGACGACCGCGTCCCCTTCCTCCATCTCGATCAGGCGGACGCCCTGCGTCGCGCGGCCGATGCTGCGGATGTCGCCGGCCTTCATCCGCAGGATCATTCCCTGCTGCGAGATGAGCAACAGCTCGTCGTCGTCGGTGACGTAGGCGATGCCGACGACCTTGCCGTTGCGGTCGGAGGTCTGGATGTTGATCGTCCCGAACCCGCCGCGCGACTGCACGCGGTACTCGTCGAGCTCGGTGCGCTTGCCGTAGCCGTTCTGGGCCACGGTCAGCACCGTGCCTCCCTCGTGCACGACTTCCATCGCGACCACTTCGTCGTCGTCGCGCAGCGAGATGCCGCGGACGCCGTAGGCGCTGCGGCCCATCGGGCGGACGTCGGTCTCGTTGAAGCGGATGGCCATGCCGTTGCGCGTCCCGATCAGGATCTGCTCGGCGCCGTCGGACACTTCGACGGCGATCACCGCGTCCCCCTCCTCGATGCCCATCGCGATGAGGCCGCTCGGGCGCGGATTGCTGAAGGCCGAGAGATCGGTCTTCTTGACGGTCCCCTTGCGGGTGCCCATCACGACGAACTGCCGGCCTTCCTCCTCCGGGAACTCCTTCACCGTCAGAAGCGCCGCGATCTTCTCCTCGGGGGACTCGAACTGGACGAGATTGACGATCGCCTTGCCCTTGCCGCCAGGGCCGACGTCGGGGACCTCATGGACCTTGAGCCAGTAGGCGCGGCCGCGGTCGGTGAAGATCATGATGTAGGCGTGCGTCGAGGCGATGAAGAGATGGCTGACGTAGTCCTCTTCACGCGTGCGCATGCCGATGCGCCCCTTGCCGCCGCGGCGCTGGGCGCGGTAGGTCGAGATCGGCGTGCGCTTGATGTAGCCGGTGTTGGTGACCGTGATCGCCATGTCCTCGTCGGCGATCAGGTCCTCGATGCGCAGCTCGCCGCTCTCGTCGATGATCTCGGTGCGGCGCGCGTCGCCGAACTTCTCGCGGACGGCCTTCAGCTCGTCGACCACGAGCTGCGTCAGCAGCTCCTCGCTGGAGAGGATCGCGCGCAGCCGCTCGATGGTCTTCATCAGCTCGAGCAGCTCGTCGAGGATCTTCTGGCGCTCGAGGCCGGTCAGGCGCTGCAGCTGCATGTCGAGGATCGCCTGCGCCTGCACCAGCGACAGCTTGAAGCTGCCCTGCAGCCCCTCGCGCGCCTCGGCCGGGCTCTTCGACCCGCGAATCAGCTTGATCACCTCGTCGAGGTGATCGAGCGCGATCTTGAGCCCCTCGAGGATGTGGGCCCGCGCCTCGGCCTTGCGCAGTTCGAACTCGGTCCGGCGCCGCACCACTTCGCGGCGGAACTCGATGAAGTGCTCGATGATCTCGAGCAGCGGCATCACCTTGGGCCGGCCGCCGGCAATCGCCAGCATGATGATGCCGAAGGTGGTCTGCAGCGGCGTGTGCTTGTAGAGATTGTTCAGCACGACGTCGGGCATCTCGCCGCGCTTCAGCTCGATGACGATCCGCATGCCGTCGCGGTCCGATTCATCGCGCAGGTCGCTGATGCCCTCGATGGTCTTCTCGCGCGCCAGGTCGGCGATCTTCTCGATCAGCCGCGCCTTGTTGATCTGATAGGGGATCTCGGTGACGACGATCGACTGCTTGTCCCCCTTCTTGCTTTCCTCGACGCTCGACCGTGCCCGCATCGTGATCGACCCGCGGCCGGTCATGAAGGCCTGGAAGATGCCCTGGCGGCCGACGATGAAGCCGCCTGACGGGAAGTCGGGGCCGCTGACCGCCTTCATCACCGCCTTGAGCCGCGATTCCTTGGACTGCCCGCGCAGATCGATTGCGGCGATGACGCCGTCGATGACCTCGCGCATGTTGTGCGGCGGGATGTTGGTCGCCATGCCGACGGCGATGCCCGCCGATCCGTTGACCAGCAGGTTCGGGAACGTGGTCGGGAGGACGGTCGGCTCTTCGGTGGTCTCGTCGTAGTTGGGGACGAAGTCGACCGTCTCCTTGTCGAGGTCCCCCATCATCGCTTCGGCGAGCGACTCCGGGCGCGCTTCCGTGTAGCGCATCGCCGCCGGGGGATCGCCGTCGATCGACCCGAAGTTCCCCTGGCCGTCGACCAGGGGATAGCGCATGTTGAAGTCCTGCGCCAGGCGGACGAGCGTGTCGTAGATCGACGCGTCGCCATGGGGATGGAAGTTGCCCATGACCTCGCCGACGATCTTCGCGCACTTGCGGTAGGCGCGGTTGCTCGCCAGCCCCATCGTCCGCATGCCATAGAGCACGCGTCGGTGCGCCGGCTTGAGGCCGTCGCGCGCGTCGGGCAGCGCTCGCCCGATGATTACGCTCATCGCGTAATCCATGTACGAGCGCTTCATCTCGTCTTCGATGTTGACGGGAACTTTGTTGGCTGCGATCTCGGTCATGGCTCGGTATCGGTGCTAAGGAGTCTTACGCTGCTGGTGCTAAGGTGCATCAGGTGCTAAAGGTGCTGGTGCAACGGGGACTTACGCTGGCCGGTGCTAAGGGGGCAAAGGGTGCAGGCACCGTTGCACCGCGCGCGCAGCGCGCATAGCACCAGCACCCTTAGCACCTTCCCGCACCTGTAGCACCTCTAGCACCGACAGCAACGCGTCAGATGTCCAGGTTCTTCACATCTAACGCGTTGTCTTCGATGAACTTGCGGCGCGGCTCGACCTGGTCGCCCATGAGCGTGGTGAACATCAGGTCGGCCTCGGTGTGATCCTCGGCCCTGACCTGGAGCAGCGTGCGCTTGGCGGGATCCATCGTCGTTTCCCACAGCGTGTCGGGGTTCATCTCGCCGAGGCCCTTGTAGCGGTTGACGGCGACCCCCTTCTTGCCCGCGGCGATGAAAAACTCGACCAGCTCGTCGAGCGACTCGACGCGGACTTCCTGGTCCTTGCCTTTCACGGCGGCCCTGGCCGCGCCGGGCATCGAGCTGGCGTCGGGGATCTTCGGCTCCGCGGCCAGCTTCGTCGCTTCGTCGAGCGGCACGCCGCCGATCGCGGTGTCGCCGGTCGCGGCGGCCTGTCCGGCGTCCGCGGCCTCGTCCCCTGCGTCGCTATCGGCGGGCGCCGACGCCGACGTCTTCACGATCATCGGCCCCTTGATGCCCTTCACGTCCTGGTAGCTGTGCGCCAGGGTGCGGAACTCGCTGGCGGTGACGAAATCCAGGTCGACGCGGTGGTAGCGCGGATAGCCGCCGCGGCGGTCCTCGATGACGACGCCGTGCGCCTGATGCTCTTCGTCGGGCTGCACGCTGGCCGACCGCGTCGGCGAGTGCAGCGAGTCGGCAAACGCCTGGACCTTGTCGCGATCGGTGAAGAAGGTCTTGTCGCCGCGGACGCCGCGGTCGAGCAGCTCGATGATTACGTCGCGCGTCGGGCCGCGCCGCTCGACGACCTGCAGCAGCTTGCGGAAGTGAATCAGCTTCTCGAGCTTCTGCTCGAGCTCGGTTCCCTTGAACGTCGTGCCGTCGGGCAGGATCACTTCGCGCGACTCCACCGCGCGGCGGATCAGCCAGTTCTCCAGCTCGCGCTCGTCGCGGATGAAGTTCTCGGTGCGCCCGCGCTTGGCGCGGAACAGCGGCGGCTGCGCGATGTAGACGTAGCCGGAATCGACCAGCGCGCGCATCTGCCGGTAGAAGAACGTCAGCAGCAGCGTCCGGATGTGGGACCCGTCCACGTCCGCGTCGGTCATGATGATGATCCGGTGGTAGCGGAGCTTGGCCGGATCGAAGTCCTCCGCGCCGATGCCGGTGCCGAGCGCCGCGATCATGGTCTTGATCTCGTCGCTGCCCAGCATCTTGTCGAAGCGCGCCTTCTCGACGTTGAGGATCTTCCCCTTGATCGGCAGGATCGCCTGGAAGCGGCGGTCGCGCCCCTGCTTCGCCGATCCGCCGGCCGACTCCCCTTCGACGATGTAGAGCTCGCTCTGCGCGGGGTCGCGTTCCTGGCAGTCGGCCAGCTTGCCCGGCAGCGTGCTGCTGTCGAGCGCTCCCTTGCGGCGGACGAGATCGCGCGCCTTGCGCGCCGCCTCGCGCGCCCGCGCCGCGTCGACCGCCTTGAGGATCACGCGCTTGGCGACGTTCGGGTTTTCTTCGAGATAGGCGCCCAGCTTGTCGTTGACGATCGTCTCGACGATCCCCTTGACCTCGGTGTTGCCCAGCTTGGTCTTGGTCTGCCCTTCGAACTGCGGCCGCGGAATCTTCACGCTGATGACCGCGGTCAGCCCTTCGCGGATGTCGTCGCCGCTGATCGTCGCGTCCTTGAGGTCCTTCGCCAGGTTGTTCTTGGCCGCGTACGAGTTGACGGTACGCGTCAGCGCGGAGCGGAACCCGGAGAGGTGCGTGCCTCCCTCGTGCGTGTTGATGTTGTTGGCAAACGAGTAGAGCGTTTCGGCGTAGCCGTCGTTCCACTGCAGCGCGATCTCGGTGTCGATGCCGTCTTTCTCGGCATGCATGTAGATCGGCTTCTCGTTGACCGGGGACTTGTTCTGGTTCAAATACTGGACGAAGGAGACGATGCCCCCTTCGTACAGGAACTTGTGCCCCTTGCCGGCGTCGCGCTCGTCGTCGATGGTGATCGTCACGCCGGCGTTCAGGAACGCCAGCTCGCGCAGGCGCTGGGCCAGCGTGTCGAAGCTGAACTCGGTGGTCTCGAAAATCTGCGGATCGGGCGAAAACGTGACTTTCGTCCCGCGCTTCTTCGTCGTCCCCGTCGCGACCAGATCGGCGACCGGTGTGCCGCGCTCGTAGGTCTGCTGGTACACCTGGCCGCTGCGCCAGATCTCGAGCTCCAGCGTCTCCGACAGCGCGTTGACGACCGAGACGCCGACGCCGTGAAGACCGCCCGACACCTTGTAGCTCTCGTTGTCGAACTTGCCGCCGGCGTGCAGCACGGTCAGCACGACTTCCGCCGCCGACTTGCCGCTCTCGTGGCGATCGACGGGAATGCCGCGGCCGTTGTCCACCACCGTGACCGAGTTGTCGATGTGGATCGTGACGTTGACCTGGTCGCAGTGGCCGGCGAGCGCCTCGTCGATCGAGTTGTCGACGATCTCGTAGACGAGATGATGCAGCCCCTGCGCGCCGGTGGACCCGATGTACATCGCCGGCCGCTTGCGCACGGCTTCGAGGCCTTCGAGGACTTTGATCTTGTCCGCGCCGTAGTCGTCAGCGCCCGTACCGTTGCCGTTGCTGCTGCTGCCCGGAGCAACCACAGCTGTATCCGGCGCAGCAGGCTCCGTGGGCGCGGGCGGCTGCGGAGTGTTCGGTTCGTTCAGTTCGTTCATTCAGGAAATGGCGCTCAGATACGCATCGGCATGATGACGTAGGTGTAGTCGTAGCCCTCGCCGCCGAGCGGTTTCAACACGGCCTGGCTCATCTCGTCCTTGAAATCGAGCGAAACCGAGTCGGTCTCCACGACGCCGAGGAAATCGAGCACGTACTGGGCGTTGAAGCAGATGGTCACCGGCGCCGCGGCGTAATCGACCATCAGCGCTTCCTTGGCCTCGCCGAACTCCGGGCTGCTCGAGGCGATCTCGACCTTCCCCTTGTCGATCTGGAACTTCACCGCCCGCGAGCGCTCGTTCGAGAGCAGCGCCACGCGCTTGACGGCGCTGGTCAGGCGATCGCGATCGAACTCGACGTGCTTGTCGTTGTTCTTCGGGATCACCCGCTCGAAGGCCGGGAACTGGCCGTCGATCATCCGCGAGATCAACAGGCGATCCCCGACCTGGAAGAACAGGTGGTTCTCGCCGCGCTCGTACTGGATGTCGCCTTCGCCTCCCTCGCCGAGCAGCCGTCCGAGCTCGAGCAGCGTCTTGCGCGGCAGGATCACCCGGTTCTCGTCCGCGGCTGCGTCTCCTTTAGACGCTTTGCCTTTTCCTTTGTCCCCGTCGCGCGCCATCGTGATGTGCGCCAGGCGGTGGCCGTCGGTCGAGACCAGGCCCATCGAGTCGGGGCGCAGCAGGAAGAGCGCGCCGTTCAAGAAATAGCGCGTGTCTTCGCCGGTAATCGCAAACTGCGTTTTCGCGATCATCTGGCGTATCGCGTCGCGGCCGAGCGTCGCGCTGACCGTGCCGCTCGCCTCGGGCAGGGTCGGAAAATCCTCCCGCGGCAGCGTCTGCATGCGCGACTCGAAACGCTCCGCCGCCACCTTCACGCCGCCGCGGTCTTCCTCGATCCGCACGTCGGTCTCGGGCAGCGCCTTGACGATTTCGTACAGCTTCTTCGCCGGCAGCGTCAGCGATCCACTCTTGGAGATGCTGGCCGTGCACTTGCTCCGCAACCCGACTTCGAGGTCGGTCGCGAGCATCTTCACCTCCGTTCCGTTGGCCTCGAGCAGCACGTTCGCCAGGATGGGAATCGTGTTCTTGCGCTCGACGATGCCTTGGAAGAGTTGAAGTTCGCGAAGCAGATCGGTCTTGCGGACGACCAGTTCCATCGTGAGTGATCTCAGAAAATGAGGAGAGAAACGTAAACAAAGAATTATAACAAAGAATAGGTCCTGTTGAAAAGCGTTTAAAGACCTATTAGTCGTTCAGAATCTGACATTTAGGCTGTGGAAGAGATTACGGGACGGCGGCGGGTTTCCACGCCCGGGACTGTGCAAGATTTCCATCCCGGCCATACCCGCAAAGCATGCACACGGACGGGACCGGCCGTCGTGTGGAAAACCCCCGTTTCCTCAGCGGAAGGATTCCAGCATGTTGTGGATAAGTGTGTTGAAATCTCCGTTCTTCTGCCGCATCGCCTCCACCTTCCGGATCGAGTGAATCACGGTGGAGTGGTGCTTCCCGCCGAAGCTCTTGCCGATTTCGGGCAGCGACGCGTTCGTCAGCGTCTTGCAGAGATACATCGCGATCTGCCGCGGCATGGCCACCGACTTCGAGTTGTTCTTCGACTTCAGCTCCGTCACTTTCAGCGAGTAGTGGTCGGCGACCGACTTCTGTACGATCTCGATCGTCACCGCGCGATCGTCGTTCTGCAGCACGTTGCGCAGCACGTCCTGCGCGAGCGGCAGCGTGATTTCCCTGCCGGTCAGCGACGCGTAGGCAATCAGCCGGATCAGCGACCCCTCGAGCTCGCGGATGTTCGACTTGATCTTTCCCGCGATGTAGATCGCGACGTTGTCGGGCAGGGGAACCCCTTCGGTCTCGGCCTTGCGCTTCAGGATCGCCGTCTTCGTCTCGAGGTCCGGCGCCTGGATGTCGGCGATCAGGCCCCACTCGAAGCGTGAGCGCAGCCGCTCCTCGAGCTGCGGGATCTCGTGCGGCGGGCAGTCGGAGCTGATGACGATCTGCTTCTGCGAGTCGTAGAGCGCGTTGAAGGTATGGAAGAACTCGGTCTGCGTGCCTTCCTTCCCCGCGAGGAACTGCACGTCGTCCACGAGCAGCACGTCGACGCTGCGGTACCGCTCGCGGAAATCCAGGATGCGATCGTAGCGCACCGCGTTGATCATCTCGTTCATGAAGCGCTCGGACGAGATGTAGGTGAGCTTCAGCGCCTTCAGGTGCGTCGCGACATAGTGCCCGATCGCGTGCATCAAGTGCGTCTTGCCGAGTCCCACGCCGCCGTAGATGAAGAGCGGGTTGTACGAGCGCGACGGCGCTTCGGCAACGGCGCGGCAGGCGGCGTGCGCGAACTGGTTCGACGTGCCGACGATGAAGGTGTCGAACGAATAGCGCGGACTGAGGATGCCGAGATCGTCCGCCCCTTCGTCGACGTCCGGCTCTGCGTCCGACGTCGGCGGCGGTGCAGCCACCGGCGCCTCGGGGGCGTCGTCGGTCGCAAACTCCACGCGCGCGCCGGCGCGCTGCACTTCGGCCAGCGCTTCGTCGATCACGGCGGAATAATGTTTCGTCAACCAGTCGCGGAAGAGAACGTTCGGGACGCGAACGCGGATGCCGTTCCCGCCCTCGGCGATGAACGCCGTCGGCTTGAACCAGGTATAGAAACTGTGCCGGTTGACCTTGGTCTCGATGCGTGTCAGGACCAAGTCCCAGATATTGCTGGCGATCATGTGCGTTCGGAGGACTTTCGCCTCAGGTGGCTGGCTCGTCCTCCGGGAGGGCGAATTGCTCAGTTAAAGTTTTACAGGCTATTTACAGGGTGTTTCCGACTTTCGCCCCCCCGCTTTTCCACAATTTTTTCCACAGCTGTGGAAAACTTCGGTCAGGGGACCCTAAATGCCCCATCCGCGGCGCCGGGAAAAAGGGACTGTAACATAGCCAGTTTTCGCACCGCAATTGACACTGGAACAGTGGCTTCGCTACTATTCTTGTTTCTCCGTTCGGCCAGAATCGCCGCAGAGGTTCCGCAAAGTCATGAAGGGCAAACGCACATTTCAGCCGAATCGCCGGCGCCGCAAGAAGACCCACGGCTTCCTGGTCCGCATGGCCACGAAGAACGGGCGCCAGGTGCTGAAGCGCCGTCGCGCCAAGGGGCGGAAGCGCCTCGCCGTCACGCACTCCCGCTAGGGACGTGGCCTCCAACTCCCTGCCGCCGGCCCGGCGAATCCGCCGCCGAAACGAGTTTCAGCGCGTCTTCGACGCCGGGCGCAGGGCCCACGGCCGTTACTTGACGATCATCGCGGCGCCCGCCGAAGGCGAGCTGTCACGGCTCGGCATTGTCGCGAGCCGGAAGATCGGCGGGGCGGTGGCGCGTAATCGCGCCAAACGATTGATTCGACAGGTGTTCAGGACCGAGGTGGTTCCCGCGAGCGCCTCCGACGTGGTCGTCATCGCGAAGCAGGCGGCCGTCACGGCGGTCGCCGGTGACGTGGCGATCGACTATCGGACCACGCTCAGGCGGCTGGGTCTGTCAAATTCATGACAGCGAAGCTCCTCATCGCGCTCGTTCGCGGCTACCAGCTGGTGCTGTCCCCGTATTTTGGCGGCAGCTGCCGGTTCCTCCCGACCTGCTCCTGTTACGCCATCGAAGCGATCGAAACGCACGGCGCGCTCCGCGGTTCGTGGCTGGCGCTGCGCCGGCTCGGCCGCTGTCATCCACTCGGCCGTTCCGGCTTCGATCCGGTCCCAGCCTTCGCGCCTCCGGCGCTTCGGCGGGGCAAGTCCGCAGCCACTCGGCGCGGCAAGCCCGTCTCCGTATAAGCGCTATAGATGGAAAGAAGAGTCCTCATCGCCGTACTGCTGTCCTTCCTGGTGCTGTACGGCTACCAGTTGATGTTCCCGGCGCCGAAGGACGCGGATCAGAAGCCGGTCCAGGCGAGCAAGACGGCGACCGCACCAAACGCCTCGACGCCGGCACCGGCCAATCCCACGCCGTCGGTTCAGGCCGCGACGCCGCCGGCTGAATCGACCGAGCCGCCCGCGAGCGAGGTCGTCGTCGAGAACGCCGACGTGCGCGGCGTCTTCACGACGCGCGGCGCCGCGCTCAAGAGCTGGCAGCTCAAGAAATATCGCGACGAGCAGAAGCGCCCGTACGAAGTCGTCGCCGGGCACGCGCCGTCCGACGCGCCGCTGCCGTTCACGCTGGCGGTAGACGACGCCGCGGTTGCGGCGAAGCTGGCGACGGCGCCGTTCACGATCAAGTCCCAGGGGGACACGGCCGGCACCTGGCGGGCGCAGTTCGAGTACGACGATGGCGCCGGGCTGCACGCGCAGAAGACGTTTTCGATTGCGGCGGCCAGGCCGTACGTCGTGAACGTCAGCGCCAGCGTCACGCGGGACGGACAGGCCATGCCGGTCACGATCAGGTGGGGCCCGGCGCTCGGCAGCGGCATCGTCATCAAGTCGCGGACCTATAATCCGCCGCCGCAGCCGGTGTTCTACCGCGACGGCAAGGTCACGCGCGTGACGCCCGACAAAGTGCCGGCGCAGCCGGTGCAGGAAGGGACGTTCGGGTTCGCCGGCGTCGACGATCACTACTTCCTCGTCGCCGTCGTGAAGCCGGCCGCGCCGATCCGTCTCGATTACGCGCCGCTCACGGTCCCCGTCGACGTCGTTCCCGAGGGAGCGCACTACATCTCCTGGTCGTCGCGCTACGCCCCGCCAGCCGACGCCTCGTATTTCGTCGGGCCGAAGGACTTCGACGTGCTCGCCGCGACCGATCGGGACCTCGTGCGCGCCATCGACTTCGGGATGTTCGCCTGGCTGGTGGTGCCGCTGCTGCGATCGCTCAAGTGGATCAACGGCTACGTCGGCAACTACGGCTGGTCGCTGATCATCCTGACGGTGATCATCAACCTGGTGATGTTCCCCCTGCGCCACAAGAGCGTCGTCTCGATGCGCAAGATGCAGGAGGTGCAGCCCGAGGTGAAGGCCATCCAGGATCGCTACGCGCACCTGAAGATGAGCGATCCGGGCCGCGCCAAGATGAACCAGGAGCTGATGGCGCTCTACAAGGAGCGCGGCGTCAACCCGGCCAGCGGCTGCGTGCCGATGCTGCTCACGCTGCCGGTGCTCTTCGCGTTCTACTCGATGCTGTCGGTGGCGATCGAGCTCCGCGGCGCGCCGTTCATCGGCCAGATCCACGACCTGTCGGCACACGATCCCCTGTTCATCTGGCCGGTCGTGATGGGCGTCACGATGTTCATCCAGCAGAAGATGACGCCGACCACTGCGGATCCGACGCAGCAGAAGGTGATGATGATCATGCCGCTCATGATGACCGGCATGTTCCTGTGGGCCGCCAGCGGGCTGGTGATCTACTGGACGGTGAGCAACGTCTGGGGCATCGGCCAGCAGATGATCACCAACAAACTGATCGGGCCGCCGGTGCAGCGCACCGTCCGTCCGCCGGCGGAGCGCCGGATCAAGAATGCTGGCGGCGGCAAGACGCCGCAGGCGAAGGAGCGCCCGTAATGTCCGTGCAGGAGAGGGCCGCCGGTCTCATCCGGGACGTCGTGGCGGCGATGGGTCTCACGCTCGACGTCAAGGTGTTCGACACGCCCGAGGCCATCCGCCTCGAGATCTCCGGCGACGGCGGGGAAGTGCTGTTGAAGCGCAAGGGAGAGGCGCTCGACGCGCTGCAGCAGATCGTCAACACGGGGTTCCGCCGCGAGCTGGACGACGACCGCAGCTTCGTCGTCGACTGCATGGGCTACCGGCGCGGCAAGGACGACGAGCTGAAGCAGATGACGCGCTTCACGATGGAGAAGGCCAAGCACTCCGGGCCGCAGGAGATGGGCCCGCTGAACCCGTACTCGCGCCGGCTCGTGCACCTCACGGTCGCCGAAGACCCGTCGATGACGTCGGAGAGCATCGGTGACGCGTTCCTCAAGACGGTGATCATTTCGAAGAAGTAGGTGTTTTCCACCGACGACACCATCGTCGCCATCGCGACACCTCCCGGCCGCGGCGGGATAGGGATCGTCCGGCTCAGCGGACCGTCGGCCTCGCCGATCGCGTGCATGCTGACGGGCCGGCCCTCGTTCGAGCCTCGCCATGCGACGCTGGTCACGGTGTCGTCCGCGGCGTCCGCGATCGACCAGGCGATCGCGACCTACTTTCCCGCACCCAACTCCTACACCGGCGAGGACGTCGTCGAGCTCTCGGCGCACGGCAGCCCGGTCGTGCTCGAGGCGATCGTCGCGGCGGCCGTCGCCGCCGGCGCGCGGCTGGCGAACCCGGGTGAGTTCACGCTGCGCGCGTACCTCCACGCGCGCATCGACCTGGTGCAGGCGGAGGCCGTGGCCGAACTGATCGACGCGGTGACGCCGCTGCAGGCGCGCGTCGCGTTCGATCAACTCGAGGGGACGCTGACCTCCAGGCTTCGCGCGATGGACGCGGCGCTGCTGGAGATCATCGCGCCGCTCGAGGCCTCGCTCGACTTTCCCGAGGAGGGCTACCACTTCGTCGCGCCGACCGAGACGGCCGAGACGCTGGGACGCCTGCTCGCGTCGCTCGAGGCGCTGCTCGCCGACGCGAAACGCGGGCGCCTGATCCGCGAAGGCGTCACCGCCGCCATCGTCGGCCGGCCCAACGTCGGGAAATCGAGCCTGTTCAACCGCCTCGCCGGCGCGGCGCGCGCGATCGTCACCGACGTGCCGGGGACGACGAGGGACCTGTTGACGGAACGGGTGGACGTCGGCGGCGTGCCGTTCACGATCGTCGACACCGCGGGACGCCGGCAGCTGGCCGGCGACGCGATCGAAGAAGAAGGGATCTCGCGCGCACGCCAGGCGGGCACGGCGGCCGACATCGCGATCCTGGTGCTCGATCGATCGGCGGCGCTGACCGACGACGATCGATCGCTGCTCGACGAGACGGCCGGCCGCCCGCGCGTGATCGTCGCGAGCAAGTCAGACCTCGCACCTGAATGGGACGCTGCGGGCTGCGAAGCGATCCCGGTGTCGTCGCTGACCGACGAAGGGATCGGGGATCTGCGCGCGGCGCTGCTCCACGCCGGCGGCATCGAGGTGCCGCGCGATCGCGCCCCGATCGCCAACCTCCGTCACGTCGCGCTGCTGGATCAGGCGCGCGCGGCGATCGCCCGCGCGGCGGCGGCGGCGGCGGCGAAGGCGCCGGAAGAACTGCTGCTCGCGGATCTCCACGAGGCGCGCGGCCGGTTCGACGAGATCACCGGCGCACGTCCGCAGGACGAGGTGCTGCGGGTGATCTTCGAGAGATTCTGTATTGGTAAATAATTAATGCCTCAAATAAGAGCTACCGTTCGCACGACCTTCAGGTCGCGCGTCGCCAGTTCATGAAGCATCACGAGGTAATCGTCGTCGGTGCGGGCCACGCGGGGGTCGAAGCGGCGTGGGCGGCGGCGCGCATGGGCCGCGACGTCGCGATCTGCACGCTGTCGATGGACACCATCGCGCACATGCCGTGCAATCCCGCGATTGGCGGGACGGCGA
>Ga0075425_100003504_pt1 | contig 15972 bp, 10 predicted proteins | sample SoiMethybrSBSTD4_FD_75300 | JGI IMG/M metagenome (GOLD analysis project Ga0075425, IMG submission 75300) | Bulk soil microbial communities from a Populus tree surrounding site in Tennessee, USA - Soil MetaG P. TD hybrid SBSTD4 | ecosystem: Environmental > Terrestrial > Soil > Tree plantation... | reverse complement strand
GCCGCCCAAGCGTTGACGGCTTCGTCATCGGTTCGACGCGAATAGGAGACCGCCGCAAACAGTAACGGAGACGTCGGAAGGCGTACAATACCCCCAATATCGGGAGGAAATGTGCGCGTAACGGTAGTCTGCACTTTTTGCCTATTCGCGGCGATCGGCGGGCTGTTTGCACAACAGCAGACCGCGATTGTACCGGACGAGATTTTCTTTAACGGGAAAATCATCACGGTGGATTCTGCTTTCAAGATTCAACAGGCCTTCGCGGTCCGGGGCGATACGTTTCTTGCGATAGGAAGCAATGCCGCAATTCGCGCTCTGGCGGGACCGCAGACGAAGCTGACGGACCTTCGCGGCCATGCGGTGATTCCCGGCCTGATGGATAACCACATTCATCCATGGCGTGCCGTGTTTGGGAATTTGAAAGGGATCGATTTGACGGGCGTCCATTCCGTTCAAGAGATCGGAGATCGGATTCGACAGGGTGCTGCAACGAAGCCGGGCCGAAATATCTATGCGACCGGCCTTTGGAGTGAAGCCGATCTTGACGACAAGCGCGGTCCCACTCGAGCGGAGCTGGATCAGATCATGCCGGACCGGCCTTTGATGGTGCTCCAGGCCAGGCAAAAGGCGTATTTGAACGGAGCCGCGTTGAAGGCAACGGGGATCGGCAGGAATACAAAAGCCGTATACGGCGAGCCGCTTCCGAAGGACGCGAATGGAGAACCGACCGGGGTACTCACCAACGCATGGGCCATCATGACTGTTGGTGCACAACTCATTCCCATCGAGGATATCCGCGAATTGTCTCTTCAAACGCAACAGGATCTGAACGCGCAAGGTTTTACCAGCATCCGGGAACCTATGGTGCCGAACCCGATCATGCGCATGTACTCGAACCTGCGGCGCGAGGGAAAGCTAACGCTTCGAATCGCGATGGGTTTGGATGTCGGTGCCCAACAGGCCGATGAACTCGATGACATTTTGAGCCCATTGGGCGTCGGTCCGAGTTTCGGCGATCACTGGCTTCGCCTGGATTCGGTCGGAGAGTACGCGATCGACGGAAACACATCGACCAACCCCACACCGGAAATGTTCCGCCGCGGCGTTATGACAATGCATCGTTACGGTTGGCGCCCTGCTCCCCATACGACCAGCGACAAGGCTCTCGATATCGTTCTCGATACCTACGATGCTGCCGACCGCGTGAAACCGATCGGCAAAGAACGTTGGGTAGTGGAACACATTCCAATGGTTCGCACCGATCAACTGGACAGACTGGCGAAGTTGGGAATAGTCGTGTCCGCGCAGTTTCAGCCCTACCGCGGATCTGAAAACATGATCAAAACCTATGGGCGCGAGCGAGCCGAACGGGCGGTTCCCATGCGAGAGATGCTGGACCACCATCTGATCGTCAATGCCGGCAGTGATTGGGGCGGAGGCCCCGTCACCAATCCTTTTATCCCGATTTACTTTTACGTCACCCGCAAAACCGAAAACGGAACAGTGCTGGACACCGCCCAGAAGATCAGCCGAGAACAGGCGCTGCGGGTCTCCACGATCAACACGGCGTATCTCACGTTCGAGGAAGATGTAAAGGGATCGATCGAGCCCGGCAAGTTAGCGGATTTTCTAATCCTTTCCCAGGATATTCTGACCGTTCCGGACGAGCAGATCCGCTCCATCCAGCCATTGGCGACTTACGTCGGCGGGCGAAAAATGTTCTCACGCAAAGACGGAGGTTTTTGATAGCGCGTAGCTATCGATAGTCGATGATGAACCCCAAGCCCTCGGTGACACCGCCGCCGGGCTTGGGTGTTTCCACTCCGATGAGATAGTTTCCCGGATGTGACGTTTGCTTCGCTGTCAGCCGTCCATCGAGCTCGTTGTCGCCAACCCATTTCGTTTGCACCGGCTTTCCATCGAATAACACCACCGAGTTCGGCGAAAAATTCGTTCCCATCACCCGAACCCACACCTCATTTCCTTGCGTGATCAACGCGGGCTCGAGATTCGTGACGATCGGCGGCTGACTATATAGGTGCTTCGTCAGCGGACCGGTCAGATGAAACGGGGCATCGTAGCCGGCATGGTATCCGATCTCCTGCACCACGCCTTCTTTGATTACCTTTTCCACAGTTTGCGTGTTGTGAATATCCTTCAGCGGATCGGCTCCAAGGATGACTAAGTCCCCAAACTTCCCAACCTCCACACTCCCCAGGTTCTTATCCATCCGCGCCATCTCGGCAGCCCACTTCGTGGACGAAAGCAGCGCCTGCATCGGCGGAACACCCGCATCCACCAGCAACTGCATCTCGTGATGCAGCGCCAACCCCGGCGTGTTCGCCGACGAGGAATCCGTGCCCGAGTACAGCTTGCCTCCAGCCGCGACGAACTTTCGTAAGAATTCCTGGACCTTCTTATAACCCGTCAGGAACTCTTCCCGATCCGATGCGGACCGTGACTCGGCCCAGTGATACTGGCCCAGGGTGACCAGGCGCTCGTCTTCAGGTACATATTGGAGCGCCGGGTTGAAAAACAACTTCTGATCCTCGAGCTCAAACTGCGGCGTTCGATCGATGATGCCTTTCCATTCGAAGTCCAGCGTTGGGTTGAGGAACGTGTGATTCTTCACCAGGTGCTGGATCATCTCGTCGAAGTACGTCGAATCCATCCATTGATATAGCTTGCTGTTCTTATGCCCCGCGGCGATGCACGGCAGCGATTGCTCCAGGATCGGCGCGTACTGATGCGTGCAGAAACCCATCGCTGCGACCGCCTTCTTGCCTTCGGGTGTGCGGGCTGCGGCGATCCCCACTCCGGTCATGTGCTCGATGCCGTCCACTCCCCAGTCGGATGTATCGAGCGCGTTGAACGAATGCGAAATAATACTCATCCCGCTGGCATGCGCGGCGTCGGCGACAGCTTTGAAGTAGTCGCCCTTCCAGTCTTCGTTGAGCGTAATGATGTCGGCCTTGCCCTTCAGCGCGGCAATCGCCTTGGGCGCATCCGCCGGTGTATTGACGTTCGCGTGAAACCGCATCTTCGCCGTATAGCTTCCGGCCAAAGGATCGGTCTGTCCCGTCCCTCCGCCACCGAAGACACCATGGAAGTAATAACGAGGCCCGACAATCTGGCCCGAGTTCAGCCCCTTCTGAACGGCGATCGACCAAACCGGCGCTCCACCCAGATCGAAGACGGTCGTCACGCCGTGAGTCAGGAACAACTCACCCATGTACCAGTTGTAATGAACATGCGAATCGATGAGTCCAGGGATGATGAACTTCCCGCCGGCTTCGACGACCTGAGTTCCTGCCGGAATCGCCGGCGCTGCTGCGTCTCCCGACCACACGCGCACAATTCTGCCGTCCATAATGAGAACTCGCGCGTTGGCAATCGGAGCGCGTCCCGTTCCGTCGATCAAAGTACCACCACGAACCAACAGGCTCGCCGCGTTCGTTTGCGGCAAAGCCGCCGAAACGAAGAGCAGCAGGCAGAGTGAAATGCGTCCCATATCGGATAACCTCGCTTGAAACGGTATCTTACTCGCTACGATTGATCCACGGTGGTCTGTTGGTTAAGTGCGGTTTTTTGCGGAATGTGTGAACCATGCCCGTAAAAGTCTGAATGCGTCACCCGGCTCTTGAATTCAGTCGGCCGCTCACAATTCTTGTATGGCGCAATCCGACTTTCGGGCGCCCGGCGCCACATCTTCTTCAACACCCTTGGTTCGCGCAAACTCCACGGGTCTTGAATTGTTGCGGCGCATCGCAGAACTCGCATCAGTATATGGGTCGCACAAGCGGCATAACCGTTCTTTGCGCTCATGCGCATCTATTTTGCGGCTTCACGATCCGGAGGGCATTCTGAAAGCCTTCGAGAGTTTGATCACGCGCTCCACTTTCGGATACCAGCCCTGCGGGGCATACTCGTCTCCGTGGAGATAGCACTGGGCTATGAGTTGATCACCGCCATCGGTAAACGTCAGGAGCCAGCTTCTCGGAATGGTGTTCTCCGGCCGGGTATGGTAGCGGGTCAGGCCACTCACATTAATGAACGTCGTCCCCCAACGCCGCTCGATGTGGGATTTCCCACCGTATGTATCGTCAGGGTTCGTATGTGTGTGCGCTCCGAGCCATAGATCGACTGCCGCGGGCGCTGCGCTCAAGACATTCTCGAACGCGCCAGAATCCGGCTTGCTGTCCACCCAATACAGAAAGGATGCGCCCTGCGGCGTGCCCTGAGGATAATAACCGTGGTACCCGGTCTTCCACCCGCCGTTCTCGTCCTTCTGCATTCCTTCCCATTCGCCTGACGCAACAGTAGTGTCCTTGAGAACGTAATGATGAGCGCTGATGATGATCGACGAACGGTTTTCCTCGACCATCCGTTTCCACCACCGAAACGTGTCGCCGCTGACGACACCGCCGGGATTACCGCCGAGCGTGCCTCGTCCGACTTTCTGTGTCGGTTCGTTAATATCGCTCATCATCAAGAAGAGAAGGTTCCCGGCGCGAAAGGAATAGTGTTCCCAGGTTCCGTCGATTGGAAAGGGCCGCTTCGTCGCGTCAACACGCGAGAACTCCGTGTGTTCGCCGGTGGGATCAATCCACTTGCGCCACCACCAGGCCTGCGGTTCATCGAGACCACTGCGGTCATGGTTACCCGCCAGGTCGTAGATTTGCTCGCGATGATGCTGCTTCAACACACCGAACTGCCGGACGATCTCCTCGCCTTCCGAGTCTTTCGGAACACCCTGAGAACTCGAACCGGATATATCGCCCAGATCGAGGGCGATCTGCCACTGAAATCCGCGGACGCTTTCTGACTGTCGAAGAGCCTCCGCCAGGCTGTCGCGGCCATGCTCTTTGTCGCTGCCTACGTGAGCATCGCTGAATACCCAAACGCGGAACGTCTTCGGCGATTCGCCCTGCGGTCTGAGCAGCGCGAACAAAGCAACGGCTACCAGGAAAATGGCTGTTGCGGAAACGAGACGCATGAAATGCCTTTTATAGGGCTACGACTTCCTCAGTCTCGGTCAGATAAAGACGAAGACGCTCGATCTTCCCATCCGCCCCAAACTCCAAAAACACGGCGCCCGGCGCCATAAACTTTCGACGATCTTGACGCCTGGAATAGGCAGAGAGGATCTCGAACGAAATACCAAGTCCACCCCACGGGAGTGGCGTGCCGTAGACGAGCCGCGCTCCTTCGATTTGCTTCTTGGTCTGACGCCTTTGGATATAGAGAAGCTTCACCTGCGTTCTGGCAATTTTCTCGACCCACCTCTTAAGATTTGCGCTGCCACGAAGCATCACTGGTCCAATCTGATCTTCGTCATGTGGCGGTACTTCCGCAATCACATCGGGTGAGTACAGTTCCATCATGCGATTGACAACTTGATCGAGTCCCACTTCCTTTCCTTCTTCGGATAAGTACCAGTCGTCGAGGCCATTCAAACGGCTCATCCAATCCTCGGCCAGCTTTGCCGGATCGAGTGCAGGTTTGGCGGCCGTTGCCGGAGGCGGGGTCTGCGCTTGAAACGCATAAACGACGCCTAATGGGATCGAAATCGAAATGATGATGAGAATAAGTCGGCGCATAGATTTATTTCCGTTAGATGAGAGTGGGCGGTTGTAGACCGCCCCTACAGTAGTTACTTATTTCGCGCAGCGAAAACCTATCGTGGAGGCACGGAGCTCCGGATCGCTGAAATCTCGGGAATCCACAGTGTTCGCATCGGTAGGACCGCCGATAGCATTAGGGGGCACGTCCAGCCAACCCGAACCTCGAACACTTCGATAACGTCCGGTCTCCGGGCCTTTTGGATTCTTTTTCGGCATGAACGGATAGTAATTGGCATCATACCAGTCGTTGGTCCACTCCCTGACGTTTCCTGTCATGTCGTAGAGACCATACCCGTTAGGCTTGAATGATCCGACATTGATGGCATCGCTGCCATCGATGAGTGCCGGGAGGGGCTCCTCGGTGGTGCGTCCGAACGTTTGTGGCGCGCCCAGCCTGTTTTCACTGGTGTCAACTTCGCTGTCTCCCCACGAGTAATGATTGCGATCCAGTCCGCCTCGAGCAGCTTTCTCCCATTCCGCTTCCGTGGGCAGACGTTTACCCGCCCACTTGCAGAAGTCGGTCGCTTCGAACCAGTTGACGTTATAGACGGCTTGGCGGTCTTTACCCTTAGGGATCTTTCCTTGAGGCCAGTGCCATGGTGGCTTGGCGCCTGTCGCTTCGACGAATCGGGCGTAGTCGGCGTTGGTTACCTCGTACTTGTCTATATAGAAGGCATCCAAATAAACATTATTGGCGGGCCGGTCATCCATCTTGTCCCGCGGTACAAGGTCTGCGGAATCCGTGAAGATCGCGTAGGCGCGACCCATCCAAAACTTGCCGGCAGGGACCTGAACCATCTCTTGAGGCTGCACGCTATCGCGTTTGCGCTCCGCGTCTTGAGGCTGCACGCTATCGCGTTTGCGCTCCGCGTCTTGAGGCTGCACGCTGTCGCGTTTGCGCTCCGCGTTTTCCGGCGCTGTGGTTTGCGCCGCGAGTGGCAACGCGGCGCAAACCGAAAAAAGAATGATGAATGTGATCTTGCTCTTCATCTTTCTCTTCATGCTGCTAGATGAACAACTCCGCTATTTCTGCCAGCGGAATAAACGCAGGACCTCCGAGCGGAGCCGTTTGCTGATATTCATAGGCTCGTCCCGACGGCGTATCGACGATTTTCTTGCTGTAATCGATGCCCAAAGCCGAGTAAATCGTCGATGTCGTGTGATCCTTCATGGGCTGTTCTTTGTGGCTCCAGCCGTGGTCAAGGCTCTTGTAGCCGTCTGTCTTGCCGATGACCCGTCCTGGCTTCACGCCTCCTCCGATGAACATATCCGTATAAACGGCACCCCAATGATCACGGCCCAGGTTGGAATTAAAGTCCGGATTCCGCCCGAATTCATGGCCCAGGACGATCATGGTTTCATCCAGCATGGTCTTTCCAGGTTGCTTGCCGGGCATAGCTGAAAGGTCTTGAACTAGGCTACCCAATGCTGCATCCAACCTGGGACCGCTCTCGTATATGGACATCACGAAACCTTTCGGCGCCAACGCGCCCCGACCATAGATCTGATCATGGTTGTCGGCCGGACCGTTGTTACCGTTGTACGAATTGGCGATCCATAAAAATCTTGCACCGGCATCGGCGGCGAGGATATTTCGCGCCAGCAGCATCGAAAGGCCGAGGTTACAGGTGCCCTTATCCTTGTCGGCCCCATAACGCTTCTTTTCCTCGTCCGTCACACTCAGAACTTTCTTGAAACGTGGGTCCATCAGGATCTTGAATGCGTACTGGTAGTGTGCCGTGTATTCGTCCGCTTTCCCGCCGATCGGCGCCTTGCCGGCATCTGAAACCTCTGAAATTCTGTTGAGCACTTCCCAACGTCTGGTTAAATCCGCACTTGATTGCGGGCCACCGTCGGCACCGGCAAAGCTGTCGAATACGCTGGAGGTGTTCAGATCAAGTCCTGCAAAGCGTGGATGCAACATTCCCGATCCTATCGAGGGACACCTCGCGTTCCACAAATCGACGCTCATGAATGTTGGGAACGTGTCGGAGTCTCTACGCTCGTGCTCCAGTTCCGACGCGATCAAGCTACCCAACGCCGGAATCTCCCTGGTGATTGCCGGGTTGAACGCACGTCCCGCCTGCGAGTGGTATTGGCCGGTGAAGTGAACAAGCGAGTTTTCCCACATCGAGCGGACCAACGAAGCTCGCGGCGCCCACTTTTCATAGTTTGGAAAGATCATCTTGGAGATCGAGAAATCCGAATTGACCTTCTGGATATCCAGATCGTGTGCCGTGTACTTGGTTTCCTTGAAGTCCAACGTCTCGTGCTGACTCATCGCGCCGCAATTTTGGATGTAAATAACATTGCGCGCACTCTTTCGAGGTGTCACTTTCTTGCTCTGCGCCTGAACCTGGCGCGGCCACGCTGCCGGGTCCAAGATCGTGGCGCCAACACTGATGCCGAATAATTTCAGCAATTCCCGGCGGCTTAGATCACTGATTTTTCGCATTGGATTTTCTCCTCGTTGCAAATTTTTGAATATCGATTGCGTATCAATGCGCGAAGCGCAAGCGCGCTAGCGCGCAGCCTCAATGATTGACTAAGAACTCCGTAGTATTCAGGAGCGCCCATTGAATGTCCTCGAGTCCGACTTTCTTATCTGTCGCGATGATGCGCTTTGCCACTTCGACCTCTTCAGCGTTTGGCCTGCGTGACAGAGTCGACAGAAACAGTTCCTCAATCATTGCATCGTCCGGTTTGCCGGACTTCAACAAGTTGGCTACACGCGTCGTTCCTTCCGCGCGTACGCGTTTGGTTACGATCGGCGAAGTCATCATCATCATCGCTTGCACGGGGCTGGCTACATTTTTATCGACTGGTGGAGTTGTCCGCTCGGCCTGGTAGTACGCCTGCATGAAAGCAAAGATCGAAGAATTCTCAGTGCCAGGTGTGGCGACCTTGACGCTTGACGGGTCGTACACCTGTTTGACGTAAGTGCGGGGCTCCTCGAACGCCGTGACGCGATTATTGACGTTTTGAATAGTCTTTATCGAGAAAGGGGCGTCCGTTGCCTGGGCGACGAGATCGACTGCTTCCGGCGGCGTCAAAACGCGGGCGAACCGCCGCGCATAGTAGGGAATATACGCCTGTTTCCACTCGCCCGGGAAACTGGTGGAAAGCTGGTACGCGTTGGATTTCATGATGGTCTTGATGACGCGCTGAATGCTGTATTTGTTCGCCCGGAAATCTTCAGCCAGAGCCTGCAACAATTCGGGATTGTTCGGCTGAATTGTCCACGGCGCCGGCGGTGGATTCTTCGGATCCAGCCGTTTCAGATCAAAACCATCGTAGGGCTCGACCAAACCTACGACCATCAACTTGGCCCAAACGATGTTGACCGCCGCGCGCGCGAACTGGATGTGAGACGGCAATATGCGGCCTAGAGCCTTACGAGGATCCTCGCCCGGCTTGGGTTTCTCGCCGGTCAACAAGAATACAGGTTGGTAGGTTTTGCCGTCGCGCGGGAAACGGCCTTCCGCCGGAGTGTAATAATTTCCGTCGTCGCCAGTGTTATATCCAGCAGCCAGGTCGTCAACCTGGGCTTGCTCACCATAGAAATTGCGGCCACTCCCGTCGCTGCTTCCGATGCTCCTCATGTTTCCAAAGAACGCCGCCTGCTGCCAGAAGTCGGTTCTCTTCATGCTGCCCAGGAACATATTGAAGCTGTCCGCATGGCCCGCTCCGTTGTGACAGGAAAAGCATTCGATGCTGATGCCGAGAAACACACGTCCGATATCGGACGTCATCCCATCAATCCAGTCGAGCCGGTTCAGGCCTTTGTAGTTGTCGCGATCGCTAAAGATTCCATCGCGAGCCGCAGTCTGGCCGACTGCATCATAGAAAGTCATGGCTGTCGCCAGGCCTCGCGAATTCTTGGTGGTGGGCGTCATCATGTCCGCGAACACTTCGTTATAGGGCCGGTCGACTTCGAGCCATTGCTTCGTCCAAAAATGAAAAGCCGCAGCTCGTGTTTGGAAAAGCTCGCCGTAGTGATAAGCCCACTGGTCGGCGAATTCCTCCGTGCCGATCAGAGAGTCGATCAGCTTGTCGCGCTTATTCGGATCCGTATCGGTCACGAATGAACGGACCTTGTCGGGTGTAGGCAGAAAACCCGTTGCATCCAGGTACGCCCGTCGCAAAAATTCCTGATCGCCAGCGAGGGGAGCATGGGGAACATGGTCGCGATCCATGCGTCCGAATATCCATTCGTCGACGAAATTCTTACGAGGTATCGGAGTCGATGGATCCCCGGCCGGCAAGGCTGAAGCTACTGCTTGAGTCAGGCGGCTGGCCTCCGCGGCTTTATCCTGCGGTGACAGCAATTGCTCATGCGCCGCTTCAATGCGTTCCTCTTGCTTCTGGCTTGGTTGAGGTGAGTCTTTCTGAGGCAGCTGCGCTGCGACGACGAACGTAAGACAAAAGACCAACGCGGTCGTTAGAACTAATTGCGGGAGCTTCATCAGTTCCTCCGATTTCTGAGTTGTTTCGACAGGGTGGACAATTGAATCCGTTATAGGTCCACGCGCATCCAGTGTCAAGAATTCCTTCAACACAAAAAGGGAGCGTTATCCCCGCCGACCGAGCGCGGTGAGTTCCGCTTCTTTGTCCTTATGTTTACCAAGGCTCGGCGCTCTTGATTCTCGTTAGAAGGTCAACTTCAAGCCGAGTTGAATCTGGCGCATCTTCGTGGACGTGGTGGTGATTCTTCCTACATTGGGATCCAGGTTTCCCGCCGCATCCCGGAACACCGTGTTGTTGGGTGCTCCAAAGTTAGGATGGTTGAGGAAGTTGAAAAGCTCTGCCCGAAACTCGAGGTTCTTTCCCTCGGCGAGCCGATTGTCCTTGGTGAAGGACAGATTCATAAGAAATTGTCCCGGCCGGATCATTGTATTTCGTCCGACATTACCGAAGAACCCCAACGGCTGAACGACAAAGTTCGAAGGATCGAAATAACGTTCAGGAGTCCAGTGACGGATCACGGGATTGTTGTTCCCGCCGGGCCGAAGGTCTGGTCTTTCATTACAGCTTTGCGCCACACAGCCGGACTGGCGAGGAGTCATTTGTATGTTGACCGGGAGGCCGCTGCGAATGGTATTGGTCCCGTTCACGGACCAACCACCAACAAGGTGACTGAGCAGGCTGCTTGACTGAGCTCCCCAACGATGGCCGGGTCCGAACGGCAACCCGTAGCTGTAGGCGAGAATGAAGTTGTGTTGAACATGCAGCGACGAGAGGCCGCGCTCCGAGGAAAGATCGTGCCCGTTGTACACAGCGAAACTCGCAGCTCCCGAGATCTGTTCTGCGCCCTTGATACCGGCTCCCCCTCCGTTGTCGATATTACGCGCCCAGGTGTACGAACCATTAAGTGAAAGTCCCGCCCGCGAGCGCCTTTCCACAACCATTTGAAGAGCGTTGTAAATCTGATCGCTAATCGGAGCGACGTACCGGTACGAGGTGTAATTCGGGTTGGGTACTTGCGCATCTGGTGGCGTGAACTGCCGGCCATCGCGAATCACTGACGGCCTCTGGTTCGGATTGTAAATCGCAAAGAGGTTCACGCCTCGTGTCCCAACGTAATTCGCTTTGACCACCAGGCTTTGACCCAGTTGCCTCTCCAGAGAAAACGTCCACTGCAGGGTGTAAGGGATCTTGGCCTCTAACGGCATCATTAAGGGCTCGCCGGCGGAACCGACCAGGTTCGGATCCTGGAACCCAAACGGAAACTTCAAATCCGGACGATTCACTGTGAATCGCTTCGAATAAGGAGGTGCTTCGAGCGCCAGTTGATAAATGTAGGCGAGAGGCATTTCCTTAAAGACCCCGAACCCGGCGCGTACGACAGTCTTCTGATCAGGAAAGGGAGTCCAGGCCAGGCCGACTCGGGGAGAAAGACCGTTGAGGCCATCCTTGATCCCGAAGAACGGATCTTTTTTAGTCAGCAGAACAAAATCTTTATCGCGATAGATATCTTTCAACACGGCCAATTTCCCATTCACTTCCCGTGGTGAACGAATACCTTCCCAGCGCAGACCCATGTTGAGCGTCAAACTCGGCCGCGCCTTGAAATCATCCTGGAAATAGACAGCCCCATAGCTTTGCCTCCAGCCGCGGTACACGTCTGCCTTCTGGGTACCCGGAGTTGTGAAGCCCAAAAGCTGAGTCGTATTGCGGGGATTGTTCGTCAGAAAGTTTTCAATAGTGTCCCAGGTAAAGGTTCCGCCGTAGACCCATGGTTCGTTCAGATGATTCATCTGATACCGCTTGAAGTTACCGCCCAGCGCGATCGAGTGCCGTCCCTTGTTGATCATGACGGAATCGTCGTAATCAAAGGTGTTGTCCACGAAGACGGCTGGACCGCTCAGATTCGGACCGATGGTCGAGCCCCCACCGCTGCCACCATAAAAATTGATGCCTGGAACTGAGTAGAGTCCCATCGGGACACCTTTGACCGGAGAAAGGCGCGGATCCAGGCCGGGCGCGTTGGGGAACTGGTCCCCACCCTGCGTGTAGTTATAAAAGAGGTGATCGTTGCGGCGGCTGAAACCGACTCGATAGGTATTCAGTACCGCAGGACTAAAAACATGTGTTTCCGAGATCGTCAGCAACAAGTAGCCGCCAACCTGGAAGCCGGTGAAGGGCTTTGGTGTCAATGCGAGGTACTGATCGATGCGAGAACTCTGATCTTTCGTGAAGCGCCCAAACACGCTATCCGCTTGCGAAAGTTGTTGGTCCAGCCGCACGATACCGAAATTCTCATCGGCATGCCAGCGGGGAACCGCATTGTAGTCGGCCACTCCCGCGCTTCGATAAGGGCCGTTAGGCAACGGCAGCAGATTCATGATCGGTATGATGTTCGGGTCTACCGGCAGGGTCCGAGTGACGATCGCTTCTTCGCGGGAGCAAGTGTCCCGTCCCGCCGGGCAGCCAGTGATGCGGCCTTGCCGCGTCTCTGCAGTGAGAACTGAGCCGAGAAAACTCGTTCCGGCACTTTGACGCACTCCTTCATAGTTCAGAAAGAAAAATGTGCGGTTCTTGCGGATCGGGCCTCCTACCGAGGCGCCGAATTGATTGCGCTTCAACGGGGCCTTCGGCAGCCGCGGATCCAGGAAATAATCTCGGGCGTCCAGCCTTTCGTTCCGCAGGAACTCAAAAACACTTCCGTGAAAACTGTTATTGCCCGATTGTGTGACTGCACTAACGACGCCACCCGATGCGCGGCCATACTGCGCTCCATAGTTGTTCTGCAAGAGCACGAACTCTCGGATCGCCTCGACGCCTAGTTGTTGTCCGAGAACGCTGCTCGCCGGCATTCCTTCGGATGGCGTTGAAATCTCCATGCCGTCCAGCAGGTATGTGGACTGCTGCGGTTTCGTCCCGCCAATCGAACGCCGCGCGGCACCTCCGCCGCCGGTGTACACCGCCTGCGTGGGAGCTGCCGCAATTTCCAAATCTGATAAGACGCCCGGCTGGATGCCCGTCAGATCCGCGAAACTACGACCATTCAGCGGCAATTCCCGCATGGCGCGCTCATCCACGAGAGCGGCAACCGTGGCGTTCGCTGTTTGAACCAGCGGCGCCTCGCCTGTGACCGTCACATTCTCGGCGACCGTGCCTACCTGCAAAGTGAAATCGACCACCGCCTCCCGAGCAACCGTCAAGGTGATCCCGGTACGGATCACCGTCTGAAAACCGGCCGCTTCTGCCGAGATGTCGTAACTGCCCAGACCCAGTTCCGGAGCACGATAGCGCCCGCCCTCGTCGGTGCGCACGGTTCGGCTGATTCCCTTCTCCACACTTTTCAGGCTGACTGTGACTCCGGGCACAACAGCACCGGTGGCGTCGCTAACGGTTCCCGAAATGGTTCCCGTCGTTACCTGAGCTACAGCAATTGCACTGAGGACGAAACAACACACGAATACCTTTGTCCAAAGCTTCAGTCTTTGCATAGGAGACTCCTCTCTTGCGCTGCGGTTCTCGCGCGAAAAAAAGCCCGTCGAAAAGAATTCGCTGCTCAGGATAAAAAAACTGAGTTGGTTATTTTTTGGTGAATGAATAGTACGTCAGAATTTCCGGGTGAAGGAAAAATTTGGTAGTGAATTTGAAATCCGGGGAAAGAATCGGGGTCAGACCATAATTTCCGTGTGGCAAATTGCGCTTAACCTAATTTTCGCCGAGGGGAATTAGGGTCTGACCCCGATTCTTTCCCCGGATTTCAAATTGACCCACTACCCAAAATTTCGTGCCTACAAACCTACACGACAAGGGCGGTGAAAAATACTTGACTCTGTCCATCGTGGGTAGTTACATCAGCCAACATCTCAAATCACTGGAGGCACGCCATGAAGTCGAAGAGACTGGGTCGGAGAGGGCTGTTGAAAGGCGGAGCGGCTTTCGTCGGCGGTCTGGCCATGGGAGGACTGCGACCCGCGAGCGCCCAGGAGAGCGGCTCAAAGTTGATTCACGATGCGAATATCCGCCCTCTGGGTGAGGTATCGCGTTTTGAACGAAAGATCGTGCGTGGCGGCTTCGGCGGCAGCAACGCGAATGCGTTAACGCCACTTCAGGATCTCCATGGAATTATCACGCCGGCAGACCTCCACTTCTACGTCAACCATGAAAACGGCGCCACTCCGGATATCGATCCGAGACAGCACCGGCTGCTGATCCACGGAATGGTCGACCGCCCTGTGGAATTGACGATGGACGAGATCAAGACTCTGCCCTCGGTAAGCCGTATCTGTTTCGTCGAGTGCAACGGCAACAGCGGTTCCCAGTTCGATAAAAACGCAAAGACGGCCCAGGACATCCACGGACGCAGCAGTTGCTCGGAATGGACCGGCGTTCCGCTTTCACTCTTGCTGAAAGAAGTTGGTGTTCAGCGAGGGGCAGAGTGGGTGATTGCCGTTGCCGCCGATCCGAGCCGGCACGCGCACAGCTTGCCGCTCGCGAAGGCGATGGATGACGCGATCGTCGCGTATGCCCAGAATGGCGAAGCCTTGCGGCTCGAAAACGGTTACCCATTGCGAATCATCCTTCCGGGCTGGAGCGGAAGAATTAATGTGAAGTGGCTGAACCGGATCAAGCTCACGGATGAGCCGTACATGAATCGGCAGGAGACGTTTGCATATATGGAGCAGGGCCCCGCGGGCATGGGCACGTACGCGTATGCGGGTCCCAAAGCGTTTGCCTACCATCATGAGTCGTTCGTGAAATCCATCATTACCTTTCCTTCGGGCGGACAACGTCTGCCCCGGCGCGGAATATACGAGATCTCCGGCCTGGCCTGGTCCGGCGCCGGCGTCATCCGAAAAGTGGAAGTCTCGACCGACAACGGAAAAACCTGGAAGGACGCACAGCTTCAGGATCCGATCATTCCATATGCGTTCACCAGGTTTCGCCTTGGGTGGAAGTGGGACGGCGGCGAGGCCATACTTCAATCGCGCAGCACGGATGAGCGCGGCAATATTCAACCGACGCCGCAACAGGTCGGCGGCACGCCGAATCCTTCGTCGCCGAATCAGGTGAGCATCTGGGGTTCCGATAATTCGGAGGCCTGCCGCAGTTTGCTCGGCGATGAACTTTGTTCGAAGCTTCCCGTAAGGGCGCAGAGATCGATCATCCAGAGCTGGAAAGTAAACCGCGACGGAACGGTCGTGAATCCGATGCCCGACATGGCAGGAATAGCGCCGGCCCTTCTCAATGGGGCGCACGACCACTAGAGAGGAGAACTACAATGCATTGGTCTCGCGCACTTGTGCTGGTGATCGCATTGGCAGCCGTAACCGAAGCCCTCGCGCAGTTGCCGACATATGGCGTCGGCAGAACGCCGAGCGCGAAGGAGATTCGCGATCAGGACATCACGATAGGACCGTCGGGCAAAGGGCTCCCCGAGGGACGCGGTACCGCAGTGCAAGGCGCAGCGATTTTTGAAAAGCGGTGCGCGCATTGCCACGGTGTCAACGGCGAATCCGAAGGTCAGTTTCCCGCTCTGTCTGGACCGAAAGCCCGTGTGGTGGAGTATCCGTTTGCCACGACCATATGGGACTTCATCAACAGCGCGATGCCCCGCCGTGTGCCCGACATCGGCACGCGCGATGGATCGCTCACAGCCGAAGAGGTGTACGCTCTGACGGCCTTCATTCTGTATCGCAACGGAATTATCAAGGAGACTGACGTACTCGACGCCGCCAGTCTGCCGAAGATCAAAATGCCGAAGCGCGATCCGCACCTCGACAAAGTGGCGCCCCATTAGTCGAAAACTGCAGTTTTCGATTAGCATGTTCCAAGCATTTCATGTTGAATCGAGCACGTAGTCGCGCGGCTTTAGCCCGCGTTCCGGGCT
>Ga0075425_100003503_pt1 | contig 15975 bp, 14 predicted proteins | sample SoiMethybrSBSTD4_FD_75300 | JGI IMG/M metagenome (GOLD analysis project Ga0075425, IMG submission 75300) | Bulk soil microbial communities from a Populus tree surrounding site in Tennessee, USA - Soil MetaG P. TD hybrid SBSTD4 | ecosystem: Environmental > Terrestrial > Soil > Tree plantation... | reverse complement strand
TGGCTGGCCGACGTCGGTTTCGGCGATTCCTTTCTCGAACCGCTACGTCTAATTCCAGACATTGAGCAGGAACAAGAGATCGGTTGTTTTCGTATCGTTGTCATAGAGGACACCAGAATCGTGCAGCGCCGAATCCAGGACGGCACATGGAAGTCGCAGTATCAGTTCACTCTGCAGCCCCATCCGTTAAGCGACTTCGACGATCGTTGCCGTTTTCAGCAAACCTCGACGGATTCCCATTTCACTCGTCAACGCATATGCACTCTCCCTACCGCCGAAGGCCGCATCACCCTCTCCGACCTCAAACTGATCCGCACAACACGCGCAGGAAGAGAAGAAAGCATCCTGAAAAATGAGGACGAGTGGCGCGCCGCTCTGGAGAAATACTTCGGAGTGAAATTGTGAAAGCTCGTGGTCCGGAACGACGGACCATCTTCCATTCCAACCATGTCCTCGTGAGCGAAGAGAGGCGAACGTCGGACACAGTCGAAGCATCCCCTGTTCGGCGCGGACGCCAAACGACCCTGCGGCTATTTGCACCACTGCTCCGCACGGCCGCAACCCTGGCCCTCTTCTTTCTGCCGTGCATCGTCTCCTCCCAAACATCCCGTGCCAAGTTCGAAGACCATATCCAGGCCTACGTCCGCAACGGTGACTTCAGCGGTTCGGTGCTGGTTGCAAAATCAGGCCACGTTGTTTTCCAGAAATCCTACGGCATGGCGAATTACGAATGGGGCATCCCCGATTCAGAAAAGACGAAATTCCACATCGCCTCGGTCACTAAGACCTTCACGGCGGCGGCCATTGTCTTACTCGAACAGCAAGGAAAACTGAAGATCACCGATTCGCTCAGCAAGTACATCCCCGGCTACCTGAACGGCGACCGCATCACGATCGAGCAGATCCTTACGCATAGCAGCGGCCTGCCGGACTACTATTCGCTTCCTGAATATTCAACCAAAAAATTTCAGCGCGTGACCTTGCCCGATCTCATCGACTGGGTGAAGACCAAGCCGCTTGATTTCCTGCCCGGCAGCAAGAATAGCTACAGCAATACCGGCTATGGATTTCTCGCTTACATCATCGAGCAGGCATCCGGCAAATCCTACGACCGGTTCATCAGCGAAGAAATCTTGCACCCCGCCGGCATGAGGGATACAGGCACTCTGCGCGACGACCTCCTGATTGCGAATCGCGCCGATGGCTATCAGCCTGCGCTGGGAACTCCCGGCCTACGCAACGCGCCGTTCTACGACAAGACGATCCTTACCGGATCAGGATCGCTTTACTCCACGACTGGTGACCTGTACGCATGGTGCCGCGCCATCGAATCGCACCGATTCTTTGATATGGGCAAGCTTGCCTACCCTTACGGTTGGGGCACGCGCGAGACAAAGAGCAAGCACAAGTACATTGAGCAGAGCGGACGTGATCCAGGATTTGCCTCCCACGTCGCTCTCTTTCCCGACGATGACCTGATCGTCATCGTGCTGGGCAATCTGGAAGACGCGGGCGTCAACGTAATGGCCGACGATCTCGCCGCGCTCGCACTCGGTGAGAATCCGCAACCTCCTGTCCCTCGAACAAAAGCACACTCCGACGTTGCGGGCGCCGACGACTTCACCGGCCGTTATGAAGTCAATCCGACATTCCTGATCGATGTGCGCGCCGAAGGGCAAGGCCTTTACCTGCGCGGCACAGGCGGCGACTACCTCCCGCTCGAGCCCCTTGGCAAAGACTCATTCTTCTATCGTCAGCTTTACGTGAAAGTTGCCTTCCAGCGCGATAAGACTGGCAAAGTTGTGACGCTACTGTGGAGCGGCGACTATCCCTGCAAAAAAGTAAGTGACAAGCCGCAGCCGTAGCCGTAGCTGGATTCTTCTCACCACAGAGACACGGAACCAGAGAGAAGAGAAATAATCAGCATTTGGCACTTGGCAGTTAGCATTTAGCCCAGTTTTTTATGTGGCCTGGGGAGCGGAGATTCTTAACGGAATGTCATCCCGAGCGAAGATGGAGGCGCGGCTACGCGCCGAAGCGAGTCGAGGGACCTTGCGCCTGCTTGCGGTACCACGGCTGCGTTGGATCTCCCCACCACAAGTGCTGGCGAAGAAGCCTAATGCACAGATTCGTGCAAAATGGATCGTCAAAGCCTGCAGTGCCGGAGACGCCCGCGGGGGTCCTTCGACTCTCCGTCGTGTCCGCTCCGGCTTCGCTCAGGATGACAGTCATAAGTTCAGACCACACCAGAAACTAGAGCGCTTAAGCCAACGTGCTTTCGTGCTGAAAAACGCCTTCGTGACAAAAGGCAGCCGAAGCTTGCCGTCAGCACTACTGAGAAAATTCTGTCCTTAAACTTTGCGCCGAGCGCCTTCACAGAGTCGCGGAAACTGTAAAGAAGCTCCCAACGGAGGCCAGCCCCGCGTTTCTCTGTGTCTCTGTGGCCTCTGTGGTGAAAATGCTCCCAAAACAAAACGGCAAGCCGAAGCCTGCCGTCGAACCCGATCGAAATCCTGATCTACTTCGCGCCGAGCGCCTTCACTCGCGCCGACAAACGCGACTTGTACCGCGCTGCCGTATTCTTGTGCAGCACACCCTTCTGAATAGCCTTATCGAGTGCGGAGACTGTCGCGCGATACGTTGTGTCGGCCGCTGCCTTGTCACCCTTGGAGATTGCCTCCCGCATTGCGCGCAGGGCGCTACGCATTTGTGACGTGTTTGCCCGATTGGTAGCCGTGCGCTTGGCGGTCTGACGGGCGCGCTTCAGCGCAGAAAAATGATTAGCCATGCTGTTTTGATTACCTTCGTTTCTCGAGAGAGATATTCCGGTGGGTACCGAATACGTTATTGTACGAGACTAAGTCCTGACTGGTCAAACGGATGGACAAGATCCTGGAGCGTCTTAAGGTCCTCATCGACTCCTCCACGCCCATCGTGGTGATGGAGACGGTCGAAGAGGTGCGTGCTGTGCGCATGGTGCGCGCCGCCTGCGCCGCTCTTAACCTCGCAGCCTTTGAATGGACAATCGCCAGCGGACTGGCACGTTGTGGGACAAATCCCATCACCGCCATCGAAGCGGGTGCCTTCGATCCGGGCGGCTACCGCGGCGGCCAGGTCAACGATATCGCCGAGAGCGCCAAGGCGCTCTACGACAGCCGCGAGCCCGCCAAGATGCTCGCCAACCTGGAAGGCATTTCCGTAGAAGCCGCCTTCATCCTCAAAGACCTGCAGCGCCACATGGACGACCCCGTGGTTGTGCGCCGCCTGCGCGACGTCGGCCAAAAGTTCGCGACGAATCGACGTACCGTCATTCTCACTGCTCCCAAAATCTCCATCCCACCCGAACTTGCAAGTCTGGTGGAGTACCTGGAACTGCTGTTGCCCGATCGACAGCGCCTGCGCCAAATCATTGACGAAGTGCTGGTCCGGGTCTCGAAGACGCACACGCTGCAAAGACGTCTCGACCCTGCGGGCATCGATGCCATGGCCGAGAATCTCCGAGGGCTTACAGAAGAAGAAGCCGAGCGCGCGCTCTCGCAGGCGCTGGTGGCACGCTACGCTTTGTGTCCGGAAACCGTGACCGACGTCCTCGAAGCCAAGAAAGCACTCTTAAAGCGCTCTGAGATGCTCGACTTCGTCGAGGCCTCCGACACGCTGGCCAGTGTAGGTGGACTCGACAATCTCAAACACTTTCTCGCGCAGCGACGTGGCTCCTGGGAAGAGCAGGCCCGCGCCTTCGGGCTCGATCCACCGCGCGGAGTAATCATTCTCGGCGTACAAGGATGCGGCAAGAGCATGTGTGCCCGAGCCATCGCCGGAGAATGGAAGTTGCCGCTCGTCAAGTTCGATACTGCTGCCGTCTACGACAAGTACATCGGCGAAACCGAGAAGCGAATTCAGAAAGTCTTTCAGGTCGCCGAGGGGCTTGCTCCGTGCGTGCTTTGGATCGACGAACTGGAAAAAGTCTTCGCCGGCAGCGGCCCAGATTCCGCCTCTGCCGACGCAGGCGTCTCGTCGCGCTTGCTCGCCTCGTTTCTCTCCTGGATGCAAGACCGCAAGGCGCCCGTGTTTGTGGCCGCCACCTGCAACAACGTGAACGTGCTTCCGCCCGAGTTGATCCGCAAGGGCCGCTTCGACGAACTGTTCTTCGTTAACCTGCCCAGCACAGCCGAGCGCAAGCAGATCTTCGGGATTCAACTCACAAAGCGCAAGCGCAGACCGGAAGACTTCCGTCTCGACCAGGTTGCTGCCGCTGCGCGCGGTTTCTCCGGCGCCGAAATCGAATCGGTTGTGCAGACAGCCCTCTACGCGGCCTACTCCCAAAAGCAGCAACTCTCAGCCCAGCACTTACTGGATGCCATCCAATCCACCGTACCACTCTCAACCACGCGCGCCGAAGAGATCGAAGCCCTGCGCCAATGGGCCCGCCAACGCGCCGTCCCCGCCTCGTCCGCGGGCGCGAAGGCCGAAAGCGCCTAGCCCCCTCGCGCTATCACTCACGTGGGAAGGGCCGCCCCGGCTGTTCGGTCGAGCGTTAGCTCGAAGTTTGGTGCTGCATCCATCGCCTCGAAGTTTGATCCCAACCAAGCTCTGTCATCCCGAGCGGAGAGAGGCGCAGCCGAACGGAGTCGAAGGACCCGGTGTTCGATCGCGATACTCGATGCGCTTCTGCGTTTTTATGACTGGGAACTGCCCGGCGCTCGGGAGTGCATCGAGGAGGAGTGCGTCACTGCTGGGGTGCCGCTTGCGAACGCGGGATCCCTCGACTCGCTTCGGCGCTTGCGCGCCTCTATCTTCGCTCGGGATGACATGGCTTCTTATCGGATGTTGCTGTTGGCAATCATCGGTAAGCCAAGCCCAGTCATAAGGTTTTCATTCCTTCGTCCCTCTGCACGAAGTCCGACGAGCGAGAAGGGAGAATTCACCGCTCATTCGCCGACCACTCCCAACTCCAGCTCCTGCAATCGCGCGCTCTCGCCAATGATCTCGACCTCCGCGATCTTGTCCGCTTTGAACGTGAAGCGCAGGGCACGTTGCAGCCGTCCAGCCGGAGCCATTACGAGTCCCACATTTCCATCCACCAGCGCGGGCTGTACGAATCGTGCCAGTCGCGCAAACGTGATCGCACCCTTGGCCCAGTTCGCCGCACCATGAATCTCACTCGGTGCGCCAGCAGCCCCAACAGCCGCATCCAACCGAACTACCACCTCTGGATCGAGTACAGTGAGAAGCCCTTCAAAGTCGCCCGCGCGCAGCGCACGAAGAAACGCATCCACCACTTCGCGCTGCCGGTTCAGATCGGCTGACGTGCCGGCTCTTGCCCCCTGCACGCGTCGGCGCGCCCGGCTCGCAAGTTGACGCGCTGCCTCCGCCGAGCGTCCCACAATCGGCGCGATTTCCTCGAATGGCACTGCGAACATGTCATGCATCACGAAAGCCAGCCGCTCTGCGGGAGCCAATCGGTCCAGCACAACCAGCAAAGCCAGTCCCACCGAGTCGGCCAGCAAGGCTTCCTGCTCGGGATCACTTCCGGCTTCGTGAGGAGCGACAGGCTCCGCTGTCTGCGCCTCCAATGTTTCCTCGCGGCGAGCCGTGCGCGACCGCAGCATATCCAAGCAGACGTGTCCGACCACGGTCGTCAGCCATCCGCCGAGATTCTCGATTGTGCCAGCGTCTGAGCGGCTGAGCCGCAGCCAAGCTTCCTGCACTGCGTCGTCCGCTTCGGTTGACGAGCCGAGCATGCGGTAAGCCACCGCCCGCAAGTGTCCTCGGTTCTCCTCAAATCGTTTCGCCAGCCACTCATGTTCGTGCATCGGTCACACTCCTCCATCGCTATTCGTCACAGGACTGACGACTGAAACCTAGTTTATGTGACAGGGAGATCGACCTCATGCAAGCACATACGAAGGATCTGGCAATGAAATGCGATATCCTCTTCGACTTTGCCACCATTCCCGTCCTGGAACAGTCCAAGCTTCTCTTATCTACCGTCGTCCCGCGCCCGATTGGCCTGAATTGTGAGTCTCGATGGCAAGGGTCAACTGAATGCGGCGCCATTTTCCTTCTTCAACGCCTTCGCTCTGAATCCGCCCGTCGTGGGTGTCGGCATCGGCAGTCGCGAATCCGGTCAACCCAAGGACACCCGGCGCAATATTCGCGATACGGGAGAGTTTGTGATTAACCTCGTGTCGGAGGACATGGCATCAGCGATGAATGTCACCGCCATCGACTTCGAGTCCGGTGTCAGTAAACTTTCCGAGGCCGAAGTGAACACGTGCCCTTCCATTCATATCAAGCCGCCCCGCATTGCGGGCAGTCCGGTTGCGATGGAATGCGAGTTGATGCAGATCGTGGATCTGGGACCGGAGACTGGACTGGTCCTTGGCCGGGTCGTGGCGATGCACGTGCGCGAGGATGTCATTCTCGACGCCGAGAAGCACTACATTGATACTCCTAGGTTGAGACTCATTGCCCGAATGCACAGTGGCTGGTACGCGCGCACTTCTGACCTCTTACAGATCGACCGCATTTCTCGTGCGGGCTGGGAGGCTCGAAAGAGAAGCTGACCCAATCGTCGGCCATAACGAGCGCGGGTTTGAAAGCAACGTTCGAAATTAGATGTTGCGCGTCGCCGGCCGACCATGCGCATCAAATAAAGTGGCGTGCGGTCACAAATTTTCGCCGGGTTTCGTCTTGGTTGTGACAAACCAAAATCAACCTTTACGAGAAGGAGACATACGACATGCAAGCACGCATAAAAAGTCCCGCCCTGATCTTTCCTGAAGCCATGAAAGCCATGCAAGCCCTGGCTGCCACCGCGGAAGGCAGTGGCCTGCCCGAGCGCACGATTGCCCTCGTTCACCTCCGCGCCAGTCAGATCAACGGCTGTAGCGTTTGCGTCGACATGCACTATCGAATGGCCAAGAAACTCGGCGAGACCGACGAGCGCCTGTCCACCGTCGCGGCCTGGCGCGATGCTCCCTACTTTACCGACGCGGAGCGAGCCGTTCTGGCGCTCACCGAATCCGTTACGCGACTCAGCGACACGGCCGATCCCGTGCCCGACGACATCTGGAACGAAGCGGCCGGTCACTACGATGAAAAGAAGCTGGCCGCTTTGGTTCTTGCCATCGCCACAATTAATGTCTGGAACCGCCTCAACGTCGCCACCAGGCAGGTGGCAGGGGAATGGATAAAGTCGCCTGCGGCTGAAGACAGACTGAAGAACCTTGCGGCCGTCCGATGACTCTGCGGGCTCCAGCCGTCCTGCAAGAACAAAAGGGGTGAAGCGCAAGATTCGCTTCACCCGTCTTCTTTCCCAAGGTTCCTAGCAAGGAATAAGGAATAATGACTCGCCGTCCGCTTGTGAGCCTCCCATTGACTCCCTTTCCCACCCGCGCTAGGCTAATCTGAATGGTGTTTGCTTGCACTCTCAGGAGCGAGCATTTCGGCTGGTTCCATCTCCACGCAATCCAAACATGTGGCGCGGGCACTCCTGCCCGCGGATTGTTGTGTACGCGACCCTGGAATGCACGGAATTCGTTTCCCGCGTGAGAGCCTGATATTTCCAGGTGCTTGCCCTGGAAGTGGAAGAACGGTTGAGCAAGCTCGGGTAAATCGCCGGCCGTAAGGTCGGCCCGACGGGCCATGCGCCTGTCTCGAATCGGGGGCCCCTTCGGAGGATTGCACCAGCGTCGGAATGAAGAAAAGCATTGCAGTAGGTTCCAACATTGAAACCCTGTTCGGCACGCGCGATGAGAACCTGCACGTGCTGGAAGACGGCCTGAACATCACCATTGACTTGCGCTCCGACGGTCTGGAAGTCGAGGGCGCCCCCCGCGACGTAGCCCGCGCAGAGCAGGTTTTCGCCGACTACGACCACCTTCAGCGATCTGGCTACACCTTCAACAACGGCGACTTGAATAGCATGCTGCGCGTGCTGACCGCCGATCCTAAGGTCACGCTGCGTGGTCTCGCCGAAGCCGGCAAGCAGCGCTCCTTCGGCCGCCGCACCGTGCAGCCTAAGAGCGTCAATCAGCGCCGCTACCTCGAAGCCATCGAGAAACACGACATGGTGTTCGGCATCGGTCCGGCGGGCACCGGCAAGACCTACCTTGCGGTGGCCATGGCCATCTCAGCGCTGCTAGCCAAGCGCGTTAACCGCATCATCCTCGCGCGTCCCGCGGTCGAAGCTGGCGAACGCCTCGGTTTCCTGCCCGGAACGTTGCAGGACAAAATTGATCCCTACCTGCGTCCACTCTACGATGCGCTCTACGACATGCTCGACCCGGAAAAGGTCGATCGCTATCTGGAAAAGAATGTCATCGAGATTGCGCCCATTGCTTTCATGCGCGGACGCACGTTGAACGACTCCTTCGTCATCATGGATGAGGCCCAGAACACCACCTCCGAGCAGATGAAGATGTTCGTCACTCGCCTGGGGTTCAATTCGAAAGCGGTGATCACGGGCGACATCACGCAGATCGATTTGCCCAATGCCCGCCGCAGCGGCCTGGTCGAGGCAGTCGATGTCCTTAAGCCGGTAGAAGGTCTCGCCTTCGTCTACTTTGACGAATCCGACGTGGTGCGTCATCACCTGGTGCAGCGCATTATCCGCGCCTACGACGACCACAAGACGCGCGTGGCCGAGCAGCAAATGCTGCTGTCACTCGAAGCCAAGGCCGCCGAGGCGCGGGCAACCGAAGCAAAGCCCGTTGAAGGTCGAACAGGAGATGCGAACGTCATCGCAGAAAATGCCGTTGCCAACGGCGCCGCGTCGTCCAGCAGTTCACCTCCTTCCCAGGAGCGAATCGTCCTCCCGCTACCCGGAGGTCGCGCCAACGAATAAAATTGATGTGGACCGAGCGGGAGGGCCACGGCCCTCTCTTTGTGTTTTGGAAGATCGCTTGGGAACATTTTGGAAGATCGGTTTGGGAAAGACATGGACTTCAGTCGTGCCGGAAAGTAGCGCCGGCATCCTGCCGGCTGTCCTGAGAGCCTGCCCTGAGCCTGCCGAAGGGGCGTCTCTCGGCTCAGCGGCTGTCGGCGAATTGTTGGGCGGAGCGCACAGCAGAGTCTGCGCAAGTCGGCAAGGACACTGAGTTTACTCATGCGACGAGGCACTGAATCAACGAGACGGGAAGGGCACGAGTTCACTCGTGGCGGCAAGGCGCTGAATGTACATTGGCGCTTCAGCGCCTGAGGTGAGCTTCTCTTGGTTATCGTTTCCTCGCTCAGTCATGCCACCAAGGACCGCTCGGACACCGGGCTTTGCCCCTGAGGCGATTTCCTTGGTCTCGGGAACCACTAACCCAGTTCTCGTCGTCGCGGCCAACATCGTCAACCTCGAATGATCATTCTCCACAAACCCGTTCCTAGCGCGACCGAGAGCTCCCTCAACGCGTTTGTCACCAGGGCGAAGCATGCGGTCGGCCTGCGTGGTTCGGTCAGCATCCTGCTCACCAACAATCGCGAGCTGCGCGCCCTGAACCGTCAATTCTGCCACAAAGATAAGCCCACCGACGTGCTATCGTTTCCTTCAGAAGTGGTTGGCGCACGACGCTTTGTCGGAGATATTGCGATCTCTGTCGAGATTGCCGCAAAAAATGCCAAGCGACTCGGACACTCCACTGCCGACGAGGTGAGGATCCTGATCTTGCACGGACTCCTTCATCTGGCCGGGTACGACCATGAGACCGATCATGGCGAAATGGCGCGCACGGAAGAAACGCTGCGCGGCAAACTCAAACTCCCCGTCGCTTTGATTGCGCGCAACGAGTCCACATTGAACTGCAGGAAGGGCAGATCACAGTTGCGAGAGGTTCGAGGCAGGATGGCAATGCGCGCCCGCGCCACACCAAGGCGGCCTCGATGAGCTACGCCCTGGCACTCTCCGCGGTTGGGTTCGTGTTGCTCCTGCTGGTTGCGGTTCTCACCCTGGTTTCCTACGTAGACCGCCTTTACACCGAGATTGGCAAGTTTCTGGCACGCGAATTTCAGGACAACATTGACGCGTTCGAACAGAAGGTCGAGTCCAAGCTGCGCGTCGGCAGGCCCCGCGCCTCACTTTCCATGGCCATTCTGGTGCAAATGACCATGGCGGCCATCGCCCTCCTGGTCGGCTTCACAGTCTTCAGCGACCAGGCCTGGAACGTTCAGGAAATTCTCCAAGCGACCCTGAGCCTCATTCTCATCATCATCGTATTCAACCGGTTCCTGCCGTTTGTTCTGTTCTCCCGCACAAAAGGAGAATGGCTTGCGCGCTGGGTCCTGCTCCTGCGCCTGATGATTTACGTGGTCCTACCCATCACTCTGGTTTTGGGATTTTTGCAGTCCGTTACCTCTCTCACGCGGCAGCAATCAGAAGAACAGCCGGAAAGCCCCGCCGAGGCGGTGGACGCTCTCATTGAAGCCGGACAGGAAGAGGGCATCATCCAGGAAAGTGATCGCGATCTGATCCAGTCGGTCGTCGAGTTCAGTGGCAAAACCGTGCGCGACGCTATGAAGCCCCGGCCGGAAATCGTCGTTGTTCCCGTGGATTGGACGGTCGAAAAGTTCATTGAGCTACTACGCTCCAAGCCCTTTTCGCGGGTCCCCGTCTATCGTGATTCGATCCACAACATTGTCGGCATCGTGTATGCCCAGGATGTACTACAACTACCGGATACCGAGGCGCCAACGCGTACCGTTGAGTCCATCATGCGTAAGGATGTCTATTTTGTCCCGGAGATCAAACTCGGAAGCGACCTCTTACGCGAAATGCGCAGGAACAACATCCGCATGGCGATCGTGGTGGATGAATATGGCGGCGTCGCCGGCTTGGTGACCATCGAGGATCTGGTAGAAGAGATAGTCGGCGAAATCCGCGACGAACACGAAAAGTCGCAGGTCATCAAGGAAAACGACCATTCCTATATCGTTCCCGGCAACATGGATGTCGACCATCTCGGAGAATTGTTTGGACTCCGCCCTGAAGGCAAAGAAGCGACCACCGTGGCCGGTCTGGTCAGCGAGTTGGCTGGCCGCATCCCGCAAAAAGGCGAAGTTATCGAGGAGGACGGCCTCCGCTTCGAAGTCCTCGAATCCACCGATCGCCGGGTCGAGCGCGTCAGAATTGCGACAGTCGAACCGCGCCAGATGAAACTCATTTAGCCCGCCATATGCCCGCATCCCCTTAACCACCAAGGTTTTCTTTGCGCCCTTTGCGGTTACTGTTGAGGTGTACTCCTCGCTCACAACTCTCGGTGCTCACTTCGCAAAGCTGTAAGATAGTCTCAATGGCCTTCCGCTCCGGATTCGTGTGCATTCTCGGTCGTCCCAACGCCGGCAAGTCAACTCTGCTCAATGCGTTAGTGGGAGAGAAACTCGCCATCATCAGTCCTAAACCGCAAACGACCAGAAATCGAATCCAGGGAATCATTCACCTGCCCAAGCAGGGCAAACGTCCCGGCGCGCAAATTGTTCTCATTGACACCCCGGGAGTCCACAAGCCGGATAGCTCTCTGGGCCGCAAGATGATGGTGGAGGTGCGGGAAGCCCTTGAAGGCTGCGACTTGATTCTCCTGATCGTCGATGTAACGCGCCGCTTCACTCCGGCCGACGAATTTGTGCTGAACACCACTAAACAAGCCGGAACTCGTGTCTACCTCCTGTTGAACAAGATTGATCTGCTCAAGGACAAAAGCAAACTCCTGCCTATCATCGAGGAGTACCGCAAGCTGCAGGACTTCAAGGAGGTTATTCCCCTGTCGGCGTTGAAGCGAGACGGTCTTGATTTGCTACTGAACCAGGTCGCCAATGCTTTGCCAGCCGGTCCGCCATATTTCCCCGAAGATCAACTTACCGACCAGCCAGCGCGATTTATGGCCGCCGAACTCATCCGCGAGCAGGTTCTGCTCGATACCAAGGAGGAAGTTCCACATGCCACAACTGTCCTGGTCGAACAATTCGAGGAAGGTACCCGGCTGACTCGCATCTCTGCCGTAATTTACTGTGAGCGCGAGAGCCAGAAAGCCATCCTGGTCGGTAAGGGCGGACAGATGCTGAAAAAGATCGGCACCGGCGCCCGCTTGCAGATCGAACGGATGTTAGGCACGAGGGTCTTTCTGGAACTCTTTGTGAAAGTGCAGCCCGGCTGGCGGGATGCCCGCGCCTTCGTAGACGAACTCGATTGGCGACGACAACTGGAGAACCTCACCGCTCCTCCCGGACATGAAAAGTCAGAGCGCTAGGTACCTCTCGGCTTATCCATGTCATCCCGACCGGAGTGGAGGGACCTTGTGTTCCCGATGAGACGACGCTGGACTGGCCAATCAAAGCATTGTGGCTTTGCCCTCCATGTCGGTAGAATCGGCAGCAACGGGGTCGCATCTAAATTGTGAGCAAAGGGAAGCCTGTATGGAAGTGGAAACGTCGAACGGCTGCTTCGATCCGGATAAGTTAACTCTCAAGTTGAAGGTCACCTTGGCAGCCGACCGGAATGCCGTCGATCCCGTCGTGCAAGGAATTATGGACGTCGTTCGCAGTATGCAATGTGCGACCGGCAAAGAAGATGCAATCGAGTTGGCTCTTACCGAAGCTCTCGCCAATGCGGTGGTGCATGGCGCTAAGGGCGATCCCCAAAAAATCGTCGAATGTCACGTCGCCTGCGACGAAGCCCGCGGCATGCTGATTGTCGTCCGCGACCCGGGTCCTGGTTTTGATCCCTCCAGCATCCCCAGCCCAGTCATCGGTGAAAATATTTATTCGAACCACGGCCGTGGCATCTTCCTGATTAACCAGTTAATGGACGAAGTTCAGTTCAAGAACAACGGCAAAGAAATCCATATGTTGAAGAGAGTGAAGGAATAAGCAAATGTAGATCGTTCGTGCGGACCTTCACTGTCGACACTCATTCGGGTACCCCACTCTCATCTTTCGCGCTTTTGCGAAAGATAAGGTGGGCTTGGCACATAAGTAGCCGTCAGCTCTCAGCCTTCAGCTTTTAAATCTCAGCCTTAAACTTTCGGGGTTGGGTTGCGCGGGTTGGAGGCATGGGAGGGGCAAAGCGTAGCCCTATTCGTTCTTGCCCCGTGCACTCGGGCGGTGGTTAGCTATTGGATAATGAATAGCCTTGGGAGCCTCCAGGATGCGCCGTAATCCTTCCGACCGTGGGTCGACCGGAGCCACGATCGTGGCTCCAATCGCATCTTAACGCGATTGGCAGGCATTCCATAAGCCGCCTGCATGACAATTCCGGACTTGAAAGAGGCCTAAGCGGGTTTTCAATAACTTAGCTTGAAGAGAATATAAAACACCGCCGGTTCCGCGTAGTCTTACCTCGCACAGGAACACAAGGTCCCTCCACTCCGAACTCCGGCGCTCCGCGCGCCGGAGTTCTCCGGTCGGGATGACAGCTGCGGGAGGGAACTGAGAACCGATAGCCGAGACCTGATAGCCGAGACCTGAAATCTGAGAGCTGAAAGCTGAGTGCTGAAAGCTGTAAGCCGACGCTAAGACCTAAGACCTAAGACCCGAAACCTGATCTTCTCACTCTTTCGCCGCAATCCCCAACGCCTTCATCTTGCGATACAGATGACTTCGCTCGAGGCCGAGCGTTTCTGCCGTACGGCTAACGTTGCCGTGGCTTTCGTCGAGCTTTTTCAAGATGTAATCACGCTCATAGGCGTCGCGCGCCTGGTGCAACGTGGAGAATTCAGTCCCGGCCGAACGCCGTGTGCCATCTCGGTAGACCAGCGGAGGCAGGTGTTTGCGTTCAAACTTTGTGGTTGTCGGATTCATAATGACAATCCGCTCAATCACATTGCGCAGTTCGCGCACGTTGCCCGGCCACGAGTACCGGGCGAGCGTTTGAATCGCGTCATCGGTAATTTCGCGCGAGCGGCGACCGTACGCCGCTGCAAATTCCTTCAGGAAGTACCGTGCCAGCAAGGGGATATCTTCCTTGCGCTCACGCAACGGAGGAACGAAGAAGGGAATTACGTTGAGCCGGTAAAAGAGATCTTCGCGAAAATTGCCTTTTGAAATTTCCTCTTCCAAATCTTTGTTGGTGGACGCGATCACACGCACGTCAACTGTGATCGTGTCAGATCCGCCCACCGGCGTGAAGCGCTGTTCGTCCAGTGTTCGCAATACCTTAGCCTGAGTTTTCAAGCTCATGTCGCCGACTTCGTCAAGAAAAAGCGTGCCCCCGGTGGCTTTCTGGAATTTTCCTTCCTTGTCCGAACTTGCGCCCGGAAATGATCCCTGGCGGTGGCCAAACAATTCGCTTTCAATCAGATCCTCGGGGATGGCGGCGCAATTCACCTCCACAAACATTTCGTCTTTGCGGAGGCTTTGCGCATGAATGGCGTGCGCCACCAGTTCTTTTCCCGTGCCCGACTCGCCGTAAATAAGCACCCGGCCGTTGGTAGGCGCCATGATGGAGATCTGCTGGCGCAATGCTTTCATGGGGATACTGTCGCCGGCGATGACGCTTCGTGATTGCAACTGCTTCTTGAGATCGCGATTTTCGCGGCGCAGTGTTTTAGTGTCGATCGCATGCTTGATCAGGCTGAGGGTGCGGTCGATGGACAGCGGCTTTTCCAGAAAATCGTAAGCGCCCAGCTTGGTGGCCCGAACGGCGGTTTCGATGGTGCCATGGCCTGAGATCATGATGACCTCCGGGGGATTCTCGAGCGCGCGAATCTTTTGAAGCGCTTCGAGCCCGTCCATCCCGGGCAGCCAGACGTCGAGCAGAACGACGTCGAATTCCTGTTTTCCCAACAGGGCAAGGCAGGTTTCGCCGCTTTCCGCCTGGGCAGTCTTGTAGCCGTCATCTTCGAGAACTCCGCGCAGCGAGTCGCGGATGCCGGATTCATCGTCCACGATAAGGATGTTATGCATGCTGAGTGGCAGGTGCAGTCACGGATTCGACGGCCAGGGGCAGTTCCACGATGAAGCGGGTGCCCACCGGTTGATTCTCTTCCACGCGGATGGATCCGCGGTGATCCTCGACAATCCGGCTGACGATGGCCAATCCCAATCCTGTCCCGCGCTTCTTGGTCGAAAAGTAAGGCAAGAAGAGCTTTTCCTTTAACTCCTGGGTGACGCCGTGGCCCGTATCGGACACGACAATCTCGACGGCATCGTGGCTGTTGACGAGGCCGGTCGTGACGCGGATCTCACGTACCAGGGCGCCCTGCGTGGCTTCGGCGGCGTTATCGATCAGGTTTGCCAGCGCGCGCTTGATCGCCTCTCCATCCGCCATCACTTTCGGCAGACCGGGTGCGAGTTTCTTCTGCAAACTGATGCCATCGAGGCGGCCATCGAACATACTCAGAGCGCCGTCGACGATGATGTTGATGCTGGCGGGGAGCGGTTGCGACGTCGGGAAACGCGCCAGCGTCGAGAACTCGTCAACGAGTGTGCGCACCGTGTCGACCGAGGCTGCGATGGTCCCGGCACAGTGACGAATGATTTCCACTGAAGCCGGATCCGGCCGCGTGTCGCGCTCGAGATGACGGCGGATCCGCTCTGCGGAAAGAGCAATTGGCGTAAGAGGGTTCTTGATCTCATGCGCCACGCGGCGCGCGACCTCGCGCCAGGCGGCCTGCTTTTGAGCTTTCAGCAGATCGGAAAGATCCTCGAAGATGAGAACGTAGCCAAGACGCGCCTCCTCGTGCTGAAGGGGAGCCACCGTCACTGCAGCGTTCAGCTGAGTGCGTGGCAAGGCGAGCTCCATCTGGCTCGTCGTAATACCCATGCGATCGGCGCGACGCATCAGCACGCCGAGATCCTCGAGGACCTCAGGAGGAAAGACGTCGTGCAATTCGCGATCAATCATTCCGGGCTCGTCTCCGTCCGCCCGTCCCGTCGCGTTAAACATCCGCAACAGTGCTTGATTGACGTGGCTAATGCGCCCACTCGCGTCCAGCGACAGGACTCCCGTCGGAATACTTTCCAGGATGGTCTCGATGTGGCGCCGGCGCTGCTCGA
>Ga0075425_100003502_pt1 | contig 15975 bp, 11 predicted proteins | sample SoiMethybrSBSTD4_FD_75300 | JGI IMG/M metagenome (GOLD analysis project Ga0075425, IMG submission 75300) | Bulk soil microbial communities from a Populus tree surrounding site in Tennessee, USA - Soil MetaG P. TD hybrid SBSTD4 | ecosystem: Environmental > Terrestrial > Soil > Tree plantation... | reverse complement strand
AAGGCTGTGGCGGCCGGCGACCGGCCTCTTTATGCGCTTGCGGTCGCGGCCGGGGCGGCGGTGCTGCGCGAGGGATCCGAGACGGTCCTGTTCCTCTACGGCATCGCCTCCGCGGGCGAGGACAGCACCGGTGAAATTCTATCGGGCGCTCTGTTGGGAGGCGCTGCGGGCATCGGCGCCGGCCTGTTGCTCTACCGGGGGCTACTCAGCATACCCATGCGCTATCTGTTCGGCGTCACCAACGCCATGATCCTTCTGCTCACCGCGGGACTGGCCGCGCAAGCCGCGGGCTTCCTCGTACAGGCGGATATCATTCCTGCCCTGGGTGGCCCCGTTTGGGACACCACGGGCATTCTCAGCGAGAAGAGCCTCCTCGGCAAGGTTCTGCACAGTCTGGTTGGTTACGAAGCACGCCCGAGCGGCGTGCAAGTGCTTTGCTACGTGGTGATTTTGGGCGGTCTCCTGTTGTTATCGGCGTTGGTCCGGTCCAGGCAGCATCACAGCCGCCGTGCCGGCGCCGGTCTGCTGGCGCTCGGCCTTGCAGCCGGCCTCACCGGCCTGCTGTGGGCATACAATGCCGGAGCAGAATGCAAGATCTGCTATCCCAACATCGCCTATCGCGAAGTCGAGATCGAACACAACTTCTCGATCACGTTCGCCAAGCGAACGGACCGCAACCACGACTCAGCAGCCTGGTCGAGATCGGTGTAGGGATCCTGTCACTCGGGTTCGTGGAGCCGGAAGGCGAGCCAAGTTGCCCTCAGGACCGTTGTGGCTCTAGGGTCTTGGCCCAGAGCGCGGCATCGTTCCAATCGCGCAGGGTGACCTGCATCTGCTCCGTCGTGCCGTCGATTGTGACATGGCCGAAGAATTGCAGATCGAATGCCGGCGATAGGTTCTGGCCTTGCTCTTTGCTCGGGGCCTTCAAGTAAATGAGCTGGGGCCCGAAGCTCGCATCCAGCTCGTTGGGGCCAAAGGAACCGGCGTGGATGGGCCCCGACACGAATTCCCAGAACGGCTCGAAATCCTGAAAACTGGCTTTGTTGGGATCATAGTAATGGGCCGCGGTGTAGTGCACGTCGGCCGTAAGCCACACGGTGTTGCGTACCTTCTCGCGTTTGATGAAGGAGAGCAGATCGGCGATTTCGAGTTCGCGGCCGAGCGGCACACCGCCGTCACCCTGCGCCACGGCCTCGCTGCCAAATTTGCGGTCACCGTCGTAGACGACGTAGAGGCCGATCGGCATGTCGGCAGCGATCACCTTCCAAGTCGCCCGCGAGGCCTTGAGCTCGCGTTTCAGCCAGGCCATCTGGGTCGGTCCCAGAAAATACGACTCTGGCCCATAGGTGGTCTGTCGGTTCTCGCCGTTCGGTCCGCGGTAGCTGCGCATGTCGAGCATGAACACGTCGAGCAGCGGCCCGTAGCCGATCTTGCGATAGACCCGGCCTGGCTCCGAGGCCTCCGGCCGCACGGGCATATATTCATGAAACGCCCTTGCGGCGCGGGCCACCAGCACAAGCATGTTCTTTTCGGTGTACTTCTTGCGCCCGTGTTCCGCACGTGTCAGTGGCTCCTCTGGCCACCAGTTGTTGGTCACCTCATGGTCGTCCCACTGGGCTAGGGTGGGGACCGCCGCGTTGAATGCGCGCAAATTCTTGTCGAGGAGGTTGTACTTGTAGTTGCCGCGGAACTCCGCGAGGCTCTCGGCACACTTCGACTTCTCTTCGGTCGTCAGATTTTTCCAGATCTCGCCGTTGGGAAGTTTAATCTCCGCCGGGATGGAGCCGTCGGCGTAGATCGTGTCGCCACTGTGAATAAAGAAGTCGGGGCGGTGCTTGAGCATGGTCGCATAGGTCTTCATGCCGCCCCGCGCCTCGTCGATACCCCAGCCCTGCCCGCAGGTGTCACCGGACCAAACGAACGAGACACTCCGCCGGTCGCTCGGTGCGGTGCGAAACTGGCCAACCAAGAATTCGCCTACAATGTTGGGTTCGGCATGGTTCTGCGCGCTAATACGGTAGAAGATATCCTGGCCCGACGGCAGATCTTCGAGAGCGACCTTCGCCGTCAAGTCGCTTTCGGGTAACGCATCGACCCACACCTTATGCAGGATCGCCTTGAAGCTCTCGGTCGTCGCGACTTCAACCTGCAGCCGCGACGGACGATCCGCGCGAGCCCATACGACGCCTGAGGACCGGCTAATATCGCCCGATTGCAGGCCGTGGGTTAGCAGCGCGCGATCGCTTGCCCGGCTCAGGTAGGGTGAAAAGATGCCCCCACCGGTGCCTGCAGCAGCCGTAATGGCAAGACCGCGGACGAGACCGCGACGTGTGATCGGACGCACGATTGGCAGGACCATGGCCTAGCTTCCCTCGAAATGCCGCGGCATGCTGCGCGAACTCGATGACACTGACATCAGGCCCGCGGGCGCAACCCGGGTTGGCGCCAACGGCGACGAGCACCATAGCTCATGTTGGGTCGCCAGCGTGACCGAACCTCTCGACCGGAATGGTCCGCCCGAGGCCCAAAGCGGGTTGCCGCGGCTCGTTCGGCTAGGAGGCCAGCTTGGGTTTTGCGAACTCTTGCGCCCTTGGAGCCTCGTGGAGCTGGGACACCAATTCGTGGGAAGTCTCCGTGCTGATCCAATCGGATGGAATCTCCATCCGGCACTGCACGCCATCGGCGGCAAAAACGAGGTTCACCTCACCGCCTAACTCAAAGGGCACGAGTTCACGCACGATGCTTGTGCCGTAGCCATAGCGGTTCGGACTGACCACGGCGGGACCACCCACCTCTCGCCAGTCGATCGCGAGCCGATCGTCCGACCCCTTGCGCAACCACCACCAGCGCAGCGCGACGCGGCCGCTGCGATTGGAGAATGCCCCATATTTTGCGGCGTTGGTCGTCAATTCGTGCAGTACCATTGCCAACGGCTGAACTGCTTCTGCCATCAGCACGACATTTGGGCCTTCGGTGGCAATGTTGTCCGCCGCGTAGGGTGCAAATTCGCGCCGGACGATCTCCCGCAAGGACACGCCCTGCCAACGATTGCAACTCAGTAACTCATGCACGCGTGCCAATGAAGCAATGCGCCGGTCGAGCGCAAATACGAAATCGGGCATCGAGGCATTGCCATTCTGCGTTTGAGTGATGATGGCACCGACGGTTGCGAGCAGGTTCTTTGCCCGGTGGTCCAGCTCCGCATTCAAGATTTCGCGATGTTCCTGCGCCTGTTTGCGCTCGGTGATGTCGATATCGACGCCCACCACGCGCTGGGGGGCCCCATCATCGCGATACAAAACGAAACTGCGCGCCTCAATCCAGCGGACCTCACGTCCGCCGCGAATCACACGGTACTCAAGACCGTACTCGCCCCTTTGTTCGCGGAAAGCCTCGACTCGAATGTCCTGGACCCTTTCCAAATCCTCCGGATGGATCCTGGTGTGCCATTCGCTACGCGTGGTCACGTTGGTGCCCTCGGGTAGCCCGTGCACGGCCACATAACCCTCCGACACCTGCATGGCATCGGTATTGACATCATAAGAATAGCTGCCAACAAGCGCAGCCTTCCCGGCCAAGGCCAGCTGCAAGTTGCGCTCGGCCAAAGCGTGCTGCGCGCGTTTCAGATCAGTGATGTCGCGACTGACGCCTAGTAGCCGTTCGCGCTCACCGCTTGCGGTGCGAACAAAGGCGCCTTCGATCGCGACCCAGCGCTCTTCGGGATACGCTGCGCTACCGGCGCTCGGCGCGAGGCGGTATTCGGCCCTAATGTTGGCGCCGAGACGGCGCGAGGCGATGAATGCCTCATCGAGGCTCAATACGTCCTCGGCGTGTACGAAGGCCCGGGCCTCGCCGATCGTTCGCGGCGGCGTTTCAGAGGGATACCCGTGGATGAGGCCGTCGCGGTTATCGCATTCGAAGCGCTCGGTTTTACAATCAATGCTCCAAACGCCGAGCTTGGCGGCATCAAGCGCGAGTTGCAGGCGATTGTTACTATCATTGATGACGGCCTCATTGCGACGTCTCTCGGCGAAGAGCGCGGCAAGTACCAGCATGCAGGTCGATATCGCAAGCAAGGTTGCCCGCGCGGCATAGGTGCGATCGTGGAGGCTCTTGGGCCCATCCAGGGCGGCCATCCCAAACGTGGTCGTCCACACCACGGCGAAGCCAAGGATCAGCGTAGCTGCAGCGGCAAACACCGGCCGACAATGCGCCGCGAGCAGCACGGGCAACAGCAGCGCAAGAGGCAGGACGGTGTACCAGTAGTGCAGCGGCGAACTGAAGGCCACCACGCTCATTAAGGCAAGGGCTCCAAGTGTGAGCATGCCTTCCACCACTTCCCACTTGTCTGGACGGTCATGGCGCAGGGCGCCGAGGCCGATAAATAGAGGCCCCACCATAATCACCCCCAGCGCATCGGAGGCGAGCCAGTTCAACCAAGTGGCCAAAGCCGGGGCCTCGGAGCTATGAAGGAGGATGAAACCCGCTGTCGCTGGGATGGCCGAGAGGGCGGACCCGAGCACGCCTGCGGCGATGAAGCCAACAACGCTGGGCAAACTCTCGAGCCGGAATTCCTTGCCGAACCGCCGTTCGATCAGCCAGGCGACCAACAGCGCCTCACCGGCATTGCACAACGAAAATACGGCGGCAGCGGCGAGGGTTTGACCGCTGAGGAGGCTCGCTGCGGCACTTGCGGTCGCCACGCCGACGGCGACGGGAAAGCGCGCCGCGGAGCCGACAGCAATGAGGGTTCCGGCGGCGAGGCCCGAGCCTGGCCAGAACACCGCCAGGCCATCGGGTTTTGCCAACAGGGCCAGGCTGAATTGGGCGGCAACGAAATAGGCAGCGCCCATCGCAAGGGTAAGGGAGGTTGGCCCCAGCCAATCCCAAGCGGCAGAGGGGGAGGAACTTACACGCGCGGAGTCTTGCGGCGAAATCTGCATTTGCGTCATTTCCTGCGACTAGCCATGCGTCAACGGGCACCAGCACGGTTCAACACGAGGCAGAGATGGCTCAGTCGAGGGCCCATAGCATGCGTACGCGTCCAAGCTGCGACGCGGGCATCAGGGAAAACACCGAGAATGCTGGGAGGGAAGTGTGGAGGCGCCCAAGCTTGGGCGTCACCACAAGCGGCGTCATCTCAAGTTAGGCTGGATATTCTCTAGTAAGAGGCTAGGCCGCCGCCTGGTTCTGCCCGCTCTTGCGGCCGCACACCTGCACGGGGGCCGTGCTGCAAGAGGAGAGCGAGCGGCCCCGTGCGCGCGGCGAGGATCGCCTTGGCGCCTATTTGCCGCCGCTACCACCGCCGCCGCCGCCGCCGCCGCCACCTCCACCGCCGCCTCCACTGCCACCGCCGCCACCGCTCCCACCGCCGCTGCCGCCACTGCCGCTCCCCCCATCTCCGCTGCTTCCGCTACCACTGCTTCCGCTACCACTGCTTCCACTGCCGCTGCTTCCGCCACTGCTGCCGCTGCTCGCACCGCCGCCGTGGCCACCATGTCCGCTGCTTGCGCCGAGGCCGCTTGGTCCCCCCAGTCCGCCGCTCTGGCTGGCGTGGCTGCTCCCTGCGGCTTGGCCACCGCGCTGGCCGTTGCCACGCGCGGCTGCGGCGGCGGCTGGCATCGTGCTGGTTCCCGACGCGGCGGTCACGGTCGTTGTAAAGGCTCCAATGGTCGGCGCGGCACGGGCCGCCGAGCCGGCGGTGGCCGTGGGTTTCTTGTCAGAGGCTGGCGCCGTCGCTGCTGGCGGCGCGACAGCTTTGGCGGCGATCTCGACCGCCTTCGTGACGTCGGCGACGGCCCGCTGGAAGTCACCCTTGCTCGTGTAGGCAACCCCGCGGTCGCTGTAGGCGGTCGCGTAGTTCGGGTTGAGCTCGATGGCTTTGTTGAGGTCCGCGATGGCCTGATCGTATTCGCCTCTTTGCGTGTGAGCGACGCCGCGATGGCGATAGGCGGTGGCCAGGTTCAGCGCCGTCTCGCGGCCGCCCTGGATGAGGGCCGTGCAGGCTTCGAGTTTGCGCGGACTTTTTTTGCTTGCACAATCCAGCCGATCGTCCGCAGCAGCGGGAAGCGCCAGCGAAGCCGTGAACGACAAACACGCTGCTTGGAGCACCACCTTGCGCATCATAGTTCCCCTGGAGACTAGACGACGAAGCCAAACACATCCCGCAACTCACTGAGTAAAGTCACTTATTGGGCAGAATTTATGGCCTGGCTCGGCCCCGCGTCCGCGGGACACAATGAGCACCGCGCGCGTAAGGCCTCGCGCGCCTTGGCAGGCGTTCTTTCGCGCCCGAGTTCGCGCCAAGTGGCGCGGCCTATTGGGGGCCGAGAATCATCTGAGCCATGCTATACTCGTTTTGTTCAAAATGACCACGATGACAAACGGAACCGGGAACAGGCGCACCGGCAGCGCGGACCTGCCGCTTCACTATGGCAACGTTCCGCGTTGGCTTGCCTCGCGCATGAGCCGCCTTGGTGCCGTGATGGCCGAAGCCATCGTCCACAACTACGGGCGTGACGAACTGTTACGCCGGCTCGCCAACCCGTTTTGGTTCCAATCCTTTGGCGCGGTGATGGGAATGGATTGGCATTCGTCGGGGATCACGACGAGCGTCATCGGTGCCCTCAAACGCGGCCTCGGCCCCTTACAGCGGGAGCTCGGGCTTTATGTTTGCGGTGGCCGCGGCAGCCACTCACGCCAGACGCCGGGGGAACTGATCGAGATCGGCGATCGCGTGGGTTTTGATGGCCGTGCGCTCGCGCAAACGAGCCGACTTGTCGCCAAGGTGGACAGTGCTGCGGTGCAGGACGGTTTCGACCTCTACCTGCATGGCTTCATAGTCACGGAGGATGGCCGTTGGGTTGTGGTTCAGCAGGGCATGAACGGCGAACGCAAACAGGCCCGTCGCTACCATTGGCTGTCGGAAGGGCTCGAGAGCTTTTTGGATGCTCCACATGCCGCCATCGAAGGGCCGGCGCAGGGATCCATTGTCAACTTGGCAGATCGCAAGGCGGCGCCATCCCGCAAGCGCCAACTTGAGCTTTTACAGTCCTTGGGACCCGTGGGTTTGTGTGCTGAATTCGCCGCGCTGCAGCGCTCTGCGGACCGGCAATTGAACTCACAGCTCACGTTGCTGCACTTGATCATGCCCGACCACCATGACGTGCGCAGCAAAGACGTCATTGCGCGCCGTCTGCATGCGGCGCTCGCCGCAGCCGCGGATCGTGGGCCAGAAGATTTTCAGGACTTGTTGCTGACCCCTGGCGTAGGTGCGCGCACCGTACGTGCGCTTGCGCTCGTGGCGGAGGTCCTGCACGGCGCGCCCTATCGGTTCAGCGATCCGGCGCGGTTCTCCTTCGCTCACGGCGGTAAGGACAGGCACCCATTTCCTGTGCCGGTGCGCGTTTTTGATGAAACCATCCGGGTCCTCAAGGCGGCCGTGCAGAAGGCGAAGCTCGGGCGCGAGGAGGAGCTTGCTGCCCTCAAGCGGCTTGATGACCAGGCGCGGCTGTTGGAGCGGAATGCGCAGGGGCTGCCGCTACCGGAGCTCATCGCGCGGGAACGTCAGCAGTCCCATGCACTGGGCGGCAGGAGCGTATTCGGGTGGGAACGAGCACCTGCGGCGGCCCCTGAAAAAGCGCGCCACACCGGCTGACGACTGTCTCCCAGGCGTTGCTCTGCCTCGCTTGCGCACCTTACCTCGCGCGCTGCCGTCGGATCGGGCCGAGTTCAGCCCCTACAGTGCTTGCCGCGCGATGGGCGAGCGCACGAGGGCGCGGATGGCACGAAGGTCAGCAACGAACCCTTCGTAGGCCTGCCGCTTGGCCTCCGCATCGGGGATGCGCAGGAGGAAAGAAGGATGAACGGTGATGTAGCCGAGCCGCCCGGCAAAATCGGCCTTGCCGCGAAAGCGCGCGATCGGGAGCGCCTTCCCCGCAAGCGCGAGAACGGCCGTTGCGCCGAGTGCAACGATCAGGCGCGGGTGGACCAAGGTCAATTCCTTATCGAGCCACCAACGGTAGTGTCGGACCTCGCCGGCCGTAGGCTTTTGGTGGATCCGACGCTTGCCCCGTTGCTCGAATTTGAAATGCTTCACGGCATTCGTCAGATACGAGCGGTTGCGGTCGATGCCTGCCTCCGACATGGCGCGATTGAGGAGTTGACCCGCCGGGCCCACAAACGGACGCCCCTGGAGGTCTTCTTGATCTCCGGGCTGTTCGCCGACGAACGCAATCGCCGCACCAACGGGACCTTCCCCGAGTACCGCGTGCATTGCCCCGGGCACGAGAGGACGGGCTGCGGAGATCGCCCTGTTGAGCTCGAGCAACGTTCTTGGACTTTCCTGCGACGCAGTGCCAGAGATCGTGACGGTCGGGCGCGATTGTCTCGCGCTCGGAGCCTGCGGGCGGCGCGAATTCAGGGGAGCGGTGCTGCTATTTCTGGCGCGGGGCATCGAGTTCGGCTCCGGCATCGACCATCAAGCCTTGGCGCTGTGCGAGAACGGCTCGCAGCAGGGTACGCGCAGCATTGCGCACTTCGCCCTGCACCGCCGTATCGAGGTCGAGCTCCGCATGGCTGGTGGCATATGGCTTCCAATATCCGATCAACCGATCGAGCTCGCCGGCAGCACCTGCGCTTTGCAAGCCGATGGCGCGAAGCCAGTCGGCGATACTGCGGCGGACGCTCTCGGTCCCCTCTACGTCTCCGTGCACGACCACGGAGAACAGCCGACCCTTCAGGTGCTGCTCGTAACGCCAACCATCGAGTTCGATTTGCTTGGCGAGCGCCGCACTTTTGCCTTGCGTGCGCGTGGGATCTGGATTGCCGCCATCGGCACACACCATACGATCCATCATCAATTTGAGAGGCGAAGTTGCCTGGAACCAATGCACTGGCGTCACAATCATCACGCCACGCGCGGCAACCCACATCGGGTAGATTGCGTTCATCCAGTCCTGCGTCTGGCCTAGAGAATAATTGGGATAGCAGGAGCAGGGCCAGTGGCAGAGGGGAGCCGCCGTCGAGAAGCAGCCCTTGCACGGATGGATTTTGCGGCCGTATTCCGACGTGACTCGGCTCAAATCAAGCACATCCACCTCAACATCGGAGGCGCCGAGCTCCTCGGCCGCCAGGTTCAGCAACCGCAATGACTTCGAGATCTCACCTGGACAAGTGTGCTCGTTGCGCGGCGAGCCGTTAATCAGAAGTATTCGGGGACACGATTGGCCCAAATATTTTCGCTCAGCGGCGCGAATGGTGTGCCTGGTTTCGGACCAGTCAACCGCCAAATCGTAATCCGGATCAGCGAAGTCCTGACCTGCCTTGCGCGTGCTGGGCGCCCTGCGGCCGGTACCATAAGCGTTCCAGGCCGTGGCAGCGATTGCGCGCAATTCTTGCGCGAGGCCGCTGAACTGTGGGTCTGCGAACTGGCTGAGGAAACGCGCTTCGAACTCGACCCGCTCAAGGCGAGAATTCGGTGAGCCTTTTCTTACATCGACAACTTTTGGTTTATCGCTCACCAATGTGGAGCTCACTTACGCCCTCAGCTTCAACGCCGATCAGGCCCGCCGCAGTAAACGCTTTGCCTCCACCTGTGCAGCTGCCGATCAGAACAGACGAACCCTTCTGAGCAGACGTTGTTTCACACGTCGATCGCTCGGCGATGGGGGCCGGGCGTTGGCCGTTCGGGAAACTCCAGGGACAGCGGCAAGGTTCCTGACCGATGCGGCCCTGCGTTGACCGTAAAGGGGGCATCGGCCCCGACCTGCTACCTGTTGGCTTCGATCACGGCGACGACTTCGGCGCGCGTTGGATCAACGACGGCGATCTCATTCTCCGATACAAAATACCTGTAGGTGGCCAGCGCTGGTAGGCGATCGCGGATGATACTGGGGAACGAGCGCAGGCGCGCACCACCCGGCACCCGTATGCCCTCGGATATTCCGCCGATCCCAAGACCTGGCTCGGTGGCATAGTTGAGGTTTTCCGCGATGAAAGCGCGATCGTCCTCGCTGAGGTCAAGCGCAGCTGGCGCCGGGGCCGGCAGGGCATCTGGCTGCGACGTTGCCACGGCTGCCGTCTGCGGACGCAGCAATGGCGTGATGCGGCGCATGGAAACGCGGCGGTTTATTTTGCCGGCATCCGCCTTGAGGAATTCGTCACCATAGCCCTGCGTCACCAAATTCTCGGCAGGAACGGCGAACATTTGGCTTAGAATGAAAGCCACCGCTTCGGCGCGACGATCCGACAGGGTTAGGTTGTCGATATCGGAGTCGAGGACATCGGCATGCCCCTCGATCAGGAAGACCTCATCGGGATGCTCCTGCAGGATGTGATTTAGGGCGCGGGCGAGACGTTCCAGCTTGGGGTATTGCTCTGGAGCAATCTCCCAGGAGCCCGCTTCGAAGTTGATATCGACCAACTCGATCCTGCGCATGCGCTCGCGCAGCTGATAACCCTGGCGAATTTCTTCGAGCGCGTAGCTACGAGCAAGCGGTTCGATGGGTGGGGCTGTCAGGGCTGTGTAAATTTCATCTTCCGATGCCGTGCTGTAATCAATGACGTACTGCTCCGGCGGAAGCTCGTAAACCGGTGGGGAAAGATCGACGAAGGACGCGCCGAGACCCGCCGCATAGAATGGCCGGTCATCAAAGAGGACGATTTCGCGGCCATCGCGCCCGCGCCGGTAGCGGCGTAGCGCGTGACCCTCTTTGTCCACCTCCGAAAAGACGCGCGCGCCATTGCGCGAGCTGAAGCTCAGGGCTGTCGTATCGCCCCGCCGCGCGGTTTGCGCCGCACGCACCATGCGCGCAAGGCGTTGATTGTCGTCGTGGCGAATGAAGGCGTGCTGGTTCTGTCTGATAATAGAGCGCCGGTCAGGCTCCCGGATCACCACCCGATCGGCCTGGCGCTGCTCCTGACGTTGCCGCTGGACCTCGCGCAGGCGTTGTGAGGGAACCTCTTCACGCCTTCCCCGCGCCTCCAATGCCGTTTGCCGTTCCTGGCCCAGAATTGGACGATTTTGCTCGGCGCCGGACTGACCGCTTTGCCCGAGTGGCGCGGTTGTGCGACGGCTCTGTGCCGCGGCTCTCGCTTGTTCCTGGGCCGCACGCTGCTGTGCGCGAGCCTGCTCCCGGGCGGCGCGCTGCTGCTCCCGCATATCCCGTTGTTTTTGGCGCATCTGCTCCTGGGCGGCACGCTGTTGCGCTGTCCGCCCGTGCTCCTGCGCCGCGCGCTGTTGCGCCGCACGGGCCTGATCCTGCGCCGCGCGCTGTTGGGCTGCACCCGCCTGCTCCTGCCCCGCACGTTGTTGCGCCGCGCGAGCCTGCTCCTGCGCCGCGCGCTGTTGCGCCGCACGGGCCTGATCCTGCGCCGCGCGCTGTTGGGCTGCAGCCGCCTGCTCCTGCCCCGCACGTTGTTGCGCCGCGCGAGCCTGCTCCTGCGCCGCGCGCTGTTGCGCCGCACGTGCCTGCTCCTGCCCGGCGCGCTGTTGCGCTGCGCGGGCCTGTTCCTGGGCCGCGCGCTGTTGGGCTGCCCGCTGCTGCGCGGCCTGCGCCTGAGCGGCGCGCTGTTGGGCGCGCACTTGCTCCTGAGCTGCCCGTTGTTGCTGTGCCGCCTGTGCCGCCCTCTGCTGCGCTGCGCGTTGCTGGGCGGCCTGGGCCTCAGCTGCTCGTTGTTGCTGTGCTGCCGCCTGTTGCGCTGCCCTCTGCTGCACTGCGCGTTGTTGGGCGGCCTGGGCCTGCGCTGCTCGTTGTTGCTGTACTGCTGCCTGCTGCGCCGCTCTCTGCTGCGCTGCGCGTTGTTGGGCGGCCTGGGCCTGCGCGGCGCGCTGCTGCTGTGCTGCTGCCTGTTGCGCCGCCCTTTGTTGCGCCGCCCTAGCGCGCTCCTGTTCATTGGCTTGGGCGTGGGCGATGTGGGCGCCATCAATGGCAGCGAATTGCAGCACCACGAGGCTCAGCGCAGATTGCGCCGCAAAAGCACCAGCCGAACGCAGCAGTCGTTGCATGGATCTCTTCCTCACGGCCCGGGCCGCGGTGGCGGCTCCAGTCCAGCTCAAGTGTGGTCCAGATCAACCCTGCCACGGAGGACAAGTTCCGGATTCGACCTGCCATATCGCGCCGACCCGCGCTCGGCCGCGGCATTCACTTGCCGTTCATGGCACGGCAAGACAGTTTCTCAATGCCAATCTTAACGCTGACTTAACGAGCAACCTCGAGCGCTTGGCTGCGGCGGCAAGAACGGCGAAAAAAGCCAGCTTGCGTCAGCGCAGGGTCGGCAGACGGTCCCGAAATCGCCGCCGCTTGCGGGGCCGTACGGCGGCGCGCTCAGCAACGCGCGTCTGTTGCTCGGCCTCCCGGCGCGGATAAACGCGTAAATGTCTGAGGCTGATCGTGCACTTGCTGCCGACGCGCAGGTCGAGCCCTTGCAGGCTCTCCCGCGTTATTTCCGCCTCGATCAAGCGCCTCTCGTAAAACAGTTCTGTGACCGCACGCTGACCCAGCGCCGAGATAAAGCGCACCAGAGCGGTTCCCGGAAGGCGGGTACCCGTTTCGCCTTGGCGACCATCGGCCGGCGCCAACAGCACATCGTGCGGACGCACGAAGGCAACAGCTGGACCGTCGCGGATCGTCTTGTCGAGGGGAAGCTCTTTCTCTCCGACATACGCCTTGCCGCTGCGAACGATGCAATCAAAAGCATTCGTATGTCCGAGAAAATCGAAGACAAACGGAGACTGCGGCGCGTCATAGACTTCAAGCGGCGTGCCGACCTGCTCAATGATACCACGGTTCATGATGGCGACACGATCGGCGAGGTCCAAGGCCTCTGCCTGATCATGGGTGACAAACACGGTGGTGAGACCCGTGCTGTCGTGAATTTCCCGCAGCGACCGTCTGAGCTCGACGCGTACCTTTGCGTCGAGTGCGCCAAACGGCTCGTCAAGCAGAAGCACGTTCGGTTCGATGGCAAGCGTCCGCGCCAGCGCGACACGTTGCCTTTGTCCCCCCGATAGCTGTGCGGGAAAGCGGTCCTCAAAGGCCTTGAGCTGCATGAGGCTGAGCAGTTCGCGTACGCGTTGCGTGATCGCGGCGGCCGATTTGCGCGCGTGCCTGGGTTTGACCTGCAAACCGAAAGCAACATTCTGAAATACCGTCATATGATTGAACAGGGCGTAGTGCTGAAAGACAAAGCCGATCCTGCGCTCTTCGAGGGACAACGTTCCGCTATCACGGCCTGCAATTTCCACCACACCATCGTCGGCGACCTCAAGTCCCGCCAGGATGCGGAGCAGGGTGGTCTTCCCCGAACCTGATGGACCTAGCAGGCCGATGAATTCCTTGTCGTGGATTTGCAGGTTGACGCGATCGAGCACGATCAGGTCCTCGAAGCGCTTGGTCAGACTCTTCACCACGATTTCCAAGGGACCGCTCTCTAAGGAAGGGTCGGCAATTTCCAGGCGGCGCGCGCTTCAAGAACAGTCTTTAGAACCAGTGTCGCGAACGCCATCATGACCAGCAACGAGGCAACGGCAAAGGAAGCGACAAAGTTGAAATCGTTGTAGAGCACCTCGACGTGGAGCGGCATCGTGTTGGTCAGGCCCATGATGTGCCCCGACACCACCGCCACGGCTCCGAATTCGCCGATCGCCCGGCCATTGCAAAGCAATATGCCGTAGAGCAGGCCCCATTTGATGTTCGGTAGCGTAATGCGCAAAAACGTCTGCCAACCGTTTGCCCCCAGCATCAGAGCGGCTTCCTCCTGGTCCGTTCCCTGTTTTTGCATCAAGGGGATCAGCTCGCGGGCCACAAACGGTAAGGTCACGAACAAGGTGGCAATGATCACGCCTGGAACGGCAAAAATGATCTTGACGTCGTGCGCCGCGAGCCAGGGGCCGAGCAATCCCGGTAAGCCAAATAAGAGCACAAACACCATGCCGCCAATGACCGGCGATACCGAGAACGGCACGTCGATCAGGGTGATCAGCAGATTCTTGCCAACAAAGTTGAACTTTGTGACAGCCCAGGCTGCCGCGATACCAAAGAGCGTATTGATCGGCACCACCACAATTGCCGTCAGCAGCGTCAGTCGAATTGCGGCGCGTGCTTCAGGCTCGCTGATCCCGGCCCAATAGGCTGCAAGGCCTTGACGCAAGGCCTCCACGAACACCACGAGCAATGGCAGCAGCAGAAAAAATAGAAAAAAGACGGCAGCAACGACGATGAGGGCCGCACGCACACGCGGGCCCTCCGACAAGGCCGGGACCAGACCTTGGCCTGCGCTTGCGCCGCTTGCTCTAGCCACCTTGCCAGCTCCTTATACGCGCCTGCAGCACGTTGATTGCGAGCAGCAGGATGAATGAGGCGATCAGCATGGCGCTCGCAATCACCGTCGCGCCCGGGTAGTCGAACTGTTCGAGCTTTATCACGATCAACAGGGGCACAATTTCAGAATAGCCGGGCATGTTGCCGGCGATGAAGATAACGGACCCGTATTCGCCGATGGCGCGAGCGAATGCGAGTGTGGCGCCGGTCATCACCGCGGGCAGGAGTGGCGGTAACACCACGCGGCGGAGAATCTCCCGCCGCCGCGCGCCGAGCAGCACGGCGGCTTCTTCCATCTCCCTGTCGAGTTCTTCCAATACCGGCTGGACCGTGCGCACAACGAAGGGAAGGCCCACAAACACGAGCGCTACCAAGACCCCCAAAGGTGTGAAAGCGACGCTGATCCCTGCTTTGGCGAGGGCATAGCCCAGCCAGCCGTTGCTGGCGTAGAGCTGCGCAAGGGAAATGCCGGCAACGGCCGTCGGCAAGGCGAACGGCAGATCGATCATCGCGTCCATCAGCCGTCTCCCGGCAAATTGGTATCGCACCAATACCCAAGCCAGGATAAACCCGAAGATGGCGTTGCAGAGCGCCGCCAGGAAGGCGGTGCCGAAACTTAGGCGAAACGCCGCGAGCGCCCGAGGCGAGGCGAGCTCTGCCCAGATCTTCGCGGCACCGGCATCGGCGGCTTTTACCAGCAAGACGCTCAATGGAATAAGGACGATCAGCCCCAGATAGGTGAGCGTAATTCCAAGCGATAGGCCAAGGCCGGGGAGAATCGTCCACGTACGTCGTCCAGCGCTCGCCATCATTTCGAGGCACTCTGAGAGCCATAGATGCGATCAAAAGTCCCGCCGTCACTAAAATGCACCTTCTGCACCTCCTTCCAGCCGCCAAACGCAGCAATGTCCATCAGCTCGACTTTTGTGAAGCGCTCCAGGTGCTGCTCCAACACCTCCTTTGCATGAGGCCGGAAGTAATGCTTCGCGGCAAGTTGCTGGCCCTCGGGTGAGTAGAGGAAATTAAGGTAGGCCTCTGCTGCTTGGCGCGTGCCGCGCCGGTCCACAACCTTGTCAACGATGGCGACGGGCGGTTCGGCCAGAATACTGAGCGAGGGTACCACAATCTCGAAATCACCTGGACTGATCTCGCGCGCCGCGAGCAGGGCTTCGTTTTCCCAGGCGATGAGAACATCGCCAATGCCGCGGCGGGTGAAGGTGATTGTCGCACCGCGCGCGCCAGTGTCGAGCACGGGCGCATTGCGATAGATGCGCGCAAGAAAGTCGCGGGCCCTCGGCTCGTCATTGCCGTAGTGGCGCATGGCATAGCCCCAGGCTGCCATGAAGTTCCAGCGTGCCCCCCCCGAGGTTTTTGGGTTCGGCGTCACCACGCCGATACCCGACCTAGCAAGATCCGGCCAGTCGTGAATTTGTTTGGGGTTACCCTTGCGCACGAGGAACACGATGGTCGAGGTGTATGGCGCACTGTTGTTGGGCAATCGCTGCTGCCAATTCGAGGCAATAAAACCCGCACGATCAACAATGGCATCGACGTCGTAGGCAAGCGCCAGGGTGACGACATCTGCCTCCAACCCAAAACTCACGGCACGCGCTTGCGCGCCCGAGCCGGCATGGGATTGATAGATGACGATGCC
>Ga0075425_100003501_pt1 | contig 15975 bp, 16 predicted proteins | sample SoiMethybrSBSTD4_FD_75300 | JGI IMG/M metagenome (GOLD analysis project Ga0075425, IMG submission 75300) | Bulk soil microbial communities from a Populus tree surrounding site in Tennessee, USA - Soil MetaG P. TD hybrid SBSTD4 | ecosystem: Environmental > Terrestrial > Soil > Tree plantation... | reverse complement strand
TGCTTGTTTAATAATCAGACTGTTCGAGACATTGCCATAGGTAATAATTTTACTAGGTAAGGGAAATTGAATAATGACTTGTAAAGGCAATGTATACGTCATAAAGCAGCAAAACCATCTAGTTCTAGTCGATACGGTAGCGGACAGAGACGCTGTCAGATATGTGAGATATTTATAAAATGGGATGGATTATGGTGCCCTTGTTGCGGATATAGATTAAGGACAAAACCAAGAAACCAAGAGTTCAAAGCAAAGCTAAGAACACGAGATTCATTAAAAAGAGCTCAAGAATCAAGAATAGCAATTTTATGAAAATTCAATATCCATAACACATCTAGGACAAGAACTAACAACACCAGTGACTAATTATTTAATATACTGTGGAAGAGTAATATTGTTACATAAATGACCATAATACAACAATGTCAAAACTGCGAAAAAGAACGCAACAAGAATATCTATTGTACCAATTGTATTAAATCGGCCGACTACTTTGATATCTACAAATATGAGAATGAATCTGACAGATTTAGTAGGGGTAATATGATAGGTAGGATAAAAGCTTACACCTGGCATGATGCCATAGAATCCACTAAGAGTAACTTTTTTCATAATCAGAGCAAGAATTTTAATATAAATTGTGAGAAAGACTTTGCATATGTGGAAGAAAAAAATACCGAATCTACGGCTATGGAAAATAACGGAAAAGAAAACCTGCTAGGATATAAATTATACTTAAATAAAGAAGGAGAGAAATCAGAATCTTCTTCAATTAAAGATGAAAATCTTTGGGATTTGACTGTCGCCACTGCTACTAATAATAATTTCGTTGCTGTGCTTAATGCCTCTAATAAAGAGCAACAACAATAGCTGCTATAGAGTCAAGCCAAATCCAAGAAATCAATTGACATCTAATGCTCCTACAATGATAACTAGATCAACCAAAAAACAAGGACAAGAAGAAAATACATTATCAAATAATATGGTAAACAACCAACGATTAATCTCCAAGTCTCCTCGCTTCATTTAGTCTCTAGATAACTTTCTTTAATGGAGTTTCGTCCCGCTGCTAAATACTTCAACTCTAATTCTTGATTTCTCCAATATGTGCTCCCTTTCCTGCCCTTCAGAAAATACATACCGCAGCAGCGACATAAAAAATTAACCGAAAGGTACATTGCGGAGACTATACAAATGAATATCTGTTGGAGGATCTAACAGACGACTTTTGGGCTATTCAGACTGTGGTCTAACTTCTTCTTTTCTTTTTGTAGATCTATCTAATAGTACGCACGATATCACATTCTTTAACCATCCCAGTTCTTCGTCAGAAGCATTTTGTATTTTGCGGGTGAGTTTTTTCTTATCTGTTGTAAATTCTCGCTCAAATATGACTAAATAATATCGCCTGGCTGATTCTTTAATCTATGATTCTTTAATGTATACCTATATCATTGTAGACTAGAATTGGAAAAGACGGTCTTGAAGTATTCCACTTTGAATTGTAATCATCATATATTTTGCTTCCCTTACATTTTCCGGTATTACATAAACAGCAGTCACAATCACTAAATGATTTTTAACATGGATTTCTATAATGAAAACACTCTAAACAGATGTTTTCTGTATGCTTATCAAGCCAACATTAAAGGGACGGAATCCCCACAAACTATAATATCATCCCTATTAATGCTAAGCATTAATTATATCCTTGGAGATGTACAAGACATGATTAGTAAGGGCTACGGCTTCAAATCGTAGAAATCCTCCTTCTAAGGAACAGCGTTGTAGTATATGTGGCAGAACTTTCGATAGCATCGAAACATTAAATTCTCATGAGAATGGAACACAGTCAGAATAGCCAAGCGCCTGCAGGAGTAGGCTAAATAGTTTAGCCTAAGTAAATTAGTTTATGCAGCCAAATCAGATTAAATACTATTACTTAGAATGACAATTATCTCCTCATGAGGTTCAGAGGAATCTAAATATACACAAAGGTATTTGTCTTTGCTTTTGGTCAGCGGAGTGATAGCTATTTTCACATTATCGTTGATTTCAGTCAAGTCAAAATGAATACGTTCTGCTTTGTCGTCTTTGTCTGGATAATAATGCTCTCCCAATCCTGACCCTCTTCTTTCTCCCCTTTTTGTTATAATAGGCATCAAGTGGTCCAAGTAAAAAAGATAGCTCAATAAACAACAGTCACCTATCCTGTAGTTAGGCCTTGAAGTTGTCTGAATATTTTTTCTATATTGACTGACAATAAGTTTTGCATTGTTATCAACTACTGCAGCAAACTTTACAGCTTTACTAGCAGATAGAGCTGTCAAGCATATTTCATGAAGGAAGTCTCGTTCTTCCATCCGAGATTATTTTTAGTATGAATATAATATTAACCATTTGGCAATATCATTATGTAAAAGTGGTAGGATTGAATCTAGTTTTAAGGGAAAAAAGTGATAATATTTAAAAATATAAAAATATATATTGCTTTATTGCACAACTAAGCAAACTGTCATTATCCTAAACAATTACCCATAAAGAAGTTTAAATAGCAAACTGTTATATTTTATTTTAGGTAATAAATTTTACCAAGGAATGGAATTAAATGACTTGTAAAGGTATATGTATACGCCATAAAGCACAAAAACCAGTTGGTTCGGGTCGCTATGCTAGTGGACAGAGACGCTGTCAGATATGTGAGATATTTATAAAATGGGATGGATTATGGTGCCCTTGTTGCGGTTATAGACTTAGAACAAGACCGAGAAATCTAAAATATAAAGCAAAACTTAGAGCACGAGAGTCAATAAAAATGGCTCAGGAGTCTAGAATATTATCTGCATATCGGAAGTAGGTGTGCGGCTCAGAAAAACATACAGCAAATCAGCGAATAACTAGAACCAGATAGAGATAAGGACATAGTATCTAAAACACTAATGTGCATTTTATGACGCCGCTTTTCGACGTTTTGATTGGTTATAATTTTTTACCAAAAGACGAAATGTAGATAAGATGATTGATTTATCAAAACAACTTTCGAATATAATTAGATACTAATACAATAAATTCGTTAATACTGATGATAAGATGAAATAGGTCAATATATTGTATATCCTACAGATATTAAAGACCTCCGTAAGTTCGTCTAAGGAAAAGGTAAAACAAGGAATATTATTATTATTTTTATTTATCTGTCTGAGTGTCATGATTTGAATTTGTCTTCGTGCCACAGCTAAATTAGAAAATAAGGGATCAGACTGACGATCATGCTCCTGATGTTTATCTACGCATTCGGTAGTACAATGTTCCGCTGCAGCATATACTTATTGCATAGATAATGATGACGAGGTTGTTGTATAGGACGCTCCAAATACTGCTACTGAAAACCAGCAGATACTAATCATTACCGAAAGTAATGTCATTATTAAGCCACAAACTTACCTACACAAATGGCATTTGATAGTCATTTTATGATGTAATGATATTGATATAATTATATATATTTGATATGATTGTTCAGGCAGCTAAATCCTAACAATAATGCTTTTATATATGAGTTCTTGTGCTGGGAATCTATCTTCCTTCCATTCTGACCCTTGCTTTACAAGCAAAAACTGCTGCATTTAATTTCTGCATCATTATTGAATGAGACAGTTTTTTGCGCTTTGGATGCTTGTTTAAACTGATTAATAAAAATGGACTCGTTAATAAGAATGGTATTCTGCTTTATGAAGTTTCAAATCTTTAAGATTTGCAAACGATATTTGACATTTTCCGCATTTCCATGGAAGATTTGTCCTTGCTTCTTGTTCAGACACAGTAAGGTAACTAGATCCTCCAGTTTTATATTTGATGGTTTGAGTAGATTCTACATTTTCGTCTTCCTCCGTAGCTTTGAAAATACCACTTGTCTGCAACTGGTTAAGCTGACTATATACGTGTAGGAAATGAATCCCTTTCTCTGTAATTGTATAAAAGCGATCTTCTTTCTGATACTCTATCAAGTCTTTTACCAATAAAGTCGACAAATATCCTTTTAATTGTGCATAAGATAAAAACGCCTCATACATTATTCTTGTTTGTGTTGCTCTACTACTATTATTATTGATTGCTTCCAAAATAAGAGCAATTATTTCTGTTTCAGTTCGGTGTTTCATGTTATAATTCTGCCTCTAAATGATGACATACCATAATACCCCTAAATAATCCCAGATAATGACATATCATAGTTAATAGAAAGATTAAATCTTAATAATAATAACCTATCGATACATGATATTATTATATATAGATACATACTGAAGGTTCCTTCCTAGCCAATAGCAGGGATTGTGTTGCTATCAGTGTTACTCTATCAAATCATTGTTTGTTATAATTGCAAGACGCGCAAAGGACGTCCTAAAGCAATCAAATACATGTTAGGAAGTTAATCAACAACAGACTCCATGAAAATTGCGTAAGCAAATTATCATTATGTCCATCCCATCCTCAAATAGTTACAAAGAATTAACAGGTTAGAAACTAGCTACTTCTGTTATTCAGAAATTACAAAGTGAACTGCAGCCCCCGGAGAAATTAGTAGTTCGTTAATTGGTTTTACTGGGGAACTATAGCTGTTTGATTTGCAATACAAGGCTTAATTATTGGGAACGTCAAGATCCTGCTATTATGAATAGACAAAAATTAAGGATTGCCATTTTGGCTGGCATCTTTTTAACAGCCACAGCCTTAGCTAGTGGGGTTATGTCTTATGCCAGAGGACAAACAAGTACTAAAAGCACTACTACTGTTGTAAGAGACTCTTCTGCTGTGTTGTTAGATGGCAAAACTATTCCAGCAATGGATTACATACATCTGTATGATGCTACACCATACAAGATTATGAGCGGCCATGTAGCGGCAAAGCTCCCATGCGATACAAATTCCGTGACTCCATTAAAAATGCTTGTAGGACAGGCACCAAATCTTAAACCCGCATCACTAGCATTAATTAAGGAATTGTCTAAGCCTGGCAGCGTGTGTCTTTACCATTACGATATACCCCAAGGGGGCGCTGTTACTACCGATCTCGCGTTGCAGAATCCAACGAAGAGCCCAATAAAACTACCTGACACAAGTACCGTTGTTATAGGTGTAAACGAAATCATGCCATTGGCAGGACAAAGCAGCATGATTATGGGCAATACAACAAAATAATAATCCAATCCCCCTTTTTTTGGAATCACGTATATTATATTTCCTAGAACATCCCAACTCTCAGCTATGAGTCATAGACATTCCATTCATGCTCATATTATTGTTATTATTATTTTGCTCTGATTTTTCTACCGTCTGAATTCCAGTGCCACGTATTAGGGTGCCAAACATTTCATTGGAACTTGCAAAATGTCTACCGGTTTTATTTGTGTCAATCGTTACACCAAGTACATGGTGCTTTCCCATCAAATGAACCAGAATTGGAATATGCTTGTACTTTAAAACGCTATTAGTATAGATATCTCCAATTCCTGGTATAATGACATCGCCACCCGCTATTATCACATTATTTGATGCAAAATTTTTAATTGAGTGTTCGTGGGATAAACTTCCATCAGGTTTTACCATAGTAAAGTTGGCTGTAAAATCAGCTTTAGCTGCGTTAATGCTGTTTTTATCCGCGTTAGCGCTGTTGATATTAATTGTAGAATTGAATATTTCCAAATGCCATAAACCGCCCTCTATCCAGGTCACAGAGCCATGTTCTATCTGATTATTTGCAAAATGACCGGTAGCTTCAATAACTTTGACTTGCTGCTTATCCCCGGATAGCATTAATGCTTCTGAATAAGCGTTTGGAAAAGGTCCTGCAAAAAGAAGGATACCAACAAAGGCAGGCATTAATGAAATTGCAATAGTTGCGGCTGATGGTTTTGTAATCAAGTTCTGATTCGAATCATAACCATCTGCTGGAATATAAAAATCAACGCATGAAACTATGTCTAAATTAATCTCTGTTTGAGTCTAGCAATTGATCGCCTAGTGGCTCGTCTCTTCGTTTGTCAGCAGAGTTTTCAACGAGACATTGTAAATATGGTACGGCTTTATTACAATAGATATAACGTTTAATTGCGGTTCTTCTTTGGTCTAAATCTATCGAAGGAATGCATGTCTCATCTCCAAAGAAAGAGCTATCTGATTTAGATTTTATTACTTTTGGAATTCTGCCACGGGTTGGCAACAACAGCAGCATATAATATTCTAGATATCCCACGTAGTGAGATTCTAAGCGCTCAAACCCAAGGGCATCGAGATGATAATGCTACAGGAGATAACGAGAACTACGTATTAGTTGCTTGCTTGCTTTATCTCACGAATTGTCCTCTTCACCTTCCTATAATCGATTATGAAACTGGGGATGTGCAACTTCTTGTTAAAGGTACTGGAGCCTAAAGGCTATTGTTTTACAAGGACGGCATTTACAGTGCCATCTTGTCCTGGTCTTGAAATTACTCTTGCAGCTCCTGCATTAGTTTCAAGCAATGCACCTTTGCTGATTACTCCTCTTCTTTCATAATCCTTATTTGCAGAGTTCTTTGTTACCTCCAATATCTTTGACTTTACCACCTTCTTTGAAGCTGGATCTGCCACATTTGCAAATTCAACTGTCTTAAAGGCAGACTTTACGTTATTGCCTCGCACACGCCTTGTCACGACAGCCATCGTTCCCACGACAGCTTCATGTGGATACCTATCCATTTCAAACTTCCTTCTGTCCCTCATAGCAACTTTGCGACCACCTGTGAATTTGCGTCCAGCCAAGTTCTCAATTGACTTTCGCATAACAGCTGATGTAGTATTTTACTTTATTAAGACTTTTCTAAGAAGAATCATTCTGAAGCGTTTTTATTGTCCTTGTTTTGTTATCTCTTTTATTGTCCGTCATTGCTACGAGTTTGTTTTTCATAGAATTCAGATCAGTTACACCAAAATAGTCTTGGAATTTCTTTGTTATCTTGTATACTTTTAGTCTCCCCAAGTTTTCATGCTCTATAAAAGCTGTACTCTCTAATTCTTTAAGATGAGTATAAACCTGTGTCCCTCGAATCTGGACTAGACGCCTTGAAGTGACAGGTTGTTCATATGCGATATACGATAATGTCTTCAACGCGGCTGAAGCGATTACGGGTTGTTGTGCAAATCTTCTCATGATGGGTGTGTAGGCAGGTTTGAGCTGGAACACATAAGTTCCATCTTCAAGATGTGTAATCTCAATAGCCTTGAACATGGAGTTTGTCTTTTTAACCAAATCAGTGAGAATTTTCATTGTTTTTTGTTTCGAATTTGTTCCCGATGCTCTTATGAGTTCATCGACTGACAAAGGCCTGCCTGCAGAATATAATGCAGCCTCAATTCTGGCAGTAATTTCCTCGTCAGGAAGGGGTACTACTCGCAACTTGTGAGCGATATCGAATTAGATGATTATTTATTGCTTGTGTTGCTATCTATCGTCTTGTGATCTTTACATCTTCTAAAGATTCAATTTCTTCTAAATTCACTCTCCCCTTCATGGCCAGATAAAGCATGGCTATAAAACACCTTACAACTTCAATAGGCTCCATTTTTGCTACGAGTATTTTGAACATGACCACTCCATCTGCATTTACAATATCGAAAATCATATCTTCGTATCCTTGCAATATGTGTTCAAATTTTACTAAATACTGATCAAAATTAAAGGTCTCGACAGGTTCCAACTGTAATTGTTTCTTTTTTTGTCTAGGATTTGCTAATTCAGAGATCATATTTTCAAGCACGCTGAGCAGATCTTCTAAAGATACTGGATATGTTGACTCAATTCTAAAGGGGAGTTCAACAGCATTAAGATCTGGTATCGGTTGTTTCAACCGATGATCATCGTCTAGTCCTCTTCTCTGCATGGCAATTTTCTCTAACCTAAATATACTTTCAACTTTAAGACGATATATGATGGACGAAGACAGTGCAGCAATACCACATATTCGCAGGTCTTTCTTTCCTGTGGTTTCGAGGAGCTTGAGAAGCATTTCAAGCAGCATTGTAACGTTAATATCCCATACATCTTTCTTAGCGGTAAGAAGTGAAGGATTGAACAGTAAATTTAATGGTGGTTCAGCAATCATCTTCTTAGAATCAACCGACGAGGCATCCTCAAAATGATGATTATCATCGTTCTTTGACATTATTTAAAGGCAATTTAAGGCCTATTTATAATGTTCTGATAAGTAGAAATACCTATACTTTACTGGGACGACATTATCAGGGTGGATTTTTTTACGTTCAGGTTAGCCTTCATTAATTTCTCTCCTTTTAAACTACTTGGGTTTGCATACGATATACAAATAAGTCCCTTCTTACCCAAACATTCCTGATAAATGAAAAAAGAGTTTATAGTTGCAAGGATTGAAGGATCGCAGGACGGAAGCCCTTTTGTTTACGTTACATTTAATGATCCCAAAGATTACAAACCATCGGAAAGACAACAAAACCCTTTTAATCCTAATGCAACGGGATTTTCTTCTCTAGATGATTTTGTAAAGAATATGCCTAAGGTAATGTCGAACATATCAGGGATGATGGGTGGTGGTGGATTAACTGATGCGCCAACGATGAAAATGAGCATAATGGAGTATCAAGATATGGGAATTAAAGTAGGAGACAAAGCCGTGATCGAAATTCAGAAATCAGATCATGGTAGGGTACAAGCATAAAACAGAATTCAACGTCTGCCATATCTGCCCATATATATCCATGCATATTATCATAAACAAAACACCTGGGCTCGACAATGATGTAAAGCATTTTAGTTTCGTGTTTTCTATGGTGATGTCCTGTTTCTTGCATAATTTCTTAACCAGCTCACGTTTTAATTTTATTATTGTAATTCATGTCTATCTTGTATGTGATAATTCTTATTTTATCAGTCGCATCAATTATCTCACTGGCAATTTATGAACAATGATTAATTTAAATACAGTAGTAACGATATGTTATGCGGTTGGAACAGCAGAAGAAGAAAGTTCATGTCGACGTCAAGTTTCCTCTAATATTTATTCACACGCCTTTCGGTTTAACCTTTTTTGACATGGTAGCAAAAACTAAGGCAGCCAGGATTTATGCTAAATTCAATACCTACCTTATGCCATTGATCACCGCCTTTGCAATATTTTTAATAGTTGGCTCTTTGATGGTCATGTTTTCGAACGGAGCTGCTCGAGATACTGTCCGTAGCGTGGGTCCACGGGCTAACTTACTCATTCCAATTTTGAATCCTTTTTTTCCTGTGACTTATGGTTTGATAGCTCTAATCATCACTCTCGTTGTTCATGAAGCAGGTCATGGAATTGTAGCCCGAGTACACAAGATCAAGGTAGAATCTACCGGAATCCTCCTATTCCTAGGGATACCAGTTGGCGCATTTGTAAATATTGAACAGGAATTGTTAGCAAAAGCGTCTCTGAAACAAAAGAGTGGAATTTTGACTGCAGGAGCCCTGAATAATATGATATTGGCAGCCATTTCTTTGGTCGCACTTTATTTTGTCGTATCGACTCTCACCCCCATAGCAACTTCAGGCGAACCCCAGACAGGAGTTGTGGTCGCGGGTATAAACGACGGTTCACTTGCTAATAAGATAGGTTTATCGAAAGGATCCATTATCCAAACTATAGCGGGACAGAAAGTACATGGTGTTGAGGATTTGGGTAATCTTCTTCGAGCAAATTTAGGTCAAACCATACAAATAACATGGCAGGATACAACAGGCCAGAAAATAACCCGTTCTATAAGTCTGCCATCATTCGGAGTGGGAGCAAATAAAGGAATTCTGGGTATTTATATAACAGATCTAGCACCCAATCCTTCCTCAGTGTTACAGAGATACAAGGCCGCTTTTACTTCAAATCCGATAGCATTACTCACGCCTCCGACACTAGGTCCAGGCATGGTTGTAGTTCCATATTCAGATCTAATGGCTCCGAAATACGAGTCAAACATACTAGGCTCATCTTTTCCCATAGTTGCAAATCTACTATTCTGGATATGGTTCATCAACTTCAATGTTGGAATATTCAACGCCCTTCCAATTACGTTTCTCGATGGAGGCTCATGGTATAGTTCTGTGATCGAAAGCAGAACACAAAAATCAAAGGCAAGCATGGTTAAGAATGCATCTCTTTTATTATCACTTGTTTTTATCGGACTAGTAATTATGTCGATCACACTACCCTACTTCATCAGATAACAATATGAGTTAACTATGAACATCATGATATATTCTTCTTCTTCCACCATCTATAATCAAGTAGTACCAGTTTGATAAAAAACACGATAGTGCAGATATTAAGTAGCTCGTTAAAGCTACAAAAAATATATTAATGGATAAATCTAATTGTAAGATGGCTTATAGCCGGTCCAATGCATCATGTTTTTGCCTCTAGGACGATACTTTGTTGCAAAGATTGAGGCAGAAAGCCTACCGGAATAGCTGGAATAAGAACAAATGTGGAAGAAAATCAAGAGTTAACAAATAAATTTAACAAGGTCAGGAACGAGAGGGCGGCAGCTAGTGATGGCTTGAAAAAAACAAGCAAATCTGAAACAGGAGAAGAGCCCATATCAGAAGCGCCAGGCAAACACGGAAAAGAAGAACAACTAACCTCAAGATTAAAGACAGACGATAATGAAGGTGGCATAGCGAAAATTATTTTACAATCCATTCCACCAGAATCTCGCATTACATCAGCAAGGTTCGAGGGTCCCAATATTGCGTTATATACAAAGAATCCGAAATTTTCACTTACAGAACTAACTTATCATTTATCCTCACTTTCTAAAACCCTGAAAAAGAGATTTGTTATACGTACTGATCCGTCTATACGTTTACCAGAAGACCAAACGAGATCGGTGGTTGTCAAACTACTCCCAAAAGATGTCCTAGTTTCCGCTGTATTCTGTGACGAGGCTACTGGCGAGGTTATTTTAGAAGTCAACCACCCTGAAGTCATAAATTCCGCTATGGTAATCCAAATCGCGCAGTCCACTGGCTGGATTCCTCATACTAGACGCTCTCCACATATCCCATCTAGCAGCATCAATACTATTCATTCTACATTAAAAAATTCTGCTAAGGAAAGGACAACATTTTTCCAAGAACTTGGTAATAGGATTTTCCGAGCTCCCCTTATAGTAGTCAATAATGGTGCATATGGGAGTTCGGATGGAAACGGATATAATCAACAAAGAGTAATAACCGCAGAACCTAGATCCAGTCCACCGCAACATCAATCATGGCCAATAAACAAAGAAGAGGTTATGCTCTTCTGTCTTGGAGGAGTTAAGCAAGTCGGTAGATCTTGTTTCATTGTCGTAACTCCAGAGAGTAAAGTAATATTAGATTGCGGAATCAATCCTGGAGAAACTTCAGGGTTGGATGCGTATCCTCGACTAGAATGGTTCAACTTTAATTTAGATGAGATTGATGCAGTAATTATTAGCCATGCACACATTGATCATCAAGGCTTTTTACCTACATTGTTTAAGTATGGGTATGATGGTCCGGTTTACTGTACTGAGCCAACGTTACCGTTAATGGTTCTTCTTCAAACGGACTCGGTGAAAATTGCAAAAAATAATGGTACATATCTGCCATATGAGTCAAGAGATGTTAGCGAAGTCATCAAACATTGTATTACATTGCCTTATGGCAAACCAACCGACATCTCCCCGGATATTACCATTACGTTAAACAATGCAGGGCATATTATGGGAAGTGCAACAGTTCACCTTAACATTTCCGGAGCCCACAACATCCTCTACTCTGGTGATTACAAGTATGCAAAAACTCAGCTCCTAGATAGTGCGTCTTCAATATATCCAAGGGTTGAAACAATGATTACAGAGAGCACTTATGGTAATACTAGTGATGTCATGCCAGACCAATCAGTTGTTTATCGAAATTTCACGGAGAGTATCAATAAAACATTAACCGAAGGCGGAAAAGTATTGATTCCCCTTCCTGCCGTCGGAAGAGCACAGGAAATCATGCTTGTCATAGATAAAGAGATGCGAGAAGGACGCCTTATTGAATCGCCTATTTACATTGAAGGAATGATTTCAGAAGCGAGTGCCATACACATGTCTTATGCCCATTACCTAGGCTCCGATGTACGAAAGTCAGTTTCTCAGGGAATTAACCCATTTCAATCAGAATACTTTACTGTAGTAAATGGCTATGGCAAGAGAGACGAAGTTTTCGATGATGAAAATCCATCAATCATTATGGCTACTTCTGGTATGTTAGAGGGCGGTCCTTCGGTAGAGTATTTTAAAGAGATAGCACCATATGAGAAAAATAAGATCATGTTCGTTTCTTACCAGATTAATGGAACTTTGGGAAGACGTGTTTTTGACGGTGTCATGACTGAAATTAGTATGTTAGATAAGAGCGGTAAATTGAAGGTGGTTCCAGTGAGATGCCAAACTCAAAAGATAGACGGCTTCAGCGGACACAGCGATTTCAATCAAATATTAGGCTTTGTATCAAGAATAAGACCAAAACGAGTGCTTGTAAATCATGGCGAAAAATCAAAATCAGACAACGTGGCAAGTGCGATATATTCCAGACTGAAAATAAGATCCAGCGTACCAGATAACAGAGAAATTGTCAGGCTACGATAATTGTTATATTTGTTTCCACAGCCTTTTTAGCCATGTTTGGGTTATAAAAATAAGGACAGAGAGAATTGGCAATAAGATATAGATGTAAGAACTGTAATATTGTACTTAGTGGAGAAGGCGCTTCAAGACATTATCTTGCTAACCCGACTCACAAACTTGAAAAACTCCCGCCACCATTAAAACCTGTTAAAAACACCGAGGCAAGACAATAATATAAGTTATTCTCTTATACTTTCGAGAGTTGAAACGACTTGCCAAAGCATAGTCCTGATATGTGACTGCATTTGAGGATTTTGTGTTACTGTATCTAGCATGCTTATAGCATTTGCTGCTCTAACAGAAATGCTGCCACCCTTTTCATCCTTTAAGGTACCAAGTACTTCCTTTACCATGGCCCTAACATTTCTCTGAATATTATTATTCTTAGTTATTATATCTAGCGTGGCTACTGCGCTAGTCAAGCGCTCTTGGTTTTCTTTTCGTTTTAACTCCCTCTTTGTCGAAGTCATATTAACACTCATACACCTGATACTGATGATTGTAAGATTTATGACCAGTGGTTTTTGAATGTTTTTGTTACTATTACCAATATACAATACATATCATAAATCAATCTTATCAGCAGTAGTCATTTCTTCTAAATATTTCGCTCCTTTTTCAGTAAGAGAATATACCATTTCATCCCCATCTTCGGCTTCGTCGCGATACGACGATTTAATGTAACCATTTGTTATTAAATCACGCATCGTTTGCTGTACCAGAAGTTCAAAATAGCCACGATTAATATCATACTTATCATCGTGTTCTGCCTTTTGTGGAATAATCCACATCTTTATCTGACTCAAACTCACTGAATGAGTATGATCTCCTCCATTAGTACTAATATTGAGATTCATCAATTGACTCAGTATCGTCCGTGAAGGTATTTCTTTCTGCATGATCTAATTGTAATGTGATTTTTGTTTAAATTGCTTTCTATATTTTATAAGGCTCAAAAAATTTTCGTCGCAGACTGCTACAGGGTCAAGGTTAAAATGCAATTCTAGATAAACGTCATGATATTAATAATATTATGATAATAAAATTACAATATAGAGTGATCGATAAGGCGTCAAACATATACATATATTATGTTACAGCCTAAACAAAATACACAGAATGGAAGAAATCCGTTGTAACATATGTGACATAGATATAGACGTCAACATGGTAAATGAACACTCATCAGTTTATATGCACATCTCTAAGAGATCTGAGCTGGAGAGGACCCTTGAAATTACAAGAAGAAATAGTTTGCATAGACATAACAACGATTCCGTTATTTCACACTGGCAAAAAGCTAATGACAATTGATTCTTTTCATTAATTAATTCCCTATACAAAATATCGAAATACACATTCAAAGTCCTTGATCCTTTTAATCCAAAATAAAATCTGTACCGACAGAAAACTACGTTCAACGTTTGATACTCCTTGATATTATCCGTAACCTCATCCATAAATAGAGCCTTTATCATCTAATATTATTCAACATTCTATTCTAATCTACCAGTTCTTGTTATCTTCATTAGTACTAGCTGTTTATACTTGTAGTCAATACGATATCGTATATAATCTCAACTAAAATTATTTCTTATTCATAAAATTGATTTTTTGATTGGGCTACTTCTTATTCATAAAATCAAAAAGCAGTTTTACAGCAACGCCTATCAGTGTTATTGAAAGTAAGTTTTGTAGTATGTTTTCTTTTACGTAGCGTGAAAGCCTTGCTCCAATCTGTCCACCTATAAAAGCGCCTACTGAAAGAGAGATAGCATGAATATAGTCTGGATGGCCTAGTATAACATGGGTGGACACTCCTGCAAAAGAAGTTATCAATAGTGTTAGCTGCGAGGTCGGTCCAGATATTAACATTGTCATTCTAAGTAGAATGACCATCAGTGGAACAAAGACTATCCCACCGCCAATACCAAAAAGGCTTGAGATAATTCCTGCGGTAAAGGACCCGACAAAGAACAAGAGATAAAAGAACGTTGATTTTGGCTTTGTGTCAGGTTTTACTTTTAAGACAGAATTTCTATATACAATATACAACCCAGTGAAAATCAAAACGATAGCGAAGTATGCTTTAAAATATTCTAACGAAATTTCACTTGAAAGAAATGCTCCAATAATGGCACCTGGGATAGCTAATGTCGCCATTTTCAGTCCGAGTTTATAATCAATTCGTTTCTGTCTTGAATATTCAACTGTTGAGGAAGCACTAGTAGAAGCTACTGCGATTAGACTTGTGCTAGCTATATTAGCCGGTGTAAGACCCATAAAAGTTAGAGCGGGCGTCATCAGAATACCACCCCCAATACCAATCATAGATCCAATCGTTCCTGCTACCAGACCTATGATGACTAAAATTACGGCGATGTCTAACAATGATTTAACAATCCTTTAATGCAATATATGCTAAAGAAACTTTCAACCAATTATTTATTATTTTTCATCTTCAGTTCTAGTCCAGATCCATTATTACTTCTGATTCTGTTATGATAGGGAGCTCCTTTCCCTTCCTTTCATACAAATCTCAAATTCCTTTTCAAAAGTTTCCATGATTGTTCTTAATTAGCGTCTTTTGAACCATAAGTCGAATCATACTCATTAAATAGTGAAGAGAATAAACTGTATAATGCTCGACGACATTAGCTCTTCTCAATAGTGCACTATGAAGAACAGCAGTGACATTTCTTCTATTGGTTACGGTAACTAGATCGTTTAATTCTACGTACAGCTGTAAAAAATATTGACCCTTGGCTGTTGTTATAAAAGTTTGCTCTTTGCCAGGATATTCTAATAACATATCGTTTTCCTTTAACATTACCAGACATTCATTTAACTCCTCATAAGATAAATATGCTAATTTGGTAGGTGTCGTACCATTGACAGCAATTTGCAGAATGAGTGCAATTATCTCAATCCTCACATTATCTCATGAAAGTAATGATAAAATAAAAACGTCGTCGTCAAGTATTCTAGTAAATAACTTTTTCTGTTCTTACAGGAATCATATAAAAGAAAATGATTAGAGCTGTCTATTGCTATAGAAGGAATATTAAGAAATGTGTATGTATAATCTACCAACTTGTTTTCATACCAGATGAAAAAGAGGACATAATAGTTTATACAACCCGAATAGATAGTTCCTATTGGTCTGGCCAAAAAATAGCTTTCAACTTTTCATAGACACAAATACGCACGAGTTCATGTAAACAAGAAGATTTGTACCGA
>Ga0075425_100003499_pt1 | contig 15979 bp, 17 predicted proteins | sample SoiMethybrSBSTD4_FD_75300 | JGI IMG/M metagenome (GOLD analysis project Ga0075425, IMG submission 75300) | Bulk soil microbial communities from a Populus tree surrounding site in Tennessee, USA - Soil MetaG P. TD hybrid SBSTD4 | ecosystem: Environmental > Terrestrial > Soil > Tree plantation... | reverse complement strand
CATCGTCATCGGACGGCCGAAGCTCTGCAGGATGCGCGCGAAAAAGTTCGGCGGAGACGCTTTCGCTTCGCCGCGCAGACCTTCCTGATTCGCGAACTTTTCGCGCAGGACGTGGCCCTCGGGGAGCGGCACGAGGAACTTCGTGGCGGCGCCGAGGGGAACGGAGACGCGTTTGTCTTTCTCGAAGTCGAGGCGGGCGATGCCGAGCTCCGGATTCAGCTCGGTGACGCAGCCGGCGCCGCGGCCGGCCATGAAGAAGCATTCGCCTTCGTCGTAGGTGAGCCACGCTTCGATCTTCTCGGCGCGCTCGACCGGGTTGCTCTGCGGGTCGTTGAACTTCGCGAATTGGAAGACCCGGTCGAAGCTCTTGTGCGTGCCGAACGCCTTGCGCAGCGCCTCTTCGAACTGCGGGCGAAGCTGCGCCGGATGTTTGTGCAGCCGGCCGATCTCTTTGAGCACGTCGAAGCGCTCGCGCCAGAGGCCGCGCTCTTTCAACGAGTCGGCGAGGAGGCCGACGAGCGTGTCCGACTGCGTGCGCTGCTCTGCTTTGCGGAGTGACTTGGCGACGGCGAGGAAGGTGTCGACGTCCGATGGATCTTCATCGAGCTGGGTCATCCAAGCGGATTCCAGCTCGTCGAAGTTTTTTCCCTGGATCAGCCTCTGTGCATCGTCGCGAAACGCCATAGAGCGCGGGATTGTATTACCGCCGCATCTTCACGAGCGTCTTGAAAATGTCGAACGGCAGTTCCTCGCTGCGAACGATGTGGCGAAGATGGTGGAGCGACGTGCGGCGGTTCTTCACGTCGTCGATGTCGATGTTGTGCTTCTTCAGCAGTTCGTGTGCTTTCTGTTCCATGGTTCGCAGCGGAACGCGGCGGAGCCCGGTGTCATTCCGTGGAGGATAGGCGCCTCGCCTGTCCCGTTCTCTCGAGGCACATGGACAGGCGTGGGCGCCTATCCTCCACTGGAGAGCGCCGCCAGAATCTTCTCGTGCACTCCACCGAACGCGCCCGACGACATCACCAGAATGACGTCTCCCTCCTTCGCTTCGCGCGCCACTTCGCGCGCGAGGACGTCGAAGTCGTCGATCTGCTCGGCGGCGATGCCGTCACGCTTCAGGTGCTCGACGATGGTCGGCACCGACATCATGTGCTCGATTCCGTAACGCGTCTCGTAGCGCTCGCGATGGAAGATCGGTCCGATGACGACGCGGTCGGCTTCGTGAAACGCGTCGATGTAACCGCTCTCGAACTCCTTGCGGCTCGATGAGATCGATCGCGGCTCGAAGAGCGCCCAGATGCGGCGGCCGGGGTAGCGCCGGCGCGCGCCGTTGAGCGTCGTGGCGATCGCTGTCGGGTGATGCGCGAAGTCGTCGATCACCGTCACGCCGCGCTCGACGCCGCGCACTTCCATCCGTCGCTTGATGCCTTGAAACGTCTCGAGGCCTTTCTGAATCTCCTCCGCACTCAGTCCGCGCAAGCGCGCGATGGCGGCGTCGGCGAGCGCGTTGAGGACGTTGTGTTTCCCCGACAGCGGCGAGCGGAAACGAAACCACTCTTTTCCTTCCCACCATGCGGTGAACGACGTCCACTCCGACGCCATCTCGACGTCGGTGGCGAAGACGTCGAGCGTGCGATCCCAACCGAACGTCAGCCATCGCCCCTTCGCGTCATCGCGCAAACGCGCCACGTTCTCGTCGCCGCCGTTCGCGACGATCACGTCGTCCGGCGCGACCTGCACGACCGCGGCGCGGAACGCTTCGATGATGGCGTCGAGATTCGCGTAGATGTCGGCGTGATCGAACTCGATGTTGTTCACGAGCAGCGTGTTCGCGTGGTAGTGAAGAAACTTCGGACCTTTGTCGAAGAACGCGGTGTTGTATTCATCGCCTTCGATGACGAAGTCATCGCCGTTGCCGAGCTTGTAGTTCTGATTGAAGTTCACCGGAATGCCGCCGACGACCATCGATGGATCGCGTCCCGCCGACTCGAGCAGCCACGCCATCAACGAAGTCGTCGACGTTTTCCCATGCGTGCCCGTGATGACGATCGAGTGCTTTCCAACGATGAACAACTGATAAATCGCCTCCGGCATCGACACGTAACCCAAATCCATCTCCACCGTCGCCGCCGCCTCGGCCTGCGTTCGCGCGGCCGCGTTGCCGACCACGACGACGTCGGGCCGGAACGTCTCGAGGTGCTCTTTCGTATACCCTTCGAGCACCGGGATCCCGAGTCGCTCCAGGTACGTCGACATCGGCGGATAGACGTGCTCATCCGATCCGCCGACTTCGTATCCACGCTCTTTGAGCATGCCGGCAAGTGAAGCCATGGCCGTTCCGGCGATGCCGATGAGATAGACGCGGTGAACATTGCTAAGGTCGGTTAGGTGAGGCATCGTCGGCCAATCAGCAAGTTTTGTGCGGAACGGGTCATCCGCGCGGGAATGGGCGTTTAAGCTATCACTGTTCGGAAATCATCAGTTCAAGGTTGTTCAAAACACAGGAGGATTTTGCGCATGTCGAAGCGAATCATTGTCATGACGCTCGCGCTGGCGGTTTCGGCCGGATCTCTCTTCGCTGAAGAGGCGAAGCCGAAGGCGAACGCCGAAGAGAAGCAGGCTGCGTCGCCGCGTCTGACGATCGTCGAGCCGGTGAAGGATTTCGGAGTGGTCGCCAAGGGCGAGAAACTCGACTGGTCCTTCGAGATCAAGAACACGGGAGAGAACGATCTCCAGATCATCTCCGCGAAGCCTGGCTGCGGTTGCACCGTCGCCGACTTCGACAAAGTCATCAAGCCGGGAGCGACGGGCAAAGTCACCGCACACGTCGACACCACTGCGTTCGCCGGACCGATCGCGAAGACGGTGAGCGTCGAGACGAACGATCCTTCCAATCCGATGGCCACGCTGACGATTCACGCCACCGTGAAGCCGTACGTCGAAGCGGCTCCGGTCGGCTTCGTCCGCTACCAGCTCCTGCAGGGCGAGACGTCGTCGCAGAGCGTCGTCCTCTATTCCGAGGAAGACGAGCCGTTCGAGATCAAGAACATCGAAGTGCCGCAGGGCGACTGGATCAAAGTCAATCAGACCAAGATCACCGACGAGAAGCAGCGCGTCGCTGCAGGCAAGCCGGGACAGAACCAGTACAAGCTCGACATCGTCGTCGGCGGTCCGGATGCGAAAGTCGGTCCGATCGCGGACAAGATTCACGTCGTCAGCAACTCCAAGCATCAGCCGGACTACTTCATCAGCGTCACCGGTGTGGTTCGTCCGACCGTGCGCGTCGATCCGACGGGCGTGAACTTCGGCGAAGTCGCTCCGAACGACGGCGCGGCAACGCGCACCGTCTACATCCGCTCCGGCAATCTTCAGGCTCCCGAGTCGCTGAGCGTGACGAAGGCCGAGTCGACCGTGCCGGGCATGACCGCTTCGTTCAAGCCGACCGCGAACAAGGGCGAGTACGAAGTCACGCTGCAGATCGCGAAGGACGCGAAGCCGGGCGACATGAACGGCGCCGTGAAGATCTACACGAACGACTCGATCAACAAGATCGTGACCGTTCCCGTCCGCGGCACCGTGAAGGCCGCAGCGCCAGCGAGCGCCGCGAAGTCGTCGAAGTAAGAAACTGCTTCCCTCATCGGAGGGGCGGACGCCCTCGTCCGCCCTTCCCGTCCTCATCTAAGTCTCACCTCACGACCGACACTCCGGTCCCATCTCCCAAAGGCAAGATCGACGTCACGAGCCGCGGATCTTTCGCGATCCGCGCATTGAACGCGCGCAGCGCATCCGTCGACGCGTCGTGCGTTCCTTCGGCAACCTGACCTTTCCACAGCAAGTTGTCGCAGACGATCACGGCGCCGCGGTCCAGCTTCGTCCAGAGTGCGTCGAGATAGTCGCCGTACTCCGTCTTCACGCAGTCGATGAAGACGAAGTCGAACGGACCGTTGAGCGTGGGAAGCACTTCGAGTGCCGCGCCGTGATGAAAGACGACGCTGCACGGCAGTGATGCCTCATCGACGAAGCGCTTCGCTACGGCGAGCGTGTCGCGATCAAGCTCGATCGTTTCGATCGTCGCGCTGCGATCGCACTCGCGTCCGATGTTGACGACCGAGTAGCCGATGTTCGTTCCGACTTCGAGAATGTGCTGCGGCTTCTTCGCGCGAACGAGTGCGCGGATGAACTGCGCGACTTCCGGATCGGCGATCGGATGATTGTGCTCGGCCGCGAATTCCTCCATGCGCGCCAGCAACGCATCGCGCGGAGGCGTGAGCGATTCGAGATACTCGGCTTGCGAGCGTTTGAGGATGGCGTCGATTCGATCTTTCATCGTTCTTTCATCGTTGCATGCGCCGCTCGACGGCGTTCCAATCCACGTTCGACAGAAACGCCTCAATGTACTTCGGACGGTCGGCCGGTTTGAAGTCCAAGAGGAACGCGTGCTCCCAAACGTCCATCACCAGCAGCGGCACGAAGCCGGCGATGTTGCCGGTCTCGTGCAGCTCGATCCAGTGATTCGACACCAGTCCACTCGCAGGATTGAGATAGGAGATCGCCCAGCCGACGCCGCGCATTTTGCCGACGCTGGCGAAGTCCGTCCGCCAGATGTCGAATGACGGAAAACTTCGCTCCACTGCCGATCGGAATTGCGCGCCGGGATCGCCGCCACCCTGCCGCTTCATGTTCTCGAAGTAGTACTCGTGCAGGACCATGCCGTTGTACTCGAAGCCGAGTCGCCGCGTCAGCTCGGAGTAGGCCGGCATCTCTTCCTGATCCACTTTGCCGTCCGCGAGAATCGCCTGGATGCGCTCGGTGAGAAGGTTCGTGTTCGTGACATAGCCTTCGTAGAGCTTGAAGTGCATCTCCAGCGTGCGGTCGCTGATGCCGTTGAGTCCACTGAGATCGAATTGTCTGGCTTTGTACGATTTCGTTTCCATGAATGAGTTCACTCCGAGCGCAGCGAGGAGTCATTGGAGGCGCTGCTACGCGCGACGCTACGTGCACGAACGGTGCGCATTGCGGTGCCTCCGCTGATCCCTCGCTGCGCTCGGGATAAACTCAGGAGACGCAGCGGAACGTCGCGTACACGTACGGGTAATTCGGACGGAACCAGTTGCGCAGCGAGCGGCGCACGAGCTCTTTCGCGGTCGCCGGCGATGCCCCTTTCAGCACGTAGTGGCCGCCGTCGAAAAAGTCCGCGGAGTAGAGCTCGTATGACGGCATCGGATGAAAACCTGGGAAGCCGTCGAAGATCGTCGACGTCCACTCCCATCCGTTGCCGACGAGATCGTGTACGCCCCATGCGCTCGCGCCGCTTGGATACGAGCCGACGGGAACAGGATCCCAATTCGCGAAATCGAAGTTGCCGCGAGTCGCATCAGGCAACGCGTCGCCCCACGGATAGAGCCGCTCTTCGCCGGATGGCGTTCCGAACGCGGCGCGGTGATACTCCGCTTCGGTCGGCAGTCGCAGGCCCCGCCACTTCGCGTACGCGGTCGCTTCGTCGTGCATCGCGTACACCGGCGCGTCCAGCGGCAGCGGCGCGAGCGCGAACATGCCGCGCCAATACCACTCGTCGTGAATCTGCGCCCAAAAGTGCGGCGGCTTCGCGCCGGTGGCGGTGATGAAGTCGAGATAGTCGCCGTTCGTGACGTTGTGCTTCTGGATCGCGAACGCGTCGACGTCGACGCGCATCTGCGGGAACTCGTTGTCCCAGCCGAAGCCGATCTCGTTCGGATCGGCGCCGAGGGTGGCGATGCCGCGAGGGATAGAGATGAGATGGTTGCCGGATTGCCGCGTTGGCGCGTTGCCGGGCAACTCGGCAACCTGGCCACCGAGCAACCCAACGTCCCGTTTCCGCTCGTACGGCAGGTTATGAAACATGTACAGCAGCGTTTCCTGATGCATCTGTTCGTGCTCGAGGATCGCGAACGCTGCTTCGGCGCGACGCAGTTGCGGCACGTCGTCATCTTCGATCCGCGCTTCGCACAGCGCGCGCTCGATCAACGCGTCCGCGGCGCGTCCGTACGCGTGCACTTGTTCGCGCCGCGGCCAGAGATCGGTCGGATCCTTCACCGCCGCTTCGCTGTCGGGATCGATTCCGCGCGCGAAGAGCACTTCGTACGCTTCATCGACTCCGCGCTGACCGAGCGCGAGCTTGATCAGCGTGTTCACTGCGAACGCAGGGATGTGTCCTTCGTAGAACACGATCGGATTGCGCAACGCGATCGGACGGTCGTAGTACGCATCCGCGATCGGAATGCGGAACACTTTCTCCGACCGCGCGCGCCCTTCGCGATACCACGCGATGAGGCGCTCGCGCGTGACGCCATCGCCCAATGCGGCGTGCTTCATGAGCGCGAATTGTACGAGATGGATTTCACGCCGCAATCGTGGCGTCGATCGGAACTTCGACGATTCGTAACGGCGGCGAGAGCGCAGCAAGCACTGGCATGGCCACGTTGTAGACAGGCGCGCCGGCTTTCGTGCGTCCTTCGGGCGATCCGCGATGCGCGTGTCCGTGGAACACGGCGTTCACGCGATAGCGATCGATCGGCTCTTCGAGCCGCGACGATCCGAGGAACGCGATGATCTCCGGCGGCTCGCCGACGACCGTCGCCTGAATCGGCGAGTAGTGCAGCACGGCGATCTTCTGCTGAGTGCGGAGTCGCACGAGCGCGCCTTCGAGCTTCAGCGCCTCGTTCACCGACTCGTGCACGAAGTCCTTGATGGCTTTCTCTCCCCAGGCGCCGAGGGCGCGGCGGCCGAAGCCTCCGCAGAAGCCTTTGACGCCGGCGAAACCGACGCCGCGATACTCGAACGTATCGCCGTCGAGCATCGTCACGCCGACGTCGGTGAGCATCTTCACGATCTCGGTCTCATGTCCCGCTTCGACGTCGTGATTGCCGAGAACGCCGATCGCCGGAATGCGCAGCGACGACGAGATCTCGCGCGCCAGGATCTGCGCTTCTTCGATGTGCCCGTAGTCGGTGAGATCGCCGGCGAGAATGAGAATGTCGGCGCGCTCCGCCGCTTCGCGAAACAGCGGCTGCAGCGAGCCGGCGGAATTCTTCTTCGTGTGAATGTCCGCGACCGCGGCGATGCGCAGCGTGTTCTGACCGTCCATCACTTGGCTCCATCCTGCGCGATGCCTGCGGTCCAGTGCGCGATCTCCTCGTGCGACATGTTTCCGCGCGGCTCCAGTCGCGCGTCTTTGTATCCCCACTCCTCGATGTCTTTCAGGTACTGCTGCCGCGAGATGATCGTCCCGTAGCAGGTCTTGTCGCTCGTGTCGCCTTGACCGACTTCCTTCTCGAGTCTCGACGCGAAGTCGCGCATCACCCACTCCGGAATGTTCGATCGCTTGGAGGGATAGATGAATCCGAAGAGGACGCAATGCGCATACAGCACGCGCCAGTAGTCCGCGTAGCGATCGATGAGACGCCGCCAGTCGAGCTCTTTGCCGACTGACTGCAGAACGTGCGCGACGTCGCCCCCATCGAACCTCTCGCGCTCCATGATCAGTCCCTTCGACCAGATCATCTCTTCGGCTGGAATCAAACGAACGTCCATCCCGATCACGCGCCCCGGCACCGCGTACTGAAACCAAACGTCGTCGACCTGCGCGACGCCGTTGCCCGCGCTGAAGATCATGTCGACGAAGTCGTCGCCGTGAAAGGCCTTGCCGAGCCAGTGCGAGAACGTGAGCTCCGTCTCGTATCCCGCTTTCGACAGCACTTCGCACGCCGGCTGAAAGTCGTCGCGGCGGATGAAGATGTCGAAGTCTTTCGTGTGCCGCTCGATGCCGGTGTAGCGCGCGAACGCATACGCGCCGCCGACGAGATACTCGACTCCGGCGCGATCCAGACGGCTGAGCGCGTCACGATAAAACGCGACACTCTTCTCATCGAGTTGTACGGCAGGCAACGACATCGAACGTATGAGGTTGCATAGGAAGTGCCGATTAAAAGTGCTGAGGACTGAGGACTGAGTGCTGAGGGGGAGCCCCCTTTTACCTCAGTCCTCAGTCGTCAGTCCTCAGTCCTCAGCACTTTCGACTGGGTATCCCGAATCGATCCACGCGTCGAGCCCGCCGGCGAGCGGACGAACGAGCGTGTATCCCTTGTCGATCAGCGTGCGCGCCACACGGGCGGCTGAGGCTTCGTTTGGTCACGTGCAATAGAGGATGATCTCGCGATGGGGCTCGACGTCGCGCAATCGCTCGACGATGTCGTCGCCTGAAGCGATGATCGCGGTCGGGATGCGCCGCGGATTGTGCTTGCGGGAAGAGCCGGTGCGGACGTCGAGCACGATCGGCGACTCGCCGCGGTCGAGCATTTCCTTCAACACTTCGGGCGAGATGCGCGCGAAGCGAAGCTGCTTGAGAAATCGCGCGCGCTGCGCCCACTTCACGAGCACCCACAGCGCCAGGATCGAACCGACGACCACCAGCGCCCAGCCGCCGAGGTTCTCGAGACCGGCGATGACGCGATCGATGGCGTGATGGAAGAGACGTCCCGCGGCGACTGCGGATCCGGCCCACAACAGCGCGCCGCCGGCGTCGTAGATCAGGAACTCGATCGTGCGGTGCCGCGTCGCGCCGGCCAGCGGCGGTGCGACCGTCGAGAATCCCGGGATGAACTTCGCGACGAGCAGCGACTTCATTCCCCACTTTTCGAAATTCGCCTCGGTGTCGCGCACGCATGAATCAGGCGAGAGCGAGATGCGGCAGAGCAGCCGCAGAATGCGATAGCCATAGCGGCGGCCGAGGAGGAACCAGATCCAATCGGCGACGAGCGAGGCGACGAGCGCCGCGATCATCACGTGCGTCGACGACATCTTGTTGTCGCGCGACAATGCGCCCGCAACGATGAGCGTCGGCACTGCCGGAATGGGCGCGCCGATCTGCTCGGCGAACACGTTCAGCCAGACGAGCGGGACGCCGTAGCGGATGACGAGTGCGAAGAGGCGCCGGATCAACGGTTTCTCAGTTTATCCCGAGCGCAGCGAGGGATCAGCGGAGGCGCCGCGACGAAACGAAACGATCGAAGCTGCGCCTCCAATGATCCCTCGCTGCGCTCGGGATAAACTTGGAAAAGCGCCGGATCAACGGACGTTTTCTATCAGAATCGGCGCCTTCCCGGTGGAGAGACGAATGCGCGGGATCGCGCCGCCGATGCGCAGCACCTTCTCGTTCCCGCTGTGCAGCGAGCGCGCTTCGTCGCACCCTTTCACGCGGCAGAAGATGTCGCCTTCGTCCGCGGTGCGCGCTTCGATCGCCGGCGCGAGCTCCCCCGCTTCGACGCGATACGAGATCGGACCGTTGAGCGTGAGCGCTTCGATCCGCCCGCCGACGTGCTCGACGGAGATGCCGCCGTTCTCCGTCGACACTTTGCTGTCGCCGTTGCACGACGCGATGGAGATGCCGCCGTTGGTCGCGTGCGCGACGACGTGACCGTTCATGTTGCGGATGGCGATACCGCCGTTCGCCGACGTCACGTCGAGCGCGGCGCTCTTCGGGACGCGAAGGATCATGTGCACCCACCACGCGCGACTCGTGTCGTTCTCCGGTCCGCTCGTCGTGATCTCGCCGTTGCGCGAGAAGACCGCGACGTCGCGCAGCGTCCTCTGCGCGTCCTGCGTGTTGAGCGCCACCGCGTACTTGCAAACCGTGAGTCGCGCGATCGGACGATCCCACCCTTTGACCGTCACGCCGCCCTCCGTGCTGGCGTGCACGCGCAGCACGTCGACGCCTTCGAGCTCGACGTGCCGCTGCTCCGTCGACTCGACCTGCGACGGAAACGAGGTTCTCGTGTTCGTCTGAAAGTGTTCGCAGTCGTCGCTCGTGACGAGCGAGTGATCCTGCGTCGACACGATCAGCGGTCGCTGCGTGACAGCGAACATCGGCACAGCCGCCAGGAAGAGGGTTACAGCGGCAAGACGTCGCATGTGCGTGCGGAAGTTAGTGTGACACCACACAATTCATTGACGCAATCGGAACGAAAAAGTTGCGTCAGCGCTGTCAGCGCCTATTGATGAGCCAGAAAACGAGCGTGAGCGCGATCGAGAGCAGGATCGACGTGACCAGCGGAAAGTAGACGGTGAAGTTGCCGCGGCGATAAACGATGTCGCCGGGCAGCCGGCCGATCGACGTCCAGCGGATGAGCGCGCCGACCGCGATCAGCGCGGCGCCTGCGATCATGAGCAGTTTGGAGAGATCGCGCATACTGGATGCCAGTTACAACCTAACTCTTCAACACTTTCCGAGTCTAACGGTTCCGAATGGAAGTGACCGACCTCGCGGCCGTGAGCCGAGCGCGATCAGGCGATTCCGATGCGTTCCGGCTTCTGGTCGAGAAGCACAGCCGAGTCATCTTCCGAGTGGCTTATCGCATGACCGGAAATGAACACGATGCCGACGACGTAGTGCAGGAGACCTTTCTCCGCGCCTACAAACAGCTCGACTCCTTCGAAGAGCGCGCCAATTTCTCGACGTGGCTGCACCGCATCGCGGTGAACTGCTCGCTCGATCTACTGCGCGCACGCAGCCGTCACGACAAGAACAGCCTGCCGCTGACCGACGGCCGCGACGATGAAGAGCGCGAGGTCGAGATCGTGTCGAGCGATCCGCAACCCGATCGCCTGCTCCTCTCCGCCGAGCTGCAGAAGCACGTCGCCGCCGCAATGGAAAAGCTCAGCGGCAACGAGCGCACCGCATTCGTTCTCCGCCACTTCGAAGGAATGCCGGTCGAAGAGATCGGCAAGACGCTGGGTATTCAGGTGAATGCCGCAAAGCACACGATTTTCCGCGCCGTGCGCAAGTTGCGCGAGGCGCTCGAACCCCTGGTGAGGCCGAATCCATGCAACACCTGACTGAAGAACAGCTCGTCGCGCACTACTACCACGACGACGATGCGCCGGCTGCCGCGGCCTCGCATCTCCTCGAGTGCCCTGACTGCCGCGCGCAGTACGAGACGATCCGCCGCGTGCTCACGCTCGTCGGCGACGCGCCGGTGCCCGAGCGCGGCGACCACTACGCCGAAGAAGTGTGGACGCGCCTGCGCTGGAAGCTCGGCGCACGCAGGCGGCGCATGCAGTGGACGTCGTTCGCCGCCGCCGCGGCCGTGCTCGCGATCGCGTTCTTCGCCGGAGTGTGGTGGCACTCGCGCGGATCGCGCACTGCGCCGAGCAATATCGCGAACAACAAAGGGCCAGGAGTCGTCCAATCCGTCGCCGCAACATCGCAAGCGAGCGATCGCGTGCTCCTCGTCGTCGTCGGCGATCACCTCGAGTCGTCCGAGCGGATGCTCGCCGAGCTCGCGAACGCCAATCCGAAACAAACCTTCGATGTGCCGAGCGATCGCGCTGCCGATCTCGTGGCGTCGAATCGCATGTACCGCCAGACCGCCGCGACTCGCGGCGACCGGCGGATCGCATCACTGCTCTCCGATCTCGAGCCGATCCTCGTCGAGCTGTCGCACGCCGGCAAAACGCTCAGCCCCGACGAGCTTGGGGCAATCCAGAAACGGATCGAATCGAAGCAGCTCCTGATGAAGGTGCGCGTCATGACTGCGCAGCCTGCGCCACCTCCATCCAATTCGAACTCGCTGTAGTCCCGGAGATGAAATGAAGAAAGTAATGACAACCCTCTGCAGTTTGCTGGTGGCGCTCTTCGTGGCTGCGCCTCTGCACGCCGACGTCTCTTCGGAGGCGAAGGCGTCGAAGTCGAAACACAAGACCGAAAAGAGCGAGAAGGACGAGGAAGCCGAAGCGCGCGCCCAGCAGGAGAGCGATCTCTATGACGAAGGCAGCGACGCGCTCGACGACAACGACTACTCGCGCGCCATCCAGACATTCCGCGACGTGGTGAAGTTGCGCGGCGAACATCAGGACGCGGCGATGTACTGGCTCGCGTACGCGCAGAACAAGAACGGCAACCGCTCCGACGCGCTGTCGACCGTGCTCGAGTTCCAGAAGGCGTTCCCGAAGAGCCGCTGGATGGAAGACGTGAAGGTGCTCGAAGTGGAGCTGCGCCAGTCGGCAGGGCAGCACATCGAGCCGTCGCACGTCGTCGATGAAGACGTCAAGATCATGGCGCTGCAGGGATTGATGAACAACGATCCCGAGCGCGGCACGACCGTCATCGAAGGGATCATCAACGATCCGCATCAATCGGCGAAGTTGAAAGACAAAGCGATCTTCCTTCTCAGCCAGTACGGCGGCGGGAAATCGGCCGACCTTCTCGGCAAGCTGGCGCGCGATCACTCACACCCCGATCTGCAGGAGCGCGCGCTTCGCTACCTCGGCATCATGGGCGGCGAACAGAGTCGCCGGCTTCTCGCCGAGGTCTATCAGTCGTCGTCCGACATGGACGTCAAGCGCTCGATCCTGAAGTCGTTCATGATCTCCGGCGACCGCGCGCATCTTCTCGCGCTCGCGAAGACGGAGCCGAATCCCGATCTCCGCGCCGAAGCCGTGCAGCAGCTCGGCATCGCCGGCGGCCGCAACGAGCTCGCCGATCTCTACGCGAATGAGTCGTCGATCGAAGTGAAGAAGAAGATCCTTCAGGCGATGTTCATCGGCGGCAGCGTCGACAAGCTCAGCGAGATCGCCCGCACCGAGCGCATTCTCGAGCTTCGGCTCACCGCGATCAAGAACCTCGGACTCACCGGCGGCTCGCGCACCGGCGAGCTGCTCGTCAGCATCTACGAGACCGACACGAACAACGACGTGCGCCACGCCGTGATCAACGCCCTCTTCCTGCAGAGCAACGCGAAGGCTCTCATTTCACTGGCCCGCAAAGAGCGCGATCCCGATCTGAAGAAGTCGATCATCTCGAAGCTCTCGATCATGGGATCGAAAGAAGCGGCCGAGTACCTGATGGAGTTCTTGAAGGACTGAGGATCGCCGCGGCACTCGTCACGGACGGGAATTGGTCGTCACGTGTAGAATCGCTGCAAGCCGATCATGTTTCTTTGGTGGCACGCCCGCAAGCTGGAAAGCGTCGACCACGAGAAGCGTCTCGCTGCAGTTACCGCGATCGCGAAGTCGCGCTCCGCTCGCGCCGCCGCGTTGCTCAGCAGTGTCGCAAACGACTCGGTGCCTACCGTTCGCCTCAAAGTCAGTGAAGGATTAGGCAAACAGCGCCGATCGGACGCGATCGTGTCGGTACTCGTGAGGATGCTGGAAGACCGTGAGCTTCCGATTCGCGAAAGTGCTGCCCGGTCATTGATCAAATTGGGATGGAAGCCGTCGACCAGTCGAGAGACGCAGGAGCTGGCGGAGGCAACGCGAGATTGGACGGCGCTCGCCAAGTACGGGAGGATCTCACGGGTTTTCAGCGATCTCGCTTCCGAGGAACGACGTTCGGAATCGTGGCTGAAGTCGATGTGGTCGATGAAGTCGGAGCTCGACAGTCTCGCGAAAGCCGCCCCGCATCTGCTGGCCGAATTGGTCCGCGACAACGCCTCCGTTCGAGCCCGCGCCTTCGGGACAATGATGGCTCTCGACCCGCCGGCGTCGTCGGAGTTGTACGCGTCACTCCTCACCTGTTCGGAAGACGATATTGATGACAAAGCGGCGGACGTTCTTCTTTCACGAGGCACCCAAGGAGTGACTCTCCTTCGCGCCGCAAGACAGAAAAGCGCTGCGGCGCGTGAAGTGTTGCTGCACACCGGCGATCAGGAAGCGTTCCGCGAGACCGCGACGCTCACATCGGCGGCCGATCCGAAACTGGCGCGTCGCGCCGTGGCATTGATGGCGAAGCACGACAATCCCGAAGCCATCGAGGCTCTGAAAACTGCTCTTCGGCACGCCGACAAGGATGTCGCCATTGCCGCAGCGTCCGCGCTGATTCGCCGTGATTTTCTCAAACCCGACATCGCAAAGATCACGGAGAGTGTCGACATTAGTGATCTTTGCTCGCGATGCGGGCAGACGACCGTCCCGCGTTCGGCGTATCAAGGCCAGATTGGTTCCGTCATGATGGGTGAGACGCTGCAGGCAATGATGCGCGCGAAGACCGCCGCGCGCTACGGCTGCCGCCAATGCAACGCCGTCTACTGCATCGAGTGCGCTGGCGCCTTCCCATGTCGCACGCCGTTCTGCCGCACCAGCGTCTTCGATGTCGTCTGATCGCTGAGTATCATCGCGTCGTGCATACAAGCGAAGTCGTCTGGTACGTGACGGGACGTTTTTTCACACAAGGCAAGTCATTCTTCGACGTCGGCTACTTCCTTCACCTCGGCAACTACGATCCGATGTTCAGCGACAAGAGTGCGCCCAGCGAAAGCTCGGCGCACTTTACGTTTGCAGCGGATCCTTTCACGGCGACGCCGGTGACGAACGGCGATCTCTCCATCGCTCTCGACGCGAAAGGCTGCTTCTCGATTTACTTCAACGAGACGCCTTGCGCGACGTTCGACGATCCGTCGACGTTCAAGAACGGGAAGCGCATCGCAACGTTCGAGCGCGTCAGCATCGTCGCCGGCGTGACGCTGCCGAAGGGCGTCGGTATGAACGCCTTCACCGCGCGACTCGTCTCGAGCGAGCCGTTTCCCTACGGCGATCTGCGCGACATGATTCCGTACGGCGTGACGCAATGGGGCACCGTCGCAGGATCGTCGCACGCGTTCATCGGGTCGGCGATTCTGCTGAGCTGAACGCTTCGATCTTGCCGTCGCTGTTCGGCTTTGCGATCCAACCCGACGGCAGACGAAAACCTTCGTCCGCGGCCGTTCCGATCGCAGTTGCGTCACTCATGGGGCGTCCGATCGACAGTCCCTCCGCGGTTCGAAATCGGGGATCTCTCGTTTCGACCCAGACGATCACACCGGTGCTGCAAGCAACATCCACATCGAACTTGATGCCGTGCACGGTCGCTGTCTGAGCGCACAGCAGCCCACCCTTGTGAACCGTTGCGATCCCCGACAAGTACCGCCGCGCCTTCACGCCTGGTCGCAGCGCGAAATTGTGAAGATCAGCGCCCGGAGTCGACACACAGCCTACGAAGAGCAACGTACATAACAGCGCGCGTCTCATGCGAGCGTCCTTGCAAACAACCAGCACAAAAAAATCACGAGCGGTGCGTGAAACATCAGTTGCAGGATCGAATAGCCGGCGAGGTCGCGGGCGCGCACGTTGAGGATTCCCATCAGCGGCAGCATCCAGAATGGATTGATCAGATTCGGCAGCGCTTCGGCGGCGTTGTAGATCTGCACCGTCCAGCCGAGGTGCTCACCCCATTGTTTGGCGGCGGACATCACGTACGGCGCTTCGACGATCCACTTGCCGCCGCCGGACGGCACGAACATACCGAGGATTGCGGAGTAGAGCGCGACGACGACTGGGAACGTCGACTTCGTCGTGATCAACACAAAGACGTGCGACAGGCGATCGGCGATCGGCGTCTTCGAGATCATTCCGAAGATGCCCCCGTAGAACGGGAACTGGATCAACACGCCGGCAGTCGCGGGAACGGACTTCGACACCGCGCGCAGAAACGACTTCGGGTGCCAATGCAGGAGGAGTCCGAGCGCGAGAAATGCGAAGTTGAAATTGTTGAGATCGAGCGCGGCGAATCCGCCCTTCTCGCGCACGTTCATCACCAGGTACCAAATCATCAACGCGGCGACGAGAACGCTGAAGATTGCGCCGCCGCGCTCGGCGGCGTGATCGATGACGGGCTCCGGCGGAAACGGCGGAGCCACGCGTGTATCTGCATCGTTCGGCGCTGAGAAGTACGCGACGACGACCGACACGACGATGAGAATCGCGGCCATCGCCAGGTTCTGCCAAAGGAAGATCGTCTGCGTCAGCGGAATCACTCCGGTGATCGGCAGCAATGAGGCAGGAATGGACGACTTCGTCGCTTGCAGCAGCGCGGCCGACGACGACAGGCCGAGCGCCCACACACTGCCGAGCCCGAGGTATGCGGCGGCGCCGATAGCGCGATAGTCGACGCGCTCGATTCTTCGCGTGATCT
>Ga0075425_100003498_pt1 | contig 15980 bp, 17 predicted proteins | sample SoiMethybrSBSTD4_FD_75300 | JGI IMG/M metagenome (GOLD analysis project Ga0075425, IMG submission 75300) | Bulk soil microbial communities from a Populus tree surrounding site in Tennessee, USA - Soil MetaG P. TD hybrid SBSTD4 | ecosystem: Environmental > Terrestrial > Soil > Tree plantation... | reverse complement strand
ACTGTGCGGCACATGTCACCTGAACAAATCAACGAGAACCTGTCGCATATTGTTGCGCGCATCGACGCGGCGCGAAAGGCGGCTGTGAAGCCGGCGGCGACGACGACGCTGGTCGCCATCACCAAGACCCATGCGGCAGAGACGATCTACCCCGCCTTGATCGCCGGCCAGCGCGTGTTCGGTGAGAACCGCGTCCAGGAGGCTTCAGCCAAATGGCCCGCCATCCGTGCGGACTATTCCGACGTCGAGTTGCATCTGGTGGGACCGCTGCAGACCAACAAGGTGCGCGACGCCATCACCCTGTTCGATGCCGTCCAGACGCTGGATCGGCCAAAACTGGCCGACGCGTTGCGCGCCGAAATGGACCGCACGGACCGAACGCCGTTCCTTTTCGTCCAGGTCAATACCGGCGAAGAGCCGCAGAAATCGGGCGTGCGACCGCGCGATGCGGCCGCGCTGATCGCGCATGCGCGCGACCTCAAATTGCCGCTTAAAGGTCTGATGTGCATTCCGCCGGCGCACGAAAACCCGGCGCCGCACTTCGCGCTGCTGCGCAAACTGGCCGAGGAACACGATCTGCCGCTTCTCAGCATGGGGATGAGCGGCGATTTCGAGATCGCCATCCGCTTCGGCGCCACGCATGTGCGGGTCGGCAGCGCCATCTTCGGCGAGCGCCGCCTCACTGCATGATCGTAATGGAATCGTCGGGCGCGAGTGTGGCGACGACCTTCACGAGATTGTCGAGTGCAAGCGCGATGCATCCGGTCGTCGGCGCAAAATCCGGGCGCGCAACATGCAGGAATATGGCGCTGCCGGCGCCTGGGACCACGGGCGCGTCGTTGAATCCCAGGACGACGAGCAGGTCATAAAGGTGATCGTCACGCCACAGCGTCTCCGTGCTCGCGCCATACGGCCGCTTGATGCGCCGATTGTAGAGAGGATCGAGCGGCGCATCGCACCAGCCATCGTCGAATTCGATCTTCGCGACAGGTAGTGCCGTGGACGGACACGCGAGGCGATCGACCCGGTAGAACACCAGCCGCGGCGGAAAGACGCCGACGGGCGTCACGCCGTCACCCTCCCTGCGTTTGACGCCGATGCCACCCGCGCCGATCGCGGCGCGAAAGCGATTGTGGCCGCAATGCAGGATCGCTTCTCCCGTCCCCATTCGCCTGACGATGAGGTCCATGCGCGCCAGATTAGCGCCTGCGCGTCGGCACTAAAACAGATGGCCCGCTCTTTGTGCCTTGGTGCGCAGATAGACGCGATTGTGCTCGTTGTCGGGAAAGGCGTGCTTGACGCGGCCGACGACTTTCACGCCGGCTTGTTTCAGGCCGGCCACTTTGCCCGGATTGTTGGTCAAGAGACGGACGGACTTGTAACCGAGCAGAGCCAGCATGCGCGCCGCGATGCCATAAAGCCGCTCGTCGGCCTCGAAGCCCAACCGTGCATTCGCATCGATGGTGTCGAAGCCCTGATCCTGCAGGCGATAGGCGCGCAATTTGTTGATCAGGCCGATACCGCGGCCTTCCTGAGCCAAGTAAAGAAGAATCCCACCGCCGGCCTTGGAGAGCGTCTCGATCGCGCCGCGCAGTTGCGCTCCGCAATCGCATTTCAGCGAGCCCAGGAGATCGCCCGTGAAACACTCCGAGTGGAGCCGAGTGAGAGCCGGCTTTGCGGTCGGCGGCGCGTTGATCACGATGGCATAGTGCTCGGGTCCGCCGTCGGCGGGACGAAACGAGACAAGCTCCGTCTTCTCGGCACCTTCGAGCGGCACATGCGCCCGCGCAACGAGCTTCAGTGTACGGACGATCTCATCATCGTAGGAGAGAATGTCCTGACTCGAAAGCTCCATGGTCGAGATCGAGCTCCCTTCGGCACGACGAACCAGAACCGCCGGCAAAAGGCCCGCGAGCTTTGCAAGCTTGATCGCGGCGCCGTAGGCAGCGGGCAACTCGCTCCGTTCAGCCGCGAAGGGGCCCTTCAAGGGAAAGGTGAGATCGTCGGTCGGATCGGCGATGGCGCGCACGTGATCCGCGTCGAAACTCTCATCGATCTTCAGCGCAACGACTTCGGGGGTGTAGAGCCGGATCTTGAGCGTGTTGGCGCGCGCATGGGTGAGCACGAGAAAGACAGCGCCGCCGGCCGAACGCCGCAGCGCCTTGAGCGTGGCATCCGTTATGGTTTCCGCAGACAGAACAATCGTGGCCTGACGCTTGTCGCGGATCACAATCGCTTGACCGCGCCGAAGCGCATCAACGCCAAAAATGACGCGGTCGACCGAAGAAGTCCGGAGACGGCTTGCGGTCTTTGACCGGCGACTGGTGGACTTGCTCATCGCCACCCACATACACCGTCGTCCAAAAACCGGGTAGAGTTCGCGACGCCCCCTTGATCCGGACCCTACTTCGACATGGCCAGTACAAAGCGTGTCCTTCTCGTCGACGACGATACCATGCTGCGCACATCCTTGGCCGAGCAACTGGCCAGTGCCGGTGCCTATAGCGTGGCGGAAGCCGCCAGCTGCGAGGAGGCGCGTGCACGCGCCGGCGAAGGTCTGTTTGAATTCATCATCCTCGATGTCGGATTGCCCGACGGCGATGGCCGTGAGCTGTGCACTTGGTTACGCGGCAGCGGCGTAACAGCGCCGATCATTCTGCTCACCGCCGCCGATACCGATCAGGATACGATCGAAGGCTTGAAATCGGGCGCCAACGACTATGTCGCGAAGCCGTTTCGCTTTGCGGTCTTGATGGCGCGCATCCACGCGCATCTGCGCAGCCACGGACAGAACGAAGACGCGGTCTATCGCATCGGCCCTTATACCTTCCGCCCCAGCGCGAAGGTGCTGCTTGACGTCAACAGCAAGAAGATTCGCCTGACGGAGAAGGAAACCAATATTCTCAAATTCCTTTACCGCTCGGGAGAGACGGTGCCGCGCGAAACGCTGCTGCACGAAGTGTGGGGCTATAATCCTGCGGTGACGACCCACACGCTGGAGACTCACATTTATCGCCTGCGCCAGAAGATCGAAGTCAGCCCGGGTCAGGCACGGATCTTGGTCACCGAGAGCGGCGGCTACCGTTTGATGCCCTGAACCCCACATCGGGCCCGCACCGAAGCTCTCCCGACACTAGTTTGTTCCCCTTCTGTTTCCGCAATGTAGCTGTGCGAAATTAGTGTTCGTTGTCTACTAATGGGGAGAGACTATCTGTCACTTCGACATAGAACCCGCCCTTAAGGAGGGCACCGAATATGCGTAACCCAACCTGTTCCATGCTGGTCGGCGCTGCGGTCGCCGCCCTACTGGTCCTGCCGGCCTCCGGCGCCGATACCGGCTGGGTCACCTGGCCGACGAAGAGTTTCGACAGCAAGGGTCTTCGGATCGACGATGTCGTCGGCGACGTCCGCGTCACCGTTCAGGACGGACCGATGAAAGTCGACGTCTCGGGCAGCAAGGAACTCGTCGGCGGGCTGACGGTCAAGAAGGAAGGCGATTCGCTGCTCATCGACGGCAGCGACAATGTTTCCTATTCGGTCTGGGATTGGCGGAAGTGGTTCGATTTCTCCCATATCCGCGACGACTACAATCAGGGACGCTTGCTGATCAAAGTCACCGTTCCCAAGGGAACGCCGATCAAGATCTCCGATCTGATCGGAAATGCGGCCGTCGGCGATACCTATGGCCCGATCAGCCTGGAATCGGTCGCGTCGGATGCGACCATCGGCAAAGTCAGCCAAGCCAACGTTTCGCTGGGCGGCTCGGGAAAAATCGCCATCGCCGACGTGTCCGGCGAGCTGAAACTGGAAATCGCCGGGTCGGGACGCGTCACGTCCGGACATGCCGGCAATGTGCGTGCCGACATTGCGGGATCCGGTGACGCGCAGATCGGAACCATCAGCGGCGGCGTGAACATCGATATCGCAGGGTCGGGCGACTTCACGGCTGCCAAGGTCAATGGGCCTGTTCGCGTCGACATCGCGGGTTCGGGCAATGTGAAGATCGCCGATGGCGTCGCCGATCCCTTGAATGTGGATATCTTGGGCGCCGGCGATCTTTATTTCGGCGGCACCGCCGTCAATCCGAGCATCAGCGCGATGGGGTCGGGCAATGTGCGCATCAAAGCCTATCGCGGCAAACTCTCGAATGACGGGATGGCCGATGTTCAGGTCGGAAGCGTCATGCCGCCCACGCCTCCGACGCCGCCAGCGCCACCGCATGCTCCAACACCACCTACGCCACCAACTCCGCCGCATCACTAAGCGGACCTTGGCAGAGATGTTTAACGCCCGTTAAGAATTGGCGCCTAGAACCGGCCTTGAGGTCGGCCAATGGCTCGAAATCCAAGACATGATTCCCGCCGCGAGCCGCGTTGGGAGAACGAAGACCGCGCGCCGCCGCTGCCGCCCAAACGCGAACGGCGCCGCGTCTGGCCGTATGCGGCGCTGCTGCTTCTGGCCTGGGGGCTGATTTTCGGCGCGGTGTTCTGGTCGCGCTTTCTGTCCGATCTGCCTGACGTCAACAAACTCCTTGTGGCTGGCGCGTCGCGCGACGTCACGGTCCTGGACGACCGGGGCCATCTCATTGCGCGCCGCGGACTGACGCAGGGCGCGCGCGTCGACGTCGCCCAACTTCCGCCCTATGTCCCCAATGCGTTCATTGCGGTCGAAGATCGCAGGTTCCGGTCGCACTACGGTCTCGATCCGATCGGACTGTTGCGCGCGGCGTTCGAAAACCTGCTGGCCGGGCATGTGCGCCAAGGCGGTTCGACGCTTACCCAACAGCTCGCCAAGAATCTTTTTCTCGATTCCAACCGAACGTACGGGCGCAAGACCCAGGAAGCGATGCTGGCGCTCTATCTCGAGTCCCGTTACAGCAAGGATCAGATCCTCACGCTCTATCTCAACCGTGTCTATTTCGGCGCCGGCGTCTACGGCATCGAGGCTGCCGCGCAACGCTTCTTTGCCAAACCGGCACGCCAACTGACACTGACCGAGGCGGCAATGCTGGCCGGCAGCGTGAAGGCGCCGGCGCGCTATAACCCGCTATCCGACACCGACGCGTCGCTGGCACGTGCGGCGATCGTCCTGCGCACCATGCAGGAGGCGGGATTCATCGACGAGCGAACCCGCGCCCTGGCGCAGGCGGTGCGGCCAAGAATCGCGCGCGGCGCCGGAACGCCGGGTTCGGGCTATTTCACCGACTGGGTGATCTCGCGCATCTCCGGCTACACCAGCGAAACCGGCGAACCGCTGATCGTTGAAACGACGCTCGATCTCGAGGCGCAGGGTGAAGCCGAGCGTGCTGTCGCGGCCGGACTTGCGGCGCAAGGAAGATCGCTGCGCGCCCACGAAGCTGCGCTCGTCGCCATGACGCCGGACGGCGCCGTGCGCGCGATGGTCGGCGGTCGGTCCTATGAGGAAAGCCCTTACAATCGCGCCACAGATGCGATGCGTCAGCCAGGATCGGCCTTCAAGCCGTTCGTCTATCTCGCCGCATTCGAACATGGCCGCACGCCGAACGACGTGATGCGCGACGGGCCGGTCGACATCCATGGCTGGAAGCCCGACGACTATGAAGGCAAGTTCGAGGGCGACATCAGCCTGACCCGCGCCTTCGCCAAATCGTCGAATGTCGTCGCGGCGCAGTTGACCGACGAGGTCGGCGCGGCGATCGTTGCCAGGACGGCGCATCGGCTCGGCATCGTTTCGCCGCTCAACGCCGTCGCATCGTTGGCGCTCGGCACCTCGACCGTGACGCCGTTGGAACTGACCTCGGCCTATGTGCCTTTTGCCAATGGCGGAAAAGGCGTCATTCCCTTTGGCATCGCCCGCATACGGACAAGAGCGGGAAAGGTGCTGTTCACGCGGAATGGCGCGGGCGCTGGCGACGTGGTCGCGCCGGTCAATCTCGCCCAGATGACAGGCTTATTCGTCGCATCCGTCGCCAACGGCACCGGCAGGGCGGCCAGGCTCACCGAACGGCCCACGGCGGGAAAAACCGGAACGACGCAGGATTATCGTGATGCCTGGTTCGTTGGATTCACCGCCGATCTCGTCTGCGGCGTGTGGATCGGCAACGACGACAATTCGCCGATGAAAAAGGCCACCGGCGGCGGACTCCCCGCGCGCATCTTTCACGCGTTCATGCAATCGGCCGAGGCCGGCTTGCCGGTAAAACCGCTTGCCGGCGACATCGCGGTCGCTGCGAGCGAGCCAACGCCAACCACAACGCCACCGCCGGCCACTCACAAGAGCGACGCTCTGGAATCTCTAATCAACAAGCTTTTCGGCAACGGCACCTAGTGGCGCTAGGCGGTCTCGCGCGCCGCGTAGCGATGCAGTGCCACTCCGTTTTCTTTCAACCAGGATTGCGCAGCGGTCAACTCCGGCGTCAAGGATCGCACCAGGCGCCAGAAGCGCGGACCGTGGTTCATCTCGAGCAGATGCGCTGTTTCGTGCGCCACGACATAATCCAGTACGAAAGCCGGTGCCAGAATCAGCCGCCAGGAATAGGAGATCGATTTGTTGGCGGAACAGGAACCCCAACGGCTGGCGGTGTCGCGCACCGTGATGCGACGCGGTCGGGTGCCAAGTCGCGCGGCGAATTCGCGGGACCGCATCTCAAGCGTCTTGCGTGCTTCGCGTTTCAGAAAGTCGAGGACGCGGCGCGGCACATGTTCGGTGCGGCCGCTAACGCGCAGATCGCCGTCAGAGTCCTGCCACACTGGCCCACGACCTATTTCGGCCGGTAGAATCGCGCATTCGACCCCGTGAAAGGGAATACGCGCGCCGATAACGAGCGGGACTTGCTCGGGCACGCGCGCCAGTTGACGCGCGATCCAGGGCGCTTCGCCGCGGGCGAAATCGAGCGCGCGGTTGAGCGAGATTCGCGACGGAGCGACCACGGTGACCTCACCCGTCGAGGGATGCACCTTGACGATCAAGCGCCGCGCCCGCGGATTGAGGCGCATCGTAACCGCGACTGCGCGACCGTCGATGCGCAGCAATTCGCGTCTTGCGCCTTGGCGGCTTGCCAGGGACTTGCGCATGAGCTTCCCTTCGCTTCTATAACCTGCTTCTTTCGCACGACTGGCGAGATCCAGCATGACCTCACGTCCTCGATTCCATCTGGCATTTCCGGTGCGCGATCTTTCTGAAGCGCGTGCCTTCTATGGAACCCTGCTCGGCTGTCCCGAGGGACGTTCGAGCGACGAATGGGTGGACTTCGATTTTTTCGGCCACCAAATCGTCGCGCATCTAAGCGCGGATAACGTCCCGGATAAAGCATTTAATGAGGTTGACGGCGAGCAAGTGCCAGTGCGTCACTTCGGCGTGATTCTCTCCATGGCGCAGTGGCACTCGCTGGTCGACAGATTAAAACGAAGCAAAGTTGATTTTGCCATTTCCCCCGATACGCGCTTTGCGGGAGAACCTGGCGAGCAGGCAACCTTCTTCATTCGCGATCCGAGCGGCAACGCCCTGGAGTTCAAGGCGTTCAACGACGACAGCCGGATATTCGCGCGATGAAAGCCGAACAAGTCTCACTCTTCGCCGGCGCAGTCGCGTTGGCCCTGATTCTCGGCGCGCTTTTTTTCCAATACGTTTTGAACTATCCGCCGTGCGAGATGTGTCACTGGCAGCGTTGGCCGCACATCGCAGCGGCCATTGTCGGTATCGGGGGCAGCCTGTTGTTGAAAAGCAAGGTCGTGAGACCGGCGGCAGCGTTGCCGTTCGCTGCATTGACACTCCTGCTCGTCGCAACGTCTGGCGCAATCGGCGTGTTTCACGCCGGAGTCGAGTGGCAGTGGTGGCCCGGTCCGTCCGCTTGCACGACGGGGTATGTCTTCACCGGAACCCTGGACCTCAACGCACCAGTACCGCGCTGCGACGTCGCGGCGTGGCGGCTCTTGGGGATATCGATGGCGGGCTATAATGCGCTCATCTCGCTGGGGACCGCCGTCCTCGGCAGCATTTTCCTGGTGCGCAAAACATGAGTCGCAAAGCTCGTCCGGCTTTTCCCGGGTCCAACACCAACGCTGACATTGCGGCGATGATTCGCGTCGATCACGCCGGCGAATATGGCGCAATCCGAATCTATGAAGGCCAGCTCGCCGTTCTTGGCGCGACGAAATCCGCCGCAGTCGACGCCATCTGCCACATGGCCGAGCAGGAGAAGCGTCATCTCGCTTCCTTTGACGAACTCATCAATGAACGCCGCGTGCGGCCGACGGCGCTGGAGCCCGTATGGCGCGTGGCCGGCTTTGCGCTCGGCGCCGCGACCGCGTTGCTGGGCGAAAAGGCGGCCATGGCTTGCACCGCTGCCGTCGAGGATGTCATCGACGAGCATTATGCGGCGCAAGTGGCACGGCTCGGCGACGCCGATCGCGAGTTGAAGGAGACGGTCGAGGCGTTCCGGCGCGACGAGGTTCAACATCGCGACACGGCAATGGCGCATGGCGCCGAGGAGGCGAGGGGCTACCGGCTCCTCAGCGAGGGCATCAAGGCCGGATGCCGCCTCGCCATCGCGCTCTCGGAAAAAATATGAGCGAAGACCGCCATGCACTCCTGGCGGCTGCCTCGGCTCCCAGACGGGCCAACGACGCCGATGCTCCTTCGCTGTCACGCCTGTTCGCGGCCGCGTTCGCGACTGATCCGGTCTTCAACTGGATCGCACGACCCGGTCCTCGGCGACCGCAAGTGCTGGAGCAATTCTTCTTCTGGCTTTTGAAGACGCGCGCGATTCCCTTTGGCGAGGTCTGGATGAGCAGCGACGGCGGTGTCTGTGCCGCCTGGCTGCCACCGGGGACGCCGGCGAGTCCGGGCGGCTTCATCGAGCAGGTACGGCTCTTCCCCATGTTCGTTCGGCTCTGCGGCTTCCCGCGCTTGAGCCGCGGTTCGGCCATGGGGGCGGCGATGGAGAAAAACCACCCGCATGAGGATCACTTCTATCTCGCCTTCATTGCGGTTGCGCCACGACTTCAGGGGCTGGGACTAGGCGGTGCGATGCTCGACGCGACCTTGAAGCGTGTCGATGAACAAGGCGTTCCGGCCTATTTGGAGAATTCCAATCCGCGCAATACCAAACTCTACGAGCGTGTCGGATTCGTGACGCGCGGCAGCATCTCACCGCCGGGTGCACCGCCGCTGGTCGCAATGTGGCGCGAAAAACGTTGATTCAGCGCTTGGTCGCGTCGCTCAATAGTTTTTGCTGTGCGGCGTTCGGGGCGCCGTAAAAGCGCACAATCCGATCGTCCTTGGTGAGCACGGCCCAAGCTTGGCCTCCTCCCGACGTGAACAGAACATAGAAAAAATTTCCGCCGCAATTGTGCGGCTGGCAGACGTCGTAGAGTTCGTAGCCCGCACCGCCGGCAGCGACCGTTTTGCCGGGAGTGCCGAGGCCCTCTTCCCCGCTCAGAACGACTTTGACCCAACTCTCGAGCGGCTGCCCTGCGACGATCGCGGTTAGCGAATGTTTGTACGCCGGCTTTGTGATGACGTCGTAGAGGTAGGCGAGTTCTTCCGCCGCGGCGGCCGGGATCGCCAAACCAAGCACGACTGCGGCGGCGAACAGTTTTCGCATCGAACGGGCCTTATGGTTCAAGCTCGCTATCCCAGTAGAGATAGTCGGCCCAAGAATCGTGCAGATAGTTGGGCGGAAATCTGCGCCCGTTGCTGCGCAACTCATTGATCGTCGGCCGGTGCGGGCGATGCTTGGGGTGCATGCCGATATGGTGCGCCATGCGTCCGCCCTTGAGCAGATTGCAGGGCGCGCATGCCGTGACGACATTGTCCCAAGTCGTGCGGCCGCCGCGCGAACGCGGGATGACGTGGTCGAAGGTCAGGTCTTCGTCCGAGCCGCAATATTGGCACTCGAAACGGTCGCGCAGGAACAGATTGAATCGCGTGAAGGCGGGATTGCGCGCCGGGCGCACATAGGTCTTGAGCGAGACGACCGAGGGAATGCGCATCTCGAAGCTCGGTGAGTGCACGATGCGGTCGTACTCCTCGAGGATGTTCACGCGCTCGAGGAAGACGGCCTTGATCGCGTCCTGCCACGACCACAGCGACAGCGGGAAATAACTGAGCGGCCGGTAGTCGGCATTCAGCACCAGCGCGGGACAATTGTCTGGAAGCCGGGCGGCTAACACGAAACAGGTCCTTTGATCGTCACTCCTCGTTAGGCGGCGGCACCATAAGGGCAAAGCGCGGGCGCTGCCAAGCTGGCCCAGACGATAGTCGATTCGGCGTGACAGATCGGTAACGCCCTCAGGGCAAGGGACAATTAACCTCAGGCACGCGGCGACGGAGCTGATGCCGAAACGCCATCCCGAGGAAGCTTCCGCCCATCTCAAGCCCGACCGGATCGATGCCATGACCGACGCCCGGTGCAACGTGCCACTGTACGCAGGCTCCGGCATGACCAAGCATCCCCGCCGTTGCGAACATCGCCTCAGGCGGGATCATCTGATCGGCGTCGCCATGCACCAAGAGGATGGGAGGCGTGTCGGCCGGCAACGGCTCCATTGCCGTACCGCGCGCCAGCATGCCCGAATAGCCGACGATCGCTGCCGGCTTTACCGTGCGTCTCAGACCGACATGCAGCGACATCATCGTTCCCTGGCTGAATCCGACCAGCGCCAGGCGATCGGCGGGAAGTTCGAGCCGCGCAAGTTCGGCATCGAGAAAATCGTTGAGCGCGGCTGCCGCGGATTCGATTCCTTTTTGCATTTCGCCAGGATCGAGGCGGGAGATCGCGAACCATTGAAAGCCGGTCGGCGAGCCGGCGCAGCGCTCCGGCGCGTTCGGCGCCACGAAGGCGACCGTCGGCAGCTGTCGCTGCCAATGCGGCGCGAGACCGATCAGATCGTTGCCGTCGGCGCCGTAGCCATGACAGAGCACGACGAGATGCGTTGCTTGGCCGCGTTGCGGCGGCAGACGGGGGCCGGTGAGGGCACGCTGACCAAATGCCATAATCGCTTCTAACGACTTCAGCGTGACTCGGGAAGCGGATGAGCTGGTGTAGTCTGCAATCATGATTGTCACGCGCTTTGCGCCAAGTCCAACCGGTTTGCTGCATCTGGGTCACGCGTTTGCCGCGATCAGGGCGCTCGAGGCGGGCGAACGATTCATCCTGCGCATCGAGGACCTTGATACGACGCGCAGTCGCGACGAATTCGTCGCGGCCGTCTGCGAGGATCTGCACTGGTTGGGGATTCGCTGGCCAGAGCCCGTGCTGCGCCAATCACAGCGCTCAACGGCCTACCAGGCAGCGTTGCACAAGCTGGATGCGCTAGGGCTCACTTATCCCTGCTTTTGTACGCGCAAGGAGATTACGACCGAGATGGCACGCGCCGCCGAAGCGCCATCGGGACCTGACGGTCCGATCTATCCAGGCACCTGCCGCCACCTGACGCCAATCGAACGAGATGCGAGAATTTCTTCCGGCTTGCCGCATGCCGTTCGACTCGACGCGACGAAGGCAGCAGAAAACGCCGGACCTCTCGCCTTTCAGGAGCAGGGGCAGGGAATGAACGGCGACACCGGAACGATACGCGTGCAGCCGCGATTGTTCGGCGACATCGTCCTGGCGCGGAAGGATCTTCCAGCCTCCTATCACCTCGCGGTCGTGATCGACGATGCGTATCAGGGCGTCACGCTGGTGACGCGCGGCGAGGATTTGTTCGCGGCCAGTCACGTGCAACGCCTGTTGCAGGCGCTGCTCGGACTTCCCGAACCTGGTTATGCGCATCACAAGCTCATTTTGGACAACTCAGGCAAAAAGTTCTCCAAACGCGACAAGTCGATCACCTTGCGCGCGCTGCGTGAAAGCGGTTGGACACCACAACAGATCCGGTCAACATTGCAACTATGAGATGGGGGAGACCGACATGCTTCGAAGTCTAGCGGTCGCGGCAGCACTTTTGATTCCGAGCGCCGTTGCGGCAGGTCCTAAGGAAGAGATGATGGCGGCGGATCGCGCATTTTCGGAGATGTCGCTGAAGAGCGGCGCGCACGCGGCCTTTCTCGCCTTCATGTCGGACGATGTGCGCTTGTTCGACGGCGACCATCCACCCATTCTCGGTAAGGCGGCGGCCGCGGCCTACTACGCCGATGTGGAAAAGAAGAATCCGAATGGCGAGAAATCGAGCACGCTGCAATGGACGCCGCTCGAGGCGGACGCTTCGCCCGACGGCGTGCTGGGTTTCACGCGCGGCACTTGGATCTTCACGGGAAAAAAGAAGGACGGTGGCGAGCAAAAGGTGACCGGCTACTACGTCACGGAGTGGAAACGCCAAAGTGACGGCAAGTACAAATTCGTCCTCGACATCGGCGGCGCCGACGGGCCGTGAGCTAGCGCACCGACAAATCGACCAGGCCCTGCATGATCTGGCTCAGATCATAGTCCTTGGGACTGAAGACGGCCGCAACGCCCGACGCTTTCAACGTCGCTTCGTCTTCGGGCGGTATGATGCCGCCGGCGACGACCTTGATGTCGGAGAGCCCGGCCGCCTTCAGCTTCGCTACGACGTCGCGCGCCAGTGACACATGACTGCCGGAGAGGATCGAAAGCCCGATCAGATGTGGCTTCTTCGCCTTGGCCTCGGCGACGATGTCATCGGGCGAGAAGCGGATGCCGTTGTAGATGACGTTCATGCCGGCATCGCGGGCGCGGATGGCAATCTGCTCGGCGCCGTTCGAATGGCCGTCCAGTCCGGGCTTGGCAACCAGAAAGGTGAGTTGGCGGCCCAGCTTCTTGGATGCCGTCTCGACGCTTTGGCGCAGCGCGCCGATGCGCTCGTCGTTGCGCGATGGTCCGGTCGCCGCCACGCCGGTTGGCGCGCGGTATTCGCCGAAGACGCGCCGCAGCGTTCTTGCCCACTCGCCGGTCGTCACACCGGCTTTGGCGCATTCGATCGACACCGGCATGAGGTTGGTATCATCACGCGCCGCGCGTTCGAGTGCGGCAAGTGCTGTCGCGACTTTCCTTTCGTCGCGCGCCGCGCGCCAGGCACGCAACCGCTCGATCTGGCTGCGCTCCGCCGATTCGTCGACGGTCACGAAATGGCCATTGCCGGCGGTGAGCGGTGAGGCTTCGGTTTCGCGGTAAGCGTTCACTCCGACGCGGATCTCGTCGCCGCGCTCGATCGCTTCGACACGCGCGGCATTCGATGCGACCAGGCGTTCCTTCATATATTCGAGCGCTCCCTGCGCCGCAGCGCCGCCAAGGCTCTCGATGCGCTCCATCTCCTTGCGGATCTGGGACTTCAGCTGATCGACTTTCTCGCCGATCACCTTCGAGCCGTCGAAGATGTCGTCATAGTCCAGCATGTCGGTCTCGAAGGCGCCGATTTGCATCAGGCGCAGCGACCATTGCTGGTCCCAGGGCCTGGGCAAGCCGAGCGCTTCGTTCCACGCCGGCAGCTGCACCGCACGCGCGCGCGCATTCCGAGAGAGCGTGACCCCAAGCATGCCAAAAAGAACGCGATAGACGTTGTTTTCCGGTTGCTGTTCGGTCAGTCCCAGCGAATTCACCTGCACGCCATAGCGGAACAGCCTGAGCTTCGGATCGGTCACGCCGTAGCGATCGCGCGTGATCTCGTCCCACAGCGCCCCCATCGCGCGCAGCTTGCAGATTTCTGTGATGAACTTGACGCCGGAATTCACGAAGAAGCTCATGCGGCCGACGGCCTTGGGAAATTCCGCCGCCGGAATCGCGCCGCGCGCCTTCGCCGCATCAAGCACGGAAACAGCGGCGGCGAGCGCGAAGGCAGCTTCCTCGACTGCGTCGGCACCGGCTTCCTGCAAGTGGTACGAGCACAAATTGATCGGATTCCATTTCGGCAGTTCCGCCGTCGTGAAAGCGATCATGTCCGTGGTCAGGCGCAGCGCCGGCTTGGGCGGGAAGATGTAGGTGCCGCGTGCCAGATATTCCTTGATGATGTCGTTCTGCGTCGTGCCGGTGAGGCTCGCGCGCGGCGCTCCCTGCTCGTCGGCGACGGCGACATAGAGCGCGAGCAGCCAAGCCGCCGGCGCGTTGATCGTCATCGAGGTGTTCATGTCCTTGAGCGGAATGCCCTCGAACAGCGCGCGCATGTCGCCGACATGCGAGACAGGGACCCCGACCTTGCCGACCTCGCCCCTGGCGAGGGAGTCGTCGCTGTCATAGCCCGTCTGCGTCGGCAGATCGAAAGCAACCGAAAGCCCGGTCTGGCCCTTGGACAGATTCGCGCGATAGAGCGCGTTCGACGCGGCCGCACTCGAATGGCCGGCGTAGGTTCGAAAGATCCAGGGCTTGTCGCGCGACATGGGCGAGATCATTCTCAGACACAGAGAACCTCAACCTATAAGATATTTTGCTGCACTGCAAAATAAGTGCTGGGAGGCGATGTGCGCAAAACAGGTTTGGCGGCGGCCCTTCTGTTCGGTGTTCTGAGTGTCGCGGCAGTCGCGCCGAAATCGCCGCAAGAGGAGTGGAATACCGAACTCAAGGAGGCGAACAACGCCTACGCGAAAATCCCGCACGCAATCCTGAAGATTCAAGACGCCGCGTATCTCGGCGAAGGACAGTCGGCGACACTTACCGGCGTAAAGGGCAAACCCGATTCCTATCGTTGGGTGCCGGGCAAGAGCGACGGAATTCTGACCGCGCGCTATGCGGCGGGACACATGAGCGCAGTGATGGCAGGCAAGGCGATTGATGACGCGGCGCTGCGCAAGGGTATCGCCATCGATACAAACATCGACATCATGGGATTTCCGACACAGGTCAGTGCCGGCGTGATGGGTGTTCGAATTCTCGTCTACAACCAACATCGCCGCGAAGCATTCGCCTTCCACGGTCTCGACTATTTTCCGTATGATCCGGCTTACCGCATCGCAGCGACATTCAAGCCCGATCCGAAATTGCCGCCACGCGTCTTTCGCACCTCGCGCGGCACCGACAAGCAATTCTTTCACGCCGGCGATGCAACCTTTGCCTTGAATGGAAAGAGCTTCACGCTGCCGTTTTACGGTGACACAAACGATCCGCGAAAACTGACCGACATGTCGGCGTTCTTCATGGACGATCTGACGGGCAAAGGCACCTACGGCGCGGGACGTTATGTCGACATCTCGAACTTCGGCAGCTTTCCGCCCAAGACTGTGACCATCGACTTCAACTTCGCCTACAATCCCAATTGTGCCCGCTCGCCGTTTTACACGTGTCCCGTAGCGACGGACTCTATCGCGACTGCGGTTCGTGCCGGCGAGCGCGACCCGCACGCAGCACACTGAGGCGATTGCCGCCGCGCTCAAAATCGCTCAATCTGAACACAAATTTCGAGCGGGAAATCGATGACTAGGTCTCTTCTGGCCGCAGCAGCGGTCATGCTTGTTGCTGGCGTGTGCACCGGTGCGGAGGCACGCACAAAGGACGTGCCGGCGCCCGCAATCCTCACGCCGGCACCCCCTCAAGCCATCGGCTTTTCGGCCGAACGCCTTAAGCTTCTCGACGCCGCTATGGATCGCGCTGTCGACAGCGGACAGGTCGCGGGCATCGAAACCCTGCTGGTGCGCCATGGCAGGATCGTCGATTTTCATCTGCACGGCTTGAAGAGTCTGTCCGCCGGGACTCCACTTACGCGCGACACGATCTTCCGCATGTATTCGCAGACCAAGCCGATGGTCGGCGTCGCCATGATGATCTTGTTCGAACAGGGCCGCTGGCGGCTCGACGATCCGATCACGAAATACATTCCCGAATTCGCCAGTCTCAAGGTGATGAACGGTACCGATGCCAAGGGACAGCCGACCGTCGAAGACATGAAGCATCCGCCGACCATGCGCGAGCTGATGACGCATACGGCGGGCTTCGGCTATGGCCTGCGCACGGGCAATCCGATCGACGACGCATTCCGCGACCAGAAGGTGCTGGCATCGAACAGTCTGCAAGAGATGATCGACAAGATCGCCAAGATCCCGCTGCTCTATCAGCC
>Ga0075425_100003497_pt1 | contig 15981 bp, 14 predicted proteins | sample SoiMethybrSBSTD4_FD_75300 | JGI IMG/M metagenome (GOLD analysis project Ga0075425, IMG submission 75300) | Bulk soil microbial communities from a Populus tree surrounding site in Tennessee, USA - Soil MetaG P. TD hybrid SBSTD4 | ecosystem: Environmental > Terrestrial > Soil > Tree plantation... | reverse complement strand
GCGCAAGAAGACGACCGGCATCGAGACGCTGCGAGCGATTCCGTGGCAGTTTTCGTGGACGCAGACACGCCTGATTCTGGGCGCCTGGCTCGGCACCGAGGACGCGTTGGAGGGTGCAATCGAACGGGGTGAGCTCGCCCAGCTTCGCCGCATGTACGGCGAGTGGCCCCATTTCCGATCGGTCATGGATCTCACCGCAATGGTGCTGGCGAAAACCGACGCGCGGATTGCGGCCGAATATGATCGGCGCCTCGCGCCCGAGCATCTGCGGTCGCTTGGTACGGACCTCCGTTCGCGCCTCGAGCGCGTGATCCGCGCGGTGCTCGCAGTGACGGGCCACGACGAGCTGCTCCAGGAAAATCAGGTGCTGCGGCGCTCGATTAACGTGCGCAATCCGTATGTCGATCCAATCAACCTGGTTCAGATCGAGCTGCTGTGCCGGATGCGAAGCGGCGCAGACGAGGACCCGCGCCTCCGCGATGCGTTCGTCGTGACCGTTAACGGGATTGCCGCGGGGATGCGGAACGCGGGATGACGACCTTGGCGCCGCGTTCGCGGAGAAGCTCGCCGAGAATCGACCGGTGGCACCGGTACGGGTTCTCGCAGTAGCAGCAGATCGAGAAGTTCGTCTGCTGGCCCAACTTCGCCAGCAGCTCGATGACGTGCTGCGCAGAGGGCCGCCGCATCTCGCGCAGATAGCGTTTCCGGTAGGCGCCCCATCGCGCATCGGTCCATGGCTGTGCCTGCGCGTACGCGACCAGCTCGCGCGACGGCGACACCTCGGGCACCCAGACGTCGAACAGGTTGCGCCTCGAGTACTCTTCTTTCCTCACGCCTCGCGGCAGCAGCCGGACCGTACCCAGTCGGACACCCTCGTTGCGCGCTTTCGGCCCGCCGATCCGCACGACACGAATCATCTGTGTTTCTCCACTGCCGCGATGATGTCCGCGGTCACATCGTCGGGAAGACGCGCACCGTCGATGCGGCAGTAAGTCGGACGCGTGCCGTAGTACTGCACGAGCGGCTCCGTCTGTTCCCGGTAGACCTTGAGACGGTTCAGGACCACCTGTTCGCGGTCATCGGCACGCGGCACCAGCGGTCCGCCGCAATCGTGACAGCTCGTACCTTCGCCAACCGCATTCGCGCCGCATTCGGCACAGACCATTCGCGATGCGAGCCGCCGAATGACATCCGCTTCGCTGAGAACGATGTCGACGACGATGAGCGGTGACCGGCCGGCGATCATTCGATCGAGTGACTCTGCTTGTGGAATAGTGCGCGGAAATCCGTCGAGCAGGAAGCCGATCTTCGTGTCCTGTTGCGCAAGCCGTTCGGTCACCACGCGCGTGATGACCTCATCGCTGATGAGACCGCCGCTCTCCATAATGCCGGCAACTTCACGGCCGAGCGGCGTTCCCGCGGCCACGGCGTCGCGGAGCATCGCGCCGGTCGAGATGTGAGGGATGTTCCATTTCCTGCGCAGCTGGCGTGCCTGCGTGCCCTTGCCGGCGCCCGGCGGGCCGAGCATCACCAAGTTGAGTTCCATGCGGTTTCGAAATTGTATATTCCCGACTGGTGACTACCCAGACTGCGGTACGGGGCTGGCGTCGGCTGCGCAAGCTCGAACGTCACGAGATTGCATGGCTGGTGGTCGGCGCGTGTGTGTGCCTGCTGTTATGGGGGTTCCTCTCGCTTGCCGACGAAGTGATGGAAGGTGATACGACCACGGTCGACACGCGCATCCTTCTCGCTTTTAGAAAGGCCGACGACCCGTCACGCCCGATTGGTCCGCAATGGGTCGAAAATTCTCTTCTGGATGTCACCGCGCTCGGCGGTCCGACGGTTCTCGGACTCGTCGTCGTTTCCGTCGCCGGGTTCCTGCTGCTGCAGACACGCTATCACACGGCGCTGGTCGTGCTCGCCACCGCAGCCAGCGGAGAGATTGCGAACATGGCGATGAAGAACCTGTTCCTGCGCCCGCGTCCGACGATCGTCCCGCATCTCCGCGATGTGAGCTCCACGAGTTTTCCGAGCGGCCACGCGATGGAGTCCGCCATCATCTACCTCACGCTCGGTGCGATGCTGATGCGCCTGGCGGAGCGCCGCATCACCAAGATCTACTGCATCGGCATCGCGGTGTTCATGACACTGCTCGTCGGGATCAGCCGCGTCTACCTTGGCGTGCATTATCCGACGGACGTCGTCGCCGGTTGGATGTTTGGGTTCTTCTGGGCCTCGCTCTGCTGGATCGTCGCGCGTCGATTCGAGAAGGAGAGCGGTGTGGCCGAGGAGCGCGGTAAGGCGGAGTAGCGTTCGCTTCTGCTATCGGATGCCGATCATCGGCCAGTAGAGGAAGACCACGAGAAGCAGCAGCACGCACTGCACGAGCGTCAGCAGCAGTCCCATCCGCAACAGATCTCGGCTGCCAAAATATCCGTACGACATGCCGACGATGAGCACTCCCGACTGATAGGCGAACAGCTTTCCTCCGGCGCCGAAGGTCCAGATCATGCCGACAAGCAGCGGGTTCATGGCGTGCTCTTTCGCAAACTGCATCAGCACTGGCACCGAGGTCCCGAGCATCGAGATCTCGCTCGCCAGGAGGATGTGGTAGGCGAACGCGGTCCAATAGAGCACGAGCGTGGATTGCAGCAGGCTGCCGAGCAGAGGCTCCATCCACGACAGCAGCACGTTGGTGACGAGGTCGAGGGTCTTCGTTTGCGCCAGGACCTCTCCCATGCTGATTGCTGCGGCAACGAAGAATACCGGCAGGTAATTCACGCGCCGCAGATCCTCGACCGAGAGGACGCCGATTCCGGGAAGGACCGCCGCGAGACCGACGCCGAGTCCAATGATTGACGGCGAGATGTGATGCAGGAAGTCCGTCAGCCATAGGCCAATCGCTAACGCGATCAACAGTGCAGCTCGCGTCGTTGCCGCGGTCCAGCCGCCGAGCTGCCGAACTTCGCGTTCGAGATACGCCGCTTCGCTGGTGCTCAACGCATTCTTTTCCGGCGGATATATCCACAGCGTGAGGCGCCACGCGATCAGGATGGTGAGGATGTCGCACGGCAGATAGGCGAGGAACCAGCGGCTCCAGAGCACCTCGACGCCTCCGAAGCGCTCGATCGCACCACGCGCCGTAATCGAGGCCGCGCCCGCGATGATCATCTTGTCGAAGATGCTGGCGGTGTAGGTGACGATCAGGAACATCGCGCGGCCGATGTTGCTTCCAGGACCGACGCCGAACGCTTCGACCAGTCCCAGCGCGACCGCCGACATGACCACGACGCGCGCGATACCCGATGGAATGACGAACGTCAGCACGAAGTCCGTGATGATCAAGCCGAGCAGAAGCCGTCCGTAGGTATGGCCGATGCGCCGCATGACGAACAATGCGATGCGCCGGGCTAAACCCGTCTTCGTCGCCATTGCGCCGAACAGGCCGGCGCCGAACAGAAACCACGGCGTGTCGTTCGCGAACCCGCTGAAGGCGACGTTGAACGGCACGATGCCGAGGGCCCAGTAGAGATAGCAGCCAACGAACCCGGCGACGGCGTAATCAATCGCTTCGGTAATCCAGGCGACGATCATGAACGCGGCAATCGCCAGCACGTGCTGCATCCGCGTGTCGATGCCAATCGGCGCGAACCACAGCACCAGCGGGACCGCGACGCACAGCAGCCTTCCGATGTTCGCGCGGATCGGCGGAGCCATGACCGCCTCCTCTCGCGGCGGCGGTGCGGCAACGGCGGTGCTCATCGGCTGTTCGGACGCGGCCATGCGAGGCCGAGGATATCAAACGACCCGTCACCTGGGACACAATGGGCCCCTTATGGCAACTGCGTACGCACCCGGTCACGCCGACCGCTCAGTTGACCGCGCCGACATGCGACGGCGCATCAAAGCCATCTTCGTCGGCTCGATCGGCAATCTCGTCGAGTGGTACGACTTCTACGCGTATGCGGCGTTTGCGCTGTATTTTGCCGGGTCGTTTTTTCCGGGAACCGACCCGGTCGTCCAGCAGCTGAATGCTGCCGTGCTCTTCGCGGTCGGTTTCATCGTGCGGCCGATTGGCGGCTGGCTGTTCGGCCACATGGCCGACCACTACGGACGACGCCTGGCGTTGATGCTCTCCGTGCTGCTCATGTGCTTCGGCTCGCTGCTGATCGCGGTCACCCCGACCTATGCCTCAATCGGGGTCATGGCGCCGGTGGTTCTGGCCTTCGCGCGCATCGTTCAGGGGTTGAGCCTTGGTGGTGAATACGGGGCCAGTGCCACGTATCTGAGCGAGGTTGCCGACGAGGAGCACCGCGGGTTTTATTCGAGCTTCCAATACGTAACGCTGATCGGCGGTCAGCTGTGCGCGATCCTGGTGCTGCTCCTCCTGCAGCAGGTGTTTCTAACGGGCGCCGAGCTGCGCGCGTGGGGATGGCGCATACCCTTCGCGGTGGGCGCGCTGCTGGCGTTAACGGCGCTGGCGATGCGGCGCAACCTGCACGAGACCGACGAGTTCGTCAGCGCCAAAGCCAAACGCGCGACGAAGCCATCGCTGCGGATGCTGATGCAGTATCCGCGTGAAGTGCTGCTCGTCGTCGGACTGACGATGGGCGGGACGACGGCGTTCTACACCTATACGACCTACATGCAGAAGTTTCTGAAGCTGTCGGTTGGCCTCAGCGACCTGCAGACGACCGTTGTGACGGGCGGCTCGCTGCTCGTCGCTCTGATACTTCAGCCGACCTACGGCGCGTTGTCCGACCGCATCGGGCGCAAGCCGCTTCTCATCTGGTTCGGCGTGATGGGGACACTGCTGACCATTCCGCTGCTGGATGCGCTGCAGGTGACGAAGAGCGGCTTGGGGGCGTTTCTGCTGATCTGTGGCGCGTGGCTAATCGTTGCGGGCTACACATCGATCAACGCGGTGGTGAAGGCCGAACTGTTTCCGACGCACATCCGCGCGCTTGGCGTGGGCCTTCCATATGCCGTGAGCGTGTCGATGTTCGGCGGGACTGCGGAATCGATCGCGCTCTGGTTCAAGTCCATCGGCCACGAGCGCTGGTTCTACTACTACCTGACGGCCGTGATCGCGGTATCGCTGCTGGTCTATGTGGGGATGCGCGATACGAAAAAGCACTCAACGATCGGCAAATAGGCACAAAGGAAAAAAGGGGCAGACCAGAGGCACGTGCTGGTCTGCCCCCACGCGCGATCGAGGGCCCACCTTGGCGCTGCGCGCTTCGGTGGGCACGCTGGACTCGACCGCCCCGTCTTAATACGTCGAGGAGGCTGGCTCCGCGACCAGACCGGAAGCGGCGGCTGCACCTTCGCCACGGATCGCCGCGTCGAGGCCGCCGTCGTGGATGTAAGCCTCCTCGCCGTGCTGCGTGACGTCGAGGCCTTCCATTTCTTCCGTCTTCGTCGCGCGAATCGGCAGCACGACGTTCACGAGCTTGAGCAGCACGAAGCTGATCGTGCCGCTGTACACCCACGCGGCGATCACAGCCACGCCCTGAATCAGCAGCTGACGCGGGTTGCCATACAGCAGGCCGTCGGCGACTCCATTGATCGCTTTCTCGGCAAAGACACCGGTCAGCAGCGCGCCGACCGTGCCGCCCACGCCGTGCGCGGCCAGCACGTCGAGCGAGTCGTCAAGCGACGTCTTCGCGCGGAGCTGCAGGGCAAAGTAGCTCGGGACCGCAGCAATGGCGCCGAGCAGAATCGCGTTCATCGGGTTGATGAAACCGGCTGCCGGCGTAATCGCGACGAGGCCGACGACGATGGCCGTTGCCGCGCCGACCGCGGTCGCCCTGCCGGAGCGCATCACGTCGAGGAACGTCCAGACCACCAGCGTCGCCGCCGGCGCCAGCATCGTCGTGATGAACGCGAGGCCCGCAATCGGGCTGGCGGCCAGCGCGCTGCCCGCATTGAAGCCAAACCACCCGAACCAGAGGAGGCCGGCGCCGAGCAGCACGAACGGCACATTGTGCGGCAGCAGCGAGGAAGAGCCGTAATCACTCCGCTTGCCGAGGACGACAGCCGCAACGACCGCGGCGGCCGCGGCGTTCACGTGCACGACCGTGCCGCCGGCGAAATCAAGCGCGCCCCACTGCGCCAGCCAGCCGCCGCCCCATACCCAGTGCGCGATCGGCGCGTAGACGGCGAGCACCCACAGCGTGATGAACGCCGTGTAGGCGGAGAAGCGCATGCGCTCGACAATCGAGCCGGAGATGAGCGCCGCGGTGATGATGGCGAACGTCGCCTGGAACCCCATGAACAGCACGTGCGGGATTGTGCCTTTGGCCTCGAGGCCGACGCCGCGCAGGAACGCGTTGGAGAGGTCGCCGATCACCGCGTTGCCGCCGGTGAACGCCAGCGAATAGCCAAGCAGCGCCCAGACCACGCCGACGAATCCGAGTGAGATGAAACTCATCATCATCGTGTTGAGCGCGTTTTTCGATCGAACGAGCCCGCCGTAGAAGAAGGCGAGCGCTGGTGTCATCAGGAGAACGAGAGCCGTGGACACGAGCATCCACGCGGTGTCAGCTTGATTCATGCAGGACCCTCCAGTCAGGTCAACGAACGAAAATCGTTCGGTGCGGTGTCCAGTAACAAGATCGCGGCCAGCGCAAAGCGTTCCCGCATTTCGGTCTGGATCGCAGATTTGTCGAACAAATCCGGGTGGCTTTGAAGAGCGTCCGCGCGGATGCGGGTCCAAATAAATCAGACGTTTGTGTAGGAACAGAGGTGAGAAACCAACAATCCTGCGGCTTTTCGTCTGAATGGCGATCACTCGAAAGGCTCTCTACCGCGCCGCCGACGGATCATCGGCCGTCCGGACAAACGCGTTGCTAGCAGGATCTCGTGACGGATCGACATCGCTGTCGGATTGTCCGGATGGCGCCCCAAATTTGTCGTGAGCGACCATCGACTCCCGGAAAGACGCCGACTTTTCCTGAGGAATCTTCCTGTGCCCTGCGGTACACCCTTTGTAGCGCGCGGCACCGTCGTGTGTTCGCGTTTCACCGCATCGCTGCTCATCGTGCTCGTGGTGCTTCCGTTTACGGAGCCCTTTGCGAGCTGTGATCTGTCGATATTGCGGTCCTCGCCCTCGGCAATCGCCGCGTTGCGCGCCGCAATCGGTGGGAACGGACGCGCGATATCGCTGCAGCACGCCGCAAGCTCGCAGTCGTCGGCATCGATGCTCCAGGAGGAGCAGTTCAAAGACGCGCTGCTGGCCCCCGCCGCCAGCGCTATCACGCCAACCGATCCAGCTCGCCCGTCTGCGCGCTTCGTCCGACACACCTCGATTATCCGACCGCCGCTCGTCGCCCTCCGTTTATAGACACCGCTTCGGCAGGCGCCGTTGCGAGAGAACGCTTCATGAGATCGCCCATGTGGGTACACGTGTGACGGTGTGAGCTTCGTCGTGCCGTGCGGGTCTCCAGTCCCCGCACGGCACACGCGAGACGGTCTCCAGTCCCGCCTTGCGATGACGGAGAGGCCAGGAGCAATCCTGGCCTTTTTATTCAGTATCCTATTCGCCTGACCCACTCGCTTCAGGTCATTCTCCTACTGATGCTCGTCGTCGCCGCGGCCAAGACGGCCGGCGCGCTCGCCAACCGATTGCATCAGCCGTCGGTGTTCGGCGAGATCCTCGCGGGGTTGATCCTCGGTCCCACGGTGCTCAACGTCCTCGCCTGGCCTGTCTTCCTGCCGCCGTCCGGCGCACCCGGGGCACCCCTGCTCGATCTTGTCCGCGACCTCGCGCAGGTCGGCGTGCTGCTCTTGATGTTCGTCGCGGGGCTCGAAACCGATGTGGCGCTGATGCGGCACGTCGGCAGAGTGGCGTTCTGGTCGGCTCTCGGCGGCGTGGTGCTCCCGCTGGTGACTGGAACCGCGGTCGCGCTCGCGTTCGGGCTGCCGCTCTATTGGCAAGCGGTATTCGTCGGCGCGATTCTGACCGCGACGAGCGTCACCATTTCGGCGCAAACGCTGCTCGAAATCGGCGCGCTTCGCTCGCGTGAAGGCTCCACGATTCTCGGCGCGGCGGTCATCGACGACGTGCTGGGGATCATCATCCTATCGCTCGTCGTGGCGTTCGCCACGGCGTCGACGGCGGGCATCGACTGGAGGGTGCTCGCCACCGTCACGCTGCGTGTCTCGATCTATTTCACGATTGCGATTCTCGCGCGGCGGTGGCTGAGGGCGACGCTGCGATGGGCCTCGTCGCTCGGCGTCAGCCAGGCGGTTCTCTCGGCGGCGGTCGTCGTCATGTTCGCCTACGCGTGGGGCGCGGAATACATCGGCGGGGTCGCGGCGATCACGGGTGCGTACGTCGCCGGCGTCCTGATCGCGCAGACGGAATTCAAGAAGCTCATCGATGCCGGCATTCACCCGTTGACCTACTCGATCTTCGTTCCGCTGTTCTTCATCAGCATCGGGCTCCAGGCCAACGCACGCGACCTGGGGCCGCGTGCTGGCTTTACGATAGCCATCATCGCGGTGGCCATCGTCGCGAAGGCCGTCGGCTGCGCGTCGCTCTCCTGGCTGTCCGGATTTTCGCGGGCGTCGGCGATGCGCGTGGGCGTCGGCATGATCCCGCGCGGGGAGGTCGAGCTCATCATCGCCGGTTATGCGCTCGCGAACGGCGTCATCGGCCGCGACATCTTCACTACGGCAGTCGTCATGGTCCTCGTGACCACGATCGTTGCCCCTCCGCTCGTTCGTCTCGCGTTTCCGCGCCACGCCTTCGTGCCCGGCACGGTTGACGAAACGCTGATCGGACCGCCGGACGTTCGCGAGGCGCATCGGCAACAGCCGCCGGTGTCGAGACACTCGTCGTCCAGCCGATAGCCGGCGAGCCGACCCTTCAGAAATGTCAGGTGTTTCGAGATTCGATCAAAGTTGTCTGGCGAGTTGTTCGAGCGAGTCGGGGGTCGCGCTGTGCGAACCCGTTCGCCGAGCGTCTGCGCGTCCGACTTCGCCAAATGGCTTCAAGAACGTCGCGATGCGCGCATGAAAACGTCATAAAAGTCGTGATGTGATCGGCGCGGCGTTTCCCGCGTCAGGCGCGAATCGCGTCAAAACTGGCGCGTTGCAACGACACGGGGTCCGCCGTTGCCGTGGCGTTGATCTTGCTCCCGTGCGCCATCACAAGCCTCGACGCTCTTCATTTCAGTTCGCACGCTCAGGTGCGGCGCAACAAGACGGCATCGGACTGGAGACGTCGGTCGACGTGTGCGTTTACTCGATTCATTCATACGCAGGGGGAAGCGATGGCATTCGCGGGAGTAATTGTGACGTTCGCAGGATTTCTGCTCGCCGCCAGCAGCATCGGGATCGCGACGGCAAACAGCGTTCGGCTGGTGATCGTGCTCGTAGGCATCGCTCTGAGTCTTGGTGGGATTTTCGGCCTTCTCAACCCCGCCTACCAGAAGAACGCCGCATGGAAGCGGTAAGGGGAATGACGATGAGACGAATCCTGATTGCGTGTGCAGTTACGTGGGTAGTCTCGGTGGGCGTCGCGCGCGCACAGACGCCGGCGCCGGTTGAGCCCGCGGCTCCGGCCGCGGCTGCAACCGCTGCTGCCGCCGTGCCGATCACGGATGCGGACATCAAAGGGATCGGCGGGCCGTCGGCGGACGACAAGGCGAAGGGTGATCCTGCCGGCACCATTACGGGAACCGTGAACGACATTCCCGTCGGCGACAGCAAGAAAGGGCTGACGGTCGCCGATGTGGTGAATACGGTCGGTCAGAACGTCATCGCCTCGAACTTCATCTGGACGCTCGTCACCGGCTTCCTTGTGATGTTCATGCAGGCCGGCTTCGCGATTGTCGAGACCGGCCTGGCGCGTGCGAAGAATGCCAATCACACCATGATGATGAACTTCATGGTCTACGGCGTCGGCATGCTCGCCTATTGGCTCATCGGCTTTTCCATCCAGATGGGCGGCGTGGCGCCGAACACGAACCTTGGCGGTCTCGCGCCGCTCAACCATGAAGTGACGATGAGCCTGTTCGGCAAGAACGTGGGGTTGTTCGGCACTCAGGGAATGTTCCTCGGCGGCGCCACCTATGACGTGGGCGTCATGGTGATGTTCCTCTTTCAGATGGTGTTCATGGACACCGCGCTGACGATCGTCACCGGAACGGCGGCGGAGCGGTGGAAGTACTCCGCGTTCATCATCTCGTCGCTGTTCATGGGCGCGTTCACGTATCCGATCTTCGGTAACTGGGCGTGGGGCGGCGGATGGCTGGCGACGCTCGGCGCGAACTTCGGTCTCGGCCACGGCTACTGCGACTTTGCCGGCTCCGGCGTCGTGCACGCCGTCGGCGGCGTGACGGCGCTCGCGATGGCCATCATCATCGGCCCACGCATCGGCAAGTACACGCGCGACGGCAAACCGAATGCGATTCCCGGCCACGACATCGTGCTGGTGCTGCTCGGGTGTTTCATCCTGGCCTTCGGCTGGTTCGGGTTCAACCCGGGATCGACGCTCGGTGCGGCGACGAGCGGAAACCTCCGCATCAGTTCTGTCGCCGTGAACACGATGCTCGCCGGCATGGCCGGGTCGTTCAGCGGCATGTATTACATGTGGATTCGCTACGGCAAACCCGACGCGTCGATGACCGGCAACGCGTTTCTTGCCGGCCTCGTGGCAATCACCGCGCCGAGCGGCTTCGTCAACCCGATGGCTTCGGTGATCATCGGGCTCGTCGCCGGCGTTCTCGTCTGCCTCTCGTGCGAGATCATCGAGCGCAAGGCGAAGCTTGACGATGTGGTCGGCGCGATCTCGGTGCACGGCACCAACGGCATCTGGGGCGTGATTTCGGTCGGTCTCTTCGCGGACGGCAGGAGCAACTACGCCGGGGCATGGAACGGCGTTCCCGGATCGGTGACGGGTCTGTTCTACGGCGATCCTGGGCAACTCGTCGCGCAGCTGATTGGCGTCGCGACGCTGCTCGGGTTTGTCTTCACCTTCAGCTTCGTGCTCAACGCCATCCTCGAGGCGGTATGGGGACATCGAGTGACGCCCGAGGTCGAACTGCAGGGGCTCGACATCCCCGAAATGGGCGCACTCGGCTATCCCGAGTTCGTGCTGAAGGAAGAGGGAGCGACGGTGTAAGGGTCATGTCCATAGCACTGGTGACCAACGTGAACGCGGGGCTCGAGCCCCGCGCTCGTTCGCTTCCTCCCGTTCCGTGGCGGGATCCGTATTCGGTATCGAAGACCGATCTCGTTGCCTACATCGAACGGCTGAAGGCGGCCTGCCTAGCCGAACCCGACAACGCGGACCTGCGAACCTGCCTCGGGATGGCGTACGCGGTCGGGCTCGACGTGTATAAGTCGATGGACGCACTCGAGGAGGCGCGCCTCATCGATCCGCAGAACTTCTGGGCGCAGTTGAAGTACGCGGAGCTGCACTATCGCCTGCGTGCGCTCAATCGCGCCGAACAGGAGACGCGGCGCGCCGCGGAGCTCGCCACCAATCCGTTTCAGCTGGCGATCGCGCGGAAGCAGATGAAGGAGATTCGCGAGCTGCAGCACTCGAGCATCCGCAACGTCGAGTGGACCAAGCCGCTGACGGCGCCGACGCTCGCCTTCCTGGCGATGATCGGGCTGATGTTCGTCGTCATGCTGTGGCGGTGAGGGAGTGGACGTGCGCTGGAAGTTCTTCATCGGCGCGTCGATCATCGTTGCCGCCGCACTGCTCAGGGTGGGCGTGCCACTCTTTCCGGTTGCTGCGGGTCTGGTAACCGCGGGCCTCCTGACGTGGAAGCTGCAGCGACGACCGAACGGGTCTCCGCGATAGACACGCCCCGGCCGCCGGTCGTCATGCTGCCGACACGCTGGTTCGTCGGCGTGTGCGCGGCTGTCGCGGCGGGGATTGCGGTCAGCGGCGTCACGCTCCCCGTGTGGCTGCTCGCCAGCGAAGTGATGGCGACGATCCTCGGCCTGTTCGTCTTCGGATCGTTCCGCTACCAGATTCACAAGAACGCGCTCACCTACGGGATGTTGTGCGTCATCGTCGCGACGTTCGCGCGGCTGCCGACGTCGACGTGGCAGGTCGAGATCGCGCAGCAGGGATGGCCGGTGTGGATTCAGCATCACCTGCTGACGTTCAGCGGCCTCGACGATCTGATCCACGCCGACACGATGTTGTTCATTCTCGGCCTGACGCTGATGGTCTCCGTCATCGCGCAGACGCGCGTGCTCGAAGGCGTCACGTTCCTGCTGCTGCGGCGCTATGGCGGCGCGATCCTGCCGACGATGATCGCCGTGACGGCGGGTGTGGCCGTTGCATCGGGTCTCCTCGGCGGCGTCTCGATGATCGGCCTGACGATCCGCACGTTCGTGATCATCCTGATGCTCGCGGCCGCGCCGATTGCCGCCATTCGCTACGCGGTAATGATCTGCACCGCGGTGACGACAATCTGCGGCGTGTTTACAGCGTACGGTGAGCCGCCGAACCTGATCATGAAGGCGAACCTCTACCCGGCGCTGACCAACACGTTCTTCCTGTACTACGGCGCGCCGGTTGCCATCGCGAGCTTCGTCATGGTTGCGTGGCACCTTCGCGGCCGCCTCAAGGGACAGCAGATCTCCCTCGATACCATGGACGTCATCGACGCCAACGCCGAGGACGTTCGTTTCCTGCAGGCGACGCGCCACGGCGAAGTGATGACGCCGATTGAACTGATCGAGGGACACGCGGACGTCCTGGGCGACCGACTGCAGCCGGTGATGGAACGAGTCCGGCGCGGCGAGTCGCTGGGGCTTGCCATGGTGCTTGCCGACGTCGAAGTCGACGTGCGGCGGCTGCTGCTCGGTCATTTCGTCAGCGACGAGCTCGCCGATGGCCTCGACCGCCATTACCTGTACGCCGCCGCCGGCCGGCACGAGGAGGCGTTTCGAGCGGAACTGGCGGTGGACGAGGTGCTCGACTCGATGGCGCAGCTGCGCAAACGCGCGCAGCGGCTGGGCGCGTTGTCGCTCATTCCGTTCATCGCGCTGCTCGTGGCGCATACAGTAAACAACGCCATACCGCTGTTCCTGGCATCGTTCGCCGGCTTCGTCGCCGCGCTGCCGGCCATCGCGCGCATCCCGAACATGCGGGCGCTGGCACTCCGCGAGGCGAGACAGGAGTACGCCGAGTACTACTTTTTGTTTCCGCTGTTTCTGTCGATCACGCTGCTGACGAGCGCCGGCTTTTTCAACATCATGCAGTCTCTGATCGCCGCGGGAATAGCCGCGCTTGGTCAGGGGCACGTGGCGTTCACACAGTTTGCCGCGAGCACGTTCCTGTCGGCCATCCTCGACAATAACATCGTGGCGGACTTTGCCTCGCGCGGTCTCCACGGGCTCGACACGAACATCCTGCAGTTCTTCGCGATGGCGCAGATCGCGGGCTACGCGCTCGGCGGCTGCTGGACGCACATCGGCTGCGCACAGTCCGTGGTCGCGTTCGCTTTCATCCAGCGCGACGTCGACGCCCAATACACACCCGTGCAGTGGATCCGCGAGATCACGCCGGTCATTGTGCAGATCATGGTGCTGATGACGGTGTTGATCTACGCGGAGAACGCGTTGCTGGCGCGGTTCTGAGGCCCTCGTCGGCATCGAATTTGGAAGTCACGACGCGCGGGGGTGTTGTATGTACCTGCGTATTGCGCGAGCCGCTGGGCTCGCACTCGTTCTCTCCTCACTTGTTTCAACCACGGCGTTCGCCGCGCTCTCAACGGCCGAACAGAAGCGTATCAACGATGCCGCCGGCGTCGTCACCGCTATTCGCAACGCGGACAACGGGATCCCGGAGGATCTGTGGCAGAAGGCCGCGTGCGTCATCGTCATTCCGGATATGAAGAAGGCCGCCTTCATCATCGGCGGTGAATATGGCAAGGGCGTGATGAGCTGCCGTACGGCGGAGGGGTGGAGCTCTCCCGTATTCATGGAGCTCGAGAAAGGGAGCTGGGGGTTCCAGGCGGGCGCCCAGGAGATCGATCTGGTGCTGCTCGTCACCGACAAGGACGCCGCAGCGAAGATGCTGAACAACAAGGTGTCCCTCGGCGCCGATGCCTCCGTCGCTGCGGGTCCAGTTGGACGCGCTGCGTCGGCGAGCACGACGGGAACGCTCGCGACGGTGCTGTCCTATTCGCGCAGCAAGGGACTCTTTGCCGGGATCAACCTCTCAGGCGGCGCGCTGAAGGCGGATAAGGACTCGAATATGGACGCGTACTCTAATCCAGTGCCCGCCGACGTGTTGAACGGCAACGGGGCGACACTGGCGGGGGCTACAGCGTTCGTAAACACGCTCGGTACGTCCGCGCGTGCCACGAGCGGCACGGTCACACCGCCTGCGACCGACGCGAAGTAACCGCTATGATCGGCCGATAGATAGCGCATGCGCAGACACGCTCTCATCGGCCGATTTCTCGCTACATTCTCCATCGCGGTTGTCCTCGCGTCGGGTGCGGTTGCCCAGACGCGGGGGCGCAACTTCCTGTGGAAGGTGCAGTCGGGTACGAACGTCATGTACCTCGCCGGCTCGGTGCACGCGCTGACAGCCGACGTTTATCCGCTCAACCCTGCGTATCAGCGCGCCTTTGACGCATCAGGTGCGCTCGTCGAGGAAATCAATCTCGCTGAGGCCGATCCGCTCAGCGGCGGGCTCGGCCTGCTGGCCAAGGGTATGTATCAGGACGGCCGGACGTTCAACAGCGCCGTGTCGCGCGAAACGCTGGCGATGGTCGAGCAGAAATTGAAGGACACACCGCTAGCCATCGATCTGATCCAGCCCATGAAGCCATGGATGGTGATGCTGATGATCGAAGCGCTCGGCGCGCAGACCGCTGGCCTCGATCCGCAGCTCGGCCTGGATAAACACTTCTACGACCTTGCGAACGACAAGGGTAAGCAGGTCATCGGTCTCGAAACCGCCGAATCGCAGATTGATCGCTTCGACAAGATGCCCGAGCGTATGCAGGAACAGATGCTCCGAAGCGAGCTGGCCGAAATGGAAACGGAGCAGAGCAGCCTGCGTGGGATTCTCACGGCCTGGCAGAACGGCGACGCAGCAGCGATCGAGAAGATGCTGCTCGGCTCTTTCCGCGACAACCCGGCGGCCTATAACTCCCTCATCAACGAGCGGAACCGCAACTGGATGCCGCAGCTCGAAGCATGCCTCAAGCGGTCCTCACCGTGCTTCGTTGTCGTCGGCGCGGCGCATGTCGTCGGTCCGCAGGGACTGCTGGCGATGCTGCAGCAGCGCGGCTATCGGATCGAACAGCAGTAACGGTCATTGGCGTGGTTCGGAGATTGCCGCGTTCGATGGTCGTTTAGTGGACGGCCGCGTCGAGCGCCTGGTCGAGTGCCGCCGTCAGCATCCCGCGGTCGTAGGGCTTGGCCAGATAGGCGGTGATTCGCGCGCGCAGCAGCAGTGACGGGTCGACTTCGCCGTAGCCCGTGGAGATGATGATGGCCGCCGAGGGATACAGCGCCCGCAGGTGCTCGATCAGCCATATCCCGCTGTAGCGCGGCATCCGGATGTCGCAGACGACGACGTCCGCCGTCCATGCATGCATCATCAGCAACGCCGCCTCGGCGCTGCTCGCGGCCTTCACTTCGTAGCCTGACATATCCGTCCACTTCGACACGAGTCGTCGGATTGACTCTTCGTCGTCGACGATCAGGACTCGAGCACGGGTTCTGGGGGTTGCGGTTTCCGTTGCGGGAACCTGGTCGCTCATGATCACCGCGGCAGAGGTAGCACGACCGATGCCGCCGCCGCACACTCGGACGCCGCGGCAAATCCCCTGCCCGCCGTCGACGGTTTGGTGCGCCGGGTGTGCGGAAACGGCCCGTGTGCGGCGCTCGCCTTGCAAAGACGCGCCGGCATGAGCAGCACCCCCGCTCCTGCCATCGCCTCGATTTCCTCGCCTGTCAGCAGCGCAGCAATCCGGCCCGGCGAGCCGTTTC
>Ga0075425_100003493_pt1 | contig 15995 bp, 13 predicted proteins | sample SoiMethybrSBSTD4_FD_75300 | JGI IMG/M metagenome (GOLD analysis project Ga0075425, IMG submission 75300) | Bulk soil microbial communities from a Populus tree surrounding site in Tennessee, USA - Soil MetaG P. TD hybrid SBSTD4 | ecosystem: Environmental > Terrestrial > Soil > Tree plantation... | reverse complement strand
AGCGCCAGACACTCCCGCGGCGCCAGCGCGAGGTTGATGTCGTGCACCACCGTGAAGCCCAGATAGCCCGCGTTGACGCCGACGAGCTCGAGCACCGAGTCGGCGACGGGCGCCGCGGCGATCTCGCCGGCCGGGCCGGAGCGGGTGTCCACCTGCGCCCGCACCTGCTCGGCGAAGAGACAGCGGGCGCTGTGGGCCTCACCGACCATGCGCAGGTCGGGCATCGCGACCGTGCACTCCTCCTTCACCATCGTGCAGCGCAGGGCGAAGGAGCAGCCCGACGGCCGTTGCCCGGGCGACGGCGCCCGGCCGGGGATGCCGACCAGGTCGCGACGGCCCTCGAGGTGGGGCACCGCGGCGACCAGCCGGCGCGTGTAGGGGTGTGCGGCCGTGCGGAAGAGCTCCTCCGCCGGCGCCAGCTCGACGATCCGGCCGGCGTACATGACAGCCACGCGCTGGGCCAGCGAGCCGACCACCGCCAGGTCGTGGCTGACGTAGAGCGCGGCCACCTGATGCGCGGCCGCCAGCTCGCGGACGGTGCCGAGCACGTGCGCCTGGGTGGTCACGTCGAGGCCGGTCGTGGGCTCGTCCAGCACGATCACGCGAGGTCGGCAGGCGAACGCCATCGCGAGGCCGATGCGCTGCTGCTGGCCGCCCGAGAGCTCGTGCGGATAGCGGCGCAGGTAGGGGCCGTCGTCGGGGAGCGCGACCTCGCGCATCATCTCCGCGATCCGCGCCCGTCGCTCCTTCCCGCCGCCGCCGACGCCGTGCACCTCGAGCGCCTCCATCAGCTGCGTGCCGATGCGCAGGGCCGGGTTCAGAGCCGAGGCGGGGTCCTGCGGCACGTAGGAGATGACGCGGCCGCGCAGGCGGCGCTGCTGTTCGACTCCGAGCTTCAGCACCTCCTGATCGCCGATCCGCACCGAGCCGCCGGCGATGTGGGCGCCGCGGCGGGTGTGGCCGAGCAGCGCCAGGGCTGCCGTGGTCTTGCCCGAGCCGGACTCGCCGACCAGGCCCAGCACCTCGCCGGGCGCGATCGCGAAGGAGACGTCGTCGACGATGTCGTGCCCGGTGCCGCGGACGACGACCTTGAGGCCCTCGACGACGATTGCGGGCTCGACCATGGTCATTCGGCGCCCCGCGATCGGTCGATTCCTGCCGCGGCCCGGGCGAAGCCGTCGGCGACGAGCCCCGTCCCGATGGTGAGGAGCGCGATCGCCGCCATCGGCAGCACGACGCCCCAGGGCTGGTTGGTGCCGAGCGCGACCTGGTTCTCCTGGATCATCAGGCCCCAGTCGGCGCCGTTCGGGGTCGGGGTGAAGCCGAGGAAGGCGAGCGACGCGATCAGCGCGACCGCATAGGTCAGGCGCAGGTTGGCCTCGACCAGGAGCGGGCTGAGCACGTTCGGCAGCACCTCGCGGGCGAGGATGCGGAAGCGGGGCACTCCGAGCGCCTCGGCCGCCGAGACGAAGTCGCGCTCCACGATCGGCTGGGCGGCGCCACGCGTGACGCGGGCGACGCGCGGCATCGTCGTCAGGCCGACGGTGAGCACGATGATCCACGCCTTGGGGCCGACGGTCGCCATCGCGACGAGCGCAAGCATGATCTGCGGGAACGCCAGGATCACGTCCATCCCGCGCATCAGGACGTCGTCGAGCTTGTTGCGCGAGTAGGCCGCTGTCAGGCCGACGGCCGCGCCCAGCACCAGGCCCATCGCCGTCGCCAGAACGGCCATGACCAGGATCTCGCGCCCGCCCCACAGGAACCGGCTCCACACGTCCTGGCCGAGGTAGTCGGTGCCGAAGAGCGCCTTCGACGACGGGGGCGAGTTCGGCGCGACGCCGAAGAAGTCGGTCGGGCCGTGGGGCGCGAAGAACGGGCCGACGATCGCGATCCCGACCAGCAGGACGACGAGCACGAGCCCGATCCGCGTCCGCCACAGGCGCAGCGCATCGCGGTACATCGCGCGGGCGGGCGCCCTCGCCTTGACGACCTCGGGCTCGGGGGTGACCGCGGCGACGTCGGCGACCGTCACAGGCGCGTCCGCAGGCGGGGGGTGACGAGGATGGTGGCGATGTCGGCCAGCATGTTCAGCACGACGTACAGGGCCGCGATCAGCATGGCCAGGGCCTGCACGACGGGCATGTCGCGGGTCGACACCGCGTTCGAGAGCGCCCCGCCGATGCCGGCATAGCTGAACACGAACTCGACGACGATCACGCCGCCGGCCAGGTAGGCCAGGTTGAGGGCGATCACCTGGAACGTCGGTCCGAGCGCGTTCGGGAGGGCATGGCGGACGACCACCTGGCGCTCCGGGACGCCCTTCAGCCGGGCCATCTCGACGTAGTCGGACTCGAGCACCTCGATCATCGACGCGCGCATGATCCGGGCCACGTACGGCGTCACCGCGATCACCAGGGTGACGATGGGCAGGATCATCTCGTTCAGGTGGTTCCACGGCCGCTCGCCCGGCGCCAGGTAGGCGACCGCCGGGAACGTGTGCTTGAAGACCGTGGTCGCGAACAGGACCACGAGCGTCACGCCGACGACGAACTCCGGCAGCGCGGCCAGGAGCAGCGTCCCGATCGACGAGGAGACGTCGAAGAAGCGGTCGCGGCGCAGGGCGGCGTACGCGCCGATCGCGACGGACAGCGGGATGGAGATCAGGCCGGCGACGACCACCAGGAACGCGGAGTTGATCAGGCGGTCGTGCAGGTACGTCGAGACCGGCTCCTGCGCGGCCAGCGACGTCCCCATGTCGCCGTGGAGGAGGCCCGTGATCCAGTTCCAGTACTGCTGCAGCACGGGCTGGTCGAGGTTCAGCTGCTGGCGCAGCGCCTTCAGGCTGGCGGGGGTCGCCGTGCGGCCGAGAATCGAGCGGGCCGGATCGCCCGGCAGCGCCTGGGTGGCCGCGAACACGACCACCGAGACGAGCGCGAGCACCAGCAGCCCGAGCAGGATCCGGCGCACGATGAAGCCCGCCAGCCCGCGATGGCGAGTGGGTGGAGCGCTAGGCGTTGAACCAGATTGTTCGGTACCCATGGCCGAACGAGTCGAGGTTCTGCGTCGACTTGCCCGGAATGAACCCGGACACCTTGGAGCTGTAGCTGTCGACCAGGTTGTTGAAGAACGGGATCACGTACCCGCCGTAGTTGTATTCGATGGTCTGCATCTCGTGGATGATGTCGCACCGCTTGCTCTTGTCGACCTCGGCGCGCGCCTGCTTGTAGAGGTCGATGTAGTTCGAGCCGGGGCCCGACGTCGGCGGCCAGTGGGTCTCGTTGTACGGCGTGTTGTACGGCGGCCCCGCCGGCAGCATGCTGTTCGAGACCTGGGGCAGGTAGTTGCGCGTGCCCCAGAAGTCGACCGAGAACGGCAGCTTCAGGTACTGGTTGCCGTAGTAGTTCGGGTCGTTGTGGACGTTGACCGTGATGCCGGCCGCCTTCGCCTGGGCGGCGAAGATGTTGGCCGAGTCGACCATGCCGGCCGCGCCGTTGGTCGTATGCAGGTCGAACGTCGCGCCGTCCATGCCCGCGGCCTTCAGCAGCGACTTGGCCTTGTCGATGTCCTGCTCGCGCTGGGGCAGGTCGTGGTTGTAGCAGGAGTCGAACGGCGAGAAGAGGTCGTTCGCGATGCGGCCGTAGCCCGACAGGACCTGCTGCAGCATGGCGTTGCGGTCGACGATCAGGCGCATCGCCTGGCGCACCCGGTTGTCCTTGAACGGATCCATGTCGATGGCCATGCAGAGCGGCAGCCAGCCGCCGCCCTGGGTGACCAGGATGGCGAGGCCGCCGTTCGACTTGGCGACGCTGATCTGGGCGAACGGGATGTCCGTGATCGCGTCGACCTGCCCGGACAGGAGCGCGTTCACCTGGGCCGTCTCGGAGGGGGAGTCGATGACGGTGACCTGGTCGAAGTACGGCTGGCCGGTGCGCCAGTAGTTCGGGTTGCGGACGTGCACGCTCTGCTGCCCGGGGCTGAAGCTCGTCGTCTTGAACGGGCCGGTGCCGACCCACTTGAGCGGGCCCTTGCGGCTGTAGCCGGTGGGCACCATGCCGTTGTAGTACTGGCCGAACTGCTCGGCGATGGTCGAGTCCGGGCTGGTCAGATGCAGGCGCACCGTCTGCGGGTCCATGACCTGGATGTTCTTCTGGTCGATCGAGGCCAGGCCGGCGGCGCCGAACAGGCCCTCCTTGGGATCGAGAATGCGCTGGATCGAGTACTTGACGTCGTCGGCGGTGAGCGTCTTGCCGTTGTTGAACTCGATGCCCTTGCGCAGCCGGATCGTCCACTGCGTCGGGCTGTCCTGGGTGAACTCGTCGGCCAGGCCGCCCTGGTCGCCGCCGATCTGCAGCACGTACTGGTCGTCGTAGGAGACGAGCGTTTCCCAGCTCGCGGCCAGGCGGGCCTGGTCGGGCTTGGTGATGATGCTCTGTCCGTCGATGATGTCGCTGGCACCGCCGCCGGTTACCGCCAGGCGGAAGTTGCCGCCGCGCTTGGGCGTCCCCGCCGCGGTCGAGCCGCCCGTGGCGCCGGACGAGCCGCCGCTGCCGCCACAGGCAGCCAGGCCTCCCGCGAGCAGCACCGTGCCCGCACCGACCAGAAGATCGCGCCGGGAAAGGCCTCCGTCGCCTCCACCCGGACGGTCGCTGGACTTGTCCACCATCGTCGTCTCCTCCCCTTGACAGATGCGGACCGGGATCATCCGGCCGACGGCGCGCCCGGATGATCCATCGTTGCCCGCGGCGTGTCAAACCCGCCGGCCTCGATCTCACAATCCGTTCACGATCCGAACAACGATCCCGGATCATGCGACGGCGGCGCGATACTAGAACGGCTGCGGATGCCCTGTCAAGGGCTCGGAGCGAGCGAAAGCGCATGCCTTGAGATCGGTATAGTGGCCGCGTCGCGATCAGGCGCTGGGGGGGAGTCGCGTTCACCATGCGAACAGAAGACCCGAGTCGGGAACCGGCCAACGAGGACGCGCGGGACGGCAACCGCGTGCAGTCGGTCGACCGGGCCGTGCTGCTCCTGCGGGCGATCTCGACGAGCGCGCATCCCCCCACCGCCTGGGAGCTCGCCCGGGCCTGCGGGATCAACCGGTCGACCGCCTGGCGCCTGCTGCAGACGCTGGAGCACCACGCGCTGGTCGAGCGCGACCCGACCACCGGCCGCTACGGCATCGGCTACACCGCGCTCGAGGTGGCCGCCTCGGCCGGCTACGACGGGCTCGCCCGGCGGGCGCGGCCGATCCTGGAGCGGGTCGCCCAGGACGCCGGCGAGAGCGTGATGCTGGCGGCGGCGCGCCGGTTCAGCCTGGTCTACGTCGACCAGGTCGACCCGCCCACCGTGCCGACTGCGAACTGGCTGGGGCGCCAGCTGCCGCTGCACGCGACGTCGACCGGCAAGGTGTTCCTGGCCTGGCTGCCGGAGGACGAGCGCGATGCCGTCCTGCCGTCCGTGCTCGAGCGCTACACCGACCAGACGGTCACCGACCGCGGCCGCCTGTTCGAGTCGCTCGCCGCCGTGCGCCGGGACGGCTACGGGATCTGCATCGGCGAGTACGAGGAGTTCTCGAACGGCGTCTCCGCGGCCGTGCTCGACCATCGCGCCCGGCCGACGGTCATCCTGAACATCTGGGGCCCGAGCCAGCGCGTGACCGAGCGGCGGCTGCCGACGTTGGGACGGATGGCGCTCCACGCGGCGCACGAGATCTCGCTCGTGCTGGACTGACCGCTCGTGCTGGGCTGATCTACGCGGCCAGGATCCGCTCGATCAGGGCCCGGTCGATGCCGGGCACGACCTCGTCTGCCGCGGCCAGCCGGTCGGGCGCGAGGGTGCGGCCCACCGCCAGGCAGCGCATCCCCGCCGCCTTGGCCGCGGCGACGCCGGCCTCGGTGTCCTCGAGCACGGTCACCTCGGCGGCTTGCAGCCCCGGAGCACAGGCGTCCAGGCGGCCCAGGGCCATCTCGTACCCCTCCGGGTGCGGCTTGCCGTGGCGGACGTCGTCGGAGGTGACGACGGCCGCGAAGATCCCCTCGATCCCGGCGGCCGCGATCACCGGGCTGATCTCGGCAGCCGCGGCCCCCGACACGATCGCCACCGGCACGCGCTCGGCCGCGTAGGCGACGGCCCGGCGCACCTCCGGCGCGATCGTCGAGCCGTCGGCGACCGCCTCGCGGTAGTGGGCGACGCGCTGGCTGACGACCGTCTCCGAGTCGTTGCGCCGGCCCAGCCAGCGGTGCACGATCTCCGGGTCGGAGAGGCCGGCCAGACGGTCGTAGTAATCGCGCTCGGGGAGCGGCCGGCCGTGCTCGGCGAAGAGCTTCGCGTAGATCTCGTAGAGGATCGGCTCGTCGTCGGAGAGCGTGCCGTTGAAGTCGAAGATGACCGCGCGGCACGACACGCGCGGCAGCCTAGCGACCGGCCGCCGGGCGGGCGGCATGGGCCTGGTTCACGGGGACTGTCCCCTCCAGGATGGGGACAGTCCCCGTCCGGCCGGCTACTCCTCTTCCTCGCCCGCCGCCACCTTGTCCGAGATCTCGGCCATGACGACCGGGTCGCGCAGGGTCGTCACGTCGCCCAGCTCGCGGCCCTCGGCCACGTCGCGGAGCAGGCGGCGCATGATCTTGCCCGAGCGCGTCTTCGGCAGGTCGTCGGCCCAGATGATCCGCTTGGGCCGGGCCAGCTTGCCGATCCGGCCGGCGACGTGGCCGCGGATGTCCTCGCGCAGGGCGTCGTCGCCGTCCCCGCCGCCGACCAGGGTCACGAATGCGACGATCGCCTGCCCGGTGAGCTCGTCCGTCTGGCCGACGACGGCCGCCTCGGCCACCCGCTCGTGCGAGACGATGGCCGACTCGACCTCGGCCGTCGACAGCCGGTGGGCCGAGACGTTGATCACGTCGTCGATCCGGCCCAGGATCCAGAAGTAGCCGTCCTCGTCCCTGCGGGCGGCGTCGCCGACCAGGTAGGTGCGCTCCCCGAACCGCGACCAGTAGACGTCCTTGAAGCGCTCGTCGTCGCGGTAGAGCGTGCGCAGCATCCCCGGCCAGGGCCGTCGCAGCACGAGCAGGCCGCTGCCCTCGTCCATCGGCTCGCCGTCGGCGTCGACGACGTCGGCGGAGATCCCGGGGAACGGCCGCGTGGCCGATCCGGGCTTGGTCGAGACCAGCCCGGGCAGCGGCGTGATCATGATGTGGCCCGTCTCGGTCTGCCACCAGGTGTCGACGACGGGGCAGCGCCCCCCGCCGACCACGCGGTGGTACCACAGCCACGCCTTCGGGTTGATCGGCTCGCCGACCGTCCCCAGCAGCCGCAGCGAGCTCAGGTCGTGCTTGTTCGGCTCCTCGGCGCCCCACTTCATGCAGGCGCGGATCGCGGTCGGCGCCGTGTAGAGGATCGTGACGCCGTAGCGCTCGACGATGCCCCACCAGACGTCCTTGCCGGGATAGTCCGGCGCCCCCTCGTACATGACGCTCGTGGCCGCGTTCGCAAGCGGCCCGTAGACGATGTAGGAGTGCCCCGTCACCCAGCCGACGTCGGCGGCGCACCAGTAGACGTCGTGGTCGGGGTCGAGGTCGAACACGAGCCGGTGGGTGGACGTGACGCCGGTCAGGTAGCCGCCGGTCGTGTGCAGGATGCCCTTCGGCTTCGCGGTGGAGCCGGAGGTGTAGAGCACGTAGAGCGGGTGCTCGGCGTCGAACGGCTCGGCCGGGCAGTCCGCGTCTGCGGCGGCGACGATCTCGTGGTACCAGACGTCGCGCCCGTCCTGCATCGGCACCTTCTCGCCGGTGTGGCGCACCACGACCACCGTCTCCAGGTGCCCGAGGTCGCCGATCACCTCGTCGACGGCCGGCTTGATCGGCGCGCTCTTCCCCTTGCGCCGGGCGGCGTCGACCGTGATCAGCGCGCGGGCCTCGGAGAACTCCATCCGCTCGCGCACCGCCTCGGGCGAGAAGCCGCCGAAGACGACGTTGTGCGGCGCGCCGATGCGGGCACACGCCAGCATCGCGACCACGACCTCCGGGATCATCGGCAGGTAGATGCCGACGACGTCGCCGGCCTTGATCCCGCGGTCGCGCAGCGCGTTTGCAAGCCGCTTGGTCTCGCGCAGCAGCTCCGCATAGGAGATGTTGCGCTCCTCGCCCTCCTCGCCGTACCAGTGGTAGGCGATGCGGTCGCCGAGGCCGGCCTCGACGTGGCGGTCGAGGCAGTTGGCGCAGGCGTTCAGCTTGCCGCCGACGAACCACTTCGCAAACGGCGCGTTCGACCAGTCGAGCACCTCGGTCCACGGCTGCGCCCAGTCGAGCGCCTGGGCCTGCTCGGCCCACCATCCCTCGGGATCCTGCTCGGCCCGCTCGTACACCGCCGGGTCGGACAGCCGGGCCTTCTCCCGGAACCCCTCCGGCGGATCGAAGCGCTCGATCCCGAGCATGCGCTCGAGCTCGTGCTCGAGCTCGGTCCCGGCCAGTGGTGTGGCGACGTCGGCCATGTGCGATCCCTCCAGACTCGTTCGTCCGCCTCCGTCCCGCCCAGCAGTCGATGGCGGGACGGAGGCTCCTGTTTCAGACGGTTCCTGCGGCTACCGCTTGAGCGGGACGACCGGCAGGACGAGGCGGCCGAACGTCGCGTTCGTGACTGCGGCGAACGATGCGTACCAGGCGGCGATCGCCGTGGCCAGCCCGACCCAGCCGCCGGCCTTGACCAGCGAGTCGCTCGCGTTCGCGTTGCCGATGCCGAGCAAGAAGTACGTCACGGCCAGCAGGATGAACACGAGGGCGATCGCGCCCGTCGTGCGCAGCGATGCGATGAACATGTAGGCCGTGAAGATGCCCCACGCGATCAGGTAGAGGCCGACGGCATGGCCTGCATCGGCCGCCGGAACGCTGGATGCGTAGAACTGGACGAACGCCCAGAAGGAGATCCAGAACGCGCCGTACGACGTGAAGGCGACCGCGCCGAACGTGTTGCCGGTGCGGAATTCCCACATCCCTGCCAGCACCTGGGCGATCCCGCCGTAGGCGAGCGCGAGGCCGAACACGACCGCCTCGCCCGACCGCGACACGAGATCGGCGTTGAACATGCTGAGCACGAACGTGGTCATCGCGAACGCCGCCAGCCCGAGCGGCCCCGGGTCGGCGATCGTGATCCCGCCCGAGCGGGACTCCACCACCTCGGGGCTACGTGCGGCGTCTCGCTGCACGGGGCCGGTGGCGGCGGGATTGTGAACCGACATGTTCCCTCCTCGATCGATGGGTGCGGTTCCACCTTGCCGCCGTCCCCGATACCCATTTCGATCGCATTCCGAACAAACTGCGGCGTACGCCGCCGTTCTTCCGCCGTCGCGCGGCGGTGTACGATCGGGCGGCGCGCAAGCACTGGTCTACGGCGACCCCTGGGAGGGACGGATGCCATCACCACTCGAGGTGCATGACTGGCACGAGCTGGACGTCTACGCGCAGGACGGGGAGCACGTCGGCAAGCTGGCCGACGTCTACGTGTCGAAGGAGTCTGGCGAGCCGGAGTTCCTGCTCGTCTCGGGCGGATTCCTCGGCCACAAGCTGCACATGGTGCCCGCCGACGGCGCCACCCGCGCCGACGACAAGGTGCGGGTCGCCTTCGACAAGGCGACGATCGAATCCGCGCCGTCGGTTGCCGCCGACGACGACATCGACCCGGCCGAGGAGAAGCGCCTCTTCGAGCACTACGGCCGCTCGTATGCGCCGCACCCCGAGGGCGTCCTGATCCTGCGCCGGTTCGTCCTGATCGAGCGCCGCTGAGCAACGATGGACCCTGACCGGACGCTGTTTCGGTGTGTCGTCTGCGGCGTGGACGGAACGGAGGAGAGCCGCGCCGCGGTCGCCCAGGTCGGCCGCCTGATCGAGGCGTCAGGCGGCGAGTCGCGGGTCGTCCTCGTGAGCGTGTGGAACACCGGCGCGTCGGTCGCCGTCGGGTGGTCGCCGGGGATCGCGCGGACCGGGTCGTTCCCGCAGGAGGAGCTGCGTGCGGCGGCCGACGGCGTGCGGCCGCTCCTGCCGGCGGCGGCCACGGTCGACACGGTCGTGGTCGAGGGGCCGCCGGGGCCGATGATGCTGACCGAGGCCGGCCGCCACCAGGCGACGCTCGTCGCCGTGGGGTCGCACGACCACCGCCGCCTCTCCGGCATCCTGCTCGGGAGCGTGGCGGCGCAGCTCCTGCACGAGGCGCCGTGCCCCGTCCTGATGGCGCGCGGCCAGGCCGGCGACAGGTTCCCGGCCCGGGTCGCGGTGGGCGCCGACGGCTCCGAGGAGTCGGCCCGCGCCGTCCACACGGCCGCCGCGATCGCGAAGGCGTGCGGCTCGGAGCTCGAGGCGGTCGTCGCCACGGGCGGCGGCACGCCGGATCCCGCCGCGGTGCGCTCGGCGCTCGATGCCGCGGCCGGACCGGACACGCCGCTGCGGATGGAGTCCGACTCGCCCGTAGACGCGCTGTCCCGACTCGATCCCGACCTGCTGGTCGTCGGCAGCCGCGGGCTCCAGGGGATCCGATCGCTCGGGAGCGTCAGCGAGCGGGTCGCGCACGAGGCGCGCTGCTCGGTCCTCGTCGTCCGCTAGCCGCGCACGGCCCGCGCCGTGAACGTGATCTTGAAGGTCGCGCCCTGGCAGGCGTCGGCCACCGTCCTCGGCATCACAACGGTCATAATGACCGGGGCGGCCTTCCGTGGATTGATCGTGAACGCCCGACCCCGGTGGGTCACCGTCAGATTCGTCCGCGTCCCGGCGCAGCCCGGGCGGCTCGTCGCGGCGGCGACCTTGGCCCGCACCGCCGTGATCTTGATCGGGTAGGGGTAGGTGTTCTTGATCTGCAGCGTCGTGGCCCTGGTGGCGCCCGGATAGAGGCCGGTGGCGGACGTGGCCGTGACGCTGACGGCATGCTGCACCGACGCGATCAGCTCCATCCGGCCGCGGTCGGGCGACGCACCCGAGGCGGCGACATGCGAGGCGACGCCGGCGGCTGCGGCGAGCACGACTGCAGTGGAGAGCAAGAAGCGCATCTACGGCTTGAACGTGAAGGTCGTGGACGTCGTGCCCGTGTTCGAGGCCGCGTCGGTGGCGACGGCCCGGATCGTGTACGGGCTCAGGTTGGTGAACCAGGCGGCGGCGGCCGCGAGCGACCAGTTCGACGTGCCCGTGGCCGGCATCAGCACCTCGGTCGCCGACGAGAACGAGCTCGTGCCCGGGTTCCAGTAGAGGGCCGCCCCGGACGCCTGGCGGATGCTGACCTGCACGTTCGCGAGGCCCGAGGTGGCGTCGCTGGCGGTGCCGCAGATGTCGGCCGTGCCGGCCGTCCCGCAGCCGGCCAGCCACCCGCCGGAGTAGGCCGCGGTCGGGAACGTGATCGCCACGGTCGGCGCGGTGTTGTCGAGCGTGACGGTCTGGCTCGTGCTCGTGAAGGTGTTCCCGGCCACGTCGGTCACGGTGACCGTCCAGGTCTTGCTCGTGCCGGTGAGCGAGGCGTTGGCTGCGAGCGCGGCGCTGGCGTATCCGCGGGCGACGCCGCCGATTGTGCAGTTCGAGGAGCAGGCCGGGAGCGCGAGGGCGGTCTGGCCGGTGGTGATGTTCGAGACCTTCGCGGTGACCGAGTAGACGCCGCTGGCGTCAGAGGCGTTGGTGTAGGCGATGTAGGTCGTGCCCTGGGCGATGTAGCCGGGGACGCTCGTCGCCGTCGGGGCGATCGCCTCGGCGGTCGCCGTCGGCGCGGTGTTGTCGACCGTGGCCGAACCGGTCGCGGTCGTGGCGTTGCCGACGCCATCGGTGGCGGTCACGGTGAAGCTCGCGGCGCCCGCGGCAAGCGTGGAGCCGGCCGTCTTGGAGGCGCTCTTGTACCCGTAGGTGACACCGCCGACCGTGCAGCTCGTGGTGCAGGCGGAGAGGGCGAGCGCCGTCTGCCCGCTCGTGAACGTGTTGACGTTCGCCTTGACGGACGAGATCCCGGTCGCATCGGACGCGTTGGCGTAGACGATGTACGCGCCGCTCTTGCGCAGCCAGCCTGCGGCGTTCGTCGTCGTGTTCGCGACGGCGACCCCGGAGACCGTTGGCCCGGTGGCGTCGACCGTGACGGAATAGCTGCCCGTCGTCGCGTTCACGGCCCTGTCCGTGGCCGTCACGCTGAAGGCGGCCGGCCCGGCCGCGATCGACGCACCGGCGGTCTTGGACGCGCTCTTGTAGCCGTAGGTGACGCCGTTGAACGTGCAGGTGGTGGTGCAGGCGGAGAGGGCGACCGCCGTCCCGCCGGCGGTGAGCGCGCTCAGGTCGGCGGTGACCGTCGAGAGGCTTCCCGTGTCGGCGGCGTTCGCATAGAGGACGTAGCTGTTGCCCGGCTTCAGGTAGCCCGGATCGCTGGGCGTGGTGTTCACCACGACCGCGCCGGTGACGGTCGGGGCGGTCGAGTCGATGGTGGCGCTCGCCGAGCCGGTGGCCGTGTTCCCGGCCTTGTCGGCCGCGGTCAGGCTCGCGGAGGTGCTGCCGTCGGCGAGGGCCGATCCGGCGGTCGTGGCCGCGCTCTTGTAGCCGTAGGTGACGCCGCCGACCGAGCAGGACGACGTGCACGCGGCCAGCGACAGCGCCGTCGTTCCCGGCGTGAGGGTCGAGACGTTGGCCGTGACCTTGGCGATGCCGCTCGCCGGCGAGCCGGCGTCGCTCACGTTCGCATAGACGGTGTAGCTGCCCGACCGCCGCACCCAGCCGACGGTCGCGGGCGAGGCCATCGCGACCACCGCGGCCGAGACGGTGGGGCTGGTGGAGTCGACGATCGCCGAGTAGTTGACGGTCGTGCCCAGGTTGTGCGCGTTGTCCTGGCTCCAGACCCCGTAGGAGAGCGTGCCCTGGGCCAGCCCGGCGTCGGCGGTCAGGGGCGCCGTCGACCAGGCGTAGGTCGTGGCGCCGATGGTGCAGCCGGTCGTGCAGGGCGAGAGCGAGACCGACGTCGAACCGGCGCTGAGCGCCGAGACGTTGGTGCGCACCCAGGCGATGCCCGAGACGCCCGGATCGACGACGTTCGCGTAGACGACGAACGCCGCCCCGGGCTTGATCGCGCCTCCGGCGGCCGTCGCCCCCTGGGGAGCGATGGTGCTGCCGGTGACGCTCGGAGCGTGGAAGTCGATGCTCGCCTTCGCCGCACCGGCCCCGTCTCCCGGCAGGTGCCACGTGGCGGACGCGGTGGTCACGCCGGCGAGGAACACCACCAGGAGCACGAGGCTACGGCGAGGGTGCAGCATGCCCTTGAGGCGGGCGAGCATCGGAACGGCCCTATGCGCTGGCGGCCGTGGCGGTCAGGTAGACCGTGAACGTCGCTCCCTGGCAGGAATCGTTCGCGCCGGTGCCCATCGTGATGGAGCTCGCGGCGTCGACGTCGAGCGAGGAGTTGGCGGAGATGTCCCAGCCGCTGCCGCCGTTGGTGGCGGTGGTGAACGACAGGGAGCCCAGGTTGCAGCCGCTGTGGCCGGCATCGACCGCGAAGCCGTTCTGGCCCTGGGTCGTGTCGAGCGCGAGGCTGCTGACGTGCACGGGGAAGGGGTTGGCGTTCGCGACCGACGTGTCCACGTCGGCGCTCGCGCCCGGATAGAGAACGCCGCTGGCCGAGCCGGCGGTGAGCGTCAGGCCCTGCGCGGAGGCGGCCGACGCGGAGCCGGAGCCGCTGCCGTTGACCGACCAGGCCGCATAGGCGGCGCCACCGGCGATGCTGAGACCGACGACGGCCGTCACGGCGAGACGCACGAGACGTTTCCGATTCATGGGATCCTCTTGAGAAGGGGGGAAGGAAGCCCGTCCGCTCCCAGGCGGGGAACGGACGTCCGCTTAACAGATCGGCTCCCGACCGGTATAGACCGATACCGAGATCGGGTGATCTCTGGGGGTGCGCGGTTTCCGCACCCGGTGGTACGTGGATCACGCACCCTCCCCTGGTGCGGCGTTTCCGCACCGTTTGGTACGATATTTCCGCACCATGCTGAGCGACACGAATCCGTTCATCTACTCCCACCCGATCGCGCCGGACGACGTCATCGACCGCGACGCCGAGACCGAGCAGCTGCTCGCCGCCGCCGTCGGCGGCCACTTCGTGCGCCTCTACGCGCCCCGCAAGTACGGCAAGACGAGCCTGCTGCGGCGCGTCCTCCGCGACGCCGAGCGGCGCGAGCGGATGATCCCGATCCTTGTCGACCTCTACGGCGTGCTCTCCATCGCCGACGTCGCCATCCGCTTCGAGCGCGCCTACGCCCGCCAGCTCAAGGGCAAGGCCCGCGCCCGGATCGAGGAGTTCCTGCAGACCACCGGCCTCGGCCTCTCGCTGGGCGCGCTCGGGATCAGCGCCCGGCTCCAGGTCGAGCCGCGCACCGATCCGCTGCCGGCGCTGCACGCGCTGCTCGACCTGCCCCTGCGGCTCGAGGAGGGCGGCGCCTTCCGGGCGCTCGTCGTCCTCGACGAGTTCCAGGACATCACCCGAGTCGACGGCATGGACGCGCTCCTGCGCAGCCACATCCAGTTCCAGGGCGAGGTGGCGTCGTTCGTGTTCGCCGGCTCCGAGCCGGGGCTGATGCGCGAGCTCTTCGAGGTGCGCGAGCGGCCGCTCTACGGTCAGGCGGTGCCGATGCGGCTCGGCCGGCTGGCCGACGCCGACATCGCGGCCTACGTCGCCGAGCGCTTCCGTGAGGCGGGCCGAAGCGTCGGCGAGGCCGCGAACCCGCTGGTCGCCTCGGCCAGGGGCCATCCCCAGCGGGCGATGCTGCTCGCCCACCGGCTGTGGGAGGAGGTGCCGGCCGAGGGCACGGCCGGCCTGGGCGACTGGGCACGGGCCCACGCCGCCGCCCTCGCCGAGCTTGCGGCGGAGTTCGACGCCGGCTGGCGCCACCTCTCCACCAACGAGCAGAAGGCGCTTCGGTCACTGGCCGCCACCGGCGGCTCGCCGTTTCAGGCCCGCGTTCTCGAGGGCCTCGGCCTGGCCAAGTCGAGCGCCCGCTCCGCCCTGGTCGCGCTCCAGGCGAGCGCCCTGGTCCAGCGCGAGGGCGACCGCTACGCGCTCACGGACCCGCTCTTCGAGGAGTGGATCGCCGGTCTGCGCGACACCGGCGAGCACGGATCGGATGGGCCGTGAAGGGATCGAACCTTCGACCTTGGGATTAAGAGTCCCCTGCTCTACCAGCTGAGCTAACGGCCCCGGGTCGGCCAGTCTACCAACGCGTCGCCGCGCCGCTGCGCCGCCGGACCCGCTATCCTGCCGCGCCGGTGCGGGCAGACTCCGAAACCTTCTTCCGAGACCTCCTCGAGGCCGCAGGGCCGTCGGGCGACGAGCGCGAGGCCGCTGCGGTCTGGCGCAAGTACGCGTCCGGCTTTGCCGACGTCCACGGCGACGCGCTCGGCTCCTGCTACGCCACGGTGAACCCGGACGGCAAGCGGTCGGTGGCCGTGCTCGGCCACATCGACGAGATCGGCCTGGTCGTCACCCACATCGACGACGAGGGCTATCTGTGGTTCCGCGGCGTCGGCGGCTGGGTGGCGGCGGTGCTGGTCGCACAGCGGGTCCGGATCCTCGCCAAGGACGGCCCGATCACCGGCGTTGTCGGCCAGAAGGCGCCGCACCTGACCGACCAGGAGGAGCGCGACAAGCCGCTCAAGGTCGACCAGCTCTGGATCGACATCGGCGCGGCCGACGGCGACGACGCCCGCTCGCGGGTGCAGGTCGGCGACCTGGCCGTGCTCGAGGTGCCCGTCGTCGACCTGGTCGGCTCGCGGATCGCGAGCCGCGCGGTCGACAACCGCGCCGGCGCGTTCGTGGCCGCCGAGGCGGCCCGCCTGTACGCCGAGAAGCCGGGGACGTGGAAGCTCGTCGGCGTCGGCTCGGTGGGCGAGGAGACGAGCTTCTCCGGCGCCTACACGTCGGCGTTCGGGCTCGATCCCCACGCGGCGCTCATCATCGATGTCACCCACACGTCCGACCAGCCCAACGTGCCCAAGCGCAAG
>Ga0075425_100003491_pt1 | contig 15999 bp, 16 predicted proteins | sample SoiMethybrSBSTD4_FD_75300 | JGI IMG/M metagenome (GOLD analysis project Ga0075425, IMG submission 75300) | Bulk soil microbial communities from a Populus tree surrounding site in Tennessee, USA - Soil MetaG P. TD hybrid SBSTD4 | ecosystem: Environmental > Terrestrial > Soil > Tree plantation... | reverse complement strand
TCGCCTGCGCGCCAACCTCCCCGCTCCCCTGCCGCCGCTTTCGACCGACGTGGACCTCGGTACCGGGACCGTCGATCTCGAACGGCTGCGCCCGCTCTCCCTGGACTTGAGGTTGCAGGGCGGACGGCGCCTTCGCGTCGCCGTCTCGGGAGGGGTGAGCTGGCTGCCCGCGTTCCGCCTCGTCGTGAACGAGGGAATCGGCATCGGCGTGCCCGGGCTGAGCGGCTCGCGGCTCGCCCTCGGCGTCGCGCAGGTGGGATTGACCGCGGAGGCGCTGCCCAGCGAGCAGGGGCAGGGGCGCCTCGGGGGAAACGCCGGGCTATCCCTCGGCGTACCGCTGGGCCGGCGGGTGAGCCTCGTCCTCGAGGGCCGCTACTTCCGATTCCAGAAGCAGACGCTGCAATGGGGCCGGGCGCAGACAAGCGGCGCCCTGGGCGTGATCCCGGAGAGCCTCGTCCGTCAGGTGGAATCGAAGCTCGCGCCCGTCGTGTTCAATCCGACCTTCTTCCACACGAGCGCGGGTCTCGCCATCGGGTTCTGACCCTCGGACGACCGTTCCCGCCTAGGTGCCGCCGCCGCGACGGCGCTGCCAGGCCTCCCGGTAGGGCGCGGCGTCGGCCGCCCCCTCCCGCCAGCGTGGCTCCTCCACGGCGTCGGCGAGCATGAGGACCGCCGCTCCCACCATGCGGGCCGTCCTCTCCAGGTTGGGGAAGTCGATCTTCGTCCATTCGTCTCCGGCGCCGTGGTAATCCGCGAAGTCCTCGAACACGACGCACACCGTATGGGCGACGACGCCGGCGGCGGCCAGCGGGTAGTTGTCGCTGGCCGCGAAGAACGGCGCCGACCGTCGCGCGTCCTCGTAGACTTCGACGCCCGTTTCGCGCCCGGCCGCCTCGAACACGCGCGGCAGGTCGGAGAAGTCGTAGCCGGTCAGGCTGGCCGTGCCCGCCTTGTCGTGGCCCTCCAGGCTGTCCGTGCGGCCGAGGTGCTCGAGGTTGACGTCCGCGACCGTCTTCTCGAGCGGCACCAGCGGGTGCGCCGCGTAGTAGGCGGAGCCGAGCAGGCCCTTCTCCTCCCCGAAGAAAGTGAGGAACACGATGGAGCGACGGGGACGGGGACGCAGGCGCGCCAGGGCCGCGGCCAGCTCCACCACGGTGGACGTCCCGCTCCCGTCGTCGTTGGCGCCGTTCCAGATGCGGTCGGGCCCGGTCGCGCCGGGCCGGGGGCCGGTGCCGTCGTAGTGCGCGGTCACCAGCACGTACGTTCCGGACAAAGCGGGGTCCGACCCACGCAGGAGCCCGGCCACGTTGCGCAGCGAGGTCGGCTGGCGGCGCGGCTCGGCGACGCTGAGGGTGAGACGTCCCACGGGGCGCGCAGTCGGCAGCGCCGCATAGAGGCGGGCGAGGTCCGCCGAGGGCGTGGTGACCACGCGTCCGGGAGGCCGCGTGGCCGAGGCGGGCTCGATCAACGTGGGAGCGTCGAAGTAGCCGGTCGGCGCCGCGACCCCGCGCGCGAGGGCCACCACGAGCGCCGGCCGGGCCGCCAGCAGCTCCCGCGTCCATCTCTGACGGGCGGAATAGGCCTCGCGGCGCCCCGGACCCGGCGGGATCTCCTCCAGCTCCGTGAGCACCACCCGGCCCGCGATCGCATCGACGTCCGGCGGCTGGCCCGGCGACACCTTGACCATCTCGGTGTCGGCGACGGAGACCGCCTCCACGGTCGTCATCTGGAACTCCTCGGGCGGAATCTCCACGGCGCCCTCGGGGGTCGAGACGGAGAACCGGAAGCCGGCTGCGCTCGGCACGGCCACCACCGCCGGCGCGGTCTGGAAATAGCCGTCGTCCCCGAGGGGCTCGAGGCCGGCCGCGCGCATCCGCGAGGCCACGTACTCCGCGGAGACGTCGAGGCCGGGTGATCCGTTCACGCGGCCTCCGAGGGCGTCGGAGGCGAGAAAGGAGAGATGCCCGCGCAGCGCGTCCGCGCTCACGGCCGCGAGCGCGCGCCGCCCCTCGTCGGAGAGGACCCACGGCGTCTTCGCGGCGGCCGTGCCCGGCAGGGCCAGCGCGGCGGCCAGGACGAGACGGGGGACGGCGGACCTCAGGGTGCACATGCGCTCACCTCGTCGCGTTATAGAATCACGCCCTCTCATCCTATGCGCGCGCTGTCGCTGGTCGGAGCGGCGGTCGTGTCGGTGACGCTCCTCGTGGGCGCCGGGGCGACCGCGCCCGCCCTCTCGCCGCCTCCGTCGGCCCCGGCCGCCATCGGCTGTGATCCTTGCCCTCTCGCTCCCCCGCCCCTGCCCCCGCCCGCGGCCGCGGACGACCCGACCTTGCCCCCCCTGCCCGCCGCGTCCCCGCGCAACGCCAACTACACGATCGACGCCCGGCTGGATACGGAGCGGCACACGATCCAGGGCTCGCTGGTCCTGGAATGGCGGAACACGACCGGGCAGCCCCAGAGCGCTCTTCCCTTCCATCTCTACTGGAACGCGTTCCGCAACACGCGCTCGACCTCGGCGCGGGGAGAGGGGCGCCGCTCCGCGCGCGTCTCGCGGGGGCGCGACACGGCGCGCGGCTTCGGCTACATCCAGATCGCGTCCGTCCGGCAGGTCACGGGCGAAGGCGAAGCGGACCTCACCAGCAGCCTTCGCTACCTGCAGCCCGACGACGGGAACGCGGACGACCGGACGGTCGCGGAGGTGCGGACGCCCGCCCCCGTCGCGCCCGACGCCACCACGCGGTTCAAGATCGACTGGACGGCCCAGATGCCGTACGGCGACGTCGGGCGCTCGGGATGGGTCCACGACTACCACTTCGTCGCGCAGTGGTTCCCCAAGATCGGCGTCTTCTGGAAGGGCGCCTGGAACGCCCATCAGTTCCACCCCTTCAGCGAGTTCTTCTCCGACTACGGCGTGTACGACGTGCGGCTCACCGTGCCCCAGGGCTACATCCTCGGCGCCACCGGGGCCATGAAGAACGCCGTCGACAATCCCGACGGCACGCGCACGTTCCACTTCCACCAGGACGACGTGCACGATTTCGCCTGGGTGACCAGCCGGCGCATGGGCGAAGTCCGCGCGCGCTTCGAGGAGCCCGGCTACCACCCGGTGGACATCCGGCTGCTCATCCAGCCCGAACACGGGCACCTGGCCGCGCGCTACATCGAGGCCACGAAGATCGCTCTGCGCAGCTACGGCGCCTGGTCCGCGCCCTATCCCTACGACCAGGTCACGGTCGTCGATCCCGCCTGGACCTCCGCGTCGGGGGGCATGGAATACCCGACCTTGTTCACGGGGGGCGCGTCCGTCTTCTCCCCGCCCGCCTTGCAGAGCCCGGAGAGCGTGACCATCCACGAGTGCGGCCATCAGTTCTGGTACCTGCTCGTGGGCACCAACGAGTTCGAGGAGGCCTGGCTCGACGAGGGCTTCAACAGCTACCACGACGAGAAGGCGGCGCAGATCGCGCTCGGGCCCGAGGGCTGGGGCAAGCGCTACTTCGGGATGCTCGGCACCAGCCGCGGCAACCGCGCGCCCATTCCCGTGGTCGCTCCCGGCGTCTGGCTGCGCCGCGGCGACTCCGAGGTGGCCTCCGTTCGGAAGTCCGGCGCCTTCGACGTCATGGCCCGTCCCACCTGGGGCTACCGCAACGCGGACTCCTACACGGTGAACGCGTACATGAAGCCCGCCCTCAGCCTGCAGACGCTGGAAGGCCTCGTGGGCGACGACACGATGACCCGCATCCTCCGCACCTACGCGCGGCGCTACCGGTTCGCCCACCCCTCGACCGAGGACTTCATCGCCGTGGTGAACGAGGTGACGGGAAGGGACTACCGCTGGTTCTTCGACCAGACGTGGTTCTCCGCCGAGGAATGCGACTACGCGGTCACCGTGCGCAACACCCCTTCCCGCGCTCTGGCCGGATACGCGGACGGGCCGGACGGAAAGCCGGTGCTGGTTCCGGCCGCGCGTGACGGGGACCGCGGCCGCGACAAGGCGGCCACCTTCGATTCCGAGGTCATCGTGCGGCGGCTCGGCGGCGTCCGCCTGCCCGTCGAGGTGCGAGTCGCGTTCGCGGACGGGAGCGTGAAGCTCGAGACGTGGGACGGCCAGTACCGGTGGGTCCGGTTCCGTTACCCAGGCGGCGCCAAGGTCCGCGCCGCCGACGTGGACCCCTTCGGCAAGCTCGCGCTGGACATCGATCCCGCCAACAACTCCTGGGCCGACAACGCGCCCATCGCCCAGCGCGCGGCGTCGAAATGGGCGATGCGTTGGATGTTCTGGCTCCAGAACCTGCTCGAGCTGCACACGCTCCTGGGATGAGGCCCCTCTCCCGATGATCCTGGACGCGGCGAAGCGCGGCCTGCGTCGTGCGGGCGCACTCTGGGGCCTCGTCGTGTTCCTGCTCGTGGTGAACCTGGCCACGGCCGCGGTCCTGGCCGTGCCCCTGGCCCAGACCCTCCGCGACGACCTCGCCAACCGCGCCGCCGCCGACAACATGCTCTCCGGCTTCGACTACCCGTGGTGGTCGGCCTGGGCCGACGCGCACCCGCAGACGACGTTCGGGCCCGAGATCCTCGGCGCGGGCTTCGCGTTCAAGAACCTCGACCTGCTCCTGCGGGGGCACCTCCCGGGCGACCTCTTCGCGTTGCCCGATCCGGACCGCACGGACGAGACGGGCCACGCCATCGATCCGACCGTGCTCGCCCTCGGTGCGGCCTACCTCGTCCTGCAGGTCTTCCTCTCCGGCGGCGTCATCGCCGCCCTGCGCGCGCCGCAGCCCGAGTGGACGGTGCGCGGGCTCCTTCACGGCAGCGGCTTCTATTTCGGACGTCTCCTGCGCCTGACGCTCCTGATGCTGCTCGTGGACGCCACGGTCTTCGCGCTCTACGGGCCGTTCGCGCGCTGGGCCGACACCCAGGCGCGGGAAGCGGTGTCGGAGCGCACCGCCATCGTCTGGATGCTGGGCCGCCATGCCCTGCTGCTGCTCGCCCTGCTCGCGGTCAACATGGTCTCGTCCTACGCGCGCGTGCTGATGGTCCTCGAAGAGCGCTCGAGCGCGCTCCTCGCCCTCCTCTCCGCGTCCGCCCTTTGCGTGGGGAACTTCCTGCGCACGTTCGGACATCTCCTGCTCATGACCGCGCTGGCGGCGGCGGGCCTCGGCGCCTGGTCCGTGCTCGACGGCCACTGGAGCACGACCGGCTACAAGACGCAGATCGTCACCTTCGTGCTGCTCGAAGGGCTGGTGTTCCTGCGCCTCCTGCTCCGGGTGGCGACCCTGGGGGGGCAGGTGACCCTCGCCCGGCGTCTGTCCGGAGGACCGGCGGAGGCCGCTTGACGCTCCCCCCCGTCCCCGTGGATGCCACGGGCTTCCGCCAGGCACTGTCCCAGTTCGCGAGCGGGGTCACCGTCGTCACGACGCGCGACGCGAAGGGCGAGCCGCTCGGGCTGACCGTCAGCGCCTTCTCTTCGGTGAGCCTGCAGCCGCCGCTCGTGCTCGTCTCCGTGGACGTGTACTCGGCGACGCACGCGGGCTTCCGCGATTCGGGCGTGTTCGGGGTGAGCATCCTGGCCGAAGGCCAGGATGCCGTCTCGCAGCTGTTCGCCCGTCCCGGAAACGCCAAGTTCCTCGAGTGGCCGATGCAGGTGGGGACGCGGGGCGTGTGGCTCGTGCCGGACGCCCTGGCCCACATCGAGTGCGAAGTGCGCGCCGCCCATCCCGCCGGCGACCACGTGCTCTACGTCGGCGAGATCGTGTCGCTGGCGGTGAGGCCGGGCCGGCCCCTGATCTACCAGCGCGGAGGGTATCGGCGGCTGGCCGACGACGCGGAGTGAAGTGACTGCGCTCGCGTTTCCGGAGCGGTTCAACATGGCCTGGTACTTCCTCGACCGCAACGTCGAGGAGGGCCGCGGCGACAAGCGGTGCCTGTACTGGCGCGACCAGGCCTTCACCTACCGGGAGGTGCAGGCTCGAGCGAATCGCTGCGGCCAGGCCCTGCGCGCCCTCGGCGTCGGCGTCGAGGATCGCGTCCTCATCATCCTGCCCGACCAGCCCGAGTTCGCCTTCGCCTGGTTCGGGGCGGCCAAGATCGGGGCCGTGATCGCGATGGTGAACCCGCTCCTGCCCGCCGAGGAGTACCTCCACTACTTCGAGTACACGCGGGCCAAGGTCGCGATCGTGGAGTCCGCGACCCTGGAGAGGCTGGACCCGCTGCGCGAGCGCTTCACCCATCTCCGCCACCTGCTCGTGGTCGGCGAGCCCGGCCCCCATCTCTCCTTCGGGGAGAGCTGCGCCAAGGCGTCCGATCGATTGGCCAACGCCGACACGCACCGCGACGACCCCGCCATCTGGCTCTTCACGAGCGGGTCGACGGGCAAGCCCAAGGCGGCCGTGCACCTGCAGCAGGACCTGCCCTGGAACACCGAGCGCTACGCCAGGCAGGTGATGGGCATCCGCGCGGACGACCTCACGGTCAGCGTACCCAAGCTCTTCTTCGGCTATGCGACGGGGACGAACCTCCTGTTCCCGTTCGCGGTCGGCGCCGCCACCGCGCTCTTCAGCGAGCGCAGCGAGGCCGCGACCCTGTTCGACGTGATCGAGCGCTACCGGCCGACGATCCTCACCTCCGTCCCGACCATGATCGGCGCCATGCTGAATGCAGCAAGCCCTCCAGGGACGGACAGCCTGCGAAGCGGGATTCACTCCCGCGAGCAGGCGGGGGGTCTGGGGGGTGCGGCGCAGCACCCCCCAGCTCACTACTTCGATCTTTCGTCACTCCGCCTCGTCCTCTCCGCCGGCGAGGCCCTGCCTCCCGAGCTGTACCGGCGCTGGAAGGAGACCTTCGGGGTGGAGATCCTGGACGGCATCGGATCCGCAGAGATGTTCCACATCTACATCTCGAACTATCCGGGCGATGTCGTCCCGGGGAGCCTGGGACGGCTCGTCCCGGGCTATGACGCACGTATCGTGGGCCCGGACGGGGCGGACGTGCCCCCCGGAGAGGCGGGCACCCTCTGGGTCAAGGGCGAATCGGCGGCCATCCTGTACTGGCAGGCCCACGAGAAGTCGAAGGAGACCCTGCGCGGAGACTGGGTGGTGACCGGGGATCACGTGCGCCAGGACGGCCGGGGCTACTTCTGGTACGAAGGGCGCACGGACGACATGCTCAAGGTGGGCGGCATCTTCGTGTCCCCCTACGAGGTCGAGAACTGCCTTCTCCAGCATCCGGTTGTAGCGGAATGCGCCGTCATCGGGTATAAAGACCGGGACGGACTGATCAAGCCCAAAGCCTACGTGGTACCTCGTGATCGCCCCGGCGACGACGCACTGGCCCGTGAGCTCCAGGAGTTCGTGAAGACCCGTCTGGCGCCGTTCAAGTACCCGCGGGTCGTGGAGTTCGCTCTCTCGCTGCCCAAGAACGACCGGGGCAAGATCGACCGGAGACGTCTCGCCGCCAGCTAGCATTCCCGAGAACAAGAGAACCGGAAAGGAGCGAAGGAGTCTTCCTTCAATGGCCATGGCTGACAACATCGTGATGTCCGAGATGACCTGGGCGGAAGTGGAGGAGGCGATGAAGGACCGCCCGGTGGGCATCCTGCCCGTCGGCGCCATCGAGGCGCACGGTCCCCATCTCCCCCTCAACGCCGACACCGTCATCGCCATCGAGATGGCGAAACGCGGGGCGGCCAAGCTCAAGGAGCACGGGGTGAGCGCGCTCGTCCTTCCCCCCGTGTCGTTCACCGTGTCCGACTTCGCGGCGAAGTTCCCCGGCACCATCAGCGTGCCCGCCGCGACTTCGGTGGCCCTCCTGCGCGACGTCTGCGTGGCGACGGCCCGGCAGTTCCGCGCGATCGCGATGGCCAACATCCATCTCGATCCCGGCCACATCGAGTGCCTCAAGGCCGCGCTCGAGGAGGCCAAGAAGCTGGGGGCCAGCGTCTGCTGGGCCGACATCACCAAGAAGCGCTGGGCGGACCTGCTCGGGGAGACGTTCGCGAAGGGCGACCATGCCGGCGCCTTCGAGACGTCCCTCATGATGGCGGCGGCGCCGCAGATGGTGCGCGAGCGCGAGCGCATCAGCCTGGCCCCCGTCGACGGACTGATGCCCGCCCTGAAGAAAGGGGCCAAGACCTTCGCCGACGCCGGAGGAGAGGACGCCTACTTCGGCGATCCCACCGCGGCCAGCGCCGAGGACGGCGAGGCCTCTTTCGAGGCCCTGGGCGACATCCTCTCCCTCTCGATCATGGAGCACCTCGGCTCCAAGGCTTGATCGGCTGTTCAAGACCTCCATTCTCGTCAGGTTCGGCGACCTCGACGCGGCGGGGATCGCCTACTACCCCAACCTCGTCAACTTCCTGCACGAGGCCTTCGAGGACTTCTTCGCCGGCCACGTGGGGCGGCCGTACCCGGACGTGTTCCGGGACGGCCTCGGCTTCCCCACCGTCAAGGTCGAGATGGAGTTCCTGTCTCCCGTCCACTACGGCGATCACGTCGACATCGACGTGACCATCGAGCGCGTCGGGCGCTCGTCCGTGCAGATACGCTACGAGGCTTCGGTGGCCGGGAAGCCGGTCTTCAAGGCGCGCACCATCGCCGTCGTGGTGGACATGCGGACCTTCCGGCCCACGCCGCTGCCGCAGGCGCTGCGCGAGAGCTTCCTGGCCGCGAGAGAACCGGAAAAGAAAGAATAGCGGCTGTCATCCTTCGATCATCTACCAACGGTGATAAGCGGGGTGCCCCGGCTTCACCGCCACGAAGGTGCCGCGACAGGTTGCGCACGTCTTGCCTCCCGACGTCAGCGCCGCCTCGACGATCGCGCGGTCTCCCGTGGACTCCACCACGCGCGCGGTCAGATGGACCGGGGCCTGACTGGGCGTGGGCCGCAAGAGCTTCACTGCAAAATCCGCCGTCACCGTGCACGGCGGCGCGCTCGCGCCCGCTGCGCGCATCAGGTGATACGTCGCGGCCCAGTTGCTGTGGCAGTCGAGCAGGGACCCGATGATCCCGCCGTTGAGCATGCCCGGGAAGGCTTCGTGGTGGCTCTCCGGCGTCCAGTCCGCCACCAGCTCCTCACCCTGGACGAAGCTGCGGATGTGGAGGCCCTTCGGGTTGGCGGGGCCGCAGCCGAAGCAGATGCTGTCGGGCGAGTAGGTTTCCTGGAGGCTTTGGCTCAAAGTATCTAGTCAGGGGGGGCACTCGCGCTTCACCCACGATGGGCGCTCGCGACCCCCCCTGAAACCCCGCTCGCACGTCGCCGCTGCTGCGCGGCGCCGCCCTTGAATCTTACTTAGTCAGGGGGGGCACTCACACACGGTAGGGTGGGTGTTCGCGGCCCCCCCTGAAACCCCCCTCGCACGTCGCCGCCGCTGCGCGGCGCCGCCGTGCTCTACGTTCCCTCTTGCCCTCTTGTCCTAAAAGAGCTTTATCTCCAGGTTCTCCGCCGCGATGTCCGTCAGGTCCACGATGGCGGCGGCGTTGACGCCCATGGCGATCGCGATCGTCTCCGAGATCTCCTCGCGCGTGGCCCCGAACTTCAGAGCCTTCTTGATGTGACCCTCCAGGCAGCCCTGACACTTGGCGGCGAGGCTGGCCGAGATGGCCACGAGCTCCTTGGTCTTGCGGTCGAGGACGGACGGACGGTAGGTCTCCTTGTAGAACTCGAAGTAGATCTCGCGGAAGCGCGGGTCCACCATGGAGTAGGACCCGATCTGCTGCTCAGGGGCCTTCTGCGCGCCGTTGTCCTCTTCCGGGAACGGGACGTGGCGACCCTTGGCCGCGGACGCGGGGGCCGGCGCCGAGCGCTTCTTGGCCGCCGCGATCGTCGACCTCTTCGACTTCTTGAGAACGCTCATTGGGGTCTCCTCATCGGCCCGACGCCAGGCGGACGGGCGCGGAAGACGCCGCCCCCAGCAGCTCGGTGACGGCGGTCTCGTAGGCGGCGGTGCCGTCGCGGTAGGCGCCGCCGTGGCTCGTGCCCGGCACCACGAGCACGTGGGCCTGCGGTCCGGCCGCGGCCTTGAGCTCGAACGCGATATCCGACGGCATGCGGCGGTCGCCGGAGTTGCAGACGAAGAGGCACGGCCGCGGCGCGAGGTGGGCGGCCGCGCCGCTCACGTCGACGGCATCGGGGTCGAAGTGGGCGCGGCGTCCGATCCAGTACACGACCTCGTCGGCCACCGGGTAGTTGGGCACGATGCGCAGCCACCACCGGAACCCGCGGAACAGGCGCAGGTGATGGGCCACGGTGTCACGCAGGCTCCGATAGCTGCTGTCGCAGATGAGCGCGGCCACGCCGGGGTCTTCGGCCGCGGCCAGGGTGACGGCGGCCCCGCCCAGCGACACGCCCCACAACACGACCGGCCCCTGGGCGCGCGTGCGCGCGAACGCGGTCGCCGCGTGCACGTCCTGTTTTTCGAAGAACCCGAAGCTCGAGGCATCGCCCCCGCTCTGGCCGTGATGGCGCAGGTCGAAGAGGAGCGCGTTCCAGCCCTGCTTGTGGAGGAACGGGACCTTCTTGACCATCTCGATGCGCGAGCGGTTCAGGCCGTGTACGAGCACCACGGTGCCGCGCGCGTCGGGCGCCGGAACCCACCAACCCTTCAGAGGCACCCCGTCCGGCGCGTTGAAGGCCACCTCCTCGTAGGGGAGGTCGAAGCTCTTCGGGGTAAGGCCGGCGTTCTCCTTGTCGTTGTAGGAGAAGCGGCGGATGGTGGCCAGACCGGCCAGCCAATAGGGCGCCCAGCCGAAGACGAACACGGCGAGCGCGACGACGAGGACGAGACCGACCCGCTTGACCCACTTCATCGCTGACCGGCCTCCCGCGTCAGGAGGCGCCGCTCACCGGCGGCCGAAGAAGGGGCGCCGCCGCGGCGCGCTCGGGGACCTGGCGATGATAGCAGAGGACGGGGGGAGGCCCCGGAGGCACAAGGCACCGGAAGGGGACGCGCCACCGACCTGATCGGCCGCGCTGGAGAGGCGTCTCCGGGGGCATGGATTCGGCCTCGGCGCGCCGTCACCTCGTCGCAGTGGCACGTCCCCTCCGATGCTCAAAGCACTCTACGGCGAGAGCGCGTGGAGGTTCTGTCAAACGATGTCAGCGGTTCTCAGAATTCGTCCACACGGCCGCGGACCCCGCGCGGAAGGACGGCGCCTCGCCGTCGCGCGCGCCGAGCGGGAGAAGGCCGGACAGCGCGAGGTGCACGGCGCAGGCCCCCTCGGGACGCGGCCAGCCCGGCCGCAACGGCACCGTCGTCGCGCGCGCGGCCAGGGCCGGAATCCACTGCGCCGCGGGCACGTCGGGCGCGCAGACGACATCGAGGGAACCCGTGTGCTCGCGGATCCAGGCCATCGCCGCCCGTTCGTCGCGCGTGACGACTCCGGCCGCCTCCGGCCAGACCAGTGCGCGGGCCGCGGCCAGGGGCGCCGCATCCGGTGCGCGCAGGGGAGGGGCTCGCCAGGCCAGGGGAAGGGCAAGGACGACCGCCGTCCACACCACCGTGCGCAGACGACCGGGGACGCGTGAGGTGGATGGAACGGCCGCCTCGGGGGCCGAACGGATGCGCATCAATAGAAGGGCCAGGAGCAGCGCCCCGAGCACGGTCGCGGCGTCCGTGGCCAGGCCCGCGGCGAGGCACGCACCCGCCGTGAACGCGGAGGCATGGCCGCAGCGGTCGTGCCACAGGGCCACGGCCTCCACGGCGAACGCGGCGGCGAGCACGCCCGGGCCCTCGGCTACGGCGGCCACGGGCAGGAGCGCCGCCACCGCGACGGCGGCCGCGCGCGCGGGCGGCATCCGGAGACTGGCCAGGCTCCACAATCCGAGCAGAAGGGCCACGTGGGCCACGACCGTCATCGCCAGCAGCGCACGATGGGCGGGCGCCCCGGACAGGAGGATGACGTCCGCGCTGATCGCGGCCAGTCCGCTCGCTTCGAACGGCCGTCGCGGGCTCAGGGGCTCGAACGAAACCGGCCATCCGTCGTGCCAGGCGAGGAGCTCGGACGCGAGCGCATCGATCGGGGCGTCGGTTCCCGAGGGAACGGCGCGGCGGGCCACGGCCGCGGCGAGGACGATCGCGGCCACGACGATCGTCGCCTGCGCCCAGCCGCGCCCCGGGAGCGGTCCCGGACGAACGACGCGCAAGACGGCCAGCGCCGCGAAGGCCATCAGGAACACGTGAAGGACGCGCGAACGCGACGCATCGAAAAGCCACGTCCACGAGATCACCCAGAAGGCGAGCGACACGAGGGGCAGCGCGCGCCAGGGAGCGCGCACGACGAGGACGCCGGGCAGCGCCACCATGGCGGCGGCGGCGGCGGCGGCACGCGCGTCGGGCGGCAGCGCGTCCAGCACCGGCGGATTCTACGCGCCACCGTGCGCAGGGCCCGCACGGAAGGTACGATCTGGAGTCCATGCCCGCACACCACGTGCTCATCTACCTGTTCACGGGCGCGGCCGCCGGTCTCGTGGGCGCGATGCTGGGGATCGGCGGAGGCGTGTTCCTCGTCCCCCTCTTGACCCTCGCCCTCGGCGTTCCCATTCGCGCGGCCGTCGCGGCCAGCCTCATCTCGGTGATCGCGACGGCCACGGCGAGCTCCACCGTCAACCTCGACCGCGGGCTCGTCAACATGCGGCTGGCCATGGCCCTCGAAGTGGCCACGAGCATCGGCGGACTCGGCGGCGGCCTGGCCGCGTCGCTGCTCAGCACGCAGCAGCTCTTCCTGATCTTCGGGGGCACCCTGGCCGCGATGGGCGCCTTGATGCTGATGCGGTCGGGGCGCCGCAACGTGATCGCCGATACCTCCGTGGATCCCGGGCGCCTGGGCGGACGGCTGCAGGAAGGCGACACCACCTACGTCTATCGCGTGCGCCGCCTCAACCTCGCGCTCGGCGCCTCCCTGGTGGCGGGCGCGGTGTCCGGCCTCCTCGGGCTGGGGGGAGGGATCATCAAGGTGCCCGTGCTGAACACGTTCTGCGGCGTGCCCATCCGCGTGGCCGCGGCCACCAGCGCCTTCATGATCGGGGTGACGGCGGCGGCGTCCGTGTTCGTCTATTTCGCGCGCGGGGACGTCGTGCTGCCGATCTCGGCCGCGGTGGCGCTGGGCGCTCTGCCGGGCAGCCTCCTCGGCGCACGGCTGGGCCAGCGCGTGGAAGCGCGCGCGCTCAAGATCTTCCTGGCCGCGGTGCTGCTGCTGGTGGGCGGGCGCATGGCGCTGGAGGCGCTGTGACGGGCCGCGTCGAATACCTCGAAGACGTGATCGAGAAGGGGCTGAAGGTGGGGCTCGCCCTCAGCACCGGCCTCCTGCTCGTGGGCCTCGTCCTGAACGCGACCGGGCCCCTGCGCTGGGGGATCCTCCTGCTGATGCTGACTCCGGTAGCGCGGGTGGCCGTGGTCACCGTGGGGCTCGCCATCGAGCGCGACTGGATCTTCGCCACCGTGTCCTTCGCCGTCCTGGCCATCCTCGTCGCCGGCATCTGGGTGGCGGTGCACCGCTGATGCGCGACCGCGGCCTGCGCGCCGTCCTCTTCGACTGGGACGGCACCCTCGTCAACACCGCGGAAGCGAGCTACCGCTGCTACGAGAAGCTGTTCGGCTCGTACGGAATCGCCTTCGATCGCGAGGCCTTCCGCCGCACCTATTCGCCGAACTGGCACCTCACCTATTCCGCGCTCGGCCTGGCCGAGGAGCGCTGGGCGGAAGCGGACGCGCGATGGCTCCAGCACTACTGCGAGGAGGAGGTCGTCCTGATCGACGGCGCCCGGGAGGCGCTGCTACGCGTCCGTGACGCCGGCCTCGGCGCGGGGCTCGTGACCAGCGGCGACCGCGTGCGCGTGAGCCGCGAGCTGGAAGGTCTCGGCGTGGCCGAGTTCTTCCAGGCCCTGGTGTGCGCGGAGGACACCGCTGCGCGCAAGCCGCGCCCCGAGCCCCTGCTCCTCGCCCTGGACCGGATGCGCCTCGCGCCCGGCCAGGCCGTGTACATCGGCGACAGCCCGGAGGATGTGCAGATGGCCCAGGCCGCACGCGTGCGCGCCGTCGGCATTCCCGGAGGGTTCCCGAACCGCGAATCGCTGGCGGCGGCGCGGCCGGATGTGCTGGCGCCCACGCTGGCCGGGGCGCTGGATCAGGTGCTGGGAGCGGTCAGCTAGATCCGCTCTCCACCATTTCCACCCGCTCCGTCCGCCGCAGCCAGCGAAGGGCCCGGTGAAGGGCATAGCGGGGATAGAAGCCCAGCATGTCCCGCTTGTTGAACCACCAGGTGCCGCGGCAGAACGTACACAGCGGACGATCGCAGAAGACGGCGCGGGGGTCGCGCCGCAACCGGTCTTCCTCCAGAGCCAGCGCGGGCGCGGCGTCGATGGCGATCGACGACGCCCGTCCCACCAGGCCCGTGCGGAGGAGACCGGCCTTCTCGTAGTCCGCGTACAGCTTCGCGAACCCCATGCTGCAGCCGCCGATGTCCGGCCGGCGGAACAGGCGCGTTTCCCCGTCGCGTGCGTAGAGGACGCCCACACGGTGGCGCAGGAGGGAGCGGGTCGAGAGGCCGAGGCGATGCTGGGCCCAATGGACGGTCGTGAAGCCGGGGCTGTCGTCGACGCAGCCGATCACGAGCTGCTTGCCGCCCAGCGCTACGAGCCGCTCCATGGGCTGGAACGAGGACGAGCGCTCGTCGTGCCCGGCCAGGATCTCCGCCGCCCGGGCGCCCACGGCCACGAAGGAGTTCGTGGGATGCCGGCTGCGCACGCGCCCCGGAGTCTCGAGCAGGAGCTTGGGGAGCGCGCCGCTGGTGGTCGGAGTGTTCTCGTCGAAGACGTAGGTGCGATCGAGGCGCAGGAGCGGGAAGGTGCGGGTAAAGGCGAGGGAAACGACGGTCCCCGTCTCCCCCACCGCGTCCAGGAGCGCACCGCGGAGCGATTCGCCGAGGCCACCTCGCACCCGGCCGATGGCGCCCACGTTGGCGCGCACGAGGACGGCGTCCCCGTTCGAGACGCCCAGCGCCTCGATGTCCCGCCGCAGCGTCTCCCGCGTGTGCGCGCCGCTCACGCGCGGCTCGGGCCCGGCCGCACCCGGTAAAGGCGGCCCAGGACGTCCTTGATCCCGTTCTCGACGAAGTCGCGGCCCGCACGCACCGTCCAGGCCGCGGCCGATGCCGACCAGCGGTCGGGGTGCGCGAGCAGGCACACGCGCGGGAACCGTCGCGACCGCAGGAGCGCCATCAGCTCGTCGGTGGTGTCGATCGCGCACTCCGGGGCGGCCGCCACGTGGTCGCGGAGGTTGTGCCGCGTGGGATGCCACGTGCGGCCGGTATCGCTGAAGTAGCGGACGTCCGCGTAGTCGATGTCCGCATAGACCTCGCCCTCGATCCCGAAGTCGGCGGGCCGGGCCGCCCGCCAGAGGTCGCGGTTGTCCCAGGGGAACAGCGGGCTCCCGTGCATGCTGGCCAGCCGCACCGGCCCGTGACGGCGCAGCTCTTCCCGGTCCTGGGCAAAGAGCCGGAGCGCACGCGGCACGTCGCCACGCGCGCGAGCCAGCGTGTCGTAGTGGTATCCGATCTCGTGGCCGAGGGCGCGCAGGCGCGCCACTTCGGCCCCGGGGACCGGTCTCCCCCGCGGGCGCAGGAAATACGTGGCGGTCAAACCATGATCGGCCTCGACCTCGGCCAGGCGGACCGCCTGCCGCACCGAGGTCTCCACGTCGTGGCGCAGGAGCACGAACGCGGGAGGCAACGCGACGCGCTTCCGCTCCAGGTAGGAGGAGATGGGGAGGGACGCGTATCCGGCCTCGACCAGCGCGCGGCACAGCTGCGCGTATTTCGCGACCGTGAAATCGCGCCCGCTCATTCCCGTGCGCGGCGGCCCAGCCGCTCGGCCAGGGCCTTGGCGATGGCTTCCGCCGCGTGCCCCCGGCCGTAGGGGCCGGCGCCCGCTCGCGGGCGCGGCCGTCCCCTGCGCTCGAGGCGCGCCACCGCTCGCCCGATGCGCTCGGGATCGGCCCCCACGAGCTCGTTC
>Ga0075425_100003490_pt1 | contig 15999 bp, 15 predicted proteins | sample SoiMethybrSBSTD4_FD_75300 | JGI IMG/M metagenome (GOLD analysis project Ga0075425, IMG submission 75300) | Bulk soil microbial communities from a Populus tree surrounding site in Tennessee, USA - Soil MetaG P. TD hybrid SBSTD4 | ecosystem: Environmental > Terrestrial > Soil > Tree plantation... | reverse complement strand
TTTCGGCGCCCGGGCGAGGTAGAGCGTGGCCTGCGCGAGGTTGAGCCTCGCCTCCGGCAGCCCGACGTGCTCGACCGCGTGCGCCGCGGCGGTCGCCTGGAGCAACGCCATCGGGTCGGCGAGGCCGACGTCCTCCGAGGCGTGCACGATCAGCCGGCGGGCGATGAATCGGGGGTCTTCACCCGCCTCGATCATCCGGGCGAGCCAGAACAGCGCCGCGTCGGGATCGGACCCGCGGATCGACTTGATGAACGCCGAGATCACGTCGTAGTGGGCGTCGCCCTGGCGGTCGTAGACGACCGCGCGGCGCTGCACGGCGTCGGCCGCGAGATCCAGCGTGATCTCCGTGAGACCGGCGGCCCGGGCGGCGAGGGCCGCGGCCTCCAACCCGGTGAGCGCCATCCGCGCGTCGCCGCCGGCGATCGTGACGAGGTGCTCGCGCGCGTCGGCGGCCACCGCGAGGCCGAAGTCGCCGAGTCCCCGTTCCTCATCGGCGAGCGCTCGATCGATCAGCGCGCCGAGGTCGTCGGGCGAGAGCGGTTCGAGCCGGAGCAGGAGGCACCGCGACAGCAGCGGGGTGTTGAGCGAGAAGTACGGGTTCTCCGTCGTGGCGCCGATCAGCGTGACGGTCCCCTCCTCGACCGACGGCAGCAGGACGTCCTGCTGCGCCTTCGACCAGCGATGCACCTCGTCGACGAACAGGACGGTCTTGAACATCCCGCCCCGCGCTCCCTCCATCACCTTGCGCGCGTCGGCGACGCCGCTGTTCACGGCGGAGAGCTGGACGAGGTGCGCGCCGACCGCGTCGGCGAGCAGGTGGGCGAGCGTCGTCTTCCCCGACCCGGCCGGACCCCACAGGATCAACGAGGGCAGCGAGCCCTTCTCGATCAGCTTCGAGAGCGCCCGGCCCGGCCCCACGAGGTGCGTCTGCCCGACGAACTCCTCGGGGGTCCGCGGACGCATCCGCGCAGCGAGCGGGACGTCGCCCACGGTGCGTCAGTCCCGGTAGCGGATCACGCGCGTCGGCCGCACGTGCCATCGAACGCGCACCTGGCCCTCCACGGGCGTCCACGCCTCGTCGTCGTAGGCGCGGGAGAGGTGGTCGATGTGCGCCTCGGCCCCCGGTCCGATCTCGCGCTCGTCGACGACCCCTTCGATCGAGATCCAGTCGTAGGCGTCGCCGCCACGCTGAACGGCGACGACGACCCGGGGATCGCGCTCGACGTTGCGGTCCTTCCTCCGACCGACCGCCGTGTTCACGAGCACATGCGTCTCGTCGCAGTCGACCCACGTCACGCTCGCCTGCGGTGAGCCGTCGGCGTCGAGCGTGACGATCCACGCGTAGTTCGGCGCGCGGAACGCGTCCCGGTCCGTGTCCGTCAGCTCCGCGCTCATCGTTCGTCCCCCTCCGGCTCGACCGTGACCTCGATCCCGAGCTCCTTCAACGCCGCGGGATCCGCCGGGGCGGGCGCGCCGGTCAGCGGGTCGAGCCCGGACTGCGCCTTCGGGAAGGCGGTGACGTCGCGGAGCGAGTCCTTCCCGGCGAGCAGCATCAGCAACCGATCGAGGCCCATCGCGATCCCCCCGTGGGGCGGCGCGCCGTACCGGAACGCGCGCAGGAGATGGCCGAACTTCTCCCGCTGCTCCTGCGCGGACAGGCCGAGCACGTCGAAGACCGCCCGCTGGACCTCGGGCCGGTGGATCCGGATCGACCCGCCGCCGACCTCGAAGCCGTTCAGGACGAGGTCGTAGCCCTTGGCCTTCGCGGTCGCGGGGTCGAGGTCGTCGGTGAGCGGCGCAGTGAACGGGTGATGGTTCGACACCCACTTGTCCTCGTCGTCGCTCCACTCGAAGAGCGGCGGCTCGGTGTACCAGCAGTACAGCCACGTCCCGGCGGGGATCAGGCCGAGCCGAGCCGCGAGCTCCCGGCGGGCGCCGTCGAGCGCGACATGCACCCGGTCGCGGGAGTCGGCAACGATGCAGACGAGGTCGCCCGGCTCGGCCGCGGTCCTCGAGACGATCCCGCCGCGCTCGTCGTCGGACAGGAACCGTTCCACCGGCGAACGCACCGCGCCGCCCTCCTCGACGACGAGCCACACCAGTCCGGCGGCGCCGCGCCCCTTGGCGTCCTCCACGAGCCGGTCGAGCTCCTTCCGGCTCAGCTGGCCGCCGCCCGGCGCGGCGAGCGCCTTGATCGCGCCCCCGGAGGCGATCGCGGAGGCGAACGCGTTGAAGCCCGTGCCCCCGAACACGTCGGTGAGCTCGACGAGCTCCATCCCATAGCGGAGGTCCGCCTTGTCCGACCCGTATCGCTCGACCATCTCGTCGAACGTCATCCTGCGGAAGGGCGTGGCCACCTCGACACCTTGCGTCTCCTGGACGATCCGCGCGTAGAGCGGTTCGATCACCTCGAAGATGTCGTCCTGCTCGACGAACGCCATCTCGACGTCGAGCTGCGTGAACTCGAAGCCGCGGTCGGCGCGGGTCGCTTCGTCGCGGAGGCACCGGCAGATCTGGTAGTAGCGATCCTGGCCCCCGACCATCAGCAGCTGCTTCAGCTGTTGCGGCGACTGCGGGAGCGCGAAGAACGTCCCCGGCCGCACCCGGGCCGGCACGAGGAAATCGCGGGATCCCTCGGGCGTGGCGCGGCCGAGCATCGGCGTCTCGATCTCGACGAACCCGAGGCCGTCGAGGTGCTCGCGCATCATCGCGGCGACCCGGGCGCGCATCTGCAGGGCCTTCGTCATCTCCGGCCGGCGCAGGTCGAGGTAGCGGTACTCGAGGCGGAGCAGCTCCTCCGCCTCGACGCGATCCTCGATCACGAACGGCGGCGTGTCGGCGGCGGCGAGCACCTCCAGCTCGCCGGCCGCGACCTCGATCTCCCCCGTGCCGAGCGCCGGGTTGGCCATCCCCTCCGGCCGCTCGCGCACCGTGCCGGCCACCCGGACGACCCATTCGCTCCGCAGGTCCTGGGCGATCCGGTGGGCCTCCGGCGCCTCCTCCGGGTGGCAGACGACCTGGACCACCCCCTCGCGGTCGCGGAGGTCGATGAACGTGACGCCGCCGTGATCGCGGCGGTGGGCCACCCATCCACACAGCGTGACGGTCCGACCCACGTGGCCCCTGCGGAGCTCGCCGCACGCGTGCGAGCGCATCGACGTCCGCATCGCCGACGTCTCGCTCATCCGTCCCCCCGGAGGCGGTCGGCGAGACGTCCTCTCGGGACGCTCTCCTGCTCGCCGTCGGCGAGGCGCCGCAGCGTCACCGCGCCCTCCAACAGCTCGCGGTCGCCGAGGATCGCGGCGAAGCGCGCGCCGGCGTGGTCGGCCATCTTCAGCTGTGCCCTCAGCGGGCGGTCCTCGTAGGCGATGTCCGCGGCGACACCGGCCGCGCGGAGCTCGTGCACCAGGCTGCGCCCCGACTCGCGCGCCACCTCGCCGAGCGCGACGACGAACACCGCGACCGGCGGCTCGGCCGGCGGCTCGATCCCCTCGTCCTCGAGCGCGATGAGGACCCGCTCGAGCCCCATGCCGAACCCCACGCCGGGTACGCGCGGCCCGCCGAGGGTCTCCGCGAGACCGTCGTACCGGCCGCCGCCGAACAGCGTCGACTGCTGGGCGTTCCCGGTGTCCCGCATCGCCTCGGAGACGAACTCGAACGCCGTCCGTGTGTAGAAGTCCAGACCCCGCACGAGCGTGGGCGTCATCACCGGCTGCAGCCCCGTCGCGCGCACGCCCTCCACGACGGCGTCGAAGTGCGTCCGGCACGCGTCGCAGAGGTGGTCGACCATCATCGGCGCACCCGCGGCCACCTTCCGGCACGCTTCGTCCTTGCAGTCGAGCACGCGCAGCGGGTTCTCCTCGAACCGCTCCCGGTGCTCATCGCGGAGGTCGTCCTTGCGGGATCGGAGGTACTCGAGGAGCAGCTCCCGGTACGCTGGGCGGCAGACCTCGTCGCCGATCGAGTTCAGCTCCAGCCGGTAGCGCTCCAGGCCGAGCGACCGGAGGAACGCGTCGGCCACATCGATCACCTCGACGTCGGCGGTCGGGGCCTCGACAGCGAAGACCTCGATCCCGAACTGGCGGTGCTCGCGGTAGCGGCCGGCCTGCGGGCGGCTGTACCGGAACATGCGGGTGAGGTAGTACCCCTTGAACGGAACGCCGAGCCGCTGGCGCTGATGCAGGTACGCGCGCATCACCGGCGCCGTGCCCTCGGGCCGAAGCGTCAGCATCCGGTCGCCGCGGTCGACGAACGAGTACATCTCCTTGCTCACCACGTCGCTGGTCTCGCCGGACGTTCGCGCGAACAGCTCGGTCGACTCGAACGTCGGCGTCTCGACGTACCGGTACCCGTACGTCCGTGCGAGCTCGGCCGCGCGATCGTAGAGCGCGCGCATCCGGCTCCCGGCCGGCGGCAGGAGGTCCTGCGTTCCCCGCGGAGGACCGAGCTCCATCAGCCGAGGCCTCGCAGATGCGGGTTCGCCGCGCGCTCCGTGGCGACGTCGGTCCGCGGCCCGTGGCCCGGCAGGACGACGAGCCCGTCGGGGAGCGTCAAGAACCGACGGAGGCTGGCCTGCATCGCCTCGGGGTCGGAGTTCGCGAAGTCGGACCGGCCGACCGTCCCCGCGAACACGAGGTCGCCGGAGAACACGGCGGCCTCGTCGGCGGCCGGGAACACGCAGTGCCCCGGCGTGTGCCCGGGGGTGTGCCAGACCTTCAGCGAGACCCCAGCGAAGCGGAGGACGTCTCCATCCTCGAACGTCCGCAGATCCTTCGCGTCGGCGAGCGGGTTCGGGAAGTCATCGCGCCGCCACGCCGCCGGGTCCGTGAACGCGAGCGCGTCCGCCGGGTGGCAGAAGACCGGCACGTCGTCGCCCGCGAACGCGCCCGCCGTCCCGGCGTGATCGAGATGCGCGTGCGTGAGGACGACCGCGACGGGGGAACGTCCGGCCGCCTCCAGGAGCGCGCGGACCGCCGCCGGCTCGAACCCGGGATCGACGACCACCGCCTCGTCCGACGACTCGGCGCCGACCAGCCAGCAGTTCGTCCCGTAGGGATTGCGGTCGAAGACGTCGAGGTACATCGGACGGCCATGCTACCGGAGGGGTCTCGCGGCCCCGGCGTCAGTCGACGAGCGCTTCGACCTCGATCTCGACCTTCCATCGGGGGTCGAGGAGCCCGGCGACGACGATCATCGTCGACGCCGGACGGACGGCGCCGAAGACCTCGCCGTGGACGCGGCCGACGGCGTCGCCGTCGGCCGCGTCCACCAGGTACGTGCGCGTCCGCACGACGTCGCCGAGCGAGGCGCCTACCTCCGCGAGCGCGGTCTCGACGATCTGGAGGCAACGGCGCATCTGATCGGCGGGATCCTCCTCGACGGTCCCGTCCGGGCGGATCGGCGCCGTCCCGGAGACGAGCACCCGGTCCCCGACCCGGACCGCGCGGCTGAACCCGATCACCGGCTCGAACGGGGAGCCCGACGACACGTGCCGCCGCTCACGGGTCACCGGGCGCCCGCCTCCAGCCACATCGTGAACGGGCCATCGTTCACGAGTTCGACTTCCATCTCGGCGCCGAACACGCCGCGGCCGACGCGGATCTCCCGGGCCTCGAGGGCGCGCGCGAAGGCCTCCACGAGCTCCTCGGCCGCTGCGGGCTCCGCCGCCCGGATGAACGAGGGCCGCCGCCCTTTGCTCGTGTCCGCGTACAGCGTGAACTGCGACACGACGAGCGCCTCCCCGCCGACGTCGCCGATCGCGAGGTTCGTCTTGCCCTCGTCGTCGCGGAAGATCCGCAGGGCGGCGACCTTGTCCGCGAGCGGCTCGACCTGCTCGGCGCCGTCGCCCTGGCCGACCCCGACGAGGACGACGAGCCCCGGACCGATCGAGGAGACGACGCGGCCGTCGACGGTCACGGACGCCTTCGAGGCCCGCTGGATCAACAGCCGCATCTAGCTGGGGACGACGCGGTACGCGTCGTAGACGCTCTCGACCCGCTTCACGGCCGCGAGCAGCGACGACAGATGCGCGATGTCGGCGAGCTCGAACGTGAACCGTAGCCTCGTGATCCGGTCGCGCCCCGTGGAGGAGTTCGCCGACAGGATGTTCACGTGCTGATCGGACAGGGCCGTCGCGATGTCGGAGAGCAGGCGCGTCCGGTCGAGCGCCTCGACCTGGATCGCGACGACGAACGACGTGGACTTCCCCTCGGCCCACGAGACCTCGATCATCCGCTCCGGCTCGCGGCGGAGCGTCTTCACGTTCGGGCAATCGGCGCGATGCACCGACACGCCCTGACCCCGCGAGACGAAGCCGACGATCTGGTCCCCCGGCACCGGCGTGCAGCAGCGTCCGAGCTTCACCCACACGTCCCCGAGGCCCTTCACCATCACGCCCTTCGCGATGTCGCCCTGCGTGATCCGCACAGGCCGCGCGAGCGGGACATCGGTGACGTCTTCGTCGGTGGTGCCGCTCAGCATCCGCGACAACCGCGCGACGACCGACTGCGGTGAGACGTGACCCTCGCCGACCGCGACGTAGAGGGCGTCCAGGTCGGGCTGCTTCAGGTCGGCGGCCACCTGCTGGAGAGCATCCTCGGTCGCGAGCCTCTTGAACGAGAGGTTCTGCTTGCGCATCTGCCGCTGGAGGAGGTCACGCCCCTGGTCGAGCGCGTCCTCCCGCCGCCCGCGGGCGAACCACTGGCGGATCTTGTTGCGCGCGCGGGGGGTCGCCACGAACTGCAGCCAGTCCTGCGACGGCCCCTCGCCCTGCGCCTTCGACGTCAGCACGTCGACCGAGTCCCCCGTCCGCAGCTCGTAGTCGAGCGGGACGAGCTTGCCGTTCACCTTGGCGCCGATCGTCCGGTGACCCACCTCGGTGTGGATCGCGTAGGCGAAGTCGACCGGTGTGGCGCCCTGCGGCAGGTTGATCACGTCACCCTTCGGGGTGAACAGGAAGACCTGCCCGCCCGAGAGGTCGATCCGCAGGCCCTCCATGAACTCTCGCGGGTCGGCCATGTCCTTCAGCCAGTCCATCATCTGACCCAGCCATGCGAGGTCGGCCGCGTCCTTCGAGTGTTTGCCACCCTCCTTGTACCGCCAGTGCGCGGCGATCCCGTTCTGCGCCGTCCGGTGCATCTCGTGCGTCCGGATCTGGATCTCGAGCGGCGTCCCCTTCGGCCCGACGACCGTCGTGTGCAGCGACTGGTACATGTTCGACTTGGGCATCGCGATGTAGTCCTTGAACCGGCCCGGCACCGGCTTCCAGAGCGCGTGCACCGCCCCGAGGGCCGCGTAGCAATCCCGCAGGGACCCGGCGAGGATCCGGATCCCAACGAGGTCGTAGATGTCCTCGAACTCCTTGCCGCGGATCACCATCTTCTCGTAGATCGAGTACAGGTGCTTCGGACGTCCCTCGACGTCCGCCTTGACGCCCAGCTCCTTCAGCTTCTGGCGGATCGTCACGATCAGGTCCTCGGTGAGCGCGCGCCGCTCGTCGCGGCGCGCCTCGACGAGCTGCGCGATCTCGCGGTACGGCCCGGGGTGCAGCGTCTTGAAGGAGAGGTCCTCCAGCTCCCACTTCACCTCTTGGACACCGAGGCGGTTCGCCAGCGGCGCGTAGATCTCGAGCGTCTCGGTCGCCATCCTGCGCTGCTTCCCCGCAGCGAGCGCGTCCACGGTCCGCATGTTGTGGAGACGGTCGGCGAGCTTGATGAGCAGGACGCGGATGTCACCCGCCATCGCGACGATCATCTTGCGGACGTTCTCTGCCTGGGCGAGCTCGCGGGTCTGGAACTCGAGCCGGTCGAGCTTCGTCAGGCCGTCGACGATGTGCGCGATGTCGTCGCCGAACTCCCGCTCGATCGCGTCGAGGGTCACGTCGGTGTCCTCGACGGTGTCGTGGAGGATCGCGGCCGTGAGGGTCGTCATATCGAGCCGCAGGTCGGCGAGGATGCCGGCGACGGCCAGCGGGTGTTCGATGAACGGCTCGCCCGACTTCCGGGTCTGGCCTTCGTGTGCCCGCTCGGCCGCCTGATACGCCTGCTCGAGGACGCGGATGTCGCCCTTCGGGTTGTAGGACCGCACGACCTTCAGGAGCGCGGAGAGGCCGGTGAGCGGCTCGGTCTCGCCGCGACGCAGGCGTGGGATCGGAAGCCGTCCGCTCCGCCTGGACGGTGGCGACGGCGGTGCCTCGACCCTGAGCTCTTCCTTGCTGTCCACTGCGTCATGGTCAGTGTACGGCCGACGCCGGAGGCGCCCTGGAACGTGCTGCTCAGTAGTGGATCAGCGTGAACAGGTCGTGATCGGCCACCTTGTCCCGGCCGTGGAGGAAGTCGAGCTCGATCAGGCATGCGATGCCGCAGACCTTCCCGCCGATCCGCTCCACGAGCGAGGCCGCGGCGGCGGCGGTTCCCCCGGTCGCGAGGACGTCGTCGACGACGAGGACGCGCTCTCCCGGGCGGACCGCGTCACGATGGATCTCGAGCGACGCGGTCCCGTACTCGAGGGCGTACTCCTCCCCGACCGTCTCCGAGGGAAGCTTCCCGGCCTTGCGCACCGGGATGATGCCCGCGCCGAAGTGATACGCGACCGGCGCCGCCAGGATGAAGCCGCGCGCCTCGATCCCGACGACCTTGTCGACGTTCCCGCGTCCGAAATGGACGACGATCAGATCGACGATCGTGGAGTACGCGATCGGGTCGGCGAGTACGGGCGTGATGTCCTTGAACACGATGCCCGGCTCGGGGAAGTCGGGCACGTCGCGGATCAACGCCTTGATCTGCTCGATCTGCACGAGCTACCTCCGCTTACGTTTCGCCGGCGGCCGGCGCTTCTGCCCTGGCCTCGGCCGGCTTTGCTGCCGCTGCCGCGCCGTCGCCTGCGTCGCTGCCGCGTCCGAGGCGATCGCGACCCCCGCCCCGTCGACGGCCGGCACCGCCGCGGCACGCGGGCGGGGCCCGGGACGGCCGGGCGCGCGGACCGGCCCGCGCTTCGCCATCTCACGGCCCTTGATGATCGTGAGCACCGGCGCGGCGATGAAGATCGAGGAGTACGCGCCGATCGCGACGCCGACGAACATCGCGAACGCGAAGTCCTTGAGCGTCTCGCCGCCGAACAGGAGCAGCGACAGGATCGGCAGGAGCACGACGAGCGACGTGTTCACGGACCGCATCACGGTCTGGTTCAGCGACAGGTCGACGACCTTCGTGTAGCCCATCCGGGCGAGGAGCGCCGGCGACTCGGTGTTCTCCTTCACCTTGTCGTAGATCACGACCGTGTCGTACAGGCTGAACCCGAGGATCGTGAGGATCGCGATCACCGTCTCCGGTGACACGACCCTTCCGATGAGCGCGTAGACGCCCGCCGTGATCGTCACGTCGTGGACGAGGGCGATCATCGCGCCCGCGGCCATCGCCCATTCGAAGCGGAACGCGATGTAGAGGCCGATCGCGATGAGCACGATCACGAGGCCCCTGATCGCTTTCTTCGAGATCTCCGCCCCCCACGAGGGGCCGATGTCTTGCACGTTGATGTCCGGGGCCGCGATGCCGGCCTGGGATGCGAGATCGCTCATGAGCTTCGCGGAGTCCTTCAGGTTCGTAAGACTCTCCGTCCGGATCGCGACGGAGTCGCCGCTCACCACCTGGACCTCACCGGTGAGGCCGTACCTGCTCAGCGTCCCTTCGATGTCCTGCACGGTCGCGCCCGTGTGGATCGGGTACGAGAGCTGGGCACCCCCCTCGAAGTCGATCGAGAAGTTGAACCCGCGGATGAAGATCCCCGCGAGCGAGAGGACGATCAGGATCCCGGAGAACGTGAACCACCAGTTCCTGTGCTCGATCAGCTTGAACCGCGGGATCCGGTACCCGCGGTAGACGTCGACGAACTCGCGGAACGTCATGCCTCGGGCTCCAGCGTCGTGTCGAGCGCCTCGTGGTCGGCGGCGGTCGCCGCGGTCAGGCCGAAGCCCTTCATCTCGGAGAGGGCCTTCGTCCGAGCGATCAGGTACACGGTCGGGCGCTTGAAGAAGTAGACGACGAACAGGTCGAGGGCCGTCGCGACGCCGAGCGTGAGCGCGAACCCTCGCACCGAGCTCACGGCGGTCAGGTAGAGCACGGCCGCGGCGATCCCCGTCACGGTGTCCGCCGCGACGATCGTCTTGAAGGCGCGCTTGAACGCGGGCTGGACCGCTGCCCGCGGCGCCCTGCCCGACCGGACCTCGTCCTTCAATCGCTCGAAGAACACGATGTAGGAGTCGGCGGTGACGCCGAGCGAGATGACCAACCCGGCGACCCCGGCGAGCGTCAGCGCGTACCCGAAGCTTTTCCCGGCGAGCGAGACGAGCGCGATCGCCAGGACCGCCCAGATCGTCATCCCGAACCACGCGACGATGCCGAGCAGGCGGTAATAGAGGAGGAGGTAGAGGAACAGCAGGATCAGCCCCGCGATCCCCGCGATGATCCCCTGCTTCAGGGACTCCGCGCCGAGCGTCGGGCTCACGGTCCGGACGGACTGCCGCGTGAGCTCGACCGGGAGCGCACCGGCGTTCAGGAGCGAGGCGAGCTGCTTCGAGCTGTCCTCCGTGAAGTTGCCCGTGATCTCACCGTTGCCGGCCGTGATCGCGCCGGTCACGGTCGGGTTGGAGATGATCTTCCGGTCGAGCGCGATCGCGATCTGGTTCTGCGGCGCGCTCTGCGCGAGCGCGGCGGTGGTCGCCTTCGCGAACGCGTCGGACCCCTCCTTGTCCAGCTGGAACGTGACGACCCACTGGCTGACCGGGTTCGTCTGCGTCCCGCCCGAGAGCTGCGCGGACGCCTTCGTGATGTTGCCGCCGGTGATGATGACCGGACCGAGGTGCACCCAGTTGCCGCTCTGGTCCGGATACCACACGTCGTTCTGGTCCTGGGCGCCGCTCTGACACTCCTTCGAGGCCTGTTCCTCCGCGGTCTGACAGGTGAGCTGAGCGCCCTGTGCCTGCGCCTGGCTCGGGGGCAGGATGTCCAGCGTCTGGCGCTCCTCGAGTCGCGCGGTCTTGCCGATCGTGTCGATGATCCGCTGCTGGCCGGTCGCGCGCTGCTGCTCGGCCGCCGCGTCCGGGGTCGTGTAGCAGCCCAGGTCCTGCTGCTGCGAGCTCACGACGCAGTACTGCGTGGTCACGTGCTGGGTCGTCCACCCGCCCAGCGCGCTCGTCGCATCGGACTTCGACGCGAAGTCGCACGGCAAGGGCTGGGCCCCCGAGGTGTCGAGCTGCGCGTACGCGGCCGAAGGGTCGGGCGCGGTCGACGGCGAGGCCGAAGCGGACGCGGCTGCGCTCGCGCTCGACGACGACTTCGCGCGCGACGGCGTCGCCGCGGCGCTGGGCGTGGGCGTGGCGCTCGGGCTCGAGGACGCCGTAGGCGCCTGGATGCACCAGGAGGACTTCGTCACCTGGCTCGTGATCCCCTTGCGTGCGCTCTCGGCCGCTGCGCGGCTGGGATAGCACTTCAGCTCGGTGTTGCTGAAATCGGTGAGGCAGTACTGCGAGGCGCCCGGCGGTGGCCCCTCGGACGGGGATGCGCTCGCCGACGAGCTCGCGGAGGCGGAGGGGGTCGGGGAGGACTTCGGCTCCGTCGTGATCCCCTTCTTCGCGGCGTCGGCGTCCGCCTGGGAGCCGTAGCACTTCAGCTGGTCTCCGTTGCCGTCGAGCAGGCACACCTGGGAGGCCTGGGAGGCGACGGTGAACCCGCTGAGCGCCTCGGTGGCGACGGCCTGATCGGTGGCGCAGCCGTAGCTCGCCTGCGTCGAGTCCTCGATGCAGTAGAGGTTCACGTCGCGTTGCTCCACCTTGCTGTCGGAGAGCCCGGGGATCTGGATCTCGATCGTGTTCCCGGACACGAAGATGTCCGGTTCGCCGACGCCGAAGGCGTCGACGCGGTTGCGGATGTTCTCGAGGGCTTGCTGCATCGTGCCGGGGTCGGTGCCCTCCGGTGCAGACAGGATCACCGCCAGGCCGCCCTCGAGGTCGAGGCCGAGGACCGGCTTGAACACCCCGAAGGCGAACGACAGCGAGGACGCGACGACCAGGATCGCGACGAAGATCACCGAGATCCACAGCCCACGGTTGCGCTTCACGCCAGCTCCTGTCCGTTGATCACCAAGCGGAAGCGCGCATCGATCGCCTCGGCCGCGAACCGGCACATCTGCATACGGCCGAGGAAGATCTCGAAGTACTCCATGACCTTGCTGATCGTGGTGTCGATCGTCAGCTCGAGGCTGACCGTGCGGGCGTCGGAGTCTACCCGCAGGAAGCTCTGTTCGACCGCGTAGTTCACCCGGTCGTGGATGTCGCGTTCGAGGGTCACCGCCTTACGTACGCGGCTGCGGTGCACGTCGGATTTGTCCCCGAGGATCACGGCCGCGGACACGGGGGACACCGCGGTTCCCTCGGCCTCCTCGTGGTTCGCGATCGCGGCGATGATCGTCATCAGGTCGGCCCCGTCGACCCGGTCGCGGAGGGCCTCATACACGAGGACGCCCCCGGTCTGACCGTGCGCGTCTCGTGCCAGCGCGTTCCCGACGTCGTGGAGGTACCCGGCGACGCAGGCGAGCTGCGCCTCGCGCTCGGTGAAGTCCAATCGGTGGAGCACCTGGTACGCGATGCTCCCGACCAGGTTCGCGTGCCGGAACCCGTGCTCGGTGTACCCCATCGCGTCCATCACGCGGTCCGCGGACGCGATGTAGAGGGACAACTCCGAGTCGTTCTGAACGTCCTCGAGCGTGATCGACGCCGCGTCGCTCGGCGTCGGCTCTGCGGGCGGGACCTCCGGGACGGGGGCGCCCTCGGGGGTCCCGATGGCGTCGGCGCTGCTCACGACCGGATCGGACCCTGCGCGTTCTCGTCCGGCTCGTCTCGGTCCGGGACGTCGTCGTCGTCGTCCTCGTCCTCGTCGTACGCGTCGTCCTCGGTGAGGCGCCGGGCGATCCCGGACCGGACCATCCGGATCCGGGTGCCTGGGGCGATCTCGACGGTGACGGTGCCCTCGTCTTCGTCCTCGTCGACGATCGTGCCGAAGATGCCGGACGTCGTGAGCACCTCGTCACCGACCTCGGCAGCCTGCTGGACGGCCTGCTGCTGCCGGACACGCTTCTGCTGGTTCCGCATGAACAGGAACAGCAGGGCGAACGGGACGATGATGATCAGCAGCGAGAGAGGGTTCCCCCCGGAGGAGCTTTGGGCGAGCAGGATCATCGAGGTCCTTCCTCAACCGTCACGGGATGGGCGGCGTCGAGCGGGACAGGAGTCTACCTGCACGAACGCGGGCGGAACGCTCAGATCGGCAGGCGGCCAGGTGCCGCGCGGCCGACGTGGCCGAAGGCACGCTCCGTGGCCACGCGGCCGCGCGGCGTGCGCTGGATCAGGCCGAGCTGCAGCAGGTACGGCTCGACGACGTCCTCGACCGTGTCGGGCTCCTCCCCGACCGCCGCGGCGAGGGTCGTCAGGCCCACGGGCCCACCCGAGAACTTCACGATCACCGCGTGCAGCACCGCGTGGTCGAGCCGGTCGAGCCCGATCTCGTCCACTTCGAACACCTCGAGCCCGGCCCGGGCGACCTCCCCGGTGATCCGGCCGTCGTGGCGCACCTCGGCGACGTCTCGCACCCGGCGGAGGAGACGGTTCGCGATCCGCGGCGTTCCCCGGGAGCGTCGCGCGATCTCCGCGGGACCGTCGCCCTCGACGGTGACCCCGAGGATCCCGCACGACCGTACGACGATCCGTTCGAGGTCCTCGACGTCGTAGTAGTCGAGGCGTGGGCTGAACCCGAAACGCTCGCGGAGCGGGAGCGTGATCCGTCCCGGCCGCGTCGTCGCGCCGATCAACGTGAAGCGCGGCAGATCCAGCCGGATCGACCGCGCGGTCGGCCCCTTTCCGAGGACGACGTCGAGGCTGAAGTCCTCGAGCGCCGGGTAGAGGACCTCCTCCACCGCGCGAGGCATCCGGTGGATCTCATCGATGAAGAGGACGTCGCCGTCCCCGAGGTTCGTGAGGATGGCCGCGAGGTCGCTGGGTCGCTCGAGGGCCGGTCCGGACGTTGGCTGGAAGCCGGCCGCCATCTCGTGCGCCACGATCTGCGCGAGGGTCGTCTTGCCGAGCCCGGGTGGACCACTGAAGAGGATGTGATCGACGGGCTCGCCGCGCTCTCGTGCCGCGCCCAGGAGCAGGGCCAGCTGCTCCTTCACGCGGTCCTGTCCGACGAACTCGTCGAGCGAGCGCGGCCGGAGCGCGACGTCGAGCTCGCGATCTTCCACCGACACCGCGCCGGCCTCCGTCATCCGCTCGCCGGGGTCGCCGTCGTCGGTGAGGTCCACCACGCGGCTCATCGTCCCACCTTCTGGAGCGCCTCCCGCAGGAGGTCGTCGGCCTCCCGCCCGTCGGCCTCGATCCCGCGCATCGCGTCCGTGGCCTCGGACGGCGTGAGCCCCAGCTGCAGGAGCGCCTCGCGGACATCGGCGAGCGGGCCCTCGACGACGAGGACCGTGTCGCCGCCCAGCCGCTCGCGCAGGTCGAGGACGACCCGCTGCGCGACCTTCTTGCCGACGCCGGGGACGATCGTCAGCGTCGCCGCGTCGCCCGCGAGGACGGAGCGCCTGATCTCATCGGGCGTGAGCGCGGACAAGAAGCTGAGCGCGACCTTCGGCCCCACGCCCGTCACCCCCGTCAGTAGGTCGAACAGCGCGCGCTCGTCCGCCTCCGCGAACCCATAGAGCGTCATCGAGTCCTCCCGGACGACCAGCCGGGTATGCACCCTCGCGCTCCGGCCGACCGGCGGCAGCGTCGCCGCGACCGAGGTCGGCACGGAGACGTCGTAGCCAACGCCGCCCACGGCGATCACGACGCGCGTGCCGGCCTTCTCGACGATCTGGCCCTCGAGGAACGAGATCATCTCGACCCCGCCCGGGCGGCGTCGAGCATCCGCGACCCCATCAGGTGCGTGAGGGCGGTGGCCACCGCGTCCGCGGCGTCCGGCTGCGCCGGGACGCCGCGGAGGCGGTGGATCCGCTCGAGCGCGTCGCGGACCTGTCGCTTGTCGGCGTTGCCGAAGCCCGTCACCGCCATCTTCACCTCGTTCGGACCGTACTCACGCACCGGGATGCCCGCGCGATCGGCGGCGACCATCGTCGCGCCGATCGCGCGGGCCACCCGGAGCGCGCTCACCTGGTTCCGGTTCCACGCCACCCGCTCGATCGCGAGAGCGTCCGGACGGTGCTCGGCGATGGCCGCCGCGACCGCGTCGGCGAGGCGGCGGAGCCGGACGGCTTCGTCCGCGTCCGCCGGCGTCCGCAACGTGTCCGCCCAGACCAGACTCACCGAGCGGTCACGGCGGGCGACGACGGCGAGACCGACGTTCGCGAGGCCCGGGTCGATCCCGAGGACGCAGGAATCGAACATCTGTTCGCGGAGTCTAGGCGGCGGGTCCGACCTGGGCAACGACCTGCGTCACCCGCGGCGGTGGCCACCGGGTTCCACGTCGGGCGGCCGACCGGCCGCCTGCCGGATCATCACCCGACGCCGCCCAGCGGCGGCTGTCCCTCCGAGGAGTTCGGCGCCGGCACGGTATCCGGCGCGTTGCGCAAGATCGTCCTCGGCGCCGCGATGTCGGCGCCCGTGAGCAGCGCGACCGGCTGGCCGCCGGTCACGTCCACCGAGAAGAGCTGCGTGGGGTCGGCGCACCCCGCGGCGCCGACGAGGAGATGCGTCCGGTCGAGCCATCCGATCGCCGCCGTCGGCCGGTCCTCGAACGGCATCGCCGGCGTCGCCGAGCCGCCCTTGATCACGAGCGCCCGGCGCTGTTCGCACGCCGCGCCTTCGTTCACGGACTCGTAGCGGCCGCCCGGCGAGATGGACAGGCCCTGCGCGAAGGTTCCCTGCTCGCCCTTCCAGACGTCGGTGAACCCCGTCCGGTCGCCGAGATCCATCTGATGCAGCTGCGGGGACCCGTTCGCATGCTCCGCGATCCACCA